>Ga0209938_1000206_pt1 | contig 32187 bp, 28 predicted proteins | sample SalPonR2_C_D1_MG_FD_185708 | JGI IMG/M metagenome (GOLD analysis project Ga0209938, IMG submission 185708) | Salt pond soil microbial communities from South San Francisco under conditions of wetland restoration - Salt Pond MetaG R2_C_D1_MG... ... | reverse complement strand
CCGTACTTCCAGTGTTAATGATGATTTATTTCAGCTCTTACGACAGGTGCGTAAGCGACTTTCCCAAGAAACTGGCCTCCCCCCTTACCGTATTTTCAGCGATGCCACCCTGCTGGATATGGTAGAGAAAAAGCCGTTGAACGACGAAGCCATGCTCGCGGTACAGGGAGTAGGAGAAAAGAAACTAGAAACTTACGGCGACGCTTTTCGGGATGTCATCATGGATTTCGTACGCCAAAAAACATCTAGTATCAAAGGCTCTACCTATCAGATTACCCTTGAAATGATCAAAGCGGGTAAAAGCCTGGAAGATATCTCCAGCGAACGCGAACTCAACCCCAGAACCATCAATAGCCATATCGCCAAGCTGCACGAAGAAGGAGATCTGGAAGATATTAGTCCCTATATCAATACTGCCGATGTCGAAGCCATTAGTAAGGCATTTCGCTACGTCGAAAAACCTATCAAGCTAAAAGATGTATTCCTTTACCTCGACGAACAGTACGATTACGATAAGATAAGATTAGCCCTGGCGGCATACAATCGCAAAAATTCCACCGCACTCAGTTGATAGCTGGGATACGGTTGGGATAATCCGTAATGATCCCATCCACTCCCATTTCTACTAATTGACGCATGGCTTCGGAATCGTTAACCGTCCAGGGAATAACCCGTATGTCTCGCTCGTGTAAATCACTCACCACGGCTTCCGACAATAACTTGTAATAAGGGCTATAAATGGTTGGCGTAAAAGAAAGCAGGTCCAATTTGGAGGCAAGGCTACCCGGTTCCCCCACCAGGTAAGCCGTAGTCATTTGAGGCCTTTGCTGATGTACGGCTTCCAGACTACGCACATCGAAAGACTGTATACAAGTCCGATCTACAATGCCTTTTTTGGTCAGCACCGCCAGCAATAAGGCAGCGAAGCGCTCAGGTTGGGGCGTCAGTTCTCCATCCCACGCTTTGCGGCTCTTAATTTCAATATTGTAGTGAGGCAGTTCCCGGTCGTTTTCCCGACAGTACTTCTCGACCGCATCGATCATATCTACCAGTAAGGGCTTGGCAACTCCCATCGGCTGCTGCTCAGGGAAGCCCGGTGCCTGCTGCCCACAATTAAAAGTTTGGATCTGCTCGTAATCCATGTCCATAATTAGATACGTGGGAGGCTCCGATTCGGGAATTTCTTCTCCATTCGCCTGCACACATATTTCCGGCGACAGCCAGGGTTCGTGAGAAATAAGCACCTGTTCATCTTTAGTGATGACAACGTCTAATTCAAGAGTAGTAATCGGATACTTCAATGCCTCCAGAAAAGCGGGAATGGTATTCTCCGGCAATAAGCCCCTGGCTCCCCGGTGGCCCTGCCAATCTATCTTTTGGTTAATCATATCTGTATTGGATGGATTGATATCTTCCTTCTTTTCGGGCCCTTGACAGGTAAAAAGTCCGGGTAGTAATAATAACAGCGCATACTTTCGTAAAAAAGACATACTTATCGATTTTTTATTTCAATTTTAATTTCCTGAATGGCTTTTCCCCTTTCCGCATCAGTCCCACAGATGGCTCCGTCACGGGCAGAGACGGCTTTATTTAGCCCCCGGAGTTTGGCACTGTACTGGACGGTATACTGATTGGCTAGTTTTCCTTTTAGCCTTACGGCAAAACCAATAATTTTACGTCGACGATCGGGCGTTTCGGCCCAGTGCCCAGAGGATACCCAACCCGAACTTCCCCAGCGATTTACCACCACCTGATATTCCAGTTTTAAATCGGGGTGCATGGGGTCAGTCTCTAATGCAAGCCCCACAAAACGATTATTGTCAAAGTCATCAAAGGTGAATTTCCCCTCTGCCAGGCCTACGTAAGAATTACGGGAGAAGGCCGCAATCCCCCAAATATCAAAATGATCCACCGGGCCCAGTGTTTTCTCCGTTGCCCGAACTGCTTTCAAGGCATTAATACGGCCAAAGCCATAAAACAAACTGTGCCCCCGGGCATCGTAGCGTCCGTCCTCAATATCAATTTTTTCGCAGGCATTCTTAATCATTTGTTTGATATCATACCAGGTCAGATTGGGATTTACGCCGAACATGAGCGCCACTACCCCCGCCACCCCGGGACAAGAACTGGACGTTCCTCCAAAAGTTGCAGTATATTTCCCCTCTTGGTCTCCGGTGCGTTCCGGATCATCTCTGCCCCCTAAATTGTACCCTTCTTGCCCACTGCGATCCGTGGTCCAAATACCCGCCGTACGGGCAGGCGGATGATGATAAGGAGCATGGCCAAAATCACTGCTCGGAAAAGCACACCAGACGGCTTTCCCATAATCGCTGTATACACTTCTTTTACCCCGATCATTACAGGCCGCTACCGCAATGACCCGGTCGTAGCTGGCATAACCGTCGTATTTAGTATTTTCATTACCATTCCCCGCAGCCCAGGTAATGACACAGCCTTTTCCCTGCCGGCCCGTTTCCGTGGCATAATTTATGGCCAGCCGGGCGCTATCGGGTAGATAGAAAATCTCGGTATGCAAGGGGTCAGCCGGATTAAACCAGGCCCCATCCCTAGGGCCCCAACTACAGGAAATGACATCCGCACCGTTATCGGCAGCCCACTGAAAAGCTTTCGCCTCAGACATCGATCCCAGGCCACCAGACCGGATGGGCATTAATTTCGCTTCCGGAGCTACTCCGGAAGCCATGTATTTACCACTGGCACAGGCCACCCCGGCACAAGCGGTACCGTGTACTTCCATCGAAAACTTAGGGCGACCATCATTGCGATTAATAATAGTATCGCGCGGGTAGACTACCTTTCCTTGCCCCTTAAATTCTTCGTGTTCCACGTCTACCCCATCGTCAATAACGGCAATGGTTATTCCAGCCCCCCGGGAGTAAGCCCAGGCATCTTCTACCTGTATGTGCTCCTCAATCCACTCGTTATTGATACGGGAAGCTTTGAGATGCCACTGCATAGGAAAGATGGATTTATGGCGACGCTCCTGTACTAGTTCCGGATGACATAATAAAACCTCCGGTCGTTGGAGTAGCGCTTCGGCTATCGCAAAGATTTCAGTACCGGTGCCTTCGGGGGCAGCCAAAAAGAAAGCATTCTCCGCAAAGCCCAATCGCTCTTTGGAAATCAGGCCCAGGCGGGCAGTAATCGCTTCACATTCTTTTTCCGTAAGCGAAGCGCTGAACTGAACGAAAAAATTTTCCGTATATATTTTTATGGTCCCCGTTTTCGGATCCCTAAGCACTCTACCGGCAAAACGCACACCCTCCTCCTGTGGTAACTGCTTGCGAATACGGTTGCGGTGCCGGATGGCAGTAGAATACTCCGGTGGCAATACCTTAAAAACCGTCACGTTGGCCTCCGGAAAACGCAGTACAGGTAGGAGGTCCGGTAATAAATCTGCGCCCCTTTGACTGAGTGATAGCTCCTTCAGATTCTCGACCTCACGGGTACGGACCACTACCAGGTCGTTGGCTTCAACTAGTCTCTGTGCGATACCATCGCGTCCACCATAATGATAAGTATACATGACTTGGGCAGGAATTAATGAATCAGTAAATTACCAAATCTTCCCTGCCCGCGACAGCAATTAGCCCTGAATTATGACTAATTATTTTTTTTCGGCCAAGGTGTTTCTTTTTTTAAAAAAAGCCCATATATTTGCAGTCGCTAAAGAAAACAGCACCCATTCAATCGGAGGAGTGGCAGAGCTGGTTTAATGCACCGGTCTTGAAAACCGACGTACGAGAAATCGTACCGGGGGTTCGAATCCCTCCTCCTCCGCCAAAACTAAACATTACCGTTCGCCTGCGCGAACGGTTTTTTTATGCCCACAAGTCAATCGTACTATAGAAGTTGTTTAAGAATTCCTGGTGAGATGATTGGTAACAGCTTGGAAGTCAACTTTTTTTCTCGTAGCCATCCGTCTCAGGCGGACGAAGGGAAAAAAGAGCTGCCGTATTGGCTTTCAATGTGTTGCCAAGGGCTCAGTGAGGAGTTTTCAAACAACTTCATAGACTAAAAAAGAAAAATGCACTGCGTTCACATCATCAAAAGTGAAAAAACGGGAAGTCACTATTATGGGCATTCAAAAGACCTAAATATGCGATTAGAAGCACATAACAATGGTAAAGTAAGGTCTACTAAAGCAAACTGCCCATGGAAAATCCATTATTTAGAGGAAGTGCACTTTCCGAAGCTTTGGTGACTATGCGGTTAACCTGTTTTCAAAAATAGACCTGCAGGGGAACCCGCCTTCCAGGGCTTTGTATGACCTGGTGGCACTGGCTATTCTAAAAAACCCGGAATCGGGAATAAAAAAACTATTCCCGCTCCACAACTCGTTGATGGGAAGTGGCAGGAACGCCCAGACAATAATAGAACCATATTGATCTGGGAAAACTTTGACGGTCCATCCATCCTTGCTGATTTTTACCAAAGTGTTGATCAGGCCCATTAAGCCAAAATAACAAAACAGACGGGGTCAGTCCAAAGTGCTAGCGCTACTTCTTGTCATCTATCCCCCACTGCCAGGGTTTACACCATTGGGGTATATAGGTGTAATGTTCTGTTTTGACTTGTTCTTTATGAAAAAAGACAAAGCCTGCCCAGTACAGGTCTACCGTCAGACTGACCCGCGGATGCTTTTTAATCACCGTCCAGGCTTCTTGCATGCCCTGCGACCAGTAAATATCATCAAAAACCAGGACCGAATGCTCGTGAGTATAGGGAAGGCAGGTTTCAAAATATTCCAGGGTAGGTGCTTTGGCGTGGTTACCATCGATAAAGGCAAAGTCGAGTTTTCCCAGCTGTTCCAGTGCGCGGGAAAGGTTTTTTGCAAAGGGCCCTTCCATTAGCCGTAAATGCTTTGCCTCCATCCGATCAAAGTTCTGCCGGGCTATTTTAGCCAATTCGGGACTACCCTCCAGGCTAATCATAAGCGACTGCGGGTTCGCAAAATACTGATATAAACTACTTAGCCCTACCGAAGTCCCCAGCTCTAAGCGATACTCCGCCCCTAGATAATGAACCAGCCGAAAAAGCATGCGACATTGCCACTCCCGGGAGACCGAGTGGCGTACGATTCCACTCAGCTTACGAAATTGCCCCCTTTGTCTCTGCGAACCCGCTCCCAAATCTTCAACCTCAACAACCCGATCGGTCCTTGATAGCTGCTTGCGCAGCTCCCTAAGTTCCTTAAAAACATCGTAAGGCTGATTACCCTCGATTACTTTGTCGATTAGGTCCCTGACAAATGGATGCACTATACGGCGAGGGGTCTCCGCTCGCCAGTAATATTTCAATAATTCCATTTAAATGGATAAGGTATTGTTTATAAAACTACTCATTGGATTGCGCAGACGAGGCCATCAAGACCTACTCTGTTTCTACAAAAGGTTCGTTCCGTAGGAAGCAGGCACAAGAGCAGCTAAAGAGCACCCGAAATAAGTGCTTGATTTAATAATCCGAATAGGCCGTTGGATACAAGAAGTAAATATCAATATGTGAAACATTATTCTGATATTTATCCAGGGAGGACATTTCCTTCCACTCCGGTGCGTCAACAAAAGCCTGCCAGTGCTCGTCGCGGCTGGCTTGATTCGTAAAGGTAGTCATATACATCAGGTTGGGCATCTTAGGGCCAGATATAACATCACCGTAGAATACGGCATTGAATTCCAATTTATCAAACAAAACCACCTCCCCTCCAGCGTTGAACATATCTACCTTATTCTTGCCGTAAGTCTCGTTAGACGACTCGTAGCTACGCAACTCGTAGATGCGTTCTGATCGTGGTCCTTCCACAGCCGAAGCCCGTAAGGCCGGCATATCCTCAAAGGCTTCCATTAGAACGGACTCCACCCGCAGATAAGGTGGCTGATCGTGCTTGGCGCCCAGGTATTCTGCACCATCGCTTAAGAAGTCCTCATCTTGGTCCAATTTGGCTTCCAGCTCTGCAAATTCTTCCATAGAGTCGAAGGGAATCAACACAAAGGTCTTTTGTAGAGAGTCTACAGATTCCGGACGAAGTTTGAACACGCCTATCGGGGCAATATTCTGTCTTTTTAAGGCGGGCAGGAAAGCTTTCGCTAAAAAAGCATCCGTGACGGCTTCTTGCTCGGCATTTGCAAAAGTATAGGTGCGAAGTTGAAAAAATTGTTGCCCGGAAGCTTCCGTCACAGTGGCAGCCGGGCTTTCCTCCGTTTCGGTGGGTGTACAGCTAAGTAATAGGGAAAATACTAGATATATGGATAAAGCTATTTTGCTGATCGACATGGACTCTTTTTTTAGTTTTGAATGATCCGTATAGATACGAATTTTTTAGAAAAAAGAGGAATTGATGACTTTTGCTTTTCGCAAAAAAGATAAAAGATACTATCTTCAATTTCTGTTTAATTATGACTATTTAAAATATTATTCTGAAATATGAATCGATACTTGTTTTCTTTCTGTTTCGCTTTATTAACTACCAGTATGCTTTATGCACAGCCCCACGATTGGGAAAACCCCATGGTCTTTCAACACAATCGCTTAAAGGCCCACGCCACCTTCTACCCCTTCCCTTCCGAGGAAATGGCCATGGAAGGAGATCGGGAGCAATCGCCCTATTTCCACTCCCTCGATGGAGAATGGAATTTCAAACTTGCCCCCAACCCTAAAGATGTAGAGCCTAATTTTATACAGCCCTCCTTTAAAGATCGTAAATGGGATAAAATCAAAGTACCTGGGAATTGGGAGACCCAGGGCCACGGGCACCCTATCTACAGCAACTGGAATTACCCCTTCGAACCACTACACCCGCCTTACATACCCCACGACCAAAGTGAAGACATGCACAAAAGTAATCCGGTAGGGATGTATCGCACCCAGTTTGACATGCCCGCCGGCTGGAATGGAAAAAGAATCATTCTACACTTCGGTGGAGTAAGTTCTGCTTTCTATGTTTATCTGAACGGTAAGAAAATGGGTTATAATCAGGGGAGTCGGCTGCCAGCTGAGTTCGATATTACCGATGCGGTACAGGAAGGTTCCAATACCCTGGCAGTAGAAGTATACCGCTGGAGTGACGGCTCCTATCTCGAGGACCAGGACCACTGGCGCCTCAGTGGCATTCATCGGGAAGTATATCTCCTGGCCCGTAACCCGGCCCATCTGGAAGATATTTTTGTAAAAACAGAACTGGACAACCGCTACGAAGATGCCACCTTACGCATAGAGCCAAGCATGCACTTTCCTGAGCTGGATATGGTAGCGGGCTGGCAAATAGAAGCCCAACTCTACGATCCGGAAAAAGAGCGGGTTTGGGAGGAAGCCGCGATTTTTCCGATCAAAAACATAACGGATATTATGGCCCGCTACAATCAGCCTAATGGTGTTATGATGCGTCCGGCTATCACCAAAGCGGTAGATAATCCACTGAAGTGGTCAGCAGAACAACCTCATCTGTACCAGCTTGTGCTCAGCCTGAAGGACGAAGACGGGCAACTAATCGAAGCGACCAGTCAGCGGATTGGCTTCCGGGAATTGGAATGGGGTGAACGTGGCTTTCTGGTAAATGGCGAACCCATAATCCTCTTTGGTGTCAACCGTCATGATCATCATCCCGACATGGGTAAAACCGTCGATCGGGAGACTATGATTAAGGACATTCTACTTATGAAGCGCTATAATATCAACGCCGTACGTACTTCCCATTACCCCAATGATCCGCTTTTTTACGATCTCTGCGATGAATACGGCCTCTATGTCATGGATGAGACCAATATCGAGACCCACAAGTATGGAAGCCATCTTTCGATGAACTCCGCCTGGGCCGCCGCCATGCTCGATCGCAGCATTGGCATGGTAGAACGGGACAAAAATCATCCATCCATTATTAGTTGGTCCCTGGGTAACGAGTCTGGATCGGGGCCCAATCACGAGGCTATGGCCGCCTGGATTAAAGCCTACGATCCGAGTCGTTTCATACATAATGAGGGCGCCTTTAACTATGTTTTGGGGCTGTCCGTTGACGCGCCCTATGCCGATATCCTGAGCCGAATGTACTTTCCGATTGAGCGCATGGAAGCCATTCTCAAGCGCGACCCTCGGCCATTAATGTATTGTGAGTACGCCCACTCCATGGGGAACTCCACCGGCCACCTGTATAAATTTGCCGACGCTTTCCGCAAATATCCACGCTTTGTAGGTGGCTTTATTTGGGACTGGGTGGATCAGGGCTTACGCAAAACAACGGAAGACGGAGAGACTTACTTTGCTTACGGTGGTGACTACGGCGAGCGCATTCACGATGGTAATTTCTGTTTGAATGGCCTGATTTCGCCCGACCGGGAGCCGCACCCCGCTCTTTATGAGTGCAAGAAAGTCTTTCAGCCCATCAGCATGGAACTGAACGACGGCCGCCTGACTTTTACGAACTACCACAACTTTACGGATCTGAAAGAACTGTCTATTTCCTGGGAACTACTCAAGGATGGTAAGCTCTTCCAGCATGGAAAACTAACTGAAATTGCCCTGGCTCCCAACGAAAGCATTACCGTTCCACAGCCCGTTTACGCACCGGATAACGATGGCGAATATATTCTGACGATGAGCGTAAACCTAAAGGAAGAAGAAATCTGGGCCGATGCCGGTCACGAAATTGCCTGGGAACAATTCCACCTGACTAGCAAACTAATGGGTAGCCCGGCCGCAGAAGTACTGGACTTTAGAGAGACCCAAAGTAGTTGGGCCGTCAACAGTAATGGTACTGAGTTTCTGATTGATAAAGAAACGGGCCTGCTCGAACAGGTAACTAAAAGCCGTACCAACTACTTAAAGATGCCGCTGCATACCAATTACTGGCGGGCCACCACTGATAACGATGATGCCTCCGGCATTACGCGGGAGTATGGTGCCTGGAAAGAAGTGGGTCAGGAGATGAAAGTTCAGGAAATCAAGGTCGAAGCCTTTCAGGATGGACAGCGCATGACCGTTTTGCGTAAGCACCCGGAAATGGACATTGTGGAGCAAATCACTTACACTCCCTACGCAGGCGGACAGTTGGCAGTAAACACCCAATTGATGGCTGATCCGAGCTTACCAGATCTCTTTCGCGTGGGTATGCAAATGGCCATTGCTGAAGATTTTAATACGATCCAGTACTACGGTAAGGGGCCCCATGAGAATTACGTGGACCGACAACGCGGCGCCAAGATCGCTCAGTATGAGACCAAAGTAGAAGCGTTTGGTTTTCCCTACATCTATCCACAAGAAAACGGTAACCGGATGGATGTCCGCTGGATCCAGTTTACAGACCAGGATGGGACCGGTTTGCACATCTCGGGCGACCGAATCAGTGCCAGCGCCTGGCCATATACACAAGAAGACCTGGAAGCGGCCAGGCATACCATCGATTTACCACGTCGCGACTTCAATTTTATACGCCTGGATTACGGACAGACCGGACTAGGTGGGGACGATACCTGGACGCCAAATGCACGACCACACGAAGAGCATCTGCTAAAATCGGGTGATTATGCCTGGCAGTTTGTCTTAAAAATATTGTAAACATGAAGAACAGACGGTACTGCCTGGCGCTAGATCTTAAAGATGATCCGGAGCTGATCCGGCAATACGAATCTTATCACCAGCCCGATGGGGTCTGGCCAGAAATAATTGTGCATCTGCAACAAGTCGGTATTGACTTAATGGAGATCTACCGCACGGGCAACCGGCTGTTTATGATCATGGAAGTTAATCAGGATTTCTCTTTCGATAAAAAAGAGCAAATGGACCAAAGTAATCCAAGGGTTCAGGAGTGGGAAGCCCTCATGTGGACCTTCCAACAAGCATTACCCTGGGCAAAAGTGGGTGAGAAATGGGTCATGATGGAACCTATTTTTCAGTTTAAGGCTAGTGATTGATTTGGTCGTTTGGTCAATTTATTTATCAAAAATTACAATGAGATTCTATATTCAAAAAATTACAATGTTGCGGGTACATCATTTTTTTCTATTCCTGGTATTGAGCAGCTGTTTGCTGCATCCAGACCCGCTGGGTGCCCAAAGCCCTGATACTAAAATGCAGTGGTTCAAAGAGGCTAAACTGGGTATTTTTATCCATTGGGGCCTTTACGCAGTTGAGGGCATCGACGAATCCTGGTCCTTTTTTAATGGTTACCCCTCTCATCAGGATTACCTAAAACAAATAGATGGTTTTACTGCTGCTAATTATGATCCCGAGGCATGGGCAGCGCAGGATTTGGTGGGGCCTTTTGTAGCTGCTTTACGCAAAAAAGATATCAAGGTAGGATTGTATTACTCCCTGCTCGATTGGTCTTATCCAGACTATCCCAATCGGTACTGGTTTGATGGGGACTGGGAATACAGTGCCGAAGAGTGGCAATCAGAATCCATCCGGACTAAATTACTCCGGCAAATCCCTCAGGTGGTGATCAATTCTCGATTAAATAATCAAGGAGATTACGCCACGCCCGAGCAAGGTATGCCCATGAACGATTCCTGGGGCTACCAGAGTAACGACCACCATTACAAAACAAGCGATCAGGTAATCGAAAATAATTAATAAAAAAATAACAGCTTATGATATCTATTAAACGCTTACCCCTGATTCTTAGCCTACTGCTTTTTGGTTGCGCATCCTTATTAAAGGCACAGGAAGGCAAGCCGGCAGCCCCCATCTTCAAAGAGGGGGAAGCCCAGATCGTTCCCGCCTTTAATCAACCTGAAAAGTGGCTCCGTCATGACCTCTGGGTAGCAACCGATTTTGACACCGACGGGGATGGTCAGATGGACCGTATGCACGTCAGTGTGACGCGTCCGCCGCAGACCGAAGAGGGGCTCAAGCTACCCGTCATTTACGTAAGTAGTCCCTATTTTGCCGGTACGGCTGGTAATGCCGAGGGACTCTTTTGGGATGTACGGCATGAGCTGGGGGAAGTAGCCGGACCCCGTATCCAGGTAGAAGTCCAACGTCGTGGCGAAAGACCGATCATCTCGAATTCACATATACGCACCTGGGTGCCACGGGGGTACATTGTCGTTCACTCCTCCTCACCGGGCACGGGCCTGTCGGATGGCTCTCCGACCATTGGTGGCGACAACGAATCGCTGGCACCCAAAGCCGTTATCGAATGGCTGACCGGTAAGCGGGAAGGTTATACGAGCCGCGAAGGGAACGAAGAAGTAGAAGCTTTCTGGTCAACGGGGAAAATCGGCATGACCGGTACCTCTTATAATGGTACCATCCCATTAGCAGCGGCTACTACCGGCGTGGAAGGACTGGAGGCCATTATTCCCATTGCCCCTAACACCTCCTATTACCATTATTACCGCTCGAATGGCCTGGTACGCTCTCCCGGCGGTTATTTAGGGGAAGATATCGATGTATTATTTGATTTTGTGCAGAGTGGTGAGGAATCCAAACGCGCTTACGGACGCGCTACCTACCGCGATAAAGAAATGGCAGAAGGTATGGATCGCCAAACCGGAGATTACAATGAATTCTGGGCCGGTCGGGATTATCTAAATGATATGGCGCCCATGCAGGCCGCTCTGTTGATGTCCCACGGTTTTAATGACTGGAACGTCATGCCCGAGCACAGTTATCGCATTATTAAAGCCGCTAAGGAAAAAGGGCTGCCCGTACAAATCTTCTATCACCAAAATGGCCACGGTGGTCCCCCACCCCTGAGTATGATGAACCGTTGGTTTACGCACTACCTACACGGGGTGGAAAATGGCGTCGAGGAGGATCCCAAAGCCTGGATTGTACGCGAAGATGACGAGCGGGATGAGCCTACGCCCTATCCCGATTATCCACATCCGGAAGCAAAACCCGTCGAATTATTCCTAAGTCCTGGTGCGCCGGCCGCGGGTAGTCTGGGACTAAAGCAAAACCGTAGCGCCAGCCGGGAAACCCTAGTAGATAATTTTTCCTTCCCGGGGGAAGTTTTAGCACAAGCCGAATACACCAACCACCGCCTGCTCTACCTGAGCCCGAGGTTGCAGGAGGACATTCATCTATCCGGTCTGGCGGAAATGAAAATACGCCTGGCCAGCAGCCAACCCGCCGCCAATTTATCCGTCTGGTTGGTCTCTCTCCCCTGGAACGAAGGACGAGGGGCCAAGATTACCGATAATATTATTACCCGCGGCTGGGCCGACCCGCAAAACTACCGTTCGCTGACCGAGAGCGAGCCGCTGAAACCTGGAAAATACTACGAACTTAGTTTCGAATTACAGCCCGACGATCAAATTATTCCCGCCGGACAGCAAATCGGATTGATGATCTTTTCCAGCGATCGAGATTACACCCTGCATCCTGATCCGGGTACAGAGTTGACCGTAGATTTAGGCGGGACGAGGCTTACTTTACCGGTAGTGGGTGGAAGTTCCGCTCTCAAAGCGGCCTTCAATACCGAAAATAAATAAGCTAAAGTGGTCTTGACCTGGCTACTAAAAGGCCCGGTAGTACTTGCTTACTACCGGGCCTTTTATTGAGCTCCACCGGATAATCTTTAGGTGAGTATCCTGCTTACTGGTATTTTCGTTCCAGGTATTGTAGGCGCCAGTCCATTTTTTATGGTAGCCAATTACCCACTAATCCGGAAATTTAATTTTGTCCGCGTAGGCTTTCCACTCCGCCAGTAATTCTGCATATTTGCCTGGGTATTCGGTCTTTAAATCGATCTGTTCTCCCAAATCGCTGGAAAGGTTATACAAACTAAAGCTATCTACCGAAAAGGGTTTTGTAAAATTAGTAATCTTCCAATCACCTTTCCTAACCATAGCGTTACCCCCGTGCTCAAGGGCAAAGACATATTCCTGATCATGGATGACTTTCTCTTTTCCGGTAAGGAAGGGCATCAATGAGATACCTAGTAATGGATAGAGCTTTTGGCCCCGAAAAGTCTCCGGGTAGCTCGTTTTGGCTAGCTCATAAAAAGTAGGTGCCAGATCCAGCAGACTGATAAAGCCGTGGCGCACCTCGCCTTTTCGCCGGAGCTGGGGTCCTGCCATGATCAATGTGGTATTCGTGCCGCCCTCGGTCGCGTAATTTTTGTAATACCGAAAGGGGGCCGAACCAGCCTCCGCCCAGGGGGGACCGTACGAAATATAGGAACCGGCCTGCCCCATTCGTTCGTAATCGTCATTGTAGTATTCCCGAAGTCTTTCCCGATAATTTTCATTATTGATAAAGTCCCTGGGGGCCGCTCCGTTATCCGACATAAATACAATGAGGGTATTGTCAAATTGGCCCGTATCCTTCAAGTAATCGATCAGCCGACCAATATTCTCATCCAGGTTATCGACCATACCGGCGTAGAGCTCCATCTTACGTGCTTCTTTTTTCTGCTGCTCGGCCGGCAGCGAATCCCAGGGCGTAACGGAGGGATGCATAGCGGGCAGTGCGGCATCTTTCGGGATTATACCCGCTGTTTTCAGACTGTTGAACCGTTTTTGTCGCAAGGCTTCGTAGCCCCTATCGTATTTACCTTCGTATTTTTTCCAATAGGCCTCATCTACCTGCAGTGGCCAGTGGGGAGAGGTATAAGCAGCGTAGGCAAAAAAGGGTTGCCCGTCTGCCCGGTCCTGATCCATGTACTGGATTAGTTTCTCCGTGTAGAAATCGGTAGAATAATCCCCATCGGCCCAGGTGATGCTGTCTCCGTTCTCGGTATATCTGGACTTCCCCTTACTCAGGGCACTCTGATTGGTATAGTGATTGCCCGCACCGGATAAAAGAACAAAGGATTGTTCAAAACCTTTTTGAGCAGGATTGGCTTCGGATGTTCTTCCCATATGCCATTTACCGGCCATATAAGTGTGGTATCCCGTATCCCGCAACAATTGTGGGATGGTCACGATGCGATCCGTCAGCTGTCCTTCGTAACCAAAATCCTCAGACACCCGCGCTTGCCGGCCGATTCCCGCGATGTGATTGTCATTACCGGATAGCAACATGGCCCGCGTCGGAGCGCACATGGGTGCCGTATGAAAACGACTAAAGCGGATGCCACGGGCAGCCAGGGCATCAATATTGGGCGTTTCAATATCGCCCCCAAAGCAGCCGATATCGCCGTAGCCCAGGTCATCCGCTACGATGAGAAGAATATTGGGACGCTCCTGAGGCGCCGACAAAGAACAACAACTCACTATTAATGATAATCCGAGATATAAAGTCACAGTAGTAATCAATCCCGGTTTACTTTTCCTTTGCTGGTTCATATGTATGTGTATTAATAGAAAAACCAAAATACCGGATACGCAGGTATAGCGAGCAAAAGACCAATTTACTAAAACTGGAATAAAGTTTATGCCCCAACTTTAAGGATTCAATTAAAGAAACCCTGATCTGGGAGAATGATCGGGGGTGGCGGGATTCATAAAATCAAAAAAAGCCATCCGCCTCAGGCGGATGACTTTTTATTTTAGTCGGGATGACAGGATTTGAACCTGCGGCCTCTCGCCCCCCAGGCGAACGCGCTACCGGGCTGCGCTACATCCCGAGTTCTATATGGTCATTAGCTATGTGGTCATATCGTCCGGTAATACTTGAACTTGACTATATATCCACCCGGCCAAATGACCACCTGTTTTATTCGGTGGGCAAATATAATTGTTTTTTCATTTAAAAACCAAGAGAATTTGCTGGATTCTTATTGATTATTGTCTGTGTGGTTTTATCACATTTTTTTTAACTTTATAACCTTAGCTTAAGATCAACTTTTAAGCCCATGAGCTTGTTCTCATGTGTTCACTAAAATTTATAGACAAAAGAATGGATCAAATCACAAAACTTACCAAAGCAGATAGCAAAACTAATATAGGTATTACTCAGGATAATCGTTCTAAGGTGGTAGAGGCACTAACCCTGCTATTGGCCGATGAGCATGTACTTTACATGAAACTGCGTAATTACCACTGGAACGTCGAGGGTATGTTCTTTGCGCCCCTACACGAACTTTTCCAAGAGCAATACGAGGAACTGGAAGGCTCCATCGATGATATTGCCGAGCGGATTCGCAGCCTGGGCTACTACGCCATGGGTTCCATGGAGGAAATTAAAAAAGTAGCTCGCCTGGGAGAATCTGATCACCTAAAGGGAGATGCTAAATTAATGCTGCAAAATCTATTGGTTGATCACGAAATGATCATCAAAGTACTACGCAACGATATCGATGAAGTACAAGATCAGTATAAAGATGCCGGTACGGCCGACTTTATGACCGCCCTGATGGAGGTGCACGAAAAAATGGCCTGGATGATTAGAGCACACCTTGCTTAAAAACATCATGTCGTTTTCTATACGGAGTATGGCTACTCCGGTTTTAATACCCTTCGTAACCTCGGTTGTGAAGGGTATTTCATTTTTACTCCTCCCCTATCCACTGATAAATATCACCCCAGAACACTTACCATTCTCATCTGCTCGCCTCAACTGCCTTTTTACATTTGAGGTATCCCGTGCGGAATGACAAAAAGCTTACAATTTTTTATTTTTAATTAATCTAAATAAAACCGAATTGCTTATATTTGCGTTTGTATTAGCAAATAGAATAGCAAGCGGATTTAAGGAAGATATTTGATCTATGGATAATGCATGTAAAAGACTGGCAAAACTAGCTATACGTAAGCAGGTAAAAGAAACGGCCGATCCTCTGGTAGCTTTAACCTTGCGGAAAAAAGAACCGGAATTACAAGCGGGTATCCGCGTTTCGGCCTACGCCGCACCCGATGGGGACCGCTATAATGCTTTTCTGGTTTACTCTAGCAGTCAGCAGGGATGTTCTTTTTACAAAAAATGTATTCGCAAAGGCTGTAAATCTCGCACCGCGGCTTTACTAGTCGCCGAATATGGAAAAAATACAGCCTGTATCAACTGCCCACTAATGCAGAATAAACCCAATAGAGAACTGAATCTAAATTAGCAACAACAACAATAACAACAGAAAGATGACAGAAATACAATGCGTACCTGTCGAAATCACCGCAGCACCGGATTCGCCTATCATGCAAAAAATCAAGGCGGCAAAAAAATACAAAAAGAAGTGTTGCAAGAAATACAAAAAGGGCAAGCAGTGTAAGCGTTGTCCCAAACTGCGCGCCTGCCACCTTCCCAAAGCCTTTCGGGAGGAGCCCTTTAAAATTTAGGGGGTTTAGTTTAGTAAATCATCCAGCGCCTCACCAAGTCTAGGGAAAGTAAAAGCAAATCCCGCTTCCCTCAGGCGCTCAGAGTAGACATATCGACCATAAAGAATCAATTCCGGGTCTGTGTTCAGAAAGAAGCGGGCCCCGATCTTTACCATCCAGGCCTTCGCCGGCAGGGCCAGAGGCATACGCAGTTTTTTTCGCAGCTTACGCATGAAGGTCGCCTGGGAAACCGGCTTTGGGGCAGAGGCAATATAAATACCTTCAAAAGTCTCCCGCTCGATGGCCGCTAAGATCAATCGGTTCAAATCCGTTTCGTGAATCCAACTCATCCCCTGCCGACCGTGGCCCACTCTTCCACCTAAGCCCCAGCGAGCCAATGCTTTTAAGGTAGGCAAGGCCCCTCCCCCTTTTCCGATCACAAAACTCGTCCGTAAAACCACCCCACGGATATCTTCGGATTTTGCGGAAGCAAAGGCCGCTTCCCAGGCTTTACCCACGAAGGGCGCCAGGCCGTAACCCAGGGTATCTCCTTCAGAACAATGTACCTCGGGCGGGTCTCCGTAAATATGAGCGGTCGACATCTGAATCCAGACCTTTGGCTTTTGTTCTACCTCACAGAGGGCCTGCCCGATAGCGCGGGTTGCTTCTACCCGGGAACGCAGAATTACATCGCAGTTCTCAGGGGTCTTTTGGCAATTGACCGACTTCCCCGCTAAATTCACAATGGCCCGGGCGCCTTCCAAAGCTGCTTTCCAGGGCCCTACCCTCCTGCCATCCCAGGCGACAAAGGGGAAATCTAAATCCTTCACCTGATGACGAGCTACCAGTACGGGGCTCCAACCCCGGGCACGCAGGTATTCCGCCAGACTCCGGCCTAAGAAGCCGGTTCCACCAAAAATTACCACCTTATTTTTCATGTATTTTTAACTTTAGTAAAAAATTCAATGCGCTGTCATCCCCCTTTTTGCTTAGCTCTTTTGCCATAGCCATCCCTTCGGGGGTGCCACTGGCACAAGCTCGCGCCTTCCCTTGTCTAAGCAGGGATGATTGGTTCTAAAATTCGTCTGATTTAATTGTGCCGTTAGGCACAAAACGTGGGTAGACAGGAATGTAGATCATAATAAAAACGGTGCCGTTAGGTACCGAACGTGATCTCATTAATCAAACACCTTGCGTACCTACCTGAGGCAGGCAGGCCTAAAGGCACGCATTTTATCTATTTTAGCACTGGTCCTAGAACCAATCAACCCTGCTTGTCCAAGGGGGACCGCTTTATCCAGAGCTCTAGCTTACTATTAGAACCAATCACCCCTGCTTCAAAGGGATTAGCGATGGCTTTGCTACCCTACACATATTCCACCAATTCTTCTTGTTGCGCGGCTTCAAAGTCTTTGCGAGACTGACGCAGGTAAAAAATCGCACTGGTAAAGGGAATTACCACGTAAGCGAAAACCGCTAAAATTTGTAATAAAGGCTCGGGAAAAAGATCTAAAATCCCCTCTAACCAGGGATGATTGTTTTCAATGATGAGGAACATCAGACCGCCGCCGTACAGGCCGGCAATCAAAGCAAATATCCGGTGTCGGTAGCTGTCTAATAATACTCCCTTTGCACCGGCGCTAAGCACCTGATAAGCCCCAAAGGGTACCAATAGCATCAATCCAAAAAAAGTCAGGGAAGCCATCGCAACAATAGAAAAAGTCACGACTTGAAAGTAATAATCGAAGGCCAGGAGTTTGTTTTTCATAGCGGGTATTTTATGTGTAATGGAATTAGTACCATAACGTCAACACCTTCAATTTAAGTATAATTTTCAAAACTTTCAATTATTTTTGAAAGTTTATTTCTACTTTAGCCTTACATCAACGTTTTCCCCTTAATACTGGCTGCCGCTACCCGAGCCGTAATCAGACAGCCGCCCAGGAAAGTTCCTTCCAGCGATCGCCGACCGTGCATTCCGCCACCGCCAAAGCCCGCCGCCTCTCCAATGGCGTATAGATTGGGGATCGGATTTTGCTTACCCGTGGCATTGGGTCGAGTGAGTACCCGTCCTTCCAGATCAGTTTGAATACCACCCAGGCTTTTTCGCGAAAGCACAAATTCCCGAATCGCGATCAGCGGCATCGCTTTGGGATCCATAATAGACTGAAAGTTGCAGGTGCGCAATTTATCGCTGGTAAATTGCCGTACCTGATGGATAAACTGCAATTGCCAGTCCTGAGTGGCCTCCGGTCCGAGTGCTACCTGCTCATCGTATTGTCGAATGGCATCTCTCAAGCGATCCAATTTGATGTCCTGATTACCTTGCAGATCGTTCATTTTCTCCACTAATTCTTCCATCGTATTGGCCACCACCACATCCGGAAACTCCCGCATTGCCTGAGCCACTAGTTTTTTATTCCCGGTGACCAAGGTCTGCCAAATGAACTTCAGGAATTTTTTGTCCCGCATCAGGGGGTTCGATTCGGAACCGGAGATAGCCAACTCTTTAAGGGCAATTGTTTTATTCAGTACCTGCCAGGAATACTTTTTTTCTTCTTGACAAATTTGCTCGACCAGCCAACGCGTATCAGTTGCGGTAACCAGGGGTCTGGGGCCGATACGTTCGCCCCGATAATTGAGCCAGATGGCCGATTTACAGGGTACCAAGCTCAGGGCGTGGTTCTGGAAAGGTGGGTTGGGATGGTGGATGCCGGCGGCATAGTTCCACTGTTTTTCGAGGTTAACTACATGACCCGCTATCGCTTCGGTCGCCTGGTGTAAATCGCCGATGGCGTAGGGATGGGCGCCGTTCAGGATGGTTTCCGGAGGTGTGCCGAAGGCTTTTCGATCCCAATGTTCTTTGACCTTTTCGATACTGCCGTTGATCCCGCCGGTCGCGACGATGGTGCGTTCGGCTTTCGCCAAAAAAGGCTGCCCCGTGGCTTCGTTCTGTCCCCTCACCCCCACTACCTCTTCATTTTCCGTAAGCAGTTCTTCCACCCTGTGTTCAAAGAGGTAAGAAAGCAGATGCGTTTTGTTATGCTGCTGCAAAAGACGAATCATACGGTAGGTCAACTCCCAACCCGTTCCGTAAACCATGTGAAAACGAGCCACGGAATTCCCCCGACGCTCTTTCGTACCACGTTCTACCCAATTGAGAGCAGGGAAAAAAGAAAAACCCTTATCCCGCATCCAGTCGTAGCCATGAGGAGTGCAGAGATGAATATACTGTTCGGCCCATTTTTCACCCCAGTATTCCCCCTCATCAAATTCGGCAAAGGACCACCAATCTTTCATAGCCAGATCAATACTATCCTTGATACCCCGTTTGCGCTGCAGGTTCGAATCGACAAAGAACATACCCCCGAAGGCCCATTTCGCAAGACCGCCAAGGTTTTTTTCTTTATCCCGGTCAATCAGCAGTACACGATGTCCCGCCTCGATAAGTTCGTAAGCCGCTATGATACCCGCAATACCGCCCCCCACGATAATAACCTCTGATTGATGTTCTTGCATAGTCCTGAATTTGTGCCTCATCAGTAATATACGCCGCTGTCGCGAAAAAAAGTAATTAGAATACAGGAGTTCTTTCTACCTTTGCCCGCATGAACAAAGCTGCCTTTTGGGCGGTGCTCATTGCCGCCAGTATTGCCGGTGTTGCCGGTCTTTTTATAAAAAGTATGCAGATCAATCCAGTCTCGCAGGCCTGGCTGCGTATGGCTACCCCAACCGTCCTGACGGCAATCTGGCTAAGCTTTACCGGGGTGCCACTGCTCCAGGGCAATTGGCGAAAAATGAGCCTGGTTTCGGTGCTGGGTGCGGTGCGGATGGTCTTTTTCTTTGTCGCCTATACTTATGCCACCATCGGTAATGCGGTGATCATATTTTATACCTATCCGATTTTCACGGCTTTACTGAGTAAGGTCATCCTGCGAGAGCAGATTACCCGTCGTCAGGTTGTCTTATTATTCGTTGCCTTTACCGGTATCCTTTTGGCTTTCTCCAATAAACCCTTTGACCTGGCCAACAATGACATCATCGGCATGTTAGCCGCCATGGCCTCTGCCCTGATCTATGCACTGACGGTAGTGCTTTTTAAATCAGAATCCAAAAACTACTCCTTGCCCCAGCTACTGTTTTACCAAAATGCGGCAGGATTATTCCTGCTGGCCCCCTTTTTTCAATTCCAGCAGGCCAGACTTATGGACTACAGCATCGGAATTGGCTACGGACTCCTAATCGGAATTCTGGCTTTTTCTTTGTTTTTCTTTGGTCTGAAAAAGCTAAAAGCCTCCACCGCATCGGCACTGATGTACATGGAAGTCGTCAGTGCACTAAGCCTGAGTGTCATCTTCTACGAAGAACAACTTACCTGGACCATGATTCTGGGTGCCCTACTGATTGTGAGCAGTAGCCTACTACTGAAGCGCAAATAAAGAAGGAAGTTCCAGGATTTTTTTATATTCCTTCCTAAAGGAAGTGAATTCCTCACCCGGATGATTCAATAATTTACCATTCAACAATTCAACAGATGAATCTTAACGTAGGACTATTAGGCGGCGGCTCCTGGGGCACCACAGTGGCTTCCCTTACGGCAAAAAATGTTCCCACCAAAATCTGGGCCCGGGATGAGGACACCGTCCGGGAAATTAATGCGCAACATACCAACGAAAAATACCTGCCCGGCGGTCGACTGACGCCTTCTTTACTGGCAACGGACGAGATTCGAGAAGCGGTACGCGATGCAGACGTCGTCATTTTGGGTGTACCCGCCCAGGTCTTTCGACAAGTACTGGAAGAAGCCAAACCACACATTCGCCCCTGGGTACCCATTGTCAGTCTGGCCAAAGGCCTGGAAAATGGTACCCGGATGCGCATGACCGAAATCATAGAAGAACTGATGCCCGGTCATCCGGCGGGCGTCCTTACCGGCCCCAATTTAGCCAAGGAGATTATCAGGGGACAAGCCGCCGCCGCCGTGGTGGCTATGGTCGATGAGTCAATTGCGCAAGAGCTGCAAAAGATCTTTAGAACCGGACTCTTTCGGGTCTATACCAATACCGATGTCATCGGCTGTGAAATTGCCGGTGCGCTTAAAAATATTATTGCCATCGCGGCCGGCATGGGCGATGGTGCGGGGGCCGGAGAAAACACCCGGGCGGCCGTCATCACACGCGGTCTTGCCGAGCTATCTCGCCTGGGCGAAGCCATGGGGGGCAAACCTAAAACCTTTGCGGGTTTGGCTGGTATGGGTGACCTGGTGGCCACTTGCAGTAGTGAAAAGAGTCGCAACCGCACGGTAGGCTACCATTTGGGTAAAGGGCAGACCTTAGACAAGATTATTGATAAAATGGCCGAAGTGGCCGAGGGAGTCAAAACCAGTCCCGTGGTTATGGAATTAGCTCAGGAGTATCAGGTACCGATGCCTATATCAGAAGAAGTGTATAAAGTCCTGTACGAAGGCAATACTGTGCAGGATGCTTTTCGTGGCTTACTAAGTTATGAAATGGGTTCGGAAGAAGAACCGGGATAGGGCAGGTGGTCGGGTGGTCATTTACCAGGTCTTTTCAAAGTAGGACCGATCCAGATTTCGTTCGCAGGTCTGAAATTGACTCTCTTTATTATTTTTTAGCGAAAGCGGATCTTCCTTCCCGAATAGCCTTGATAAAAGGGCCAGTGGAGTCAAGAAGAAGAAGAATAGCAGCGTGAGCAGAATCTTCGGCATGAACAGGCTTAGCACATAAGCCAACTGACGCCAGAGATAATCAATTCTCCGGGCCAGGAAAGGAGAAACACTCCCCAGCGCACCAATTACAATAGCCAGGAATAGCCAGCCTTCCCATCGACGAAAACAGTAGAGTACCAGAAAGCCGGCCGTGATAACCCAAACGGTATAGATGGGTTTTGATCGAGGTAAATTCATCACTTAAAATAAGGAATAAATAAAAGGAGCTACTACGCTACCTCCCCCCAGGACTAATAATAGGCCCAGTAAAACCAGGACGACAATCATCGGTGCTAACCAGTAGCTTTTTCGCTCCCGGATAAATAAGTAAATATCTTTTAGAGATTCCATTTTATGTTAGGCTTATTGAACAAATTGGTACCTTAGCAAATGCTCCGCAATTTCTTCCGCAAACTGCCTACAACCTGCTGATGAAAAATGACCACTATCCAGAAAATGCTCCCGCCGCCAGGAGGCTTCCCGGGTAGAAAGATAACTTTTTACGGGTAATCTTTCTGCGCAATAGCGGCTTAATTCCCGACAATAACCGGCGGCCCGCTGTTCGGTGATCCCTGGCATCCAATATTTGTAGGACTGTCCTTTCTCCCGGATCAATTCAAAGTTCATTAACTGAGGAATGAATAAAGAATTATTTTTTGTCGTCTGCAGGGTGGCTATATTCTCATGAATCTGCTCCATAACCAGGTCTTCCGTTGGCTCAACTACTTCTTCCTGATCTAAAGCTTTAGCATGAATACGCTTTTCTATCAACGGGGCGTGCAGCAAAGTGTGCATCTTCATCAATAAGGCGCTCAAAAAAACGGTACGACGCTCCAGAAAATTTATTTGGTTGGCTACGTTTTCATTCACCAGATTCATGTAGTAATAATTAAAGGCAATGGAGCCCGGTCGTATCCGGTCCAGGCCCGTCATCAGGCGATTGGTTTTGGCGTGCCATTTTTGTAGTTCCTCCTTTACGGCAACGGTATTAGGCGGCTTAATCATCCTAAAATCATTCCACCCGTGGTAGTGTATATCCAAACGTTTTCGATAGCCCAGGGAAGCGCAAGTAAAGAATTCCCGATTATGCATATTATCAATAAAGGCATGTCCCGGGATACCATGGTTATGGACTTCCACCGCAATACCTCTATCCCTGAGTTGTCGTTCTAATTGGGAAGGCCAGGAAGCCTCCTGACTCAGGTTAATGCAGTAAGTAGAAGACCCTCCGTAACAACAAATTAAGATATAGCTGGTGTCTACTGGCTCCCTTTCATTGGTCTGGCGAGTGTAAGCATTCAAATGCTGACCAAAAACACCGTCAAAGTCCTGATAAGCCGGGTTAAGGACAGTAGGCTTCAACTGCTCGTGTAATTCGAAGGCCCTGGCTTGAGGCTTAGCACTTAGAAATGTGCTGAAGATCCAGCCCAGCCCAAAATCCAGGAATAGAAAAGCCAGTAAGCCCAACGCCATCTTTTTCCAGGGGCGGATTGGGGAAGCATTAATGGCCAGCAAGACCACAAAAAAAAGTAGGAAGAATAAAGCCAGTACCATAGTTTTCCTTTGTCTGCTGCCTAATAGACTTTAGCCTAATGAGCATTAAATGATTAAGTTTTCTCTCGCTGCTGCTCTTTTTTATCGTAAACATAATCACCGATCACCAAAAAATCTATTTCGGTTTCCATAAAACAGCGGTAAGCATCCGCTGGACTCGCAACTATTGGCTCTCCGCGCAAGTTGAAACTCGTATTCACCAGCATGGGACAGGCCGTTTTTTTGGCGAAAGCCTTTAATAAGGCAGAAAAGCGTGGATTGGCCCGGTCCGATACCGTTTGAACCCGAGCGGAATAGTCGACGTGGGTTATCGCCGGAAAATCACCCCGGTATTTTTCTTGCAAAGGGACCACAAAAGACATATACGGGCTACTGCGATCCAATACAAAATATTCACTGGCCTGCTCCTCCAATACTGCGGGGGCGAAAGGGCGAAACCCTTCCCGACGTTTTACTTTCCGATTTAATTGTTCCTGCATATCCTTTCGACGGGGATCCGCCAGAATACTCCGGTTACCCAGCGCCCTGGGGCCATATTCCATACGTCCCTGGAACCAGCCAATAATTTTCCCCTTGGCTATCTGTTCGGCGATAAAGTCAACCAGTTCGGTAAAGTCCTCGTAATAGCCAGCCACCGCAGTTGCAAGCATTTGCTTTTTCGGGAAGTCCCTTTCGGAAAAAGCAGGTCCAAGGTACGCGCCCTGCATCAAATCATCACTGGAAGCAGGGCCCCTTACTTCATTAAAATAGAGGTAGTTAACTGCTAGTGCAGCACCTAAAGCTCCGCCGGCATCTCCCGCTGCGGCTTGTACAAAAACATCATCGAAAAGACCGGAATGCAATAATTTACCATTTGCTACACCATTCAGGGCGACCCCACCGGCCAGACACAACCGGCTAGCTCCCGTTTCTTTTTTTGCCGTCGCAGCCATCCGCAGAACGATCTCTTCCGTCAGTTGCTGGATGGCCAGGGCCAGATCTTTGTGTTCTTGTCGGATTTCGGATTCCGGCTTGCGTTTTGGGAAACCCAAAAGACGCTCCCACTTTCGTACCCGAACCATCCGCAAACCGGTCGAATAATTAAAATAGGACTGATCCAACCAAATAGATCCATCCGCTTTGATGTCGACTAAATGCCTTTTGATGAGCGCCACGTAACGCTGGACTTGTTCCGAGCCCACGTTGCCGTAAGGCGCTAAGCCCATTACCTTATACTCTCCGGAATTTACCCGAAAGCCTAAAAAATAAGTGAAAGCGCTGTATAACAAACCGAGCGAATGGGGGAAATTCATCTGTTTGATCAGCTTAATCTGGGCTCCTTCCCCCAGAGCAATGGAAGCCGTGGACCACTCTCCCACTCCGTCGAGGGTCAGAATAGCGGCCCGTTCAAAAGTCGAGGGATAAAAAGCACTGGCGGCATGCGAGAGATGATGCTCCGGAAACAACAATTTCACTTGCTTCTGATCAAAGGCACCCAGTAATTTCAATTCCTTGTAGATACGATTTCGCAAAAACAGCTTTTCATCCATCCAAACGGGCATAGCTTTCAGAAAGGACAAAAGCCCTCTCGGGGCAAAGGCGTAATAGGTTTGTAGTAACCGTTCAAACTTCAAAAGGGGCTTATCATAAAAAGCGATGGCATCCAGCTCACTAAGCTGGCAATTCACTGCTTCCAAACAATACCGAATCGATTGTACCGGGAAAACGGACGTGTGTTTATCTCGCGTAAAACGCTCTTCCTGAGCCGCCGCCATAATTTGACCATCCACAATAATCGCCGCCGCTGAATCGTGGTAATAAGCGGAGATTCCGAGAATTATTTTTCCCATACCAAGCTCAAATGGTCCATTCAAAAGGCTGTCCTGCCCGGAGGGAAACCTCTTTTCGTTCTTCTCCATAGATCAGCTGGAGCGACTGATCGTATTGGGGGTAAATAGTAAGTTTCTCCAAGGCGTTTTCCTTCCACGTAATGTCTACCGTAAGGCCTCCTCGTGCTCCCAGGCCCTCCACCGAACCCGCCTTCCACTGTGGAGGTAAGGCGGGAAGGATGCGTAGCAATCCTTCTTCGTGCGACTGCACCAACATTTCTGCAATTCCGGCGGTATAGCCAAAATTCCCATCAATTTGAAAGGGAGGATGTCCATCGAAAAGATTTGTATACATTGAGCGCTCAAAGAGCAGCTGAATATGCTCATGCGCCATAGCGCCGTCGAGCAACCTTGCACTGCAGTTAATGAGCCAGGCCCGGCTCCAACCAGTACCCGCTCCGCCGTGCTCTAATCGGTATTCCAGCGTTTGTTTCGCAGCAGCGAAGATATCGGGCGTGGCGGACTTGGTAATCGCGGTTCCGGGATGAAATCCGTAAAGGTGTGATATATGTCGATGACCGGGCTCCAGCTCCTGATATTCCCGATCCCACTCCAGGATGCGACCGTCACTGCCCAGGACAAACCCCGGCCGTAGTTGCTGCTGCTGTTCCCTAATCGTTCTGGTTAAGTCGTTCTCTATGTCCAGCAAAGAGCAAGCTTTTAGATAATGATCAAATACTTCCGCGATCACCTGTTGATCCATGGCACTACCCAGTGCCGTGGCTACCGTATCTCCATTGGGATGAATAAATCGATTCTCCGGCGAAGTGGAAGGTGCCGAAATTAAAGTGCCATCGCGCGGATCTTCAATGAGCCAGTCGCTGTAAAACTGAGCCACTTCCCGCAGGGCAGGATAAGCCCGTTCGCGCAAAAACATCGTATCGCCAGTGAAGGCAAAGTGCTCCCAATAGTGCTGCATCATCCAACCGGCCGCCCCCATGGAGCAACCCCAGTAGGCCGTCGGGGCACGCATAAAGGTCGGTGCCCACAAGTCGGTAGCGTGCGGCATAAATGAGCCCCTACAACCAAAATTATCCCAGGCCGTTACCTTACCATTTTCTACAAGCCGATCCAGGTAATCAAACAGCGGTTGATTCAGTACATCCAGGCTGGTTAGATTGGCGGGCCAGTAATTCATCTGCAGATTAATATTGAGGTGGTAATCCGCATTCCAGGGGGCGGTGATGTGTCGATTCCAAAGTCCCTGCAGGTTGGCTGGGTTCGTTCCGGGTCGCGAAGAAGCGATTAATAAGTATCGCCCGTAATGAAAAAGCAGCGCTTCCAGTCCCAGATCCGTTTTTCCGGCCTGCATCCGCTCCAGACGACGGTCCGTAGATAGAGTATCTAATTGTGGATCTGCCGATAAATCCAACCGGGCTTTCCGGTAGAGTTTCTGATGATCCTGAACATGTTGTCGCTTAATACTTTCGTAATCTGTCTCCTCGATAGCTGCCAGTTCCAGCTGATTCTGAGCAGCGTAATCCTCGTGATAATAACTAGAGTTGGCGACCAGGTAGAGGACGGCTCGCTGTACGCCTTTCAGCTCCAGGTAATCTTCTCCTGCTAAAACTTCGCCCTTCTCGTGATCCACCTTAAGGCAAGTCTGAAATTTGACGCCGCGGCGGATGGGAGCTGGTTTAGAATCAAAGGCTCCTTCCAATTGGGTAACTTCGCCATCCATGACCAGCCACCCCTCTTCATTCACCCGGGTGCTGGCCGTAGCCTGGCCTTCATCTTCAGGCCTGCTCATGCGCAGTTTAGCATTAATTCCTGCTTCAGATTTCAATTCTAACACAATTACCTGATGCGGATGGGAAGCAAAAACGGTCTGCTCAACCAGTGCCCCATCGGTTCGGTAGCGAACGCTGCTAATAGCTCGATCCAAGTCGAGGGATCTTTGATAATCCGTAATGTTTTCATGACCTAGTCCCATATAAAGGTCGCCCATAGTCTGGTGGGACCGTACAATGCGCTTACGGGAAAAACGCGCTACGAATAAAGCATCCGCTTTAGCGTGGTCCCCCGCAAATAAGTGTTGTCGGATTTGTTCTAAATCCTCGGGCGTACCCGCCGGATTATCCCAGCCCGGATCACCGGGCCACATAGAATCATCATTCAATTGCAGATGCTCGGTCTGGGGATCTCCAAATACCATGGCGCCCATACGTCCATTCCCGATGGGAAGGGCTTCCTCCCACTCCTTCGCAGGCTGATCGTACCAAAGTAAAGAATCATTCGGCGCGGTCTTTTGAGCCGTTGGCCCCACGCTACAATACTGAAGGAAAAAGAAAGCGAAAAACAGGCCAATAAAAATTACAGTTTGTTTCATCCTGATGCAGATACAATTAGTGGTTAGGCTTAAATATTACTCCTCCCCAAAGACTTCCAGTTTACTCAATAATTTACCCAATTTCATAGCTTGATCCATATCGCCTTCTACCCGTAGGCGCCCCTGAACAAAAGCAGTGGGGATATCTATTTCCCGGCGGGCGACCATCATTAGGTGTTCATCACTGATGGTAAAGGTAGCAAAGGGGCTACGTACTTTCCCTTTGCGAATACCACCACCCGGTTTATCCAGGTCGACTCGCCAGTGCACTTCTTCGCTACCCGTGACGGTAAACTGAAACAAGCCACTTTGTCCTTGCAGCAAGTCAGATTGCCCCTTGAGTTGCACCTTTATATCCCGAAAAAAAGCTTCGGACTGCATCGGTTTTGACTCTTGTTGTGCTTCCTCCTTTTCTCTGTTTTTTTCGTATTCGAGGATAACGGCCTCCAGATCATTAGCGGATTCCCGCAGGTAGCGGGTAAAGATATTGATATCCGGCATAGTCCGCGCATCCGAAGTGGGACTGATGGTCACTTGCCCATTGTAACTAAAAATCGTAATAATAAGCCCCATCCCGTCAATAATGGGTGCCATCCCCATAATGGATTCCAACTTATGTCCATTGAGATAAAGCGGAATCTGCGGACCAGGCACATTGGTAATCGTCACGTTAAAGACCGGGCTGTGCATTTCTGAAAGGTGGAAACGCGTATACAGCTTAGCGGCCTGATTGGCCACACCAAAGGGCACCACCTCCGCCATGCTCGAAAGGGTTTTTGCGCCAAGCGCTCCCTGATAAGTTTTACCCCGCACCGTATTCTCATGGATCATTTCGAGCCGCTCGATGGGGTCTTCTACATCAGTAGCGAGCTGTACCAGCATCACTGATAAATTATTGCTGCCGTTCCCGCCCATATCTCCCGTAGAAATCGGTACGTGCGCTACCAGTGGTTTGTTGGGCAATTTCCCCTTCTCTTCCAGATAGCGCCGGAGCGCACCGGCACAAATCGCCAACATTACATCATTGAGGGTACACTCCATAATGTTTTTCAGCTTTTTGATGCGCGCCAGAGAAAGGATAGCCGTGTTCCACTTACGACGGGCCGAAATGATGCCATTTAGGGGCGTATGCGGAGCGGAAAAAGGCGAGGTTGGTGGTTTTAGATGCCGGGCGCGGGTGAGGAATCCAGCTTTGATCGTTGACCCTACCGCTTCGGCAATCAACTTGGGGAACTTAAATGGATTCTTAGCAAAGCCCGCCGTACTTTTTGCGATCAAAGCCAGGTCATTCGGCAGGGGCTTAGGATCAAAATTGTCCTCGTGCTTATCTATAAAGGGCTCGGGGCTCATATCAAACATGATACTCAGAATGCCCGCACCCGCCATGCCATCAATTGCCACGTGATGAATTTTGGACACAATGGCTACTGATCCTTCCGGAAGCTGTGGAATACTATCCAGCCCCTCAATAAAAGTAAAAGACCAAAGCGGTCGCGATTTGTCTAATGGCTCCGAAAATATCTGGGAAGCTACGGCTCGCAGCTCTTTCCAGCTTCCGGGTTTGGGTAAGGCTACCCGGTGTAAATGTAGATCCAGGTCAAAATCCGGATCATCTACCCAATAGGGATAATCCACACTAAAGGGGACAGACATCAGGCGCTTACGCAAAGAAGGGATCAAATGAATACGCCGCTGAATGGTAGCGCGGAAGTCTTCGTATTGTAGGGACCCCTGAATCACCGCTACGCCTCCAACGTGCATATGATTAGTGGGTGATTCGATATATAGAAAAGTAGCGTCCAATCCCGAGATGGGTTTGATGGATTTATCGTTGACCTGGTTTAATATTTTTCCTATCACTGAAATAGTTTTTTAGCTAATGTAATTGACCTGTTCTAAGGTAAAAAGTTTTTGACTGCCAAACCGATTTTTTGGTAAAAACTCTTCCGCCGCTTCCGAGTATCTTTTCTTTTTCAGGGTACACAGAACCTATTTTGTTATAGAAATAGTATATTGATCTTATCCACACAATTAAAAGATATGCAGAATAAATTTGATCGCCGAAAATTCATCGCGCTTAGTGCCGCCGCAGGCACCAGCTTGTGGTTGCCCTTAAGTTGCAGTTCTCAATCAAAGGTGCAAAGTACGGGAAGCGGAAAATCGAAAGATTCCATTGGTGTTGCCCTGCTTGGCCTGGGCTCTTACAGTCGGGGACAATTGGCACCAGCCCTGCAACTGACCCAACACTGCCACCTAGCCGGAATCATTACGGGCACCCCATCCAAAATTCCGACCTGGCAGGAGAAATATGCCATTCCGGATAAAAATGTCTATACCTATGACAGCATGGATCAGATTGCCGATAACGAAGATATTGACGTCATCTACATCGTTACCCCGACGGGTACCCACGCCCGTTTCGCCATCGCAGCGGCGAATACCGGCAAGCACGTCTGGTGCGAGAAGCCCATGGCCATGGATGTAGCCGAGTGTCAGTCGATTATTGATGCTTGCGCGAAAAACAAAGTGCAGCTCACCCTCGGCTACCGGATGCAACACGAACCCAATACGCTGGAGTTTAATTCCTATGCGGATACGCAGCCTTTCGGCAAAATACAACGTATGGATGCCCACGCGGGTTATTATGGCGGTGGCGGAACCGGCTGGCGTTTTGAAAAAGAAATGGGCGGTGGCGCCCTCTACGATATGGGGGTTTATACCGTAAACGGCCTGCGCAACGCAACTAAACTTTTTCCCGAAAGGGTCATTAGTGCCAAACAGTACACCAAACGACCCGAACTTTTTACGGAAGTAGACGAGACCACTGAATATATTCTCGAATTTCCCGGTGGTCTTCGCGCTTATGGGAAAACCAGCGTGGGCGAAAACACGAACTTCATTAAAGCGACCTGTAAAGAAGGCTGGTACGAACTGAGTCCCATGCAATCTTATACGGGGGTAAAAGGCCAACGCAGCGATGGGGAAATTCTTGGGCCGGCCGTTCCCAACCAACAGTCGATCCAAATGGATGACGACGCCCTGGCCCTATTGGAGGGACGAACCATGAGTATCGCAGGCGAAGAAGGCCTGAAAGACATCCAGATTATTCAGGCGATCATTCAATCCGCCGCCGAGCAAAGAAGTATAAACCTGTAAAATATGTCCAAAACTAAAAATGCAACGGCCTCCTTTGTCGTCCGTTTTAACCAAAAGATCTACGATTCCGAAGAAGGCGAAGCCCAGGTACAGTGGCGGGGCTCCGTACGCCACGTGCAGGATGGTGACGAAAAGCGATTCTCAGATATCGAAGACCTTATCCTGTTTTTGCAGAGTAAACTAACCACCCTTACGCTACGGGCAACGGACGACGTTAGCCCCGAAGAACAAAAAGGCATCCTGGCCAAAAGCCTGGACTTATGGAAACAAGTCACCGCCGATTACCCCAAAAAGGTACTGGATACCATCAAGGATCCCCTGGGTAGTGTAGAGCAACTACAGGAACAGGTCCAGGAGCAGGTCCACCAAATGAGTGATCGCATACGACCCAATTTAGATCCCGGCAGCTGGAAACCCGCTACCAAGAATGATCTCAAAGAAACCAATGAGAGTATTCTTGCCCTGGCCAGAGCCGTCCATACATTAGCAAAAAAAGTTGATCAGCTCTCCGAGGAAAACTAGCCTATGTCCACCTTTGAAAAAGAAATGGCCAAGATAGGTGCCAAGCGTAATGTGGCCGAAATTGTGGTGCAAACCCTGGGCAGCTTCAAAGTCTGGAATCAGGAAGAACTAATGGATCCTAAAGCCTGGGGGCGGGATAGTAGCAACCAGCTTTTCCAGTTCTTCATCACCGCTCGCCACCGCCACGGCTTACACAAAGAGCAGATCATCGACCGTATCTGGCCCGAAATGGATATGAAGTCTGGTGCTCAAAACTTTAAAGTAGCTTTACATGGCCTAAATAAAGCACTGGAACCCAATCGCCAAAGCCGCGCCACCCCCCGCTACATACTACGGCAGGGATTAAGTTATCAACTTAACCTCCAATATTTTTGGGTAGATGTGGATGCGCTGGAAGCTTACATCGCACTAGGTAATCAATATCTGCAACGAGATCCCGGGCAAGCAGAGCGAGCCTACGCCAAAGCTTTCGAACTCTACGAAGGCATCTATTTACCCAATCGGCTCTACGAAGACTGGAGCTCCGACGAACGCGAACGCGTACAAGTGCTCAGTCTCGGCGCCCTAATCACCAAAGCAGAACTCTTACTGGCCAAAGCCCCGCAAGAGACGATCCGCCTGGCACAACGCGCGCTGCTCATTGATCCCAGCTGGGAAGAAGCCTACCGCTTACAAATGCAAGCTTATCTGCAAAAAGGCAACCGCCCCATGGCCATCAAAACGTTCCAACAATGTGAAAAAGTACTGGACGAAGAGTTCGGTATTGATCCCCTCCCGGCAACAAGAAAAGTCTACGAACAGGTACTGAGTCTGTGAAGGGTCTCGTCTTCCAGTACTCCCACATGACACATGCCACATGACACATGACACATGACA
>Ga0209938_1000203_pt1 | contig 32274 bp, 28 predicted proteins | sample SalPonR2_C_D1_MG_FD_185708 | JGI IMG/M metagenome (GOLD analysis project Ga0209938, IMG submission 185708) | Salt pond soil microbial communities from South San Francisco under conditions of wetland restoration - Salt Pond MetaG R2_C_D1_MG... ... | reverse complement strand
GGGTCTTGCTTGGCTGCCTAAGGCCGAGGCCATGCCTTCTTTTGGAAGCACCACAGGATGGGTCCAAACAGAGACGATAGAAGATGCCCTTGCGACGATGGCGTCAATTCCCGACCAAACGGGCCAAGTTGGCTATCATGCGCTTACTTTTGGGTGGCTCATAGAAGGTTGTTTGAGACGCGCAACCGGAAAGGGACTCAATGCACACTTGCAGCATATGATTGGAGTGGTCGACGGGATTGACATGAGCTTTGGGACTCGGTCCTCAGCGGTGAAGAAAGCTTTGGCGAAGCCCGGCGTTCCGCATATTGGCCTGGAAAAAGCGGCAGCTGTGGATGAAGCATTCGCCGATGCAGAAAATCCACTTAGAAAATCGCTTTGTGTGCCGACGGGCATGACATTCTCGGAAGTTCTGCGTGCCACTGAGGACGACGCTTTTCTTGCAGCCGAAACCCCCGCGATGTCCCTGATATCGGATGCCAATAGTCTCGCCAGGGTTTACTCACTTTTCGCAACGGCTGAACGCGTCGACGGCGAGATCTTGATCGACAACGCCGGGCGAGACGAGGCTATACGAGGCCGTGCTGAAACCGATGAGGATGCGATAACAGGTGGGGCCAGGAAGATGGCGGTTGGATTTGTTCTGAACTCACCACCGTCCATTTCACTCGCACCAGGCGACCGTGTCTTTGGCCACCCCGGCATGGGTGGGTCACTGGCGTGGGGAGACCCCGAAACCGGCTTGGGGTTCGCCTATCTGACGAATGCGTCCATCCCCGACACCGTGACCGATGCACGAGCCGTTGAACTGTCGAACTTCGTTTGGTCGGTTGTCTGCGAAACATGATTGGGTCCCGGAGTCGCTTCAGATCGACGAGGACGAGTTCAGGTTTAGGAATGGCTCACCTTCCCTGCACAGCCTGCCCGCCGGATCCCAATACCACATCGAAGTCCTGGAAATTCCTAGGCTCAGGATTCATAACCAGTAGATGACGACTGCTGCGAGGGCGATGGCCGAGAGGAAGACCTTTGGACAGCGGTCGTAGCGCGTCGCCACGCGCCTCCAATCCTTGAGCCTGCCGAACATGTCTCGATCCGGTTACGCCGTTTATATCGGCGTTTGTCGTATTTCACTGTTGTCTTGCGCTGCTTTCGACCCGGGATACAGGCGCGTATCCCCTTGTCTCGCAACGCTTCTCTGAACCAGTCTGCATCATAGCCACGATCCCCGAGCAGCCATTTCACGTTTGGCAGGCCGCTGAGCAACGCCCGTGCGCCGACATAGTCGCTCACCTGACCGGCGGTGACGAACAGGTCTATCGGGTGTCATTCGCCATTGTCGCTCGGACCAATGGCGCGACATGGCTCATCTATCGCAGATGGCGTGCAGCTTGGTGTTCATGCCGCCCTTGGTGCGACCGATCAGGCGTCCACGCCCACCTTTTTTGCGGCCATGCTGATCGCGGTGCGGTGTGCCTTCAGGTATGTCGCATCGATCATCACGGTCTTTTCTTCACCGTGTTCCGCAGCCAACCCGGCCAGCATCCGCGCGAAAATGCCTTTCTCACTCCAACGTTTCCACCGGCTGTAGAGTGTCTTGTGAGGACCATAAACAGAAGGAGCGTCTCGCCAGCGCAAGCCATTGCGATTGATGAAGATAATCCCGCTTAATACCCGTCTGTCATCGACCCTGGGCTTGCCATGCGACTTCGGAAAGAAGGGTTGCAACCGCGCCATTTGCGCGTCGGTCAGCCAGAAAAGATCGCCCATGTTACCGCTCCGTTTTCAGAGCCGTGAATCACGCGAAGCGATGGAAATCAATGCATCCTGACCCTAGGGATATCCCCAAGCTTTTTGGTTCGGGCCCAGGTGTCCGGTCGATAACGGGGCCAGGTCACGAACAAGCTGAGTGCGGATGCACGCGCCACCGTGCCGGCGGCCTGCAATTCCGAGCAATTCGCCAGCCTGCTGCCCGGACGGATCGTACCGAACTGGCTGATCAGGGGCGGTCCCCGGCCTCGGGGTTCAGCGTTTACCGCAGCGTGGAGGCGGATGCGCAGGCGTGCAATCCTTTGCCGGGTGATGCAATGGCGAACACCTGCACGGCGCGATACGCTTCATCACACCGGATGCGCGCCAAGCTGGCCGCGATCATGCTGCCCTGGACCAATGCGCCAGTCTCCGGGCAAATGCCCGGGCGCAAAATCCGCACCGGCGTTCTCAACTGGTCAGGCAAACCCGCACCTGGCAAGCCGCCGGACCCGTCGTTCGCAACCCCGAAACCGAAATCGGCACCCCTGAAATCGGAGACGCCGCATGATATCGGCGGCCACCTGCTTTGACAAAGAGGGTCACAGACGACGTGGGCGTGACGATCGCGCAGCGCTGTTTGCGTACGACCGGCTTCGTCATTTCCGGCGCCCAGCTCGCGCGCCGGGTGTTCGCGGCGGCGGACGCTCCACGCGAGCCTCCGACGGCCTGCGGCCACTGCCGCTCCCACACCGGTTCTCGCGGGCCATGGTACACCGGTCCATTCCAGCACGTTCCGATGACGCCGCGGACGCAAGATCATGTGGGTCTGCTCATGTCACCCAGCCAATACACCGGGTCTTAAGCATCAGTCCACCACAGGCTTCGTGCCTCAAAGCCGCTTGAGGATCCGATGAGAGCCGGCATCGTTTCCATGAACGTGCGTTCCACGGCTTTATCATGGACGATGCGAGCACAGCAGGTCAGCGGGTTTTTCGGGTTTTTGGGTATCGCGCGGGCAAGTGCCCGCCTGTTTCAGTCCGTCAGCACGGCCATGTTCTCTGCTTCCCAGCCGATCCAGATCGGGTCCTGGCCGACCGCGTGGCCGGTTTCGGCATCGACATATGCTTTCAGACAGGCATCCTCCCTGTCCCCCACGGCGATCTGCATGACCATTCGCGAGCCAAGGAATGTCTTGCCGACCACGCGCCCTTGAACCGCGTTGCATGAATCCGGACGCTCCGAGTGGAAGCCCAGCTTCTCCAGTCGAACCGAAGCGGTGATCTCTTGGCCCTCGGCGGGAACGCCGCCAGGTGCTCGGCCCTTGAGGGTCGTCCCCTCCCAATCCATCACCACCTTGTCCTTGTCGGTGCCGCGCATGCGGCCCGACAGCAGATTGGTCTCGCCGATGAATTCGGCCACGAACCGGCTGGTAGGCTGGAAATACAACTCTTCCGGCGTGCCGTCCTGCTCGACCTTGCCTTCGTTCAACACCACGATGCGGTCGGACATGGTCAGGGCCTCTTCCTGGTCATGGGTGACGAAGAAGAAGGTCTTGTCGGTGCGGCGCTGGATCGACTTGAGTTCCTGCTGAACTTGCCCGCGCAGCTTGGCGTCGAGGGCTGCCAAGGGTTCGTCAAGCAGAAGCAGCGCCGGATCGGGCGCCAAGGCACGGGCCAGTGCCACCCGCTGCCGCTGGCCCCCGGACAGTTGAACGGGATAGCGATCGGCATAGGGCTCAAGTTCCAGGAACGACATGATCTCTTCCGAGCGGCGCTTGATTTCCGCCTTGCCCAGGCCCTTCAGTTCGAGGCCGAAGGACACGTTCTGTGCCACCGTCATGTGCGGGAACAGGGCGTAGTCCTGGAAGACCATGTTCACGTGGCGCCGCTCGGGGGGCTGCTTGGTCACGTCCTTGCCTTCGAGGATCACCCGGCCGGAGGTTGGTTGCTCGAACCCGCCAAGGATACGCAGCGTCGTCGACTTGCCGCACCCCGAGGGGCCGAGGAAAGTCACGAACTCGCCCCGCGCGATGTCGAGGGTCAGGTTGTCGAGCGCGACGGTATCGCCGAATTTCTTGGTCAGGCCTTCGATGCGGACAAGCGGTGTCTGGTCGGTCATGGCTTATCTTTCCTTGTTCATGCGGCGCGTGAAACGCTCGGCCCACAGGCCGATTGCAGCGGTCAGGACCAGCGCAAAAGTCGCGATGGCATTGATTTCTGGGCTCATGCCGGAGCGCAGCTTGGCAAAGATCAGCACCGGCAGCGTCGGTTCGTAGCCGCCAAGGAAGAAGGAGCGCACGAAATCGTCAAAGGACAACAGCAGGCAGAAGATCGACGCCCCGATAATGGCCGGCACGAGGTAGGGTAGGGTGACCCGGATGAATGATACCAGCGGGTCTGCCCCAAGGTCTCGGGCGGCCTCGGTCTGGCTTTTGGGAAGGGTCGAAAGCCGCGCCATGATCACGAGGACGACAAAAGGCACGTTATGCACCGCGTGGGCCCAGATGATGGCGCCCATACCGGGTTCGATTCCCAGGTAGCGGGCATAGATCCGGAACGCGATTGCCGAGATGATACCCGGTACGAGCGCCGGCAGAATTGTCATCCCGAAGATCGCGGCACGGCCCCAGAACTTGCGCCCTTCCAGCAGAACCGCGATCCACGTTCCGACCATGATCGAGATCAGCGTCGACAGAATCGCGATCGTGATCGAATAACCGAAGGTCGACAGAACCTCTGCATCGGCGAAGACGCCCTTGTACCAATCCAATGTCCAGGAGCGGATCGGGAAACCGATGAAATTGCTATCCTTGAAGCCCATCAGGACCATCAGGATCAGTGGCACGAAAACGTAAAGCACGAAGGCCCAGTAGGCGCAGCCCAGGAAAATCCGGTTGCCGCGGAACGTTTCGACGCGATTGTTCATTATTTCTCTCCCTTTCGCAGGGCTTTCATCAGTTTCTGGAAGGCCGTCGTAATGAACAAGGCGGCAACGAACATGATGGTCGCGAAGGCAGCCCCGGTGGGCCACTCGTCGCCCGCGACGTGGAAGAAGCCTGCGATTGTTTCCGCGAAGACGGTGGTCGAGGGGCCGCCCAGAAGCACGGGCGTCGCGTAGAACCCGGTCGAGATCAGGAACACCAGCGTGCAGCCCGACGAGATGCCCTCGATCGTCAGCGGGAGCGACACCCGGCGGAACCGGGTCCAAGCCCCGGCACCCAGATCGGCGGCGGCTTCGTTCATGCTTTTCGGCAGCTTTTCAAGCGCCGAATAGAGAGGCAGCAACATGTAGAGCGCGGTCAGATAGACGATACCGACCCCCATCGAGAAGCTGGTGTACATGAACGGTATCGGCCGATCGATCAGCCCGAATGTCTCAAGGACCAGGTTCACGGCTCCCGTATTGCCCAGCAGGATCATGATCGCATAGGTGCGCACGATCTCGCCCACCCAGAACGGGATCAACAGGATCAACAGGAACAGCATCTGGTTCTTGCGGCTCACGTGCCTGGCAAGGAAGTAGGCAACCGGGTAGGTGATGATCAATGTGCAGAAGGTGAAGACACCGGCAAAGATCAACGTCCGAAAAAATGGCATCCAGAAAATACTGTCGCCGAAGAAGCGGGCGTAGTTTTCCAGGGTGAAATCCTGCTCGACACCGGGCGCGACCGGATAGGCATCTGTGAGCGACACGCGGAGCATCTGCAGCATCGGACCCAGGTGCTGGGTCAGGACCCAAAGAAGCGGGAAAGCGGCAAGTATCAGGAACTGGCGGCGCGGGGAAGCTGTCGCGACCCGCATGAGCGCGTGATACGGCCCCCAGCCGGTCAGGCGTCCCCAGAACCCGCGGTCCGGCGCCGGTGACGCCATTGCACGGCTGTCACGCTCAGCTGCTGCTTCATCTGTCATGAATATCTCTTTCGAAGGTATCAGCGCCCCTGCCCGGCGGTGGCAGGGCAGGGGGCATTTTTCGAGGTGGACGTATCAGGCGGCCTTGATCGCCTCGACCGCCGGATCGACGAGGTTGTACTTCAGTTCGTTGGCCTCGGCGCGGAAGAACTGCAGGTTGGCCAGCTGTTCCTCGGGGAAGGAAGTCGACTTCCTCTCCAGATCGGTCAGGTACTGGTCCGCACCCTTGTAGGTGGAGATGAAGCCAGAGGCCTTGGTCATCGCGGCGCCGATCTCGGGCGAGGCAAGGATCGCGTCGAGGAACCTGTAGGCGTTTTCCGCGTTGGGGGCATTCTTGGCGATGTTGTAGGTGTAGACAAAGCCGTAGGACCCTTCGCGCGGAATGGTCATGCCCAGCGGGAAGCCGTCATTGATCAGCGCAGCGGCCGGGCCGTTCCACGAATGGCCCAGCGTGATGTCCCGGTTGACCATCATCTGCTGGAATTCGGCCCCGCCGTCGTAGTACTTCCGCACAAGCGGCTTGTGCTCGATCAGGAAGTTCTTGGCTTCTTCCACGATGCGCGCGGCCTCTTCGGGGTCGTCCATGTAGGCGACCATGTTCCCGTCGTAACCCATCTTCAGCATCACGATCGACATCATGTCCTGGATGATGTAGGCAGTCTGGCCGCTGTACTTCTCACTGAAGAGCGTGTCCCAGGTCAGCGCTTCTTCCTCGGTGACATAATCGGTATTGTACGACAGCACCTCCATGCCCGAGAGGATTGGCGCGCCCCACTTGTTGCCGTTGATCGTCGCCCAGTCGCTTTCAGAGAAAGTCGGGTTGATATTGCCCCAGTTGGACAGCCGGTCGGTGTCCAGCGGCTCCAGGAGGTCGCTCTGGATGAACTGCAGGAACCTGTGGCCGGCAACCGTCATGATGTCGACCGTCGGGTTGGGCTGCTCGGCGGCCAACAGATTGAACTGCTTGCCCTGGTCGTCAACGAGCCGGACATTGACCTTGATGCCGGTCTCGGCTTCGAACTGGTCCTTGAAGGCCTCCGGGACGAAATCGTTGTAGGTCCAGATGTTGACTTCGCCACTGCCCTGGGCGTTGGCACGGCGGATGTACGCGGGTGATGCCATGAACGCGCCCGTCGCGGCGGCGGTGCCGAGGAAACGGCGGCGGTTGTAGATCAGTTTGGACATTGTGTCTCTCCGTGTTGGGTTGGTGGTTTTCTTGGTCTTGGTCTGCTTCTTCTTGGTTGGTTTCTTGGTGATCACCGCGGCCCATGCCCGGTGTTGTCGGCCTGCATCAGAATGCCGGTCTTCGCCGCCTGCTTGACATCGCCCAGATCGAAGCGGCTCAGGTCCAGCGTTTTCAGGATCTCGTTCTCTTGCTCGAAATCACGGCCGTACATGGCGGAAAAGATCCGGATGCCTGCCTCGTGAAGCGGCGCCGGACACCCCGCGAGCTGGCCCAATGTAACTGTCAGCACGAGACCATAGGGCACGTCCTCGGTCACATAGCGACTGTCCGCGGTCGCGGGCCCGGTGCCGCCGTTGCCCTGCGCGTGCATCTGCTGGTTCATTTCCGAGATGGATGCGATCGGCACATGGAATGACAGGTGGAAGTGCTCGAATATCGTTTTGACATCAAGCTCAAGCGCCTTCGCGATTGCCAGGCGTTCAAGGTCCAGCTGCTCCAGAAGGCGGCCCACCTTGGGTGTCACGTTCTGGCCCTGGCTCCAGGTTTCTCCACGCTCCATCCGCGTGATGTTCCCCAGGGCGATGCCCATGTGGTTCTGCGGGTTGAGGTTCGACAGCGATATCGCGAGCAGTCCGTCACGGGGCTGGAACCTGTCCCCGAACAGCGTTTCGCACAGCGCCAGCGCGGAGGTCAATCTGTCCTCGGGCACCGTGCAAAGATCCACCCGGCTGCGCACCGTGTTGACCATGACTTCGGTGCCGGATTGCCGTCGGCCCGTACAGATCGTCGTGCCCCAGGCCGTGATCGGCACGGTAACGCCACGCTCTGCCAGACGCTGCATGAGGTAAACCGCGCCGAGCGATGCATGTGACGAGATGATAACGTGATGCCTTGGCTCGATATGGGGTGCCAGGGAATCAAGCACGGTTTTGTGGCCGTACCCCGGCAATGCAATGAGCAGGATATCGTTGTCGCGTGCCAGCGTCGCCGCGCTATCCGCAACCCGCGGTGTCAGCGTCACCTCGATCGCGCCGGTTGCTGTCAACGGCGCACCAGCGGCAAGGTCTGCCGTGCCCGCGCCCGAGGGCGACCAGAGCATCGGGTCATGGCCCCCCTCATGCAGCACCGCCGCCGTTCCGAAGGCGATCGAGCCCGCGCCTGCCAATCCTACCGTCTTGCCCACGTTCGCACTTTCCTAGCTTGCAGTATGTGACCCAAACAAACCGTACTCCAACGAGACTCTTCCAGTTTAGCGGAAAGCAATCCGCTATACAAGATTCATCATCCTATCCTGTCGCCTCCGGCCTCACCGGATCACCAAGAACATGCATCAATCGGTTCGCCCAGCCGAACAAGGCCGCCGACAGGATCAGATCGAGCACCTCCGCCTCGTCAAGACCTGCCGCCTTCAGCGCGTCCAGGTGCTCCGGACCCGCTTGCGAGGGGCACTCCGAAAGAGCGACGGCAAAGTCCAGAATCGCCCGGTCGCGCGGCGCGAGGTCGGCCCCGGTCCCCTCCAGGAAGACCCTGTCGGTCACCTCTGTCGATTTCTCCAGCTGCGCATGGCGCATCGCATGGACGGCGGCACAGTAGACGCAGTGATTGACCATCGAGGCGCCCAGCGCGCTCAACTCCCGCTCGGCCCGGCTCATTCCGCCCCGGTCATACATGATAGCATTGAAGAGCGGGGTGCGCACCTTCAGGCTCTCGACATCATGGGCAAGCGTGAGCACGTACTCCGATACCTTGGTATTCGAAGGGGTGACCTTCAGCGCATCGAGCTGGTCTTCACTTGCCTCCTGCAAATCGACCGGGGCCACGCGCGGCTGCCAGTGCGGCACGTTCCGGCTGAATTTCTTGATCACCTTGTTCATTCAAATCCGTCCTTCATCAGCCGCAATCCGCCAATGACCCGTATCTGGAACGCCAGGAACGCGTTCAGTTCCGCCAGGCGCACGATGTCGGCATCCGCGACACCGGCGGCCTGCAAATCCGCGACATCAGCCGCGGTGACATCGCGGGTCTCGGCGGCCACCTTGTCCATGAACGCCACCACTTCAGCCAGCTCCAGCGCGGCCCCGTCCTCGGCCGGGTTGGCCAGGGCCGCATACCCCTCAGCGCCCTCGGCATAGTGCTCGGCCAAGTCGCTTTCCTGATTATGCGCCGCGATCCGCGCGGCCAGCGCGGCTCGCAGGCCGTGTGACCATGGCCCGGCATCCTTGGGGCGCAGCACGGTCTCTTCCGCAGCCTGGGTCATTTCGAGGATATTCGCCCGGTGCTCGAGCGCCGAGGAAACCGCGCCGCCGGTCTCGATGCCTGCTTGGGTCAATACAGTCGTTTGCAACACCATCACGCCACCCGCCCCTTCTTGGGTTCGGCCTCCAGCTCGGAGGGCACCCATTCGCTTCCGTCCAGTTCCGGCGACTCGTAGTTGAGCATGGCCTGCCAGTGCTGCTCCACGTCCTCGACGTAGAGCTTCGCGGCGAGGGCCCGCGCGAGCCAGCTCGCGCCCTCGGAAATGCCGGGGATATCACCGCTGACCTTGCCCAGGCTTGCCGACGCCCCGTAGTTGAAACAGTAGACGTTGGACAACCAGGGCGCCTGGCCCGCGACCTTTTCGCGGAACGTGAAGTCATCGTTGAGATAAGGAAACTGCCCGAGATCGCGCGAGGGCTCGTCCGCTGGCGGCGTGTAGACGTCCTGCCAGAGCAGGATGTCTGCCGCTGCCGTTCCGAACTCGCTCCGGGACATCGGGTCGATGCTGAAACCGGTTCCCAGTATGACGAAATCCGCCTCGTAAGAGGTTCCATCGGTGAATCCCACCTCGACGGACCCGCCTCGTTCGACCGTCGACTCGACCGCCTTGCCGAAATGGAAATAGGCGTTCGGATGCCGGCTGACCCGTTTGGTGGACCCATGTGGCGGCGGCGTCTGGGTAGAAAAGGAATACTGCATGAAGCGCCAGCGCCATTCATCCGGCAGGTTGGCATATCCGGCGGTGAAACCGAACGAACCGATCCCCATCATCTTGTTGATCGTTGGCATCTTCTCGCGACGGATCAGATGGCGGACCTCTGCGGCGCCGTGTTCCAGCGCCTCGGCAGCGTTGTCCACGGCCGACGCCCCCACGCCCACGACGGCGACACGCTTGTTCTTGAGCGCGGCAAAGTCGATGTCGTCGGCGCTGTGCGCCCAGTATTTTCGGTCAAGCCCTTCGACGAAGCCCGGGATGTTGGGTCGCCCGGTCCCGTCACGCCCGGTCGCGAAGACCAGCTTGCGTGTCAGGACCGAGGCCTCCTCGGCACCCGAAAGGTGCAACCGCAGCAGGTCTCCCTCGGGTTCTACCCGATCGACCGACACTCCGTTTTCCACCGGGATTCCCAGCGCCTGCCGATACCATTGCAGATAGTCCATCCACATCGGCCGCGGAATCTTGTCCAGCTTGTCCCACTCGGCGGCCCCGAACTGCGCAAGGAACCACGCGCGGAACGTAAGGGCGCCGTGGCCATAGGCCGGTCCGGTCAACTCCTTGGGCGAGCGCAGCGTCTCCATGCGCGCATAGGTCATCCAGGGGCCTTCACGGCCGACCGGGCTGCGGTCAAGGACCCTGATGTTGTGCACCCCGCCCGTCTTGAGCGCCATCCACGCCACCATTCCGCACATGCCGCCGCCGATGATCACCACGTCGCTTACCCCCGCGCGGGCCGGGACCCAGTCCTTGCCCGGCCAGCAAAGCAGGCTCAGGTCCTCGTGCAACCGAGCTTCAAGCGCGGGGAGGCCTTGGCCGTCGATGGTGGTCGTCGTGTCATTTGTCATGTCGTCTTTCCTATGGGGCCGGTGAGCGATCGATCTCTGTCAGGCTTGGCGAAGGTTCGACCAGTCCGGGTGGAGATCGTCGATATAGAACGGATGTGCGTGCCGATTGCGGGGACCGTGCGTTACCGTGCCGATGAGATGCGGATGGTCGGCGGCCAATTCGGGGTGTTCGTGTTCCCGGGTCAGCGGGTCGGCGGCCGGCCAGACCCGCAATGCGACCAAGACCGTGCCGACGGTCATCACGGACAATAACGCCAGCGCCTGTTCGAGTCCAATCCTGGCTGCAAGTTCCCCGGCCAGCGGGTAGGCGATCAACCACCCGGCATGCGACAGAGAGAACTGCGCAGCAAAGACCGCGGGGCGGTCCGACGCCTGCGCAGAGCGCGCGATCACCAGTCCGCCCGGTGTCAGGACCAAAGACGCCGCAAGACCGAAAAACCCCCAAAGTGCCATGTAGGACGCATAGCCGAGCGGCAGGAGGATACCCAGTCCAAGCACCGCATGGAGCAGGGCCCCCGCGGCCATCGTGCGACGCTCGTCCAGATGCGCGATCAGGCGTGGAACGAGACCGGCGCCGATCGCCGCACCAAGTCCGTAAAAAGCCATCAGGATCGGGAAATGACGTTCTGCATCACCAAGCCGTGCGCCCGCCAGGACAACAGAGTTCACGAGCACCCAGGCCATGCTGATTGACAGCGCGAAATTCATCAGGAACAGGCCCCGCAACCGCGGCGTCTTGCGGTAGATCTGCAGCCCGGCCATGGCACGCGCAAGGAATGCCTGCTTGCGCTGGTCCGGCGCCTCGCCGGGGAACCGCGTAACCGCAAGCGCGCAGAGCGACCCGCCAAAGGCCAGCGCAGCCACCCAGAACAGGAATTCCGCGGCCACGATTTGCAACATGAGGCCCGCAACCACTGGCGACAGGACCGACTCCAGCGTGTAGGCGATGCGCGACCAGACCAAGGCCCGGCTGTAGGTCTCTTCCTGTGGCAGGACATCCGGGATGACTGACTGGAACAACGGCGTGAACCCGGCGGAGACCGCGAAGAAGACCAGGGCAAGCGCCGCGAGCTGCCACGTCTGGGTTGCGAATGCCATCGGCAGCAGGAGGACCATCCGCGCCAGGTCCAGCCCGATCATCGTCCGTTTGCGCCCATGGCCGGCGAACAGCGCCTGCGCCAGCGGCGCGATGCACACGTAGGCGACCATTTTGACAGCGAGCAGAAACCCCAGGATCTGGCCGGCAGCTGCCGCGCCCCCGATACGGTAGGCTGCCAGCGACATGCCAACCGTCATCAGCCCGATGGCAATCAACGAAAACACCTGTGCCGCGAAAAGCGTCCGGAAGGACGGCACGGCAAGCGGGCTGATCCGGGCGTCGGTCATGATGCAAGGCTGTCCTCGGTCAGATCGTTGGCTTCGAACCGCGCGGTTCCAGTGTCAACGCTGTATTCGTCCACGTAGTCTGGAGCGACCCGTGCGAGATTGTCCACCGCCTCGATGATGAAATCCGCCTTCTCATCGCTCATCAGCGCGGAGAGGTTGAGCCGCACCCAGCCCGGTTTGGCGGTTTCCTCGCCCCGCTCGAGCGCTGCGATGGCGGTGTCGGACTCGGCTTTGCCCAGGCCGAGCAGGCGATGGCCGTAGGGTCCTGCGCAGGCACAGCCGCCCCGCGCCTGCACCCCGGCCAGATCGCTTAGCAGCCGGGTGAAGAACTGGTGATGCACAAGCCCCCCCTGGCCATCCCGGACGCGGAACGAGAAAATCGGCAGAGCCGTATCGTCAGCAACACCCAGAAGCTCGATACGGTCGTTGGCTTGCCAGACCTGCCACGCACGCCGTCTCAACTCGGCCTGCCGGCTGTCGAGCCATTCTTGGCCCAGCGCCTCCTTGACCAGCATCGCCAGCGCGGCGCGGATGTCGCCGGTCACGTTCGGGGTTCCGCCCTCTTCGCGCGCCGCCAGGCTGCCGGAATAGACATGCCCCCAGGGCGATACGAAGCTGACGGTCCCCCCTCCGGGAAGCGTCGGAACGACACGCCGGGCGATGGCATCGCGAATGACCGTGACACCGCTTGCCCCGGGCCCGCCTGGGAACTTGTGTGTCGAGAACACGATGGCATCCTTCTGTGCATCGGTGCCGGCCTTCATGTCCATCTCGCAGTAGGGGCCTGCACAGCCATAATCCCAGATTGTGAGCGCGCCATGCGCGCGCAACAGGCGTGTTACTGCATCAACGTCGGTCAGGATGCCCGTGACGTTGGAGGCAGCAGAGAAGGTGCCGACGATCCGCGCAGCGCCCTCGGCCCCTCTCAAAGCATGGGCGAGAGCATCCATGTCGACCCCGCCCTGTGGCGCTTCGGCGATTTCGATAACCTCTGCCCCAGTCTCGCGCCAGGGCAGGATGTTGGAGTGATGCTCGTACGGGCCGGTCAATACCACCACGCGTTTGCCCGCGGACACCAGCGCGGCAAGGTCCAGCAAGCCGACGATCCGGTTGATCCCGGCCGTTGATCCGGCGCCGGTGAACACGACACTCATGCCTGGCGTGGCGCCGGTCAGGCGGGCGATCTCGGCCCGCGCGGCCTCTCGCAGCTTGGTCATGTAGGCCCCGCAGAAAGAGGCCTGTGTATGCGTGTTGGCGTAATAAGGCAGCACGCGATGGCGGATGAAATCCTCCACCTGCGTGAGCGCGCGCCCCGACGCCACGTAATCGGCATAGTGCAACTTACGCACGCCGAACGGCCCGTCTATCTCGACGCCTTCGCCGATCAGCCCCGCACGAACCCTGTCGTGAACGTCTTCGCCAAGAAGCGCGGCTTTGAAATCGTCAAGAGCAGTCATGTCATTCCTCGATTGAACCTCTTGAACCATGACACAAGATTTGCAAAACTTTTCACATATTTTGGGCATTGATTTACTAATTTTGGGTCATATAATCGTCACATGGCTGAAAAATTCGATCATTTTGATTTCCGCATCCTGGAAGAGCTCCAGCGCGATGCGGCGCAGTCGCAACGGGCGCTCGCCGAAAGGATCGGACTGTCACAGAACGCCTGCTGGCGCAGGCTCAAGGCACTGGAGGCCTCGGGCGCGATCCGCAATCGCACCGTGGTGATCGACCGTGAAAGACTCGGCGGCGGCTTCGTCGTGTTCTCGCTGATCAAGACCAGGCACCATTCGGTCGAGTGGCTGCGGCAGTTTCGCCAGCATGTCTCGGCGATCCCGGAGGTGATCGACTTTTTCCGGATCGGCGGAGAATACGACTATCTGATGAAAATCGTTGCCAGTGACATGGCCGGCTACGATGATGTCTACAAGCGCCTGATCGAGAATGTCGAACTGGAGGCCGTGACCTCTTATTTCGCCATGGAAGCGATCGAGGAACAACGCCCCGTTCCATTGCAGTGATCACCGAACGCCTGTTTCCACCTGATCGGTGGCATTCTTCGTCCCGAAGGGTCAGCGCCAGTTCAGCACGACCTTGCCGGCCCGGCCCGATTTCATGGCATCGAAGCCTTCGGCGAAATCGTCGACCTCCATCTGGTGCGTTATCACCCGGCTGACATCCAGCCCGTTCTGCAGCATCGCGATCATCTTGTACCAGGTCTCGAACATCTCGCGCCCGTAGACCCCCTTGATGGTGATTGCCTTGAACACGATACGAGACCAGTCGACCGGAGAGGAACCGGGCGGAATGCCCAGCAAGGCGATCTTGCCGCCCATGATCAGGCTTTCGACCATCTGGTCCAGGGCCTGCTGGTTGCCCGACATTTCCAGGCCGACGTCGAAGCCCTGCTTCATGCCCAGCCCGTCCATCACGTCTCGCAGATCCTCTTTGGTCACGTCCACGGTCCGAACGTTGCGGCAGACATGCTCGGCCAACCGCAACCGATCCGGGTTGATATCGGTGATCACCACGTGGCGCGCCCCGGCGTGGCGTGCGACGGCAGCGGCCATGATCCCGATGGGCCCCGCGCCGGTGATCAGCACGTCCTCGCCCAGCAGGTCGAAACTCAGCGCCGTATGGACCGCGTTTCCCAATGGGTCGAGAATCGCGCCGATTTCGTCGGGTATGTCGTCGGGCAGGGGAATCACGTTGAACGCCGGAAGCCGGAGGTATTCTGCAAAGGCTCCCTGAACGTTCACCCCGATTCCACGTGTCCCCGGGTCAAGGTGGAACCGTCCCGAGCGGCTCTGGCGGCTTTCCGTTCCGACCACGTGTCCCTCGCCCGAACACCGCTGGCCGATCTCCAGCCCGGTCACATTGCGGCCCAGTTCGACGATTTCGCCCGCGAATTCATGGCCGGTGATCATTGGCACAGGCACGGTGTGCGCCGCCCAGTCGTCCCAGTTCCAGATGTGGATGTCAGTGCCGCAGATCCCGGTCTTGTTGATGCGGATCAGGACCTCGTCCGGGCCGATCTCGGGCACGGGCGCCTGGATGATCCAAAGGCCCTCGGACGGGTGCGTCTTTTCCAGGGCTTTCATCGTGTTCGGCAGGTTCATGCGATCACGCCCAGGTCGCGGCCGACCTTGCCGAACGCGGCAAGCGCGCGGTCCAGTTGCTCGGTGGTCAGCGCCGCGTTCATCTGGGTGCGGATACGGGCCTGTCCGTGCGGCACAACGGGGAAGAAGAACCCCGAGACGTAGACACCCTCCTCGAAAAGGCCGGCCGCCATCTGTTGTGCAAGGGGCGCCTCGCCCAGCATCACCGGGATGATCGGGTGTTCGCCGTCGAGAAGATCGAAGCCCAACTCCTCAAGACCCGCGCGCCAATAGCGGGCGTTGTCGAACAGCCTTTTACGCAGGTCCGGCGTCTGCTCGACCAGACGGATCGCTTCCAGTCCGGCGGCGACGATCGGCGGTGGCAATGCGTTCGAGAACAGGTAGGGCCGCGCGCGCTGCCGCAACAGGTCAATCACCGGCTGCGGACCGGCGATATAGCCGCCCATCGCACCGCCCAGGGCCTTGCCCAGCGTCCCGGTCAGGATGTCGACATCAACGCCAAAGTGTTCAGGGGTTCCCGTTCCCCGCGGGCCCATGAAGCCCGTGGCATGGCAGTCATCCACCATCACCAGCGCGTCATACGCCCGAGCCAGCCGCGTGATCGCGGGAAGATCGGCGAGATAACCGTCCATCGAGAAAACGCCGTCCGTGGCGATCATGACGTGCCGTGCGCCATCGTTGCGCGCGGCCTTCAGATTGGCCTCCAGGTCGGCCATGTCATTGTTCGCGTAGCGATAGCGCCGGGCCTTGCACAGACGGATGCCGTCGATGATCGAGGCATGGTTGAGGCTGTCCGAGATGATCGCGTCTTCGGGCCCCAGCAGTGGCTCGAACAACCCGCCATTGGCGTCGAAACAGGCCGCGAAAAGGATCGAATCGTCCTTGTTCAGGAAGCCGGCCAATTTCTTTTCGAGCTGCCGATGCAGGTCCTGCGTGCCGCAGATGAAGCGGACCGAGGCCATCCCGAAACCGTGGTCGTCCATGGCGTCTCGCGCCGCCCGGACCAGGTCGGGATGATCGGCCAGCCCCAGATAATTGTTGGCGCAGAGATTTATGACTTCACGGCTGCCCACAACGACCTCGGCCGCCTGAGGTGAGGTCATCAATCGCTCTCGCTTCATCAGGCCATCGGCCTCGATCCCGGCAAGCGTGGCTTTGATGTCGTGGAAGAATTGATCGGACAAGACACAAGCCCCCTGAATCGATGCTGATGACGACGTGGCTACCATTCTACCATATTGGAAAATTTCCGCAATATGGGAATATGATGATCGGAAGCCCTATCGCGCCGGTGTCACCCGCCCTTCACGACGAGAAAGGCGCGCGCGCGGTCCTCGGCCTGCAGCCGGTGAGGCACATCCGCCGCATAGCGCGCGGTCTCACCCGCCTTCAGTCGTTCCGAAACCTCGCCACTGGTCACGACCAGCTTGCCCTCGATCACGGTCAGGTTCTCTGTCGTCCCGCGGATATGCGGCGCCGAATCCAGAACGCCGCCCTCGGCGAAGTGCAACTCGTAGACCTCGTGGTGCTCGGCATCCTCGGGCGGTGAAAGGATGCGGATCGTGCAGCCCGCGCCGTGGTTCTCGATGCTCGGAACCTCGGACGCGCGCAGGACTTCGATCTGGCTGTTCACCTGGTCTTCAAGCAGACCCGCGAAATCGACCTGCAAGGCACGGGTCAGGTTCCATAGCGTCGAGACGGTGGGCGAGGACTCGCCACGCTCGATCTGGCTGACCATGCTGCGCGACACGCCCGACAGCTTGGCGACCGCGTCAAGGGACAGACCCTGCGCCTGACGTGCCTGCTTCAGCCGTGCCGGCAGCCGAGAGAGAATGCAGTGAGGATCATCCATGCTGCCGAAAGGTAAGGTCTATGCTGGCACCTTGCCAGTCAAAAAGCCAGCACGGTGAAGTGTGGGCGCAGCGCTGTGAACATTTATCACCGGATGGCTGCGAGGCGGCCAAGGTCATGCCCCCTTGGAGCTTGAACCTGAGTTGGCCCGGGGTCGTTGACGGTAACGGGCTGTAGGATCACCTGACATAAACGAGCTTCTCACTGTCTGTTGGTGAGAGATAACCCGGAGCCGAGTGTTGGCTGCCAGGATCGTACCAACCTTCAACGAACTCACGGATTGCCATTCGTGGTCTGGCGCCGAAGGTCTGCCCGACTTGCGTCACCCGGTCCCGCGCTGTCGCATGATGCGGCGGGTAGGCATGACAGGGTGCCAGCATGTGCGCGGGGCCCCTCACGAGGATCACAGGAAGCATGCGGATCCTCGTAGCCGCGACTTCATGGAGGATGCTGCCGTGAGAGAAGACTAGCAAGTGGTCGGTCGCGGGAAAACCCTGCCGATCAGGGACTTGGATATCTGAGAATAATTCCGCGGACCGGGCGCACCGGCGGAGGCTCTTCAAAGATGCCTGCGCGGATTCGGAGCAAAAGCCCATTCGATCAATAAACGGTTGGTCAGGAGCGACAGGGTGCAGCGTGGCCCTGCCGGTTCAACGACTGCCATATGTGGATGCGAGCCTAGGCTGATCGTGCTCGCAGTTGAGAGCCGAGACTGCCTTGGTCTTAAGCCGGGTCTTTGGGACACGTTCCGACTTTTCGAGCACTTTATTTGATAATATCAAATTACTAACGATCATACCAAATTTCCTTGCCAGAAGCGGCCCTCATCCTGATGCTTTGTGAACAGGGAGAGGACCACGATGACACCACGCAAGCCAGGCAGGCAGGGACGCGACGGGACGCCGGAGGCGAAGGTCGTCAAGCTTGACCAGCTTCCCGAGGAGATGGGCGGCCGCACCATACAGTCGGTGGAACGCGCCCTGAATGTTCTTGAGATCGTGGCCCAGGAACGCGATGGCGTGACCGTTTCGGAAATATCCGAGCGGCTCGAGCTCAACATTTCGACGTGCCATCACTTGATCACCACACTGGTCAAGAAAGGGTTCGTGGCGCATCTGGGCCGGGTGAAGGGTTACGCGCTTGGTACCCGCCTGGGCGAATTGGTCGAGATTTCCGAAGGCGAACGCGACCCGGATGTCCTTTTGGCCGACGAGTTGAAGGCGCTGGGCAAGCGGCTGGGCCATGGCGTGCAATTCGCCCAACTAAGCGACACATCCCTCTTGACCAAGCTCAGCTTCGCTGACCCCGACGATGAAGTGGCCGAGGCCAGCGAGGTCGAGAAAATGACCGCGCTTCATGCGACCGCGACGGGCAAGGCGATCCTGGCCTGGATTCCCGACACCGAATTGGTGCGCATCATCTCGTCCAACGGGCTGTCGTCCTACACGCCCCGCAGTATCACATCGCTGTCCGGCCTGGTCGAGGAACTGCGGCTGGTCCGCCGCCTGAAATATTCCGTCGATGACGAGGAGTTCCGCGAGGGCATCGTCTGTATAGGCGCCACCATTCGCGAAGGCGCGGGCGCGGTGCTCGGGTCCATATCCGTCACCGTTCCAGCCCACCGCGCCACCGAGGAATACCGCGGCTACCTGATCAAGGAAATGATCAGCGCGGCCAACGCGTTTTCCAACAAGCTGCGCAACCTGAAAACCTGAATATCAGATCAATCTACAAGGAGACCGACACATGTCCATGCCCGATACAGTGACCACCAGTGAGACCCATCCCGTCCCCGAGAAGATGAAGGCCTGGGTGCTGGGCGATCCCGGCGAACTGACCCTGTCCGAGAAGCCGGTTCCGGTGCCGGGCAAGGCCGAAGTGCTGGTGCGCATCGACGCCGTGGCGATCTGCGCCACCGACCTCGAAATCATCCATCACGGTCCGCCGGCCCAGATCGAAGGCGGCGACCCGTTCAACAAGAATTTCACCCCTGGGCATGAATACATGGGCACCGTTGTCGCCCTCGGGCCGGGTGTCGACGAATACGAGATCGGTGAACGCGTGACAGTCGAGATCCATGCCGGCTGCGGCCAGTGCAAGCGCTGCCGCCAGGGGATGTACACGTCTTGCCACAACTACGGCAAGAACTACGGCAACGTGGACAAGGGACACCGCGCCAACGGTTTCACCACCGATGGCGGCTTTGCCGAATACGCGGTGAACAACATCAACACGCTGATCCATGTCGACGATTCCATGTCCGACGAAGAGGCCACGCTGGTCGTGACCGCGGGCACGGCAATGTATGGCCTGACCGAATTGGGCGGCCTTGTCGCCGGCGAGAGCGTCGTGGTGACCGGCCCGGGCCCGATCGGCCTGCTTGGCGCGGCTGTCGCCAAGGCGCTTGGCGCGCAGCCCGTCATCCTGACCGGCACCCGCGACAACCGCCTGGAGATCGGCAAGCAGCTGGGCGCCGACCACGTGATCAACGTCCGTAACGAGGACGTGGTCGAAAAGGTCCGCGAACTGACCGGCGGCAAGGGCGTCGACTACGTCGTCGAATGCGCCGGCGCGCCCAATGGCCTGAATGAGGCGGCGCAGATGGTGAACCGCGGCGGCAAGATCTGCCTGGCGGCGTTCCCCGGCAACAGCCCCGAGGTCGATGTCGCCTACCTGGTGCGCAACAACATCTACCTCTACGGCATCCGCGGCGAGGGCAAGACCGCCACGCACCGCGCCGAGGCCTTCATGCGTCAAAAGCGGTTCGACTCCACGCTGATCCACACCCACACCTTCGAGATGGGTGACCTGGAAGAGGCCCTTCGCTACGCCAAGGACCGGGTCGAGGACGCGATCAAGGTCGTCGTCAAGAACCCCCACGCAGCCTCGAACAAGGTCGCGGCCGAGTAATCTCGCAACACAGGAGACAGCCATGCTGACCTACGACGTGTATCACATGCCGACGAGCCTGGAAGAGGCGCTGACCTTGTGGGCCAATGCCGCCGAGGGAAGCAGGCTCGTCTCCGGAGCGACGGACATCCTGCCCTGGGCCCGCGAGGGCCGGGCAGGGGACGTGCATCTGCCCGAAATGGTGGATGTCACCCGAATTCCGGACATTGATGGCTATGCTTTCGAAAAGGGCCGCATCCGGCTGGGCGCCAACACGGTCTATCAGGATTTTCTGACCGACGTGACTCTTATGCGCAGCCTGCCCTGCATGCCCTATTGCGCGATCTGGTTCGCCGACGACCAGATCCGGGAACAGGCCTCTTTGACTGGAAACCTTGTCAACGCGTCTCCGGTCGCGGATGGCACGCCCGCCGTCGTGGCGCTCAATGGCGAGATCGAGCTGGCACGGCTCGACGGCGGGCAAATCGTGCGGCGCCGGGTCCCGGTGGTGGATTTCATCACCGGCCCGGGCCGCACCCAGATTGCGCAGGACGAGATCGCCACGGCGGTGATCGTCGATGCCTGCAACGGCTTTGGCGGGTCGTTCCAGAAGGTAGGACTGCGCCGGTCGCTGGTGATCTCGGTGGCCTGCTGTGCCGCCCTGGTCAAGACCGATCGCGACGGCCGCGTATTCGAGGATGTGCGTCTTGCCTTGGGCGGGGTCGGACCGAGCCCGATCCGCATGATCGAGACCGAGAATTCGCTGCGCGGAGAACGCATCTCGCATGCGCTGATCGAACAGGTCGCACAGGCGGCTGCTGATCGGGTGGGCTCGCGCAGCCGCCAGGAATACCGCCGCGAGGTGGTGGTGAACTTCATCCGCGCCGCTTTGGAGGATGCCCTGACGAACCAGCCGGATATCGACGTGAAATTCGAAGATCAGGAGGAGCAGATCAATGCCTAAGCTCAGGATCGAAGCCGAAGTCAACGGCCGCAAGGTCAATCGTGAAACCGAACCGCACAAGCGCCTGCTGGATTTCCTGCGGGATGATCTGAACCTGACCGGCACCAAGGAAGGCTGTGGCGCCGGCGAATGCGGCACCTGTTCCGTCTTTGTGGATGGCAAGCTGGTCAAGTCCTGCCTGATGCCCGCCGGCAAGGCCAGCGGCGCGAAGATCGAAACCATCGAGGGCTTGGCCAAGCCAGGCGATCTGACGCCGATGCAGCGGGCCTTTCACAAGACCGGGGCCAGTCAGTGCGGCTATTGCATTCCCGGCATGGTCATGGCGGCGACCTCGGCCCTGCGGGAAAACCCCCAGGCCGATATCGAGGAGATCAAGGAACGCCTGGGCGGCAATATCTGCCGCTGCACCGGCTACACCAAGATTTTCGAGGCGGTCGAGATCGCCAAGGGCGTGATCGCCGGTACGGTCCCGGAAACCGCTCTTGAGGAAGACACGGTCGATGACAGCTTCATCGGTGCCAATGTGCGCCGGTTGGACGCGCCCTCGAAGGTCTCGGGCCGCCTGAAATATGCTGCCGACATCAAGATGCCGGACATGCTGCAGATGCAGGTGCTGCGTTCGCCCCATGCCCATGCCCGCATCCTGTCGATCGACACCAGCGAGGCCGAGGCGATGGACGGCGTGGCCTGCGTGATCACCGCACAGGATGTGCCGGGCACCGATGGGTTCGGTGTCTTCGTCCACGACCAGCCGATCATGGCCCGCGACAAGGTACGACATGTGGGCGAGGCCGTGGCCGCCGTGGCCGCCGAAGACCTGGTGACCGCGCGCCGCGCCCTGTCGAAGATCAAGGTGGAATACGAAGAACTTCCGGGCCTGTTCGATCCGGGGCAGGCGATGGACCCCGGCGCGCCTGTGATCCACGATTACGCCCGGGATAACCTGATCAAGCACATCCCCGTGCGCAAGGGCGACGTGACCGCAGGCTTTGCCGAGGCCGACCTGATCCTGGAGGACGATTTCACGACCCAACAGGTCGAACATGCCTATCTCGAACCCGAGGCCGGTATCGCCTATGTCGATCCCGATGACGTGGTCGTCGTGATCTCTCCGTCGCAGAACATCTCGCATCACCGGCACATGCTGGCCGAGATCATCGCCAAGCCGATCAACAAGGTGCGCTTCATCATGAGCCCGGTCGGCGGCGGTTTCGGCGGCAAGGAAGACATGATCTACCAGGGCATGTTGGCGCTGGCGGCAATGAAGACCCATCGCCCGGTGCAGCTGAACTTCACCCGAGAGGAAAGCCTGATCGCCTCGGCCAAACGGCACCCGTCGCGCGTGCATTACCGCATGGGCGTGAAATGGGATGGGCGGGTCACCGCGATCGAGTTCGACATGCTGTCCGACGGCGGCGCCTTCGGCATGTCCAGCGAGGGTGTGATGCGCAAGGCGGCAATCCTGTCCTGCGGGCCCTACGAGGTGCATAACCTCAAGGTCGATACCCGGGTGGTCTACACCAACAACACGCCATCGGGCGCGTTCCGGACATTCGGGGGGATGCAGGCGCAATTCGCGACCGAAAGCATGATGGACATGGCCGCCGAGGCGCTGGACATGGACCCGTTCGAGATCCGCCGGGTCAACATGATGAAGATCGGCGCCAAGACCCATACGCAGCAGACGCTCGAAACCGCCTCGCTCGATCGCGTCATGGACGCGGCGGAACAGGCCTCCCGCTGGGAAAAGGGCGCGCCCCGGGTGCGCGGCGCGACCCGCAAGGATCTGAACGGCCCCGATACACGGCAGCCCTGCACATTGGGTGCGCGGATCAAGAAGGCCTCCACGGACAGCGATGAATCGGAAAGGGTGGCATGATGACCAGCAAGATGAAGCGTGGCCGCGGCATGGCGGCGAGTTGGTATGGCATCGCGCGGACCGCGACGATCGACCGGGCCGGTGCCTGGGCGGAACTGGATGACGGGGGCACCGGCAAGGTGGTCACCGGCGTCACCGAGATTGGCGAAGGCATCCTGACGGTGCTGGCGCAGGTGGCGGCCGAGGAAATGGGCATTCGTCCCGAGGATGTGACAATCGGTGACAACGACACCTCCCGAGCCCCCGAGGCGGCCCATGCCGGTGCGACCCGCCAGACCTACATGATCGGTAATTCGGTGGCCCTGGCCGCCCGCGAGGCGCGAGACGCGCTTTTCGAGGAAATCGCCGATCACTGGGACGTGCCGGTCGAGAGCCTGCGCGCCTTCAACGGCGAAATCTGGGCCGAGGACACGAACCTTCGGATGACGATGGAAGACGCCGTCGCCACCTGCAAGGGGCGCGGCGTTGTGCCCGTGGGGTCGGCCTCGTTCACCGCCCATGGCACCGGGCTGGACCCGGTCGATGGCTCCGGCAGCCCCTGGCAGGCCTATGTCTTCGGCACCCAGGTGGCCGAGGTCGAGGTGGATACCTGGACCGGCGAGGTGCAGGTGCTGGGCATCTGGGCCGCCCATGATGTGGGTCGCGCGATCAACCCGCGCGGCGTCGAGGGCCAGATCGAGGGCGGCGTGGTGCAGGGCCTGGGACAGGCCTTGATGGAGGAATACACCACCGAGAAGGGCCATGCGATAACCCATGGCTTCGCCAAGTATATCCTGCCGACCTCGCTGGATATTCCCCAGATCAACTGCTCGATCGTCGAGGACCCGGATCCGAAAAGCCCTCTCAGGGCCAAGGGGATCGGCGAACCGGCCCTGGTGCCGACCGCCCCGGCGATCATGAACGCGATCTACGACGCCATCGGCGTCAGGATCAAATCCCTTCCTGCGACCCCGGAAAGGATCCTCGAAGCGTTGCGAAACCATGTTCCGGGGAGGGAACAGATCGCACAGTCGGCCCGGTTGGAGCGCGCCGAAGCCGCAAGACACCAAAGCGCCAAGGTCTGATCCCACGCGGGATCGGCCAACAATTCCAAGGGAGGAAGACATGAAACTCAAGACAAGTATCAAGAGTGGGCTGACAGTGGCCGTGACCGCCGGGCTTATGGCGTTCGGCGGGACCGCCAAGGCTGACTATCCGGAAAAGCCGGTCGAAATGACCATTCTGTTCGGCGGTACCGCAAATACCATCGCGCAGCTGTTATCCGAGCTGATGACCGAGGAACTGGGCGAGCCAGTTGTGCCCGTCAGCCGCACCGGCGGCGGCGGTGCCGTGGGCTATTCGCACGTGGTCGCGACCGCGCCGGATGGCTATAATGTCGTGTGGAACTCGAACTCGATCAGCACGGCACACCACACGGGTCGCGTGCCCTTCGATCACTCCGCCTTCACGCCGATCGCGCGCGTTTCGACCGAGATCCCGGCCCTGGCCGTCAATAGCGACACCGGCTGGGATACCTTGGCCGACCTGAAGGCGGCTGTGGAAGAAACGGATGGCCGGTTCAACGTGGGCATCTCTGGCAAGGGTTCGTTCACCCACCTGACCTCGGCGGCGCTGTTCGATGCAATGGGCGTCGGCGACAAGGTTGCCTATATCTCCTACGGGAAAGGCAATGCGCCAGTCGAGCTTCTGGCCGGTCGGATCGACGCGGCCATCCAGTGGCCGGGCCAGTTCGTGTCTTATGTCGAAACCGGTGATCTGAACGTTATCGCCGTGACTGGCGAAGAGCGGGTCGCCATCCTGCCGGATGTGCCGACCGCCCAGGAACAGGACGTCGATGTCAACATCTCGATGTGGCGTGGCCTGGCGGCGCCCGCAGGGACGCCCGATGACGTCGTTGCCACCCTCCAGGCGGCGGCCGAGGCCGCGGTAGCCAGCGAGGACTTTCAGAATGCGGCAGGCAATATCGGCTTCGCGCCGGCATTCCTGGACGCCGAGGCATTTGACGCCCTGATAGAAAGCGACGACGCCTTCTATGGTGAACTGCTGCAACAGTTGGGCATGGCCCAGTAGCAGCCACCAAATCGGCAAGAGGATCATGAAGATGACCAACCGTGTCCAGGATATCATTGTCGCAACGGTGCTTCTGCTGCTGGGTGCGGTCTGGACCTGGTTGGTCATCGACACGATCCGCCCGGGCCAGGGGGCGGGGGATATCGGGGCCCGCGCCTTTCCGTTGGTCTTCGGAGCGCTCCTGATGGTGTTGTCCGGGGTTCTGCTGCTGAGCGCGCTGCCCCGGTCGGACCGGGAGGACAACACGTTCGTCGGAGACATGGAAATCCCCAAGTCATCGCGCCTGGACTGGGTGCCCGCCCTGTTGGTTCTGGGGCAGATCTGTCTCTACGGCTTCCTTCTCGAGAAGATCGGTTTCGTTCTGGCCACACCGATCATCGTTCTGCTGGCCATGGCGGTCAGCCTGCGAGAACGCTCTCCGGTCAAGCTGCTTGGCATGTCGCTGGGCCTGACCGTCGGCAGCTGGATGCTCTTCGAGAAAGTTCTGGGAATCTACCTGGCCAACGGCACTTGGCTCAACCTCGGATAGGAACATGGACCTCTTTCTTGACGCACTTTCGCTTGTCCTGACGCCCGCGGCCATCGCTTCGATCGGCCTGGGGGCGTTGGTCGGGCTGATCTTCGGCTCGATCCCGGGCCTGACCTTCACGGTCGCCCTGGCCCTTGCCCTTCCCATCACCTTTGGCATGGATCCCGTGCCTGCCATCGGCCTGCTTCTGGGGACCTATATCGGCGGCATGACCGGCGGGTCCGTTTCGGCGATCCTGCTAGGCATACCCGGCACACCCTCGGCCGCGGCGACCGTGTTGGACGGCCATCAAATGACCAAGCAGGGCCAAGCCTCGATCGCGCTTGGCACCGCGGTGATCGTCTCGGTGTTCGGGGGGCTGTTCAGCTTGCTGGTGATGATCGTTTCGGTCGACCTTGTGTCGCGGCTGGCTATCGGGTTCGGGCCGGCGGAACTCTTTGCGCTGGTGCTTTTCGGGATGTCCACCATCTGCGGACTATGCGGCGACTCGCTGGTCAAGGGGCTGATCTCAGGCGTGCTGGGCCTGATGATCATGACCGTCGGCATCGACGCCATCGACGGCGTCCCGCGGATGACATTCGGCAGCATCAACCTTCTGCAGGGGGTCAACCTGTTGGTGGCGATGATCGGCCTGTTTGCCGTGCCTTTCGTCATCGAGGCCTTCGCCCGGAAGGGGGAAACGGACCCCCAGGCCCAGCGTGTCGCGAAAGTGCGCGCCGAACTGCCCTCTCTGAAACTGCTCTTCGGCAAGATTTCCCTGATCCTGCGCTGTTCGGCCCTGGGCACGGGCATCGGCGCCATTCCCGGCACCGGGGGTGCCATCGCGTCCTTCCTGGCCTACGACCATGCCAAGCGGTTCTCCAAGAAGCCGCAGAGCTTCGGCAAGGGCAACATGGAAGGCGTCATCGCCCCCGAGGCCGCAAATAATGCGGTAACCGGCGGCACGCTGATCCCGCTGCTGTCGCTTGGTATTCCGGGCGATCCGGCCACGGCCATCGTGTTGGCGGGCCTGATGATCCACGGCATCCAGCCCGGGCCGGCGCTGTTCATGAACAATGCTGGCGAGGTCTACGGCATGTATGTCGCCGTGGCGCTGGCCTATGTCTGGGTGCTGGCCCTGCAGCTCATGGGCATCCGCATCTTCGTGCACGTTCTCAAGATTCCGCGCGAGATGCTGGCGGTCGCGGTCCTGGTCCTGTGTGCCATCGGCGCCTACTCGATCCGCAACAGCGCCTTTGACATCTACGCCATGGGGGCCATCGGCCTGCTGGCCTATGTGCTGGTCGCCGTGCGCGTGCCGATCACGCCCATCATCCTGGGCATGGTTCTTGGCCCGACGCTCGAGAACGAATTCCGCACGGCCATGATGCTGTCGGGCGGCAGCCTCGACATCTTCCTGACCTCGCCCACGGTGCTGGTGTTTTTCGCGCTGGCGGCGGGCGTGATCGGATTGCAGGTCGTGGCGGAGCTGAAGTTGAGAAAGAAAATCAAAGAAAAGATCGAGATCACAGATGCTTGACGATAACCAAATGCCCGAAGAAACGGAAAAGCAGATCCGGAAGAGAGCGATCAGACTGGCCGTCAAGAGCGTCGACGAAGCCCTCGGCGGCGATGCCGACGACGGGATCGAGGATTTGACCCTGTCCGAGGCGCTGGTCATCGGGCTGATGAAGCAGGGCGTGCGGCGCTACTACGCGATCTTCGGCCATGGCTCGACCGACCTTGGCGAGGTGCTGCGTATCTATCACGAGCAAGGCGCCGTCGAGGTCATCAATTGCCGCAACGAGGTCGAGATGGCCCATGCCGCCACAGCCCATGCCTGGGTCTACGGTGAAACGCCTGCGGTCATCACCTCTATCGGACCGGGCGGGCTTCAGGCCATGGCCGGCTCCCTGGCTGCGGCCTCCAACGGCGTGGGCCTTTACCACATCTACGGGGACGAGACCACGCAGGGCGAAGGCTACAACATGCAGCAGGTGCCCAAGCCCGAACAGGGGGTTTTCGGCAAGGTAACCGCGCTGATGGGCCAGTCCTACACGCTGCACACGCCTGGGGCGCTGCGCGAATGCCTTCGGCGGGGCACGTCCTGTGTGCATCACCCCTACAAGGCGGGACCGTTCTTCATCATGCTGCCGATCAACACCCAGCCGCAGCGCACCAAGGTGAACATCGCCACGCTGCCCGCCCGGCAGGCGTTGCCGCCGATGGCGCCGGCACGGTCCGATGACCTGCGCGCGGCCGTGGATTTCATACGCAACCGAAAGCGCATCGTCATCAAGGCGGGCGGCGGCACACGGGCGCATTACAAGGCCGTGCGCGCCCTGGCTTGCCGGATCGGCGCGCCGGTCGTGCTCTCGCCCGGGTCGACCGGGGTGATGATGGATGCGCATGCCCAGAACATGCATGTAGGTGGATCCAAGGGCTCGATCTCCGGCAATTACGCGATGCAGAATGCCGACGCGCTGATCGTCATCGGCAGCCGCGCGGTCTGCCAGGCGGATTGTTCGGGTGTCGGCTATCCGAATGTCGAAGCGGTGCTGAACATCAACGGCGATTTCGATGACCTGACCCATTACGCCAACACGGTCGGCCTGCCGGGCGACATCACCGCGGTCATCGACCTGCTGTTGGCCGAGCTGGGCGAAGACAGCGGCATCGGCATGCGCAAGGAGTGGGGACGCGACTGCGCCGCCAAGAAGGACGAATGGACTGCCTTCAAGGCCAAGCGCATCCATGCCGCGCCGATCGAGGACGAGGTCTGGCAACGCCCCGTGCTGACCCAGCCCGCAGCGATCCATACCGTTGCGACCTTCGCCAACGAGACCGGCGCGATCAAGTTCTTCGATGCCGGCGACGTTCAGGCCAACGGGTTCCAGATCGTCGAGGATGACCAGCCGGGCCAGACCTATACCGAAACCGGCGCGTCCTTCATGGGTTTCTCGGGATCCGCGCTTCTGGGCGGGGCGGGCGTCCGCGACGCGAAATACGGCATCGCCTTTACCGGGGACGGGTCGTTCATGATGAACCCGCAGATCCTGATCGACGCCGTCGAACACGGGGTGCGCGGCATGGTGGCCCTGTTCGACAACCGTCGCATGGCCGCGATCACCGGGCTGCAATACGACCAGTACGGCCGCGAGTTCAAAACCAATGACAGCGTTGCTGTGGACTATGCCGCGATGGCGGCCTCGGTCATGGGCGTCAAGGCGGTCTTCGGCGGGCATTCGCGCGAGGACCTCGAAGCGGCGCTGGCCGAGGCCCATGCCCATGACGGGCTCTCGCTGGTGCATATCCCGGTCTATTCCGGGCGCGACCCGATTGCCGGGATGGGGGCCTATGGGTCCTGGAACGTGGGCAACTGGGTCGAGGACGTCCAGGGCGAATACCTGAAAGCAAAGATTTAAGGGAGGCAGGCATGTATCAGGATATCAATCTCTTCATTCGAGGAGAGTGGACACCCGCCTCGGACAAGGCGACCAAGACCGTTACCGACCCGGCCACGGAGGACGTGCTGGGAACCATCGCGGCCGCCACCGAGACGGATATCGACGCAGCCCTGGACGCCGCGCAGGCGGGATTCGAGGTCTGGCGCAAGACCGGCACCTGGGACAGGGCCGCGAAAATCCGCAAAGCCGCCGACCTGATCCGTGACCGCCAGGCACAGATCGCCGAGCTGATGTCGCTGGAAACCGGCAAGCCCGTGGCCGAGTCCATGGGCGAAACCGCCGCCGCCGCAGACCAGTTCGAATGGTATTCCGAGGAAACCAAGCGCATCTACGGCCAGGTGATCGGAAGCCGCACGACCGACAGCCGCATGGTGGTGATCCATCAGCCCGTCGGCGTTGTCGCGGCCTTTTCGGCATGGAATTTCCCGGCACTTCTGCCGGCGCGCAAGATCGCCCCGGCCATTGCCGCCGGGTGCGCGATCATCATCAAGCCGGCGGGGGAAACCCCGGCCAGCTGTGCGGCCCTGGTTCAGGCCTGCCACGATGCCGGCATTCCGCCCGGCGTCGTCAACTTCCTGACCGGCAGTTCCAACCAGATCGCCACGCGTCTGATCCGCTCGCCCATCGTGCGCAAGGTCAGCGTCACCGGCTCGGTTCCCGTGGGCAAGCAGATCCTGTCGCTGGCTGCCGAAGGGGTCAAGAAAGTGTCGATGGAACTGGGCGGGCATGGGCCCGTGCTGGTCTTCGACGATTTCGATGCCCGCCAGGCCGCCGAGATCTGCGCGCCCACGAAGTTCCGCAATTGCGGGCAGGTCTGCATCTCGCCCACGCGCTTTTACGTGCACGAAAACAGCTACGAGGCCTTCGCCGAACGCTTTGCCGAAATCGCCAAGTCGCTCAAGGTCGGGCGCGGGCTGGACGAGGGCGTGCAGGTTGGCCCGATGGCCAATCAGCGGGGCCTGGAGAACATCCAGCGCATGACGCAGGACGCGCTTGATCGCGGGGCCGAATTGCTGGCCGGGGGCAAGCCGCCCGCCGGGTTCAACAAGGGGTATTTCGTCGAACCCACCGTACTGGGCCGGGTGCCCGACGACGCGCTGGTGATGACCGAGGAACCATTCGGCCCCATCGCCCCGATCACCACCTTTACCGATTATGACGAGGTGATCGAACGCGCCAATTCGCTGCCCTTCGGGCTGGCCGGCTACATCTTCTCGCATGACCTCAGCCGGGTGACCCGGGCCTATGAAGACCTGGAACTGGGCATGGTCGGTGTCAACGAGATGCTTCTGGCCACGGCCGAGGCCCCCTTCGGCGGTGTCAAGGAAAGCGGCATGGGCCGCGAGGGAGGGTCGCTGGGCATCCACGACTACCTCGATCCGAAATACGTCAAGATGAAACTCGCGGGATAAGCCGACATGACAGACGAGAAAGAACAGGGCTTCGCACGGGGCCTGACCAACTACGGCGACCGGGATTTCTCGGTCTATCTGCGCCGGTCCTTCGCAGCCTCCATGGGCTATTCCCGCGACGTTCTGAAAAAGCCCATCGTCGGTATCGCCAACAGCTTCTCGGGCTTCAACAGTTGCCACCGGCATTTCCCGGAACTGATCGAGGCGGTCAAGCGCGGGGTCCTTCTGGGCGGCGGGTTGCCGGTGGAATTTCCCACCATCTCGCTGGGCGAGGTCTATCTCAGCCCGACCAGCCTGAAGTTCCGCAACCTGATGTCCATGGACACCGAGGAAATGATCCGCGCCCAGCCGATGGACGCAGTGGTGCTGATGGGCGGATGCGACAAGACTGTTCCGGCTCAGCTGATGGGCGCCGCCTCCGCCGACCTGCCGGCGGTGCAGCTGGTGGCCGGGCCGATGATGACCTCGCGTCACGGCGAGGAACGCTTGGGGGCCTGCACCGATTGCAGGCGCTTCTGGGGCAAGTACCGTGCGGGCGAGGTCTCGGATGACGAGATCAACCATATCGAGGGGCGCCTGGCCACGACGGCGGGCACCTGCGCGGTGATGGGCACGGCCTCGACCATGGCCTGCATCGCCGAAACTCTCGGTTTTTCCTTGCCCGGCACGGCGGCGATCCCGGCGGTCAACGCGGACCGCCTGCGCGCGGGCGAGGCTTCGGGCCTGGCGGCAGCGCGCATGATCACCGACCCGATCAAGCCCAGCCAGCTGCTGACCGAGAAATCGGTGGAAAATGCCCTGCGGGTCCTGCTGGCCCTTGGCGGGTCGACCAACGCCATCATCCACCTGACCGCCATCGCCGGACGCATGGGTATCAAGATCTCGCTGGACCGGATGAACGAATTGTCCGACACGACGCCGGTCCTGGTGAACCTCAAGCCCGTCGGGTCGGCCTACATGGAGGATTTCTTCTTTGCCGGCGGCATGGGGGCGGTGCTGCGCGAGCTCAAGCCGCTCCTGCATCTCGACACGCTGTCGGTTTCGGGCGAAACCCTGGGCGACCGGCTGGAAGAAGACCCGGGCTATGTCGACCGCCGGATCATCGCCAAGGCCGCAGAGCCCCTGGAACCCCAGGGCGGTCTGGTCGCGCTGTTCGGCAACCTTGCGCCGCGCGGGGCGATCCTGAAACGGTCGGCCGCCGATGAGCGCCTGTTCGAGAAAGAGGGCCGCGCGGTGGTCTTCAGCTCGCTGGCCGACCTGGCGGCCCGCGTCGACGACCCCGATCTCGACATCACCGAGGACGATTTCATGGTCCTCCAGAATGCCGGGCCGAAAAGCGCCTCGGGCATGCCCGAGGCCGGCTACCTGCCGATCCCGCGCAAGCTCAGCTCCAAGGGCGTCAAGGACATGGTGCGAATCTCGGATGCGCGCATGTCGGGCACCGCGTTCGGCACCATCGTGCTGCATGTGACGCCGGAAAGCTCGACCGGGGGCGTGCTTGGGCTGGTGCGCGACGGGGATCGTATCCGGCTTTCGGTCAAGGACAAGCGTATCGAGTTGCTGGTCGACGAGGCCGAGCTGGAAAGCCGCCGCGCCGCGTGGGTCTCGCAGAACGAACCGGCCGAGATGCGGCGCGGCTATGACCGGCTCTATGCCGAGCAGGTGCTTCAGGCCGACGAGGGCTGCGATTTCGCGATCCTGCAACCGAATGGTCGAACAGCCGCCGAACAAGGGGAAGACAAGGGATGAAGATCGGAACACCAGCGGAAATCCTGAAGGGCGAGGCACGGGTGGCAATGACGCCGGACAGCGCGGTTGATCTGCAGAAACTGGGCTACGAGTGCCTGATCCAGTCCGGGGCCGGCGCCAAGGCCGACTTCGCGGATGCCGATTATGAAGCGGTGGGCGTGACCGTCCTCAAATCTGCGGACTCTTTGTGGAAGTCTTCTGATATTGTTGCGAAGGTTCGTGTTCCGACGGAGACGGAGCTTAAGCGGCTTCGGGCGGGGCAGACGCTGATCACCTTTTTCAACCCTTCGGAGAACGAAGAGGGTCTGGAACTGG
>Ga0209938_1000202_pt1 | contig 32395 bp, 19 predicted proteins | sample SalPonR2_C_D1_MG_FD_185708 | JGI IMG/M metagenome (GOLD analysis project Ga0209938, IMG submission 185708) | Salt pond soil microbial communities from South San Francisco under conditions of wetland restoration - Salt Pond MetaG R2_C_D1_MG... ... | reverse complement strand
CTGGCCCGCGCCTGGCTCGCCGCTGCCGGCGGCAGCTGCACCGACGGCCTACCGCCGCAAGCCTCGTCGGACACCCTGGCCCTGCTGCCCGAACGCTGGCAGGCCGTGCACGCCGCGATCGTCGAGACCTGCGCCGGTCGTCCGACCAACGACGTCCAGGGCCTGCCCGCCTGGGTCCGGGTCGTGGACTGAGCCGCGACACGAAGCGAGCAGTGCGACAAGCGCAGAGGACCGGCGCCGAGCGCGGAACCGATTCGAGTAGAAATAGGGGGCGTGCTAGGGTCGCAAAGAGTTGGCCATCCCGGGCAAGGGATCATGTTCGAGCAAATACGAAACCTCCGTTCGGCGCTGACGGCGCTGTTGGCTGCGGCGTCACTGACGGCAGCCGCGCAGACGAATCCGTCCGACAACTGCAATACGGTCGACGTGTCTCCGTTTCCGGCCGCGTCCGACAAGGCACTTACTGTCCACGTTCGGCGCTACTGCCCGAACACCTCGCCGTTGCTCGAAGCGGTGAATGTCGAGGTACAGGAAAATTCGATTCGTGTTGACTCGCAGTGCACGCAAACGCCGCTGTTGGTTTTCAGCTGCCAGGTCGGAGAGGCCGAACTGCCTGCGCTGGAGCCGGGCGACTACACCGTCGAGGTCTACGCGCTGGAGAACGGCGCCCTGCTCTGGGACGACGAATTCGCAGTCGGCGTGACCGCGACGATCCCCACGATGAGCCGGTGGGGCATCGGCCTGACGGGCATTGCGCTGGGCCTGCTCGGGGTCGCAGCGCTGGCGCGTCAGTCGGGCCAGAGCCGTTTCTCGAACAAGCGCAGGTAGCTGGCCCGGCAGCAGGCGGCGACGTCGGCGGCTTCGCCCGACAGCGCCGGCGGCTCGGACGGCGGCGGGCCGAAGCCGGTCGATGCCCGGACTGCGTCGTACCAGTGCGGTGCCCAGATGCCGTCGGTGTCACGCGGACCGGCCGGCCAGTTCAGCATGGCCGGGTCGAAGGCGATGCCCAGGTGCGCGCACAGCGCGCGCAGGTGCCCTTCCGGGTCGCTCAGGAACTCGCCGGAGTCGATGATCGGCGGATCCTGGCCCAGCTCCTCGGTGACGAAGCGGTAGAGCGCCCACTGCTGCGGCACACCGATCGCCTCGTCCGACACGGTGTCGCGCTTGTTCAGGTAGGACGCGACGACCGCACGCGGGTCGCGGATCAGGAACGCGTGGGTGAACCCGTCCAGCCATTCGCGATCCAGCATCGCCGGCAGCAGGTGGTGGGTCATGTGCTTCTGGTACCAGATCGCCTCGCCGCCCGGCACCGGGCCGGCCAGCTGCCGCCAGACCGTGCGCCAGTCGGCCTCCATCGCTTCGATGATCTCTTCGGCCATTGGATGCGACTCGCCGGTCTCGTCCAGCCAGGCGCCGTAGAGGGGTTCGTCGACGACCGCCGTATCGGCCCGGTTCTCGAACGCGCGCATCATCGCCGTGGAGATGTTGCGCGGGCCGGACCACATGGCGAGACGAAGGGGTAATTCAGCAGCCATACCGCAGGCCCTGCTCAGCCGGGCCTTCGCCCGCAAGCGGCCTCCAACAGGCTTCGCCTTCGATCCCGGCGACGGGCCTGTTGGAGGGCGCTTGCGCGCGAATCCGGCATGACCTCACCGGCCGGCCTCGGCCGCCAGCAGATCGGCGTATCGCTTCTGGAGCTTCTCGGTCACCGGCCCGCGCTGCCCGGAGCCGATCGTCCGCCCGTCGACCGTTCCGACCGGCTTCAATCCCGATAGCGTTCCGGTGATGAACGCCTCGTCGGCCGAATACACGTCGGTCAGCGTGAACGTGGTCTCGGCGAACGGGATGCCGTTGATTTCGCACAACTCGAGTACGTGGCCGCGCGTGATGCCGCCGAGGCAGTAGCGGCCGTCGGACGTCATCACCCGGCCGTTCCTGACGATGAAGAAGTGGGTGGAGTTGCAGGTCGCGACGAAGCCGTCGGGGTCCAGCATCAGCGCCTCGTCGGCGCCGGCCACGGCACCCTGGATGCAGGCCAGGATGCAGTTGAGCTTGCTGTGGCTGTTGATGCCCGGGTCCTGCACGTCCGGCGCGCCTCTTCGCACGTGCACGGTGAACAGGTTCAGCGGCGTGGTAAGGGCGGCTTCGGTGACCGGGTGGTGTCCCGGGATGATGACCAGCGTCGGACCACCGGCGATCAGGCGCGGGTCCTGATAGGGCTCACGGCGCACACCGCGGGTCAGCATGATTCGCAGGTGAGCATCGTCGACCAGCGCGTTGCCGTCGATGACCTGCCGGACCGCGCGGCGGACGTCGTCTTTCGCCGGCATACCCGCCAGCATCAACGCCCGAGCCCCCTCATCAAGGCGGTCCAGGTGGGCGTCGAGGAACGCCGGCTTGCCGCCGACCACCCGCACGCCTTCCCAGACGCCGTCGCCGAGCACGAAACCGGAGTCGAACACCGACACCTTCGCGTCCCGTTCCGGCACCAGTTCGCCGTTGATCCAGATGCGGTAGCCGTCGCGCTGATCCATGGCCGGGAAACCTTCAGACTCGGAAACGAACGCCAGTGTACTTGGCGCAGCCCCGACCCCGGGCGGCGATCCCGCGACGATCCCGCGGCGAGGGATCAGGTGACTTCGCGCAGCTGGCCGGTCTTCACTTCGAACACGAACCCGCGCACATGGTCCTTGTGCGGAATGTGCGGGCTGGCGTGGATTCGCGCGATCGACTGGCGGACGTCGGCGTCGACATTGCTGAAGGCTTCCATGGCGAACGATGGCCGGATCCCGGTTTCTTCTGCGATCTGCTGCTTCAGCTCGTCGTCCGTGAAGGTCAGCATGCCGCAGTCGGTATGGTGGATCAGCATGATCTCGCGCGTGCCGAGCAGGCGCTGGGAGATGGTGATCGAGCGAACCACGTCGTCGGTCACGACGCCGCCGGCGTTTCGGATCACGTGGGCTTCGCCTTCCAACAGCCCCAGCAGACGGCCGGTCTCCAGGCGGGCATCCATGCAGGCGACCACTGCGATCCGCTTGAGCGGCGGCATCGCCAGATCGCCGTTCTCGAACCCGGCGGCGTAGCGTTCGTTGTTGCTCAGAAATTCTTCGATCGCGCTCATTGGCTTCTCCTTTTTCGATGTCCTGCTCCAGAACCCGGGTCGTGGACACACCGGCCAGGCGCGCGCCAGCGCGCGGACCGGGATGGCGTTCACATGCGCCTGATTGTCCTCCCTCGCTGTCGACGCCGAGACGATGCCAACGAAGGACCGGAACGGCGACCTCGCTGGGGTCACGGCGACCGTCGCCTGGGTCTTTCGTCGCCCCGGGTACCGGAATCGACCGGATCAGGACCGATGTGCTTTCGCGGCATCGGCCCGGTTCGGCCGGGGGGCAGTGATCGTCGGAGCCTCCTCGGCGCATTGCGGCGAAAATGACAAGGTCGGGCCAGGTACGGCAGAATGCTCGATCAGTTCACGCTCGCGGCCGGCTTCGGCCGGACCCGGCCTCTTCCCAGGACGATCACCATGACCGAATTCCAACGACGTTTCCGACTCGCGGCTCTGCCGGCCTCCGTTCCGGCGCTGGTCGTCGCCGTTCTGCTGGCCGGCGCGGCGCCGTTTCCCGCCCATGGCCAGGCATTCGACCAGGGACGGGTCATCGACCGGCCGCCGGCCGTGCTCGAACCGCGCGAACGTCCCGCGGTGGAGAACGCCATCGTCGCCGACCGGCTGGCGAACCTGCTGCCCGAGCTGATGACCGAGACCGACATCGACCTGTGGCTGGTCCTGAACCGCGAGTACGCGGAGGATCCGGTCTATTTCACGCTGGTGCCGCAACCGAGCTTTGCCGCGCGGCGCACGACGATGCTGCTGTTCCATCGCCAGGACGACGGCCGCGTCGAGCCGATGACGGTCAACCGCTATCCGCTCGGTGAACCCTATGAGTCGAAGTGGTCCGGCGGCGATCTCGACGAACAGTGGACCGCGCTCGGCACGCTGATCGGTGAACTCGATCCCGAGCGCATCGGCATCAACGTCTCCAGCACCTGGCCGGAAGCCGACGGCCTGACCCACGGCCTGCACCGTAAGCTCCAGGCCGCGCTGCCCGAGGGCTTCGAGGACCGCCTCGTCTCGGCCGAGCAGCTGGTCGTGCGCTGGTTCGAGACCCGCACCGCCGAGGAGAAGGACCTCTATGCCCATGTCGTGGGCCTGGCCCGCGGCGTGATCGCCGAGGCCTTCTCCAACCGCGTCATCACGCCCGGAGTGACGACCACCGCCGACGTGGCCTGGTACATCCGCGAGCGTTTCGAGGGCCTGGGACTTCCGATCTGGTTCATGCCGTACGTCAACGTCCAGCGGCCAGGCCAGGACTGCACGGCCGACACCCCGTTCTGCGGCGTCGAAGGCGTCATCGAACGCGGCGACGTGCTGCACACGGACGTCGGCATCTGCTACCTGAAGCTGTGCACGGACACTCAGGAAATGGGCTACGTGCTGCGCTTCGGTGAAGCCGCCGTACCGCAGGACCTGGTCGACGCGCTGGCCGAAGGCAATCGCTGGCAGGACCTGCTGACCGCGGAGTTCAAGGTCGGCCGCACCGGCAATGAAGTGCTGGCCGCCGCACAGGCCGCGATGCAGGATCAACCCTGGGGCTTCAACGTCTACACCCACCCGATCGGTTTCGTCGGCCACGGCCCGGGCGCGACGATCGGCATGTGGGACCAGCCGGGCTCGATTCCCGAGACCGGCGACTGGCCGGTCTTCGCCGACACCGGCTTCTCGATCGAGGGCAACATCGCCGTGCCGCTGGAGCGCTGGGACGGACAACACGTGCAGATCAAGCTGGAACAGACCTCGGTGTTCGACGGTGAGCGGGTGATCTACGTGGCCGGCCGTCAGACCGAGTGGCACGTCGTGCGATGACCCGGATGGGCCGCACCACTCGCGAAGCGTCCGCCGCGCATCGGCGCCGCCGTGCCTGAGTTCGATCCAGGCCAACTGCCGGTCGGCTCCCTGGTCGCCACGGTAGCCGTTCTCGCGCTGCTGGTGGCCGCACGCTGGGTCGCCGGCCGCCTGATCCGCTCCAACCCGCGGCTTCCGGCCAGTCAGCAGCGGCGCTGGATCGCCACGGCGCGCAACGTGGGCTTCGCGCTCGCGGTGCTGGCGCTGGTGCTGATCTGGGCGCCCCAGCTCCAGACCTTCGCGCTGTCGCTGACCGCGGTGGCGGTCGCGATCGTGATCGCCACCAAGGAACTGCTGCTGTGTTTCAGCGGCGCGTTCCTGCGCTCGTCGTCGCGCTCGTTCTCGGTCGGTGACTGGGTGGAAATCGGCGGGATCCGCGGCGAAGTCATCGACCACAGCGTCTTCGCGACCACCGTCTTCGAATTCGAACCGGGCGCGTTCCAGTTCGCCAACCGCAAGGCCGTGATCCCGAACAGCGTCCTGCTCTCGACGCCGGTCCGCAACCTGAGCGCGCAGCGCGACCATGTCCACCACAGCTTCGACGTGACCTTCGAGGCCTCGGCCAACGTGTTCCGACACCGCTCGACCATCGAAGACATCGTCGAGAAGCACACCGCCGGGCATCGGCCGGCTGCCGAAGAGGTCAGCCACGCACTGGCCCGGCGGGCCGGCGTGGACCCGCTGACCCTCTCGCCGGCCGTTCGTCTGCAGACCACCGAGCTCGGCCAGCAGCGGATCCGGATCGGCCTGCTCTGCCCGCTGGACAAGGCCGCCGAGCTGCAGAACGCCATCACCGTCGATCTTGCTGCTGCCGTGGGGCCCGCGCCGCGCCCGGGGTGACGCGCGGACGGTTCTGGTCGGAGGCCACCGACGAGCCCGACATCTCCGAGCGATCGGCCGGGCGTTGCCGCCGGGATGGCGGCGCAGGGCGCGCTGACGGGGCCGCCTTTTCCGCCGCCGGCCTGTCGGACGGCCCGGCGATCCGTCGCCATCGAGTTCCAGCCCGGGTCCCGAGCCCGGTTCAGAATCGACGAGACACGGTGTTCGACAGCACCGGCACCGCCTCGCCCTCCGGAAACGGGCTGCCGTCGGGAAGGCTCGGCAGGCAGAGCGCGACCGCGACGATCTCGTCCTTGCCGGGCCGGTCTTCGTTGAAGGCCCGTTCGAAGCTGGGGATCGCCTCGACCCGGCGATTGTCCCAGGTGAAGCGGAATCGCGCACGATCCGAATCGCTCGCGTTGATCTGGCCACCAAGCCAGTTGTCGCTGCCACTGTGCCGGCCGCTCCATCGCATCACGGGCTCATAGCGCTCCATGCGTCCGCGGACGAACCAGGCATCGCACAGGCAACGCAGTTCGCCGACATCCTCGATCGAGCGGATTCTCGAATCGACGGCGTGGAGACGCACGCGCAGGTAGGCGCCGTTGAGTCTCGCTTCCGACCGGTCGAACAGGACCGTGCCGGTGACCCGCAGTTCGGCGCGGCGGCGCCGGCCGGACGCTTCGAGTTCGAGATCGGCGATCCGAGGCATGGTCGCTCTCCTGTTGAACCGGGGCAGCCACGCGAACCGGCCGCAGCTGCGATTGCGGTCGTCCGGTCCGGTCGTCGCGGACGCGGCCGCGCTCCGGACCGCGTCCGCGAACCGTCCGATCAGCAGCGAATTTCGAGCACCGCTTCGGCGAATCCGCCCTGGCCGTCGCTGATCCGATAGCGGATCGTGATCGTGTCGCCGAACCAGGCTTCCGGGTCGAAGCGGATCCGGTTGTCTTCGGTGATCGTGATGATCGCAACGCTGGTCGGCGGCACGTCCAGCAGTTCGACGATAGTCAACGGGTCGCCGTCCGGATCGCTGTCGTTGGCCAGCACGTCAACCGTCACGGTCGCGGTCAGCGTCGTGACCAGCACGTCGTCCTGCGCGATCGGCGCCTCGTTCGCGGGGCCCACCGTGACCGTGACCTCGCCGCTGACCTCGGCGCCGCCGGCGTCGCGAACGGTGTAGGTGAACGTATCGGTGCCGGTGAATCCGGCGTCCGACTGGTACCGGACGCTGTCGCCGACGAGGCTCGTGGTGCCGTTGCTCGCGGCCGACACGGCCACCAGTTCGAGGGCATCGCCATTGGGGTCGGAGTCGTTGTCCAACACGTCGATCACGACCGGCGTGCCCGAAACCGCATCGGCGGAATCGGGCTGCGCCACCGGCGCGTCGTTGTCGACCGTCACCGTGACGGTGGCGGTCGCGGTGTCGGTGCCGTCGGAGACGGTGTAGCTGAACGTGTCCTCGCCCTGGAAGTCGCCGGTCGGGGTGTAGGTCAGGAAGTCGCCGCTGTTGACAACGGTCGCGCCCGACGCCGGCTGCGTCACGCTGACGACGGTCAGCGCATCGCCGTCGAGGTCCTGGTCATTGGCCAGCACGTCGATGAACACGTCGCCGCCGTTGCGCGCGGCCGTGGCCGTGTCGTCTTCGGCCTCCGGCGCACTGTTCAGAAGCTCGCGCTCGCCCAGGGTCACCGTGCTCGAGGTCCGCTCGAAGCGATAGACGTCGACCGTGCGTTTGTGCTGTGCCGGGTTGCGCAGCGCGCGCAGGACCCAGGCCGGTACTTCCTCGACGGATTCCTCGCGAACCGTCACCGCCGTGTCCTGCGGTTCGATCATGCGCTCGACGACGATTTCTTCCTCGGTCTCGACCACGCGGATGAACTGCACGTCGACGCGGCGATTGAGCTGGCGGTTCTCGTCGGACGTGTTCGGCACCCGCGGCTCGGCTTCGCCGCGGCCGTCGATGACGATGGCGCCTGGATCCACGCCCAGCGCGACCAGCTCCTGCTTGACCGCTTCTGCACGCCGGGTCGAGAGCTGTTCGTTGTAGCGCTCCGGACCGAGGTCGCAGGTGTGGCCGACCACGCTGACCCGACCGAGGATCTCGCCCCGGGTGATCAGGTCGGCGACGCTCCGCAGGCGTTCGCGCGAGTCGGGCCGGATATCGGCGCTGTCGAGCGCGAAGAAGGCATCGGCCTCCATGTCTACGTTGCTGCGCACGACGCGTGTGGTGGTCTCCTCGACCATCCGGGGCGCCGACGCGGCCTCGACCGGCGCCGCCATCGCCTCGGCCATGGCCGCCCCACCTCTCGGCCGATAGCTGCGGCCGAAGCTGTAGCGCCAGATCAGCGTGGCCCGGGTGTCGGAATCGTCGATCTCGAAATCGCCCGACTTCTCGAAATGCTCGACCGACAGGGCCAGGCTGTGGCCGGTACCGGTGAAGAACTTCTCCGCCGTTCCCGACACGGTGACCTGGTCGGAATCGAAATCGCCCCACTCGTAGTCCAGGCCGCCCTGGATCCGGACGTTGGGCTGGTCGAAGAACCGGCCCACCCGCATGCCGACGCCGTAGTCGTAGGCCTGCTCGAAGGTCTCGGTCAGCACGGTGGTGGTTTCCAGCTGGCGGAACGGACGGCCGGTCGCGTCCTCGCCGAACACGAAGTCTTCGAAGACCTGACTGAAGTCATCGACCAGACGCTCGTCGGTCAGGCCGAACGATGCCTGGGCCGACCAGAAGATGTTTTCCTTCTCGTAGCCACCCCCGAAACTCAGCTTGCGGTCCTTCCAGCGGTTCTGGTCGGCGGCCACGTAGAGCTTGTAGACGCCTGGCAGTTCGTCCTGCAGCGCCGGATCGCCGTCACCGGGCAGCCAGTGGTAGTTCAGCTTGAGACCGCCGGCCTCGTCCTGGAACCAGCCTTCGGCCACCCAGGAATCGCGCTCGCCCATGGCCAGCACGCCGAGCAACTCGGCGACCACGTCGCCCTCGTCGGACAGACCGAGGCCGACGCGCCAGTCCTCGCCGACATAGTCGACACGCGCATTGCCGTCGCTACCCGACACGCTGACGGAATCCGAAGCCATGGATGACCCGGTGACGAGACCGGCAATGACGAGCACGAGCAGTTGACGACGCATGAAGGGGACCCCCGTAAGGACTGCAGACTTGGCCCCTATTGTCTCTGCCGCGGGTAGCCACGGCAAGGGCATGACTTTCAGGTCGCGCGCAGGCGACCCGGTCCGGCTGGTTCAGTGTCGCCCGAGCTTTCGCTACAACGGAATTGCGCGCGTCACCACGGCCCGCCACGCACCAGCCGCACGGCGTGCAGCGTGCCGGTCGATGCCGGTTCGATCAGACCGTCGACGAAGTCGATGCGCCAGGCCCGCTCGAGGCCGTCGGTCACCGGCGAGGACGTCCAGTAGACGTCGATCGGCGCGGCCGGGAACGCTACGGCATTGATCGATGGGCTGAAGCAGCGGTCCTCGAGGATCGACGCCAGTTCGTTGCGGTTGGGTAGCCGCCAGTCGTCGAAGCCGGCCTGGCTATGAGACTCCGCCGCCGCCAGCGCCGCCGACCAGCTCAATCGATCCGGTGTGCCGGTGCAGCTGCTTCCGTCCCAGGCCTGGCCCAGCGCGCAGCGTTGCCAGGTCCGGCGGCTCGGCCGGTGCAGCACCGTCCCGTCGCCCTCCGCCACGAAATCCGCGCTCGGCGTGCTGGCCGGCACGAAGGCGTTCTCGTTGCCGCCGGCGCACTGGGCGAAAGCCGTGGGGGTGAAGGTGACCGCGCCGATCAGCAGCCCCGTTGTCATGATCTTCTCGATCTTCATCATGGAATCTCCCGCACCAGCCGGACCTTGAGCCCGGACGATTTCAGTTCCACCACCGCCGCACCGTCGACGAACTCCACCACCCAGGCCGAGTCCGGCATCGCCGCCATCGGCGTGTCGCTCCAGTAGGTCCCGTCGGTGAACGGGAAGTGGCTGATCGCGATCGCCGGGTCGACCTCGCCGGCGTGGACCAGGCTGGCCAGTTCCTCCCGCGTCGGCATCCGCCAGTTGGCCGACAGGCACAGGGCCGCGTCGTTGATCGCCTGCACCTTGCCCTCGGTATCGCAGGGCGCGCCGGCGCAGACACCACCGTCCGCCGTGCCGGCCAGTCCGCCGTCGGTCTGGCCGTCGGTCTCCAGCCAGCTCCAGGTGTGGGCGAAGTGGCGCGGGTCGGCCGGGTCGTCGACGTGGACTTCCCACATCAAGCCGCTGTGGTTGTCGGCCACACAGGTCCATTCCGCCGCCGAGGCCGGCAGGATCTCGCCGTCCGGGCCGATCTTGGTGAAGTCGAAGCCGGCCGGGCCGGAATCCAGCTTCTCGAGGATGCCGGCCACCGCCTCGGCGTCGCGCCCGGACTCGGCGTCCTGGCCCGGCAGGCCGGCGACGGCACAGCCACCGTCGACGCTGCCGCTGCAGGCCGTGATGCCGGTGTCGGCCACCTGGCCCAACGCGCAGCGCGGAATCGTGCCGACGCCCCGGCGCGCTTCGAAGCCGCCGCGGAACAGTTCGCAGGCATCGGCGTTCAGCGGTCCCGGCGGATCCGGCGGCGGCTGCTTCTCCTCGACTTCGAGCACCACGTCGTCGATGGCGACCGTGGTCGTCGTGTCGCTTGATGCACCGACCAGTGCGGCGCTCAGCGTCAGCACCTCACCGGCGCCGATCCCGTCCAGAGGAATCCGCAGCATGGATCCGTTCAGCGTGACGCCGGCGCCGAGGTTGAAGCCACCCGGCACGGCACTGACGTTGGCCGAAGCCGACGCGTCGGCACGGAACGTGGCCGCACGACTGAAGCCGTCTGCGCCGAGGACGTGCACGTCGAAGCTCTCCGGGATGAACCCGCCGTCGGAGGCGAACTGCGGCAGCTCGGCGATCCGGAGCCGCAGCGCGACCAGGCCGTCGGGCGCGTCGAAGGTCTGCGACAGACCGGCGTGGAACGCCCCGCCCTTGAAGATCCGCGCCGCGCCGCCGACGACCTGGACGGTGCCGGGCGGCGTGGCCAGGTCGGGCGAGACCTCAGCCGTCCACTCGGTCAGGCCCTGGCTGAAATCGCCGTTGGGTAGGGGTTGGTCGACGATGACAAGGTCGGCGGCGCTAACGGTAGTCGAGGCCAGCAGCAGGATCCACGCGAAGCGCCGGACACGGTTGCGATGGTCGTTGATTGCTCGAAAACCTTCGCAGTTGCAATTCAGTGTTTTCATAACAGGCTCCCGATGCCGCATGCAAGGAAGCCCTTGCCAAGCCCCGCCCCACCGTCGTTGTCTTCCGGCGGCGTTTGGGGCACAGGGAGCATTCCAAAGACGTTCACACTCGCCGAGTTCGAAGTGCTGCCGATCCCTGCCGCTGCGGCCGCAATCGCCGCATCGACATTCAGTCCGACCGGCCGGAATCCCGCCCAGAGCGCACCGACATCGCAGGCCAGGAACAGCGCATGCTCGAGAAGTGATGTTTCACCCATGGGGTCGATGAACAGCAAGGGATTGTTTTCGCCGAAGTGATAGAGCCAGGGAGGCAACGGATCTTCAGAAACGAAACGACCGATGCTCGGATCGTAGACGCGCGCACGGAAGTAACCCAAGCCCCCGGGCAGGTCGAAATCGCGACCCGAGAAACGAAGCGAGTCGTCCACCGACGGTGCCGGCCCGGCCACCTGTCGACCAAACGCGTCATAACGATATTCTGCGAGGACCTGTCCCTGGGTGTTGGTTTCGGCCAGCACCGTGCCGACTGAATCGGTCAGCAACCAGCGCAGATCCCCAGCTCGCTCGATGGCCAATGGCCGATCGATAACGCGACCATGCAGGCGCCGCCAGACCGGGGTGCCGCTGCTGTCCAGCGCGAGGATCGGGTTGTCGAAATCGTGAATGTAATGGCGAACGACGCCGTCGCGCTCAGCCCGCACGCGCCAGCCCGTGAGTGCATGCAGGTAATTGGCCGACTCGACTGTCTGGCCGGCCCCGTTTTCAAGGACTATCGACTCGATCCGATGCTCGGGGGAGTACTCCAGCGCCAGCCGCTCGCCGGACCCGACCGTCTCACGGTCGATCAGCTGCCCTTCATCGGAATAGCCGTAAGTATGAGCACCGTCCCCAAGCAGCTGATGCCCGGCTCCGCCCTCACGGTATGACAGAGCCGCCGGACCGGGCAGAGAAGGCCTCGAGAGCCAGTTACCGGCGCCGTCCCAGATCGTCCGGCCGCTCGGCAGACCCGTAGCGGCAGGATACTGCTCATCGTACATCCAGCCTCGGCCGTCCCAGTTGTAACGACGGACGCCATCGATATCCTCCAATTCCTCGACCTGGCCCATGGCGTTGCGGGTGTAAGCGATCTGACGGATCAACGTGCCGTTGGCTTGCCGATGCTCGATGGCCGTCAGTTGCGTCGGGCAACCGGCGCAGGCATAGCTGTAGGTCGTCACGGGTCCGGGCACATTGCCGTCCAAGTCCTCGAAGCGACGAATCACGAGGGGTAGACCGAGCGGGCTGTACTCGAAATCCACGCGCTTCTCAATGACTCCGGCCCCGCTCTGCCGGACCGACACCAGTCGGTCGATGCCGTCGTATTCGTACTCCGTGACGCCACCTGCGGAATCGACGACACGCGTGACGTTGTCGTTGGCGTCATAGTCGTATTCGACCGACCAGCCTGGCGCACCAGTTGCTGAATGCTCGACTCGCGATACCCGGTTGTTCAGATCGTAGAGAAACGACAGCGTGCTCCCATCCTTGGAAGATTCAACGACTTGATTGAGGCCGTTGTAGGTCCAGGTCGCAACCGTCCCCTCGCCCGGTCTGCGCTCCTCGATCAGACGGAATGTATTGTCGTAGACGAATTCACGCCGCTCGCCGTTGCGGTCATCGACCTGGCGAAGCTGACCCAGGGCGTCGTACTGATACTGGATGGCCTGCTCGAGGCTGTCTGCGGTCTGCGCCAGTTGGCCGCGATCGTTGTAGGTAAAAGTGCGCGCCTGCTGCTCTTCATCGAGGATCTGCTGGACGAAACCACGCTCGTCGTAGTCGAAGTGACGGGTTCCACCCAGAGGATCGGTCTGGCTTACGACACGGCAACTTTGGTCGTAGGTCCGGGTGGAACAGTTGCCGAGCGCGTCGCACTGCTCGACCCAGTCGTCCCCGCACTCGCCGTATTGCCACGTCCAGATCGAACCGTCCGGGAGGACCCTGCGGACTTCATTCCCCTCGTCATCGAACTCCGAGATGAAGACTCCACCGTCCTGGTCACGGTACTCCACCACGTTGTCATCGTCATCGTAAATCCATTGCTGTTCGACAAAATCCGTTGCGCTGAAATAGTCATGACGGGCGCTCAAGCGGCCGCTCTCGTCGTAGAACCGATCGATCTGAAAGCCCCGCGAATTGAAGACGGTCTCCAAGCCCCCGTCGGTGGCGAACTCGAACTGGGAGCACCCGGCCAGCGAAACTGGATCTCCATCGGCCGGACAGTTGGCAATCATTCGGCCCTGGTCATCGTAGACAATCTGCCCGATCGGGTTCCCTTGCGCATCGAGTGTTCTGGTGATGTGGTTCGGATACGCCGAGTCGCCGTACTCGTAGCTCGAGACCCCGCCGGTGATGTCCGCGGCCGAAACCAGACGACTCTGAGCGTCATAGCCGTAACTCACTCGAGCGATCTCGGTGCTGCCGTCCTCATCGATCAGGACGATGTCAGTGATCCGTCCTTCGGCATTTCGGAGATAGTCAACCCGCGCGCCCCAACTGCTCTGCAAGCCGTCATCATTCAGCGAGATCAAACCGCCGGCCGGATCCCGGACTTCGATCAGGCCTTCCCTTTCACTGATCACGTAGACCATGCCGTCTTCAGACTCAAGCTCGTAGACCGTCGGGTTGTAAGGGACGATGAAATCGGCAAAGCCCGCACCCAGACTGAATACCGAGTCCGGCCAGCCAACCGCGCGCAGCGTGTCGGTCACCCCGGGGTCAGGCTCGAAGTTGACCTGATATTGCAACACGGCCGGGAACGACTTGAGTTGCGGATCGAAGCGAAAGCCGACCCGCTCGCCGTTGGGCTTGATGACCGTGACCCGGGTCTGGGTCGTGAATGGTTCGCCGCCAAGGATGAACGAGCCCGGGGGGGGGTCCGAGGCCGTATCTTCTACGCTGGCCGAAAGCGCGAGGCGCCAGCCGGGGCTGAAGTCGCCGGTGTTGCGACCCAGGGGGCCGGCATCCAGGCTGTCGTAGGATCGCCCGATGACCACCGGGAAAGCGCCCAGCTGCCACAAAAGGTCGCGGACGGTGAACGCCATGAGGCCCGGTTTATTACCGGTGCCCGATGCCATGGTGAAACGAATTCCACCGGTCTGCGCACCATCGCTGGCGAGCACCTCGATGTCGTAGTCGCCGGCCTGTAGCGTCGTGGGGTCGAAGACCGCGACTTCGGCCGCATCGACCGGGCCGGAGCCGCTGGCCAGCAGCCGGGACTGCTCGCTGCCGGGCACGCGAAGCGTGACGTCCCAGGTCAAAACGGCAGGGGTATTGTCCTCGATGGTGACGACGATCGGCTCGGGCTGGTCGAAGGCCACGCCGGACAGCGGCGCGATCAATGTGACGACCGGGGCCTGCTCGTCGTTGCAGTCGGCAACCGTCAGCGTTTCGTTCGCCTGCGTGATCTGACCGCTGGGATCGGTGGCCAGGGCCACGGCGGCGAACTGGCCGGCATCGGCCGGCGTCCACAAATGGCAGCGCGAGGAATCCAGCGCGCGCGGCTGGCCGGCGATGCTCAGCGTGACGCTGGACAGGCCGACGTCGTCAGAGGCATCGACACAGACGCTGGCCGGCTCGGCACGGCAGGCCGGATCGCGCAGCATGCGGATCCCCACCTCGGGCGGGACGATGTCGGCCAGAAGGTCGATCGTGAAACTCAGCTCGTCGCGGCCGCCCCAGCCATCGGTGACCTCCAGCGAAACCGGATAGCTGCCCGGCACGGCGTTGGTGGTCGTCCAGTGCAGCCAGCCGAGGCTCGCGTGCAGCGTCATGCCGGCCGGCCCGTCGAGCAGGCGCCAGATTGGCGGATCGCCGTCGGCGTCGGTGGCCAGCATGCGCACGCTGTAAAACGCGCCAAAGGTTACCGAGGCCGGCGGCACGGTGCTGATCACCGGATCCGAATTGGCCGCCCGGACGCGGACGATGAAGGCCTGGCTGGCAATGCCGCCTTCGGGATCGGCGGCCTGAACGACGACATCCGCGTCGCCGGACTGCGCGCCGCTCGGCGTCCACTCGATCTGGCCGGTGGCCGGATCGATCGTCATGCCGGAAGGCGATGTCGTCAGCGACCAGGTCAGCGGCTCGAACTCGGGATCGACGGCCTCGGCCATATAGCTGTAAAGCGATCCGATCCGCGCCGCCGAGGTCGGCGTGCTGATCATGTACGGCGGCAGGTTCGGCAGCTCGGGCAATACCTCGAGGTCAAAGCGCTGCAGCGCGACCTGACCCTCGGCATCGACCGCCTGCAGTTCGATGACCTGCACACCGAGATCGGCACCGCTGGGCACCCAGCTCAGCGTCCGCCCGACCGGGTCCAGCACCATGCCGGGCGGCGCCTGCAGCAGGCTGACGGTGGGTGTCGAGCCGTCGAAGGTGGTCACGCGCCAGGCGTAGCGGTACTGCACGCCCACCGCGGCAAAGGTCTGCGGCACGCTGGCGAAAGCCGGCCCCGGGACGGTGGTCGCCGGCTCGCCGACGAACAGCGTCCATGCTTGCGTGGCCTGCCCGCCGCGGCCGTCGTCGGCGACCAGCACCAGGCTGTGCTGGCCGGGTGCAGCGGCCGCCCACTCGACGAGCCCCGTTCCCGCGTCCACCGTGACGCCGGCAGGTGCTGCCTGCAGGCTGAAGCTGAGTGCGTCGCCGTCGAGGTCGTCGGCGGCGGCTGGATAGCTGTACGCCGCCCCGATCGGTCGCTGGGTCGGCGGTGAGGAAACGAATACCGGCGGACGATTGAAGCTCGCGTCCTCGACCTTGACGACGAAACCCTGGCGGGCCGTCGCACCACGGCCGTCGTCGGCCTCGATCACGACGTCGAAGCTGCCGGTCGCGCCGGGCGTCCATTCGACGGTCGTTCCATTCAGCATCATGCCAGCGGGTGCCGCGGCAAGGCGCAGCATGACCGCATCATCGTTGCCGTCGGCGGTGCCGACGTCGTAGGTCCACGCTTGGCCCTGGGTCGCGCGCCCGTCCGGAATGCTGGTGAAGTACGGCGGCTGGTTGATCGGCGCGAGGAAACGCGGCGTGAAGTCGATGGATCTGCGATTCGGGTTGCTGAAGGCCAGCGGCCGGACTGCAGACTGCGCGCCCGCGGCCAACACCGCGCCGTCGGGCACGATCACCACGTAGGGCTCACCGGCCGGCGTGACGCCGTCCGCGACAAGCAGGCCGACGGCCGGGTCGACATCGTTGCCGACCGTCATCAGGATCGGCCCCGGCACAGCCGGGCCGGCATTGTCGACCTGGACATCGACCAGCAGGCGCTCGTTGCCGCGGTCGTGGGTAGTCGACGAGAAGCGCGCTTCGAACAGCACCGAGGCGTCGGCCAGGTCGGCCCAGGGGTCGGCCGCGTCGCCGCCGCCTTCCAGCACCAGCGTGATCACGGCCTCGGCGCAACGGTCCGTTGCGCGCAATTCGAAGCTGTTCGAGCCGGAGGCCAGTTCGACCGCGCTGAAGAACGAGCCCGAGGCATCGAGCAGGTCGACCGCTTCGCCGTTGATCTCGATGCCGAGCAGCGGCTGCCCGGCGGCGACCGGCAGCACGCGCCCGCTGATGACCAGCGAACGATCGGCGGGCAACAGCGCGCGCCCGGCCGGCGAAAGATCGATGAAGGTCGGCGGCACGGGGTTGCCGTCGAGATCGAGCACGCAGCTCGGGTCTCGATCCGGCGTCTGGGTGCGGTAGGTGTTGTGTGCTTCCCAGCTGTTCTCCTCGGTGAACGGAATCGACCAATCGTTGTTGATGTTGTTGATGTGATATGTGTGCTGGTTCCAGACCGGGCGCGAATCGACCCAGCGGCCCGGGTGGCCGATCACGAACAGGCCGTTGCTGCCGGCCGTGATGATTTCAGCCTCGCCGTCACCGTCGACATCGGCCAGAGTTGGATAGTCGAGCACGGTGCCGGAACCCGTGTAGGGCTCGTTGTACAGTCGCCGGCCATCCGGCCCGTTGATGATCAGGAAACCGTCGGTCGCGCCGTTCCAGATGATTTCCCAAGCGCCGTTGCCGGTGAGGTCCTGGGCCGAAACGCCCGAGGCCGAAGCGCTGTTGTCGGCAACGTTCTGCTCCCAGACCAGACCGCCGGCGGCATCCAGCACCATCAGCAGATGGTTGGAGACGGTGAACCCTTGATTGATCGCAGAGGCCGTAACCAGGTTCGGCTGCCCGTCACCAGTGACGTCCGCGACGGTGATCGGGCTGGGCCGATAAAGCTCTGTGCGTCCGGTGTCATAGCGCCAGAGCAGCGTGCCATCGTCCTGCAGCGCCTCGATCACGTGGCCCCAGTTGATGATGATTTCGGGCCGACCGTCGGCATCGAGATCGGCCACCGCCGGGCTGCCGAAGCTGCCGGATCCCCCCAGCGCCGGGATCGGATCAGGCATGTCATAGCTCCATGCCAGCACGCCGCCGTTGAACAGGTCGATGACCTTCAGCGTCCACTCCTCGGCAACCACGATGTCGAGCACGCCGTCGCCGGTGATATCGGCCAGCACCGGCACGGTCGGGAAATCACCGCCGAATGGGTCGCTGAATACCACGTTGCCTTCGTGGTCGAGCACATAGAGAGCATCGCCGATGGCCGAAACGACGATCTCCGGTTCGGGATCCAGGTCGAGATTGCCGACCGATGGCCCACTCCAGGCCAGCTCCTGGCTGGCGAAATACGAAACCACCCCGGGATTGCTCCACAGCACCTGGCCGTCGTGGCGGAACGCATAGGTCCCGTCCCGGCCGCTGACGATGATTTCGGCCAGGCCGTCACCGTCCAGATCAGCCAGCGCCGGCTCGGCGGCCGGTCCGGCCAGGTCGCTGGTCCACAGGATCGGCGAGCCGCTGCCCGCATCCTGGCCGTCGCCCCGATAGACGTACAGCCGGCCGTTATGACCCGGCGCGATCAGCTCGACGACCCCGTCGCCGTTGATGTCGCCGACCGCAATCGTCGACAGGAACCCGGTGCCGGTTCTGCCCGGCAGCATTTCCTGAGCCGTCGTGTCGTACCACTCCACTTCAGGCGTATGGCTGGCGAAATCCGCCGGGTTCACTTCAAAGGCATCGATGCGTGCCGTAACCGAGCCCGTCGCCGCCGTGAACACCTGAACCGAGTGCGGACCTTCACCCAGCGCTGGAAAGTGCAGCGCCCTGGGCTGGGTCCGAAACGGCGCGGTCGGAGACAGGTCAACCACACCTTGATCCACGCCGTTGATCACCACCTGCAGAGTGGTCGCCTCACGCTCGTAGGCGAGTACGGTCAGATCGGTCCCGGTGAAATTGAACCAGGTATTGGTTTGGGCGCTGGCAAACGGCGACAGGAAGTCCCCGTTGTTGGCATAGACATCTTCAACATAACGCCACCAGCGCTTGCGGCTGAGATGGATCAGGCCGCTGGTCTCGTTTTCCAGCTGCACGTCGTACCAGCCATCCGCCGTTGCCTGACCGTTCCAGACATCGATATAGTCGGGCAGGACTGCACCACTGAGCACCACGATTTCGACCGTATGCGCGCCCGGCGCAAGCCCGCCGATCGTCAGGTTGTTGACCTGATTGACCCCGCCCGAGGTGTCGAACACGCCGCGCGACACACCGTCGACAAAGACCTCCGCGCTGCCGCTGCTGGCCGAACTGCGGACCCCGATGTTCAGCCACTCGCCCTCGAACTCAAGGCTCCAGACATCACCAGGTGTTGAACTGAACAGGCTATAGCCACGGCTGACCTGTACCGCAGTCTCCTCGAACCAGCTCTGCGGCATGCGGGCATAGGGCTCGCCGTTGTAACGCATCGAAGGGTGGTCTTCTTCGTGCCGAATCATCTCCGGTGAAGCTGGGGGCTCGTATCCCGGCCCGGTGGCTGGCGTGATGAAGGCATCCACGCTTGCGGCATCGTCGCGGTACTGGCGAATCTCCAGCACGTGCGGGCCCGAGCCCAGGCCGTCGAAGGAAAAGGCGCGCGGCCCTTCCTCGAGCGCGTAGGTATCGAACAGACCCTTCGAGACGCCGTTGATCCGCAGCTCGACATCCTGGCGGGTAAACCTCGTCCAGCCTTGCCAGGTCACCGAATCGCCGCTGAACGGAAACCACGCGGTGGTGCCGTTGCCATTGCCACTGACCGCGAAACTGCCGCCGCTGGCATCGGGCGTCAGGCTTCGATTCCAGCCGTCGCTGTAGAACAAGCGCTCGTCGTCATCCTCGATGTTTCCATCGGGCAGCGGCTGCCCGTCCCAGACATCGAAGAAATCCAGATGCATGCGGGTACCGCTGGAATTCGGGTGGCCCGTGCCCAGCACGTTGATCGTCACGCTGTGCGGACCGGGCCCCAGATCGCGGTAGTAGCGGCTGGCGGTGTCCTCGTAGCGGCTGTAGAGATCGATGGTGGCAACGAGGATACCGTCGATCAGGATCTCGGCCAGGCCACCGAAACGGTCGGTCGCAAAGCCGATGCCGAGCCAATCGCCGTCGAAGTCGAAGTTGACCGTATCGCCGGCGGTTGCCGAATACACGTACTCACCCGCGCTGGCTCGATCCGAGGTGATATTGGCGATACGGACCCAGCTCGAAGAAGTGACCGTCAGCGGCTGACCGTTGTAGCGCACGTCCGGGTGGTCGGCCTCGAAGCGGGTCACGCCCGTCAGCGGCGGGCTCGGATCGATGAATGGGCCCACGCCCGGGGTGTCCAGCCGATCGATCGTCGTGGTGTCCTTGTAGGTCCTGATCTGCAGGACGTGATCGCCCGCGCCCAGCCCGTCATAGGAAAACACCCGCGCAACGGCAGCACTGTTGAACACCGGCGCGTACAGGTCGATGGTATCGAGATAGACCCCGTCGACGAACAATTGCGCTCGACCGCCACTGCTGTAGGCCTGCGTGTGCAGGCTGAAGGAATCACCGGTAAACGGGAACCAGGCGGTCGCATTGCTGCTCCGCAGATATTCGCCACCGCTGGCGCCCGCGTAGGCGACCGTGCTCCAGCCGTCGCTGACCAGCAGCCGCGCATCGTCTTCCTCGAAGCTGCCGTCGGGCAACGGCGAGCCGTCGCCGTAGTCGGCGTAGTCCAGCTGCACGCGAGTGCCCGAAGTCAGTGGGTTCGTGCTGTCAAGCACCGTGATGCCGATGCTGTGAACGGCGTTGCTCAGGCCGTCGAAACGCAGTGAAATCGGAGAGTCTTCGCGCCGGTACAGATCGAATGTGCCCTGGCTGACGCTGTCGATACTGATCTCGACCTCGCCGCTGAACCGATCGCCGAGAAACCCGAGGCTGACCCAGGTCCCGGTGAAGGCGATCTGCGCGGTGTCCCCGATCGTGGTGCTGCGCAGGTAACTATTGCCACTGACGCCCTGCAGGGTGAACTCGGCCCAGCTGCCGACCGTGCTCCAGTCCGGGTCATCCTGCTCGATACGCAGAAAGCTGGGGGCAAAAACGACCGAGTTGCGCTCCGTGTTCGCCGCGAACGTTTCGCCAGGAAGCTCGCCGCTTCGGCCATCCGGCTGCTCCATGGCCGAGGGAACAGCGGCCGGAGTCATCTCGGTCGGCACGTCCATTCGGGCGAGGATTGGTTGCGCCAGAAGCGGTGCGACATGATCGTCCGCGCCATCCTCTGAGACGGCTCCAACGGCCATCCCTGCTGCAGGCAGGGTCAGGACCAGCAGCAAACGCGCGGCGGCCTGCAAAAAAAGAGTCGAACGGTCCAGCATGGCGGATGCCCCGGCGTGATTGCGTAGGTTTCGTCTTGTTGCTCATACGCAGTCCCCCATGACAACCCGTCATGAGCGATCACACCTCTTTGTGCGCTCCTGGTCGGCATGCCTCTTGCGCCTGCCAGCGTTTTCGGCTTCACTGGGTGCCTCGAATGCAAAAAAAGCCCTGCAACGATGCCGATCGACGCTCCGTTGACCCTGCCCTGCGGCCTGACCGCCCCGAACCGCATCGCGAAGGCGGCGATGACCGAAGGCCTGGCCGACGTCGTCGACGGGACCGGGGGGCTCGCCGGCGAGCGCATCGCCCACTGCTACCGGACCTGGGCCGCCGGCGGCGCCGGACTGCTGATCACCGGCAACATCATGGTCGACGGCCGCTACCGCGAACGTCCGGCCAATGTCGTCGTCGACGGCGAGCAGAACGAGCGGCAACGGGCCGGATTGCGGCAATTCGCCGAGGCGGCGAAGTCCGGCGGCGGCCTGGCGCTCGCGCAGATTTCGCACGCCGGCCGCCAGTCGCCGAAATCGATCGCCCCCGAGCCGGTCGGTCCGTCGGCGGTGAAAGTGAAGCTGCCCGGGGGCCTGTTCGGCACGCCGCGCGCGCTGACCGACGACGAGATCCTCGACGTCATCGACCGCTTCGCCACCACCGCGGCCGAGCTGTGCGCGGCCGGCTTCGACGGCGTGCAGGTGCATTCGGCCCACGGCTACCTGCTGTCGGAGTTCCTGAACCCGCGCGTGAACCGGCGCGACGACCGCTGGGGCGGCTCGCTGGACAACCGCGCCCGTCTGCTGCTCGAAACCGTGCGCGCGGTGCGCGACGCGATCGGCCCGTACAAGGCGCTTTCGATCAAGCTCAATTCGTCCGACTTCCAGAAAGGGGGCTTCTCGTTCGAGGATTGCCAGCAGGTCGTCGGCCTGCTGCACGGCGAAGGGGTGGATCTGCTGGAAATCTCCGGCGGCAACTACGAGCAGCCGCGGATGATGGGCCTGGAAGGCCTCGAGCCCGTCTTCGAAGGCGACGTGCGCGACTCGACCCGCGCCCGCGAGGCCTATTTCATGGCCTATGCGGAGAGGATCCTCGAGGCGACCCGGATGCCGATCATGGTGACCGGGGGGTTCCGTTCCCGGGCAGCGATGGACGAAGCCCTGGAGGCGGGCGTCGCGATGATCGGCATTGCCCGCCCGCTCTGTGTGGACCCGGACGCACCGAACCGCTTGTTGGCCGGCGACCTGGATACGCTCCCGGCCTATGAGACGTCGATCCGGCTCGGTCCGGGATGGTTCGGTCCGAATTCAACGAACGACACCCTCAAAGCGGCCAATGGCTTCGCGTCGATGGCCTTCTTCTACCGCAATATTCTTCGAATGGCCGACGGCGAGAAGACCCGCGAACGGATGAATCCGCTGATCGCACTGGTCAAGCACCAGCTGCAGGAACTGCGGGACGCCAAGCGCTTTCGGTAAGGGTTTCGCGGATCAGTTCTGCATCGGGATGCCCTCGTCCCAGCGGAACCCCACGCCGCCGGCCTGCCAGACGCCGGGGCCGAAGGGACTGGGGCGAGAGATATCGATGAACTGCGGCAGGCCGAAGCCCGGCGCCAGCGGCTCGACGCCCCGCACCGTGCTCCGGTGCATGATCCTGAGCCCCTGCTCCTCGACCGGGCGGTGGGCTCCGGGTGCCGCCCGATGGGCCACGGCCAGGTTGTCGATGAACACGCAGTCGTTTTCCTCGTATTCGTAGGCGATCGCGTAGCCGTCTTCGAGGCCGGCGTCGAGCAGGTCGCGGTACTCGAGGCACAGCTTCGTGAGTTCTTCGGCATCGAGCAGCCGGTAGCCGTTGCCGTCGGTGCGGGTCTCGATCACGGCCCCGGTCATGCCCAGGTGCAGCCAGAGGCACTTCCTGCCGGAGATCGGGTGCACGTGCACGGCCGGGTGGACCACGCCGGAGGCGGAGTTGACCGACGACAGCCGGCTCCAGACATCCTGTCGAGCCGGCGGCAGCGCATCGTGCGCCGCGCCCTGGTGAGCGAAGTAGGTCCCGCCGCCGCGCTCGGCCGGCCGGACGATGTGATAGCCCGAATGCGAGAAGGTATCGGCGTTGAAGCTGCCGTCGTTGTGCCACTGCGGCCCGACGCCCGGAATCCCGCGGCGTGGATCGTTGGACAAGCGGAACAGGTGCGGGTTGCCGCCCGGCGTGGCCGGATGGACGCCGTGGGTGCTGTGCAGCTCACGGCCGCCCCACCAGCAGCTGGCGCGGAGGAAGTCCTCGGCCGGCAGCGGGGTGTCGCGCTTGAACACCAGAAAACCGCGTCGGGCCATCTCGCGCTCGAGCGCCCGGCGCACGTCCTCCGGCGGCGGTTCGCCGGACAGGTCGATGCCGCGGACCTCGGCGCCGATCGGGTCCAGGGGGCGAATCGAGCCGCCGGCTCGTTCGATGCTTTCGACGCAGAACGGATCGAGTCCCGCAATCCCCGGAGTCTGGCTCGTTTCGGTATTTTCTCTATAATTCATACGGTTGAGGGTAACGCAGATGCCGTTCACAGCGGCGAGACCCGTTGATGCCCGGGCCCCGTCGGAACCTCGGCGCCCTCGTCAGCGCTTGCCCACCGCCTTCTCGTAGAGTCCCGGGAAACGACCCGTCGGATCGCATTCGCGCTTCAGTGTCCGATAGACGTCCCGGTCGTGGATCGTCCAGAACGTGTCTTCGTCATACGTGCTCCGCGAATACAGGCTCTTCTTGCCGCCGTGCCTGGCGACCAGGTCTTCGACCCGTGCGTTGTAGTGGCCGTCGGGCTTGTCGGACCGCACCATGTCCCAGAAGCCGAAGTTGATGTAGGGCGTGCCGGGGTCGAGCCGAAACAGCGAGGTCTGGTCGTTCGGCACGATGAACGGGCACAGCCAGACCGGCCGGATGCCGATCTCGTTCTCGAAGTCGTCCAGGAAAGCCGCCGCATGGGCTATCGGGATATCGACGTCCTGGATCACCGACTCGGTGCGGGGCCGGACGCGCTGCAGCAGCGACAGCGGGAAGCGGTGGCTGGCGCGCATGATCTTCTGGTAGGTCACGCTGCTCAGTCGCTTGCGACCGAGCAGCAACCGGACTGGCCGGAGCTCTGCGCCGACGTTCCGGCTGCACCAGAACCAGTCGGTGTCCCAGCGCCACAGGAAGTCGTGGACGGTCAGCAGGTCCTCGTCGCGCTCGCGCAGGCTCTTCCAGTAGATCTTCGTCCAGGTGTAGTCGCTCGGCGAAGTGCCGGGCGGCAGGTCTTCCACGAAGTGCGCGCGGCTGAGCACGAAGTCGCTGGGGCCGAAGCAGATCCCTTCGAGGTAGTCGCAGGTCGGCCGGGCGCATTCGGCGGCCATCGCGTCGAACATCGGCCCCGGCTCGGAATATCGGCGGTACTCGAGCCGCACGTAGGGCTGCACCGGAATCAGGTCCAACTTCACCCGGGTCGCGTAACCGAGGCTTCCGTAGGAATTCGGAAACCCGTGGAACAGCGCTGGCCGCTGGTCGGACGAGCAGGTCAGCACCCGGCCGTCGGCCACCAGGACATCGAGCTCGTGAACCGTGTCGTGGACCAGGCCATAGCGGAATCCACTGGACTCGATCGCCACGCCGCTGACCGCACCGCCCACCGTGATGCTCTTGAGCTCCGGCACGATGGCCGGCGCCAGGCCGTGCGCGAGCGTCGCGTCGACCAGGCCGGCGTAGGTCGTCATGCCTTCGACCTCGGCCAGCCGCGCCTCGGCGTCGATCGAAAGCACGTGATCCAGGCCGGAAACGTCGAGTTCGGTGTGCTCACCGTCGCCGCGCGGTCGGAACAGGTTGCTGGTGGTCTTGCGCAGGCGCACCGGTCCGGTCGATCCGGCCAGTTCGTCGGCGAGGGAGCGAACGCGCCCTGCGTGGGTGCTCACCGGGTCGCTCAACGGACCGGCACGTAGCGCGGAATATCGCCATGGCTCAGCACCAGTTGCCACAACTGAAGGCCGCGGGCCCGGAACGCGCCGGCGCAACTGTTCAGGTAGTACCGCCACATCCGGTAGAAGCGCTCGTCCAGCCCATCGGATTCCTTCAGCGCCGGCCACGCTTCAAGGAAATTCGCGTCCCAGGCCATCAGGGTGCGATCGTAGTCCGGCCCGAAGTTGTGCCAGTCCTCGAGCACCAGCTTGCCTTCCTTCGCGCGCGACAGCTGCGCCTCGGATGGAATCACCCCGCCGGGAAAGATGTACCGGGTGATCCACCGGTCGGCGGACCGGCGGCTGACGTTGCCGCCGATGGTGTGGACCAGCGCCAGGCCCTCGGGCTTCAGCACGCTTCGGATCAGCTCGAAGAAGCCGCGATAGTTGGTCGGCCCGACATGCTCCATCAGTCCGACGCTGACGACCCGGTCGAAGGCCCGATCGCTCGCCGCGGCGTCTCGATAATCCTGCCGCCGGATCTCGACCGGCAGTCCCTCGCAACGCTGGCGTGCGTAGTCCACCTGGCGCCGGCTGATGTTATAGCTGACCGCCTCGCAACCGCGCTCCGCGGCCAGGTAACGCGCAAGCTCGCCGAAGCCGCCGCCCAGTTCGAGAATCCGCATGCCCGGTTCGAGGTGGAGTTTGTCGGCAACCAGCGCCAGCTTGGCGCGCTGCGCATCATCGAGCGAAGCCGTGGCGCCCTCGACCCCGTAGTAGGCGCAGGTGTATTGCATGGTCGGGCCGAGCATGGTCTCGTACAGCCGGTTCGACAGGTCGTAGTGCTGCTCGGCAACCTGCCTGGATCGACGGCGGCTCTGCCGATTGCTGATCCGGCTGAGCAGCAGGTGATACAGGAGCGACGGCTTGCGAAAGGATCGATCGGACCCGGCACGAATCAACCGGGAAAAGAACGCGTCGAGTTGCTCGACGTCCCACCAGCCGTCCATGTAAGCCTCGCCGGCACCGAGCGAGCCTTCGGCAAGCACGCGATCGAACAGGCGGTCGTCATGCACCTGCAGATCCCAGGGCCGGTCGCCGCCGATCTCGATGCCTGCGCTGCGCACCAGCGATTCGACGTTCTGTCTTGCCGACATGTCCGCGTTGCCGCTCCCTGTTCGACGTTTCGCCCCGCGCATCAATGCGCAGAACCCACCCCTACCCTATCCATCGGCTTTTGCTGCAGTCAAGTCGATTCGTGGCGAAGCCGAGCCGAAGCGATGGTCGAGCGGGACCGGGAACGTCTCGAGAACATGGAGCGTGCCGGCTTCGCAGGATGGAAACCAGCACGCTCCGACCGGCAACGTCCAGGGGCCGGCAACACGATCAGCGTCGGCGTCGCGCCAGTGGCCGATCAGCGATCGGGCGACGGCGTGACGCGTTCCAGCGGGATCACGATCGTGGTGTCGGAACCGTCGAGATCGATGCTGACCTGGCCTCGGGTCCGGCTGACAAAGACGAACTCGGCGACGCCGATCGGCGTCGTTTCGACCGATTGCGGATCGTTGAACCGGCCGCCCGTGGTGCGGTAGACGGACACCGCGGCCGTATTTCCACTGAAGTCTCCCTGCATCGTCAGCCAGTCGTAATCGCCCGGCGTGGACGACCAGGTCAGCCAGCCGGCGAAGAACAGATCGATCCGGGGCGCAATATCGAGAAAGATGCCCTGCCCCGGCGTCTCGGGGTTGTGCCAGAGCCCCGAAAGAGCGGCCGTGATCACGTCCGTTCCGTCGACCGCCTGTTCCAGCTCGGTGATCCAGTACCGGGTGTCCGGTGTCGGCGGAAAGATCTCGTAGCGCGCGTTGTTGACGTAGAGCGAAGTTCCAACAATCGCGCCGCTGGCGACGCCCTGCAGGTCGGGATCGGTGATGATCCGCTCGCGGGCGCCGGTCAGCCCGTCGTCGCCCAGCGTCACGACCTGGATCGAGTCCTCTGCGACCGGGCCACCGGTCCCGTTGGGCGTCAGGACATAGAGCGTACGGCCGCTGGCTGCGATGCCGTCCAGAAACCCGGACAGGGGCGGGCTGACCGAGACCGGATTGACTTCGCCGCTATCCAGGTCGACGTGGTAGAGCCGCGCCAGGTTCGAATGACCGACGATGAGTGACCGGCCGTTGTCCATCGCGACGATGCCGTTGCCGCCGCAGCAGAAGGTCTCGTTGTCGATCTCGAACTCGGGCGGCAGCACGATCTCTTCCACGCCGCTCGCATCGGCCGGGAGTTGGCCGTCGCCGGACAGCGGCAGACGGTAGACCACCGGCAACCGCGCGTTGGTGAAGTACACCGCGTCTTCGGTGATCGCCAGGTCGTTGATGATCGATTGCCCGCCGCCCGGGCCGAGCTGATATTCCATCAACAGGCTGCCGTTCTCGGCGTCGAAGACCATCGCAGTCCCGGTGACGCAACCGGCGACGAACAGGTAATCGGTTCGAGGATCGACGCGCATGCCGAGCTTCGTGCAGTTCTGCGGATCGACGACGGGGACAAAAATTCCGCCCGCGCCGGTCTGCAGATCGATCTTGTAGATGGACCCGTCCGGGGAACTGTTGAAGGCTGTGTTCCCGCTGCCGATTGCGAATCCTTCCGATTGCGAACCGTCGAGCGTGAAGACGGTATCGGGGGCAGGCACATCCTGCGCGTCGACCGTCGAGCAGGCCAGGCCCAGGCCCAGTACTGCCGAGGTCGTGAGGATCAGTGAATGGTTCATGGTGGCTCCAGGTGGGGGACAAGATCCGACGGCCGATTCGATTCGGCCCCACTCGATGACGATCGAGCAGACAGAAGCATCGGGGAATGCCTGTCGGAAAACCTGATGGCCCCCTGATCGAGAACAGATATTTCGCTGATGCTCCGGAATCATTGCCACCGGGCTTTCGGTGCACGACCGATCGACGCTGCCTCCGGGGTGGTTGCACGCGATGCGCGGCCCGGCATCCGACGGCCTGGATGTGAAAACGCCCACCGGGCGCCTCAACCCGACCTGAATGTGAGGGGTTGGTCTTTGGGCCGGGGGTTGGGGGCTCGCTATCTGGACGCGTTCAGTGCCGTAGGCCGGCGCTCGCTATCCAGCCGACGGACCGGTGGCCGGCCCGCCGCTGTCCGGGCCACGGGCCCGATCATTCCGTCTCGAGGCTAGCCCGAGGCGCGGGCCTTGCGTTGATGGGCTGCAACGACAAGGACCAGCAGCAGCGCAAGGAGAAGCATCGCGGCCGCGGACAAGGTCGGAACCGGAACCGAACCCATGGACTGGGTAACCACCAGGTCGTCCGCGCTCGACAGCCCGCCGATGAAGAGCAGGACTTCATAAGTGCCGGGAGCGAACTCCAACGACGTCGTGTACGTTTCCTCGAACCAGGTGAGACCGTCGGGATCGTAATTATCACGAAAATCCGACCAGGCAATGAAATTTCCGTCCAGGTCATTGAACTGGACTGCGGTGAAATAGAAATCCGTGCCCGGCCGCGGATCCGTGGTTTCGTTGTTTGCCCACCATGAGACCTGGAGCGGGCCGGTTCCAGTCGTGGTGATGGTCTGGCTCAGAATGATGTTTCCGCCACCGCCAACGATGATTTCACCGTCGATTGCCGCATTTCCGGGAACCGTCACATGGCTTTCGTGCACCAGATAGGTATTTCCCTCGAGCAGATCGACCCAATCATCCGGTACGCCGGACGAAAACCCGCTGGTCGGCGGCGGCGGGCTGGCACGGTTTTCGAACGAGCCGTTGACGACGAGGTTGGTCGGCGCCTGGGCAACGGCAAGCCCGGACAGGCAGACAACCATGAGGATCGCCGGGCCGAACTTCCATCGGCGGACTCCTGTTTCTTTCAGCATGTTTTCGCCCCTTGGATTCTCGAATATGTACGACTTTGTAAGCGTGCGGAGGTTATCACGGAACGCGATCCAGGGCGAAGCGCAGGCCACGGTTCAGCAAGGACTCCGGCCACCTGCGCAGACCGCGTTGTCCAGCCGCCCTGCGTGTCCGCCGTTCGACTCCGGTCCGGGCGAGTCGATACCGCCTCCACCCGAACGCTCGGGTGAAAGCCGATCAGTGCCGGAGTTCGAAATCGTCGCCGAAGACCCGGTCGAGGAACTCGATCGCAATCGGCGCCGAGAACTCCGAGCTGTTGCCGCTGGCATCGGTCGCTGTGGCCACCACCGAGTCGCCGCGCCGCAGCACGAACGCATCGACGACGAATGCCGACGCGCCCGGCCCGATGAACTCGGCGCTGGCGAGGAAGGTACGGCCCTCGTCACCGACGGTGACGAAACAAAAGTCAACCGAAATCAACACGTTCAAATCAACAGGCAAATCAACAGGGCAGGCACAATCGTAGGAAATTCACCCGCATCCGGGCAGAGAATTGCCCGGATCTGTGCCTGTTCTCGGATCTGCGCGCGGATCTGTGCCTGTCCTGACTCTTTTCGTAACCTTGTCTCCAGAGACGTCCTGGCCCCGGGCGCGTGCCCAGGGGCCGGGACTGATTCGGCACTCGACTACTACCCGGAACCGGGATTCTGACTCGCCCAGAGAAAAGGTGCAGAAGCCTGCTTGGAAAATTTACTATGGCATGAGTTTCGAGTAGATTCCGTCTGCTACCGGCCCGACGAACTCAAGACCCAGAACAAACTTGAATCAGCCGCGGTTCGCTGATTCGATACAAACGCCGCAGTGACGTCCTGGAGAGGTTCTGGCTCTTGAATGCCAGATTCCCGGGCGAAATCAACCCCCGGGTTGCGCGGCACGAAATCTCATGGACACCCGTTTCTCCGGCTTCTCGTGCTGTCGGAATCCGGGAACCACGAACCACATTCCGGCCGGCCAGCTGGTTGTTATTGCCAAAGGGATAGACGCCAAGATGCCCATCGCTGAGAAGAACCCCACCGTCGAGGCGGTCAAGAGCGTGATTTCCGTGGGCGCCCTTATCTTTTCCGTCGTCATCATCGCGGGGCTGATCTTCACTGGGCAAACGAGTCTTGCCCAGGATGTGCATCCTGTCTTCACCGTCATCGTGCTGGCGCTGGCGGTTGTCTGGCTGTCCATCGTCGAAGGCGGTCAGGCGTCCCTGGTGGGTCTGGCGCCCGTCAGCCACGATCTCTATGCCGACTCTCACAGGATTGCCCACAAGAGCTGTGTCGACGCGCACAGCGGCGACTCACTCGACCGCTATCTCCTTGGCCGTCAGTTCATGGTTGTCTTCATTGTCTTTGCCATCAACATCGCCGGTGGGCCTGTCAGCGGCGCCGAACTCTGGGAATTACCCCAGTGGCTTCTCAGCCTATTCCTGGGCTTCGGGCTGGCCATGATTCTTTTCACCACCATGTGCGGTCAGCTCAACTCGCAGGTCAATGCTTCTCACTGCATGCTCGATTACCTCAACACCTGGCCGAACTATTTCACGCTGCGCGTGGCCAAGGCGATCGAATTCTCCGGCATCGTTCATGCGTCCTACATCATCCAGATCATCGTCGCTTCCCTGGCCGGAAAGAAGACCCGACCCAGAAGGCGGACGCGGTCCGATCTCCATGATCTTTTCTTCTACTTCCGCTGCTTCATGTCGCTTGCCCTGTTGATCTTCGCCCTGGTCATCACCCTGGCCGCTCTGTTCGAAGGAAAGACAACGATGTGGGAGGGCGTACCCAACGCCGCGGCCGTGATCATCTTCTTCATTCTGATGTGTGTGGTCGGCTTGTTGGAGGGCATGCAGATCGCCTTTTTCGCGGTCGCCAAGCTGCCCGAAGATGAACGTGGCGACAACTTCTGGGCGAAGAAGACCTGTGGTCTGCTCTTCCGCGGAGATGCACACAATCTTTCCGCGTTCATGATCGGGCGCCAGCTATGCGTCGTGTCCTGCATGTTCTTCATTGCACGGGTGACGTCCTTCGATATCGATCCCGGCGCCGGTGATGCCACGCTGTGGGGGATGCCTGCTGCTGCGCAGGTGTTCCTCAATACCGGCTTCCTCGGTGCCCTGATCACCACGATTCTGGCATCCATCGCGTGGCAGCTTGTTGCTTCGGCGTTTCCCATTGCCTTTTTGTCGAATCCCTTCACCTACGTTCTGCTTCGCCTCTGTCTTGCACTGAAAGCCACCGGCATCTGCAACGGGGCCTATGTCATCGCGTGGATTCACCGGAGGCTCGGCGGGTTCCAGCGCGACGAGGTCTACATCGGAACGGCCGAAGAGCGGCGCGCCAAGGCCAAGGCCGACAATCCGGGCAAGCTCCGCCCCGGCACCGGTCACCTGCTGAAGCTTCCGGCATTCGCCGAAGACGCCCCCGAGGCCTTGAAAGAACTTGCCCGCAACGATGCCGATGTTCACGAATACATGTCTTCGATTCAAAAGCAGGCAGATATCGAAAACGGGAAGCACTCGGATCGATAGTGGATGCCGTTCGATCAGCGCAGCAAGGATCGAATCGATCGACTGGCCATCATCCAAGCGCCTGACGCGCTCCGGTCTCCTACGAGCCGGGCGCATTTGAACAACGTCAGCCCGACCGAGCAGCTCGATGCGCGCCCGGACGACTGGGCAGCGACCGAAGCACGCCAGGATTGCCGGCTATCTCGATCCGTGCGCGTCGGGTATGTCTCGGGATGTCTGCACCGAGTGCCTCCCGGCTAATCCTCGAAGTCGTCGGCGAACAACACGCCACTTGATCCCTCCAGCGCGACGGTCCGGGTGCCGTCCGGGTCGTTGGACGGCAGACGCAGAATGGCGCGCTTGACGCCCGCACTGCCGGGCTGGAATCGGACCTGCACGGTGCAGGTCTCGGTCGGCGCAACCGACTGGCCGCTGCAGGCATCCGAGACGATCTCGAACGCCTCGCGGTCGCGCCCGGCCAGCGAGACGGTGCCGACGGCCAGCGCGATCTCCCCGGTATTGGTCCCGGTAATGGACTGCGCCGGGGTCGAAGCGCCGGCTTCGACGTCGCCGAAGGCCAGCAGGCTGGACGACAGGCTCAGCGCCGGCGGTGCCAGCTCGGGCACGAACTCGATCGCCCCGATGTCGCAATCGGCCAAGCCGTCGTTGTCGCCGTCGACCGGGCGCTGTGTGCCGACGGCATCCGTCGGCGGGCAGTCCAGGCCGAGCATGGCATCCACGGCCGGGCTGTCTCCGCGCGGCGCGACAAACGGCAGCGGCAGGTCGGATACGCGCAAGGGCTGGAGGCGCGTCTGCGCATCGTCGATCAGGACATCCGAAGGGGCGGGGCTGAACCCGCAGCCGGTCAGATCGCCGAACAGGTTGTCGCCGCCCGAAAGGATCGTGCCCGGCGCTTCGATCGCGCAGTTGACGGGCACGTCGAGCAGTCCGGCGGGTCGGTAGTTGTCGGCCAGCACCGAGCCGGTGATCGTGACCTCGGCACCATTTCGGACCGTCAAGGCACCCCCGCTGACGCCGCTGGCACCGCCGGTGTCCCCCACGTTGCCGGTGATCGTCACGTGGTTCACGGTGTAGTCGGCTCCGCCCAGATACAGCCCACCCCCCTGGTTGCCGGTGATCGTGACGTTCTCGAACACGCCGCTGCTCGCCCCCTGCGCCCAGACCGCACCGCCGCTGACCGCACGATTGCCGTCGATCAGGACCTCGCGCAGGTCGATCAGGTTGTTGGCGATGATCGCACCGCCGACAAACCCGTCGGCGACGCCGCCGGTCACTCGGGCTCGGCGCATGACCAGGTCGCCGGGCC
>Ga0209938_1000197_pt1 | contig 32624 bp, 33 predicted proteins | sample SalPonR2_C_D1_MG_FD_185708 | JGI IMG/M metagenome (GOLD analysis project Ga0209938, IMG submission 185708) | Salt pond soil microbial communities from South San Francisco under conditions of wetland restoration - Salt Pond MetaG R2_C_D1_MG... ... | reverse complement strand
ACGCAAGGACCGGATCGAGGGTATCTTCATCACGCATGCCCACGAAGACCACGTGGGCGCCGTGGGCCACTACTGGGAAAAGCTGGGCGCCCCGATCCATGCCCGCGCCTTTACCGCCAATATCGCCCGGCGCAAGATGTCCGAACACGGCTACTCGGAATCCACGGTGCGGACGGTCGGTGCCTGGCCCGAGGACAGCATCACGGCGGGGCCCTTCACGCTGGGATTCGTTCCGATCAGCCATTCCATCCCCGAAAGCTCGGGGCTGGTGATCGATACGCCCAAGGGCCGTCTGGTCCATACCGGCGATTTCAAGATCGACGAGACCCCCGGCGTCGGTGAACCCTTTGACCGTGCGCTTTGGGCACAGGTGGCCGAGCCGGGCGTCAAGGCGCTGATTTGCGACAGCACCAATGTCTTCTCGCACCACGCTGGCCGGTCCGAGGCCAGCGTCGGCCCCGAGATCGAAAAGCTGATGACCGAGCAGCCGGGCATGGTGGTGGCCACGACCTTTGCCTCCAACATCAGCCGGGTGCGCACGATCGCGCAGGCCGGCGTGGCGGCGGGCCGGTCAGTCTGCCTCCTGGGCCGGGCCATGCGGCGCATGATCGAGGCGGCGGTCGAGACCGGCATCCTCGACGACTTCCCCAGTGTCGTCAGCCCCGAAGAGGCCAAGGATATTCCGCGCGAGAACCTGCTGCTGTTGGTCACTGGCAGCCAGGGCGAGCGTCGCGCCGCAAGTGCCCAATTGGCGAACGGCAAATACATGGGATTGCGCATGAAGGAGGGCGACACCTTCCTGTTCTCGTCCAAGACCATTCCCGGCAACGAACGCGGCGTGATCCGCATCATGAACCAGTTCTCGGAAATGGGCGTGGACGTGATCGACGACAGCGCCGATCGTTACCATGTTTCAGGCCATGCCAACCGGCCCGACCTGAAGGCCATGCACGAGATCTGCCATCCCGAGCTGGTGATCCCCATGCACGGGGAGCACCGCCACTTGCGCGAACAGGTCAAGCTGGCGGGCGAGGGCGGTTATCCGGGGGTTCTGGCCGTCAATGGCACCATGGTCGATCTTGCCGTTGGCAAGCCCGTCGAGTTCTTCGAGACCGGCCGCGTCTATCTCGACGGCCGCGCCCAAGTGGGCCAGTTCGACGGGATCGTCCGTGACCGTATCCGCATGGCGCTCAACGGCCATGTGACGGTGACGCTTGTCATCGACGAGCAAAGCGAGCCGCTGGGTGATCCATGGTGCGATTTGATGGGCCTGCCCGAGATGGGCCGCAACGGCGCCGACCTGGCCGAAACGCTGGAAAGCGCGCTTGGCAGTTGGTTGCAACGGGCGGATGCAAAGGTGCTGCGCGATGACGCGGTGCTGGAAAAGGACCTGCGCACGGTCACACGGCGCACGACCGAAAACGAGATCGGCAAGAAACCGGAAGTGACGGTGGTGGTCAGCCGCCTGAGCTAGAGCGGCGCGCAAGCCGGAAAAAGCCGCGGCGGGATGGAAATTCTGGAATTTCCATCCTACCCGGCGCGGCGTTCGTCGAAGCTCTTGATGATGAACTCGGGGGCGTCGTCGCCCATGCCGACGACGGCCTCGTCCCGTTGATCACGTCCGCCGCGGCCACGCCGGGCGCGGCTGTCGGGCTTCTTTTCGGGCCTTGGCGCGGGCTTGGCCTCGGAGGGCGCGTCCGGCTTGGCCTCTGACTTGGGCGCTTCGGGCCTGGGCTCTTCGGCCGCGGCCGGGTCGGCCTTCTTGCGCGATAGCGTGCGGCTGCGCTTGGGCTTTTCCGCCGGGGTCTCTTCGGCGGCTTCGGGCGCGGGCGCACCGTCTGAAAGCGGGTTTTCCAGCCGCGGGATGTCCTTTTCCAGAAGCTTCTCGACCGCCTCGAAATACTTGTCGTCGCGCGGGCCGCAGATCATCACGGCCTTTCCCGAGCGCCCTGCGCGCCCCGTCCGTCCGATGCGGTGGACGTAGTCCTCGGCATGGCTGGGCACGTCGAAGTTGAAGACATGGCTGACAGCGGGAATGTCCAGGCCGCGGGCGGCCACGTCCGAGGCTACCAGAAGGCGGATCGACCCTTCGCGAAAGTCGTCGAGCGTCCGCGTCCGCTGGGACTGTTCAAGGTCGCCGTGGATAGGGGCCGCGTCATAGCCGTATTTCTTGAGCGACTTTGCGACCGCGTCCACATCCGTCTTTCGGTTGCAGAAGATGATGGCATTGCTGCAAGCTGGCCCCTCGGCGTCGATCAGGGCGCGCAGAAGCTTGCGTTTCTCGCTGTCGGCGCGGTCCCGGCGCGAGCCCTTGAACATCACCACGCCCTGTTCGATGGTCTCGGAGGCGGTGGCCTGCCGGGCCACCTCGATCCGGGCGGGGTTCGACAGGAAGGTGTTGGTGATCCGCTCGATCTCGCTTGCCATCGTGGCGCTGAAGAACAGCGTCTGGCGGGTAAAGGGCGTCAGGCCGAAGATCCTCTCGATGTCCGGTATGAAGCCCATGTCGAGCATCCGGTCGGCCTCGTCCACCACCATGACCTTGACGTCGGACAGGATCAGCTTGCCGCGCTCGAAGTGGTCCAGCAGGCGACCCGGCGTGGCGATCAGGACGTCCACACCCTTGTCGATCCGCTGGTCCTGTTCCTTGAAGCTGACGCCGCCGATGAGCAACGCCTTGGTCAGCTTGGTGTGCTTGGCGTAGGTGTCGAAATTCTCGGCCACCTGGGTGGCCAGTTCGCGCGTGGGGCACAGCACCAGGCTGCGGGGCATCCGTGCCCGCGCACGTCCACGCTTGAGCATGGTGATCATCGGCAGGGTAAAGCCGGCGGTCTTGCCGGTGCCGGTCTGGGCGATGCCCAGGACGTCGCGCCCTTCGAGCGCGGGGGGAATCGCCCCCGCCTGGATGGGGGTGGGAGTTTCGTAGCCGGTTTCCTCGATTGCCTTGAGAACCTTGGCATCGAGTTTCAGGTCGGAGAATTTCGTCAAATCAAGCCTTTCGCGTGGTCGCGGCGTTGGAGACGGCCGCAGATACGCACGCGGCCCGCCCGGCCGGATTGCCGTGGCGTCTTTATAGCGTTCGCATACGCCGCCGGGCGGCAAAGGTCAAGGAAATCGACGGCCGGGGCTTGCGTTCTAGGTGACGGGGATGGGACCACGGACCAGGAAAGGAGATTCATCATGATACGCAAACACGGCAGCGCGGTCTGGACCGGCGGATTGCAGGACGGCAAGGGCACGGTCAACACGCAAAGCGGGGCAATCAAGGATCTGCCCTACGGGTTCGGCACCCGGTTCGAGGACGTGCCCGGCAGCAACCCCGAAGAACTGATCGGCGCGGCCCACTCGGCCTGTTTCGCGATGGCGCTGTCCAATATCCTCGGCGAAAGCAACATCGTGCCCGACGACATCAACGCGACGTCGACCATTCATTTGTCGATGGATGACGGCCCCAGGGTCGTAAAGGCGCACCTGGATGTGACCATCAAGGCCGCGGGCGACGAGGACACGATCATGAAGGCCGCGAAAGCCGCCGAGAGCGGCTGCCCGATTTCGCAATTGCTCGATTGCGAGATCACCATGGAGGCCCGGATCGCCTGATCCCGATCTCCGCCCCAAGCCACCGGCATTGGGGCGGGGGCATCAAACCATCATTTCCTTGGTCGCCGACAGGGTGATGTCGGGGTAGTCCCGTTCGACGCGGTCGATGTCCCATTGCAGGCGGGTCATGTAGACGACGTCGCCGTCGTTGTCGTAACTGATGTGTTGCTTGTTCGCCTGGGCGAACCTGTCCACGGCATCGTTTGGGCCGTGGACCCAGCGCGCGGACGTGAACTGCGACGGCTCGAAGCGCACGGGCAACCCGTATTCCGTCTCGATCCGGCTGCCCAGCACCTCGAACTGCAGCGCGCCCACCACGCCGACGATGTAGCCCGCGCCGATCATCGGCTTGAAGACCTTGGCGGCGCCTTCCTCGGCGAACTGGAACAGCGCCTTTTCCAGGTGCTTGGCCTTCATGGGGTCGCCCGCGCGGACCCCCTGCAGCAGCTCGGGCGCGAAGGACGGAATGCCGGTGACCTTGAGCGCTTCGCCCTCGGTCAGGGTGTCACCGATCCGCAGCTGTCCGTGATTGGGGATGCCCATGATATCGCCTGCCCAGGCCTCCTCGGCCAGTTCCCGGTCGCTGGCCAGGAACAGCACAGGGTTGGAGATTGCCATCGGTTTCTTGGTGCGCACATGGGTCAGTTTCATGCCGCGCTTGAAGTGCCCCGAGGACAGCCGCACGAAAGCGACCCGATCGCGGTGCTTGGCGTCCATGTTGGCCTGAACCTTGAAGACGAAGCCGGTGACACTGGGCTCCTCCGGTGCGATCTGGCGCGGTGTGGCGCTGGTGGGCTGGGGTTCGGGGCCGAAGTCGCCGATGCCCTCCATCAGTTCCTTGACACCGAAGGAATTGATCGCCGAGCCGAACCAGATCGGCGTCATTGTCCCGTCCAGCACCGCCTGGGCGTCCAGCGGCGGTAGGAGTTCGCGGGCCATTTCGACCTCTTCAAGGAAGGGCTCCAGCAGGTGGGCGGGAACATGCTCGGCCAGTTTCGGATCGTCCAGCCCGTTGATCTGGATGCTCTCGGCCACCTTGTTGCGGTCGGCCCGGTCCATCAGTTCCAGCCGGTCGCGCAGCAGGTCGTAGCAGCCGATGAAATCGCGTCCCATGCCGATGGGCCAGCTGGCGGGGGTCACGTCTATGGCCAGGTTTTCCTGGATCTCGTCCACGATCTCGAAGGTTTCGCGGCTTTCGCGGTCCATCTTGTTGCAGAAGGTCAGGATCGGCAGGTCGCGCAACCGACAGACCTCGAAGAGCTTTCGGGTCTGGCTTTCCACGCCCTTGGCCCCGTCGATCACCATGACGGCCGCGTCCACTGCCGTCAGCGTGCGATACGTGTCCTCGGAAAAGTCCGAGTGGCCCGGCGTGTCCACTAGGTTGTAGCGGAAATCCTTGTAATCGAAGGACATGGCCGAGGCCGAGACGGAAATGCCCCGGTCCTTTTCCATCTGCATGTAGTCCGAGCGTGTGCGTCGCGCCTCGCCCTTGGCGCGGACCTGTCCGGCCATCTGGATGGCCCCGCCATAAAGCAGGAACTTCTCGGTCAGCGTGGTCTTGCCCGCGTCCGGGTGCGATATGATCGCGAAGGTCCGGCGGCGGGCGATTTCCGGGGGCAGGGCCGTGCGGTTCGTGGCGGGGTGTGTCATGGGGTCCCCATAGCCGCTGGCGCGGTGAAGGGCAACGCGCCGGGCTCAGGTCGCCGAAGAGGCGCGGCGCAACCGTCCCACGGTATCCGGGCGCCGGACCATGTCCTCCTGCACCTCGTAATCCAGGTGATGGCGCGCCTCGTGGTTCGGCAGCGTCTCGCCCAGCCGGGTGGCAAGCCCGCGGGGCAGTGCGGCGCGGGTCCGGCTGTCGACCAGCAGTGTCTCGGCCGCGATTCCCTCGGCGTAAATGATCTGGTGATCGTCGAAGAGCAGCTGGAAGTAGTCAACGAAGCCGCCGTCCTGCTGGTAGACGGTTTCGTTGTCGATCAGATGTCGCACCTTCACGAGCACCTCGGCCCGGCCCACGCCGATCTCGTCGCGGCGCTGGTAGATGAACAGCCTGTGTTCGGGTGATAACAGCAGGTCACGGGTATTGAACAGCGCGCCCGCGCGGATCACCACCGGGGCGAAATCGCCCACGGCGCGCAGCGTCGTCTCGCCGATCCAGCGGATCTCCTGCGGGCCGCTGTCGCGGGTCAGGACCCGGTCGCCGATCCTGAGCCGTTCGATGGGCACCTGCCGACCGGAGGCCAGCGTGATATGGGTGCCGCGGGCAAAGCTGACGAAGGCGACCTCGCCGAAGCGGGCCGGAGCGCTCTCGCGGTCGGCGCCGACCAGGCGGTAGTCGCTTTCCGCGCGCAGCGGCGCCAGAGGCAGCAGCAGGACATTGGCGGCCTCGTCCGCCTCGACCTCGACCATCACCAGCGCCTCCAGCGTCGTGCCGTCCGTGGCCATCAGGGTCAGGCAGCAGTCCAGGTAGAGCGCATTGCCCGGCGTGCCGATCTCCGATCCCGTCTCGATGCGCAGGCACTGGGCGGCCGTGTCCGAGGAATAGGCCAGTGCCACGCGCCGGGCCTCACGCGACAGCTGATAGACATCGTCCAACACGAGGTCGTCCAGAAACGAGATCGGGTCGCCCTCGGCGACGCCATCGCTCACGCGGAAGGCCTCGCACGGGAAGACCGGGATCGTGTGACTGGCTGCGGCGGTCATCTGGCCTCTTGAAGTTGTCTGTGGTGAATTGCGACCTTCTTACATAAGGATTGGGGCGAAAGCTGGTCAACGGTCGGTCGGATCAATGGCGATTGTATCACAAAGCGGAACGACAGGGAGAAATGCGATGGACTACGGAATCCGGGGAAAGCGGGCGCTGGTCTGTGCCTCGTCCAAGGGGCTGGGGCGCGGCTGCGCCGAGGCACTGGCCGAAGCCGGGGTGAACCTGATCCTCAATGCCCGCGGCGCCGAGACGCTGGAGGCCACGGCAGCAGAGATCCGCGCCGCCCACGGGGTCGAGGTCGCGACGGTGGTCGCGGACGTGGCAACGCCGCAGGGTCAGGACAGCGTGATCGCCGCCGCGCAGGGCGTGGATATCCTGGTGACGAATGCGGGCGGCCCGCCGCCGGGCATGTGGACGGACTGGGAACGCGACGATTTCATCGCGGCGCTGGACGCCAACATGCTGGCGCCCATCGCGCTGATGAAGGCGCTGTTGCCGAGCATGATGGACAGGGGCTGGGGCCGTGTCGTCAACATCACTTCGCAATCGGTAAAATCACCGATTCCCGTGCTGGGCCTGTCCAACTCGGCGCGCGCCGGGCTGACGGGCTATGTCGCGGGCACGGCGCGGCAGGTGGCGCCGCATGGCGTGACGATCAACAACCTTCTGCCCGGCATCCATGCGACCGACCGGGCAGACAGCCTCGACAAGGGGGTGAGTGAAAGCCAGGGCATTTCCATGGAAGAGGCCCGCGCCCAGCGGCAGGCCACGATCCCCGCCCGGCGCTACGGCACCGCGCAAGAGTTTGGCGCCATGTGCGCTTTCCTGTGTTCCGACCGGGCCGGGTTCGTCGTCGGCCAGAACATCCTTCTGGACGGTGGCGCGGTGAACGCCACGCTTTGACCTTGTTCCTTGGCCCTTGCCCCCGGGGCGGCAGGTTGCTATCTGCCCCCGGATACCCGATTTTTTCGGTCGGATAACGAGGCGCAGGTGGCACTGAAAACCCCAAGGCTGGAGGTCAGATCCCTGGTGAAATCCTACCAGGGCCGGCGCGTCGTCGACGACGTGTCGCTGTCGGTGCAACCGGGGCAGGTGACCTGCCTGCTGGGCCCTTCGGGCTGCGGCAAGTCCACGACGCTGCAAATGATCGCCGGGATCGAGATGCAGGACAGCGGCGAGATCTGGGCGGATGGCGCCTTGCTTTGCGACACGGTGCACCGCATCCCCCCCGAGGGGCGCGGCATCGGTCTTATGTTCCAGGACTTCGCCCTGTTTCCGCACCTGAGTGTGGCGCAGAACGTGGCCTTCGGCTTGCGTGGTCCCCGCGGCATCCTGCGCGACCAGGCCGAGGCGCAGCTGGAAAAGGTCGGGATGCTGGCCTATTCCGACAATTACCCGCACGAGCTTTCGGGCGGCGAGCAACAGCGCGTGGCGCTGGCCCGGGCGCTGGCGCCCAAGCCTTCGATCATGCTGATGGACGAACCCTTCAGCGGGCTCGACAACCGGTTGCGCGACGGCATCCGCGACGAAACCCTCGATCTGCTGAAAGAAGCGGGCGCAGCGGTTCTTCTGGTCACGCACGAGCCGGCCGAGGCCATGCGCATGGCCGACGAGATCGCGCTGATGCGCGACGGGCACATCGTCCAGCGCGGGGCGCCCTACAACATCTACAACACGCCCGTCGACAAGGAGGCCGCGGCTTTCTTCAGCGATATCAACGTGATCCGCGGCACCGCGCGCAATGCCCTGGTCGAGACAGCCTTCGGGCAGTTCCTGGCCCCCGGCACCCCCGACGGGACCGACCTCGATATCGTGATCCGGCCGCAGCACCTGAAGATCGATTTCGACCGCGACGGGCGCGGCCCGAACCCCACCGCCCAGGACGGAACCCCGGCGCGCGGCGTCGTGGAGCGCGCGCGTTTCATGGGCTCCGAAAGCCTGGTGGAATTCCGCATGGATTACGACGGTTCGCTGCTCAGGGCCGCGGTGCCCTCGGTCTTTCTGCCGAAACCGGGCACGGCGCTCTGGCTGATGATCCGGCGCGACCGTTGTTTCGTCTTTCCGCACGTGCCTTGAATGCCGCCGACCGGCCTGCGCGGTTGCGTCACACCCGGCCGCAGCGCGCGCGAATCGCCTGAATGATGCAGTAAGGTTTCCGAGCGCGCCGCCGGACTGGCCGCTTGAAAACCGGCGCCAGCCGGCATTAATCGGACAGACGTTGCGATTGTGCCTTTCATCGGCGGCCATATGCCCCTAATCCTCGGGGCTGAGTAACACATGCGGGCCCAGCGGCCCTCAGAGCGGAGAGATGACATGCTCAACAATATCGGCCTTCCCGGGCTTCTCCTGATTGCCATCGTCGTGCTCGTGCTTTTCGGGCGCGGCAAGATCTCGTCCTTGATGGGCGAAGTCGGCAAGGGCATCACCGCCTTCAAGAAGGGCGTGGATGACGGCACGAAAGAGCTCGATGCCGAGTCCGACGAGGTGGCAAAGGATGTCACCCCGGAAGACGAAGACACCAAAGCCTGATCGGCTGACGCGAGATGCCGGACATTGGCTGGACCGAGCTATTGGTGATCGGAATCGTGGCGCTGATCGTGGTCGGCCCCAAGGATCTTCCGGGCCTGTTCCGCGCTTTTGGCCGATTCACGGGCAAGATGCGCCGCATGGCGCGCGAGTTTTCCTCGGCCATGAACGCGGCCGCCGATAGTTCCGGCGTCAAGGACATCGACAAGACGATCCGCGCCGCCGCCAATCCGGCCAAGAGCGCGACCGATGCCGTCAAGAACACCGCGAAATCGGCGATGAAGCCCGGAGGCGAGACCGAGCGTCTCTCGCAGGAACGCAAGGAGGCCGCCGAGAAGATCCGCCAGAACGCCGCCCGCGTCGCCGAGCAACGCATGGCGCGTGAGGCCGCGGAGGCTGCCGATTCTTCCGAGGAGCCGGCCGGGGACACCGGCGAGACCGCGCCCGGCACGGGCCCGACGAAGGACAGCGCATGAGCACGGGCGACCGCACTGGCGACGAGATCGAGGACAGCGCCGCGCCGCTGATCGAGCACCTGACCGAGTTGCGCACGCGGTTGATCCGGTCGGTCATCGCCTTTCTGATCGGCATGGTGATCTGCTTCACCGTTGCCACGCCGATCTTCAACTTCCTGACCGCGCCGCTGTGCCAGGTCCTGTCCGAGCGCGGGCAGGATTGCGACCTGATCTTCATCTCGCCGCAAGAGGGCTTCTTCGTGGCGATCAAGGTCTCGCTGCTGGGCGGTTTCGCCCTGTCCTTTCCGGCCATCGCCCACCAGATGTGGCGGTTCGTCGCGCCCGGGCTCTACCGGTCCGAACAGGGCGCGTTCCTGCCGTTCCTAGTCGCATCGCCGTTCATGTTCTTCCTGGGGGCGGCCTTTGCCTTTTACGTGGTCACGCCGCTGGCCTATGATTTCTTCTTGGGGTTCCAGCAGTTCGGGCAGGAAGGCGAGGCCGTTGTCGGCGAGGAGGTCGCCCAAGGCCTTTCCGTGGTCTTCCAGGGCTCGGCGCAGGAATATTTGAACCTCACGATAAAGTTCATCCTGGCCTTCGGGCTCTGTTTCCAGCTGCCTGTCCTGCTGACGCTGATGGGCAAGGCCGGCCTGGTCAGTGCCCCCGGGCTGCGGCAGGTGCGCAAATACGCCGTCGTCGCCATCCTCGCGCTGGCGGCCCTGGTGACGCCGCCAGATGTCATCACGCAGGTGATCCTTTTCGTGGTGGTCTACGGGCTCTACGAGGTGTCGATCCAGCTGGTCGCCCGGGTCGAGCGCAAGCGCGAGGAAAGGCTGCGGGCCGAGGGGCTGTGGGTCGATGACGAGGACGACGCGGACGAGAACGAGGCTTCCGGGCGGGATGAGGACGACGCCGGGGAGGACGCGCGGAAGTGAGCCGGGAGGAGGAGGCTCTGCTGCGTATCGCGGGGGCGCTGGAGCGCATGGCTCCGGCGCCCGTTCCCGCCCCCGATTTCCGCATGGCGCCGGCCTTCGTCTGGCACCCGGACCCGGACCGTCTGACCCCGGTGGACGAGGTAAACCGCGTCGAGATCGACCTGCTCGTGGGCATCGACCGGTCCCGCGATACGCTGCGGCGCAACACCGTTCAGTTCGCCGGCGGGATGCCGGCCAACAACGCGCTGCTCTGGGGCGCGCGGGGGATGGGGAAATCCTCGCTCGTCAAGGCCGTGCACGAGGCCGTGGCGCGCCAGCACCCGCAGCTCAAGATCGTCGAGATCCAGCGCGAGGACCTGCCCAGCATCGGGCGGTGCCTGCACTTGCTGCGGGGGCGCGAGGAACGCTTCATCCTGTTCTGCGATGACCTGTCCTTTGCCAACGATGATCAGCACTACAAGGCGCTCAAGGCCGTGCTGGACGGTGGTGTCGAGGGACGACCCGATAACGTGGTGCTCTATGCCACGTCGAACCGCCGCCACCTGATGCCGCGCGACATGATCGAGAACGAGCGCTCAACCGCCATAAACCCTGCCGAGTCGGTCGAGGAAAGGGTCTCGCTGTCCGACCGCTTCGGGCTCTGGCTGGGGTTCCACCCCTGCGACCAGGACGATTACCTCGCCATGATCGAGGGCTATTGCGCGGCCTACGGCGTGACCTTCGACCGTGACAGCCTGCGCGCCGAGGCGATCGAGTGGCAGGCCACGCGGGGCGCGCGATCGGGCCGGGTGGCCTGGCAGTTCTTCACCGACCTGGCCGGTCGCGAGGGGGTGCGGATATGACCGACTTTCCGGAAATCCGTTGGCCGCTCAGAATCCCGTATTTCTGATCACGGCAGGTAATCGGCGGGATCGACCCGGTCGGTGCCATCGGCCACCTGCAACTGGAACGTGCTGTTCTCGCCCTCTGCCGTAAGCCCCAGGGTCTCGCCCTGGGAAACGGAATCGCCCTTGCTCACAGAGATGTCGGCCATGCCGATATAGACGGTCGAGATATTGTTGCCGTGGTTGACGAGGATGAACTTGGTTCCGTTCACCTCTTCACTGATGAGCCTGACCGTTCCGTCGGCGGCGGCGCGCACCGGCGCGGCCGAACCGGTCGAGAAGACAATGCCCCTGTTCTGGGGCGGGTTGTAGTCGCGGATGATGCTGCCGGAGACCGGGTAGATCAGCGGCGCATCCGTCGCCGCGGGGCTTTGGTCGCCGATGTCGGGGCTGGGCGGTGCCTCGTTCCGGGCGCCGGTCCCGGTGCTGTCTGCCGGAAGCGGCCGGGCGGCGCTGGGCGGGGTCGGGGTCTGCGTCCCGCGGCCCGGTTCGGTCACCTCGTCGGTGGGCGAGGGGGGCGCGGTCCCGCTGGCGGGGATCAGGAGTTGCTGACCCTCGCGGATCATCAGGTCGGCGCCCAGCCCGTTCCACTCGGCCAGGCCGCGCACCGGCACATCATAGAGCCGGGCGATGGAATAGACCGTTTCGCCGCGCTCGACCTGATGGCGCAGGGGTTCCACGCCGGTGGGGGCGCTGCTTTGCGGCGCCTCGCTCGCGGGCGGCGCCTGTTGCGGTTCGGCCCGGTCGATCGCTTCGGATGCCAGCGTGGTCACGTCCACCTCCGAGGGGGGGCGGATCGGCCCGGTACCCGCGGCGCCGGTGGCAGGAGAGGGTTCGGCCACGCGCCCGGGCAGGGCGACGATCTCGTCCCGGCGCAACGGCGTGTCCGGGTCGATGGCATTGTAGCGGGCCAGTTCCTGAGCGCTGACCTCGAGCCGGCCGGCGATCTGGCGCACTGTCTCGCCCTGGCGGGCGACCACCACCTGGTAGCCGGGGTAGGAGATGACGCCGCGGTTGTCGGGCCGCGGGCGGTCGGGCAATTCGGCAACCGATTGCGACGTGTCGAACCCCCCGCCAAGGTCGCGCAGGTCAAGGTCGGCCAGGTTGCCATCGGCATCGCAGGCGGCCAGGGTGATCAGCGCGGTGCCCGCCAGCAACAGGCGTCCGGGCCGGATCACGGACCGGGAGACGGGGCAAGAGGGGCGTGTGAACATCGGCTCGGTCCTCGGAGGCTGGGGCGATCGTTCTGTCGGTCTGCGTCGCCTTTGAAGGAGAGTATAGGGGAAAATCAGTCGGTGCCCAAGCCCCCGACAAGCGGCACGAAACGCACCGGGCGCAGTTCCTCGTAGTCGAAACCATCCTCGCCCCGGGTCACCCGGATCAGCGATTGCACGGTGTCGGATTGACCCACTGGAAGCACCATGACCCCTCCGGGCTTGAGCTGGGCCAGCAGCGGGCCGGGCGGGTCCTCGGCGGCGGCGGTCACGACGATCCGGTCGAAGGGGGCCTGATCGGGCAACCCGTGGCTGCCGTCCGAGGTCATGGCGGTGATGTTGGTCAGGTCCATCTCCTCGAACAGGGTGCGGGCTTCCTGGACCAGGCGCTTGTGACGGTCCACAGTGTAGACCCGCCGTGCCAGGTGGCTGAGGATCACCGCCTGGTAGCCCGAGCCGGTGCCCACTTCGAGCACCTTGTCGCGGGGCTGCACCTTCAGGGCCTGGGTCATCAGCCCGACCACCGAGGGCTGCGAGATGGTCTGCCCGCAGGCGATGGGCAGGGGCATATCCTCGTAGGCGCGGTCAGCGAAATGGCCCTTGACGAAGCGCGACCGGTCGGTGCGCTCCATGGCCACAAGCGTGCGCGCGTCCGTCACCCCCTTGGAGCGCAGCGCGTAGACGAAGCGCATCTGCTGCTCGGGGGTCACGCCAGCGCCTCGTGCAGGGCATTGAGCCGGTCATGGGCGGTCAGGTCCGCGCGCATCGGCGTGACCGAGATATACCCATCGAGGTTGGTCGCCGCATCGCTTCCCGGTTCGGTTGGCGCGTGCTGGACGCCGCCCTTGACCCAGAGGAACCTCCGCCCAGAGGGCGAATGCGTGGGCTCTACGGAGAAACCCGTGTCGCGGCGGAAGCCCTGCGGGGCCGCGCGCGGGCCCTTGACCGCGGCCGCCGGGACGGGTGGGAAGTTCACGTTGTAAAACAGCCGGTAATCGGCGTCACTGTCCCAGGCCGCGCGGTCCAGCAGGGTGCGCACGAGGGCAACGCCGTGGACGGCGGCGGCCTCGAACGGGGTGTCGCCCTTCGCGTTGCCGGGGCCGAAGTACTGCGACAGGGCGATGGCAGGCAGGCCCTGCAGGGCGGCCTCCATCGCGCCGCCGATGGTGCCCGAATACATCGCGTTCTCCGCGGCGTTGTTGCCGCGGTTCACGCCCGAGAGCACGAGGTCGGGCCGGCTCCCGGCCATGACGTCGTAAAGCCCGGCCAGCACGCAATCGGCCGGCGACCCTTCGGCGGCAAAGCGGCGCTCGCCCAGCTGCGCGATCATGGTCGGATGGCTGTAGGAAATGCAGTGGCCAACGCCGGATTGCTCGAAGGCGGGGGCGACGGTCCAGACCTCGCCCCGGGGGCCCGCGATCTCGGTCGCGATGGCGTGCAGGACCGCGAGGCCCGGCGCGTTGATCCCGTCGTCGTTGGTGATGAGAATGCGCATGTCCGCCCCCTTTTGCGCCTGTCTATCCACGGCGCAGGCGGGCGGCAAGGACTGCTATCGCGAGATCTGTGTCAGAAGCCGCCCGGCCTCGTCCTCGGGGGTGGTCAGGGCGCTGCGGTCCTCGCCGGGGTGAAAGCGGCCGCGGGTCGCCGTGGGCATGGGCCGCGGCGTCAGAACACGCACATCAGGGCCGGTCTTGGCGGATTCGGCCTGCCAGCTGCGGGCCAGCGCGATCTGCGCCGCCTTCGAGGCGCCATAGGCCCCGTAGTAGGGCTGGCCGGCTTGTGGATCATCGAAGAACACCGCCCGTCCCCCGGTGCCCAGCAAGGGCGCGACATAGCCGATCAGCCGCTGGGTGGCCGAGACGTTGACGGTCATGGAGCTGTCGAAATCCTTGGCGACCATGGCCGCGGCGGGCGACAGGGGCGCGGCATGAACCGCCGTGTGAACCCACAGATCCACCTTGCCCCAGCGGTCATGGATCGAGCGGCACAGCTGTTGCATGGCCGCGTCTGTGGTGATGTCCATGGGCGCCAGCGTCGCCTCGCCGCCCCGGGCGCGGATACGGTCGTCCAGCTCTTCCAGGGCGCCGGTGGTCCGGCCCACGGCAACGATGTGATGGGCCGGGGCGAGGGCTTGGGCGAGGGCGGCGCCGAGGCCGCGGCTGGCACCGGTGATGAGCGCGATCGAGGTCATGGCCCGCTGTTATGCCAGCACGCGAGGCTTGGCAATCCCGTCCAGCGGGCCTCGCCGACCGCCGCCGTGTCTATTCGGCGGCCTTCATCTGGAAGCCTTGCTCCAGCATGTCGGTGGGTTTTACCGGGTACTCTCCCGAGAAGCAGGCGTCGCAGTATTGCGGGCAACCGTTGTCGCGGCCGCGGGCCTCGCCCACGGCACGGTAAAGCCCGTCGAGCGAGATGAACTTGATGCTGTCTACCCCCAGGTGATCGCGCATCTCGTCCTCGGACATCGTGGCGGCCAGCAGCTTTTCGCGCTGGGGCGTGTCCACCCCGTAGAAACAGGGCCAGGCGGTGGGCGGACTGGCGATGCGGAAATGCACCTCGGCCGCGCCGGCATCCAGGATCATGTCCTTGATCTTGCGGCTGGTGGTGCCGCGCACCACGCTGTCGTCGACAAGGATCACCCGCTTGCCCTTGATCAGCGCGCGGTTGACGTTGAGTTTCAGCCGCACACCCATATTGCGGATCTGCTCGGTCGGTTCGATGAAGGTCCGGCCCATGTACTGGTTGCGGATGATCCCCATCGCATAGGGAATGCCGCTTTGCAGGCTGTATCCGATGGCCGCCGGCGTGCCGCTGTCCGGCACGGGGCAGACAAGGTCGGCCTCGACCGGGCTTTCCTTGGCCAGTTCGCGGCCGATGTTTTCCCGCGTGGAATAGACGGACTGGCCGCCCAGGATGCTGTCGGGGCGGCTGAAATAGACGTGCTCGAAGATGCAGAAGCGCGACTCGGCCGGGCGGAAGGGACGATGGCTCTGCACGCCCTTCTCTGCGGAAATCACCACCATCTCGCCCGGTTCGATCTCGCGCAGGAACTCGGCCCCGATGATGTCGAGCGCGCAGGTCTCGCTGGCCAGGACCCAGCCATCGCCCAGCTTGCCCAGAACCAGCGGGCGCACGCCCAGCGGGTCGCGGCAGCCCATCAGCTTGGTCCGGGTCATGGCGACGACGGAAAAGGCGCCCTCGACCTTGCGCAGGGCCTCTTCCATGCGATCGGGGATGGTGCGACCCATGGACCGCGCCATCAGGTGAATGATGCATTCGCTGTCGCTGGAGGACTGGAAGATCGAGCCGCGCTCGATCAACTCCTTGCGCAGTTGCAGCGCGTTGGTGATGTTGCCGTTATGCGCCAATGCCGCGCCGCCCATGGAAAATTCGCCGAAGAAGGGCTGCACGTCGCGGATCTGTGTGCCGCCCTTGGATCCGGCGGTGGAATAGCGCACGTGGCCGATGCCGATCGGGCCGGGTAGGGTGGCCAGCAACTTTTCCGAGGTGAAATTGTCGCGCACGAGGCCGAAGCGGCGGGTCGAATTGAAGCCGTGTTCGGCATCATGGGTGACGATACCGCCAGCCTCCTGGCCGCGGTGTTGCAAGGCATGAAGCCCGAGCGCAACGATCGACGCGGCATCCGACACCGCGACCGTGCCGAAGACCCCGCATTCCTCTTTCAGCTTGTCGTCGTCTGACCCGTCTCCAGCATAGTCGAAAGGATGGGCGGGTGGCAGCACCTTGGTCACGAATGGACCCTCCGAATCTCACGGACTGAACCTAGGCTCCCACATAGTGCCACGCGGCGCGACTGTCACGGAACGATTACAAAGGCGCGCCGCACGGCTGGCGCCGTCACGTCGGGTTGCAGCCTGCCACCAGTTGTTCGTACTGGGTGGTGATCCAGCCGAGCGCCTGCTCCGGGTCCTCCGAGCGCATGCGCTCGGTGAAGCTGGCGAAAACGGCGCTCGAGCGGCTGTCGTCGACCATGGCGACCTGTTGCGTTTCCAGGATGGTCTCGTAGACGAAGAAGGCCACGGCCACCAAAAGGATGCCCCGCAGCGCCCCGAAGAGGAAGCCCAGCCCCTGGTCAAGGCCGCCCAGCGCGGACCGCTGCACCAGCGTGGAAAACAGCGGCGTGAAGATCGACACGACCACCAGGACGACGGCAAAGACCGCGGCAAAGGCGGCGATCATGGACAATTCGCAGCTGTCGCCGATGAAGTCGCCCAGCACGGGGATCTGGCGCACCAGCGGCGTGACCCGGTCGGCAAAGATGAAGGCGATCACGGCGGCAGCTACCCAGCCCGCGATGGCCATGATCTCGCGAACCAGGCCGCGACTGTAGGCCAGCAAGGCCGACAACACGATGATAACGGCCACGATGCCGTCAATGAGGGTGAAATCGCCCATGGTGTCCCGGCCCCTTGTTCCTCTGGCGGTGCCCCCACGGCTAGCGCGCCCCGAAGACCCCTTCGACGAATTCCGGCAGGCCGCGCATTTCGCGCAAGGCGACGCCACCGGACCCCACGCGTTTCGCCCGCACCGGGGTTATCGCCGATCTAAAACCAAGTTTCGAGGCTTCTTTCAACCGATTTTCGGTCTGGGCCACCGGGCGCAGCGCCCCCGACAGCGAGATTTCCCCGAAGACGACACAGTCGGCGGGCAGGGCCGCGTCCTCCTTGGCCGAGATCAGCGCAGCGGCCACGGCCAGGTCGGCAGCCGGTTCGCCGACCCGCAGGCCCCCGCCACGTTCAGGTAGACGTCAAGCCCGGTAAAGGGCAGCCCCGCCCGCGATTCCAGCACTGCCAGGATCATCGCCAGGCGTCCGCCATCCCAGCCCACGACGGTGCGGCGCGGTTGCGAATGGGGCGAGGGCGCCACGAGGGCCTGGAATTCGCACAGCATCGGGCGCGACCCTTCGATCCCGGCAAATACGACCGAGCCGGGCGCCGGGTCACCGCGTTCGGACAGGAACAGGGCCGAAGGATTCCTCACCTCGATCAGCCCCTTGCCGGACATCTCGAAGACGCCGATCTCGTCGGCGGGGCCGAAGCGGTTCTTGTGGCTGCGCAGGATGCGGAACTGGTGGCCGCGCTCGCCCTCGAAGTAAAGAACCGTGTCCACCATGTGTTCGACCACGCGTGGCCCTGCGATCTGGCCGTCCTTGGTGACATGGCCGACCATGACGACGGCGATGCCCCGCCGCTTTGCGAAACTGGTCAACTCGTGGGCGGCGGCGCGCACCTGGCTGACCGAGCCCGGCGCGGCCTCGACGGAATCCAGCCACATCGTCTGGATGGAATCGATGATGACCAGGTCCGGTGCCTCGGCCTCAAGCGTGGTCAGGATGTCGCGCAGGCTGGTCTCGCTGGCCAGTTGCACGGGGCTTTCGGTCAGCTCCAGCCGCCTTGCGCGCATCTGCACCTGGGCGGCGGATTCCTCACCCGAGACGTAAAGCACCTTGAGCCCGGTGCGCGCGAAACGGGCCGCGGCCTGCAAAAGCAACGTGGACTTGCCGATCCCCGGGTCGCCGCCCACCAGCAGGGCACTGGCCTTGACGAGGCCGCCGCCCAGCACGCGGTCCAGCTCGGCCACGCCGGAATGGGTGCGCGGCGGTTCGGGTTGTTCAGTGGCGAGATCGGTCAACTCCAGCGCGCGGCCGCGCTTGACGCCCAGCCCCTTCGCCTTGGGGCCCGTGGAAAGGGGCTTGGCCTCTTCAATCGAGTTCCAGGCTCCGCAGGCGTCACACCGGCCCGACCACTTGGAATGGGCGGCGTTGCAAGCGGTACAGATAAAGGAGAGGTCCTTGGCCATGTTCACCTTTTGGCCCAATTCGCGGGTCCTGTCCATGGGGCCTGCCCTCAGGCGCGCATCTGCCGTTCTGTCAGACCCGAGATCAGGATCGCGGCCAGAACGCAGCCTGTGAAGAGGTAAAGCCCCCAGGCCCCCTCGACCGAAGCGCGGCTGACGCCCTTGACCACCACGACATAGAGCGCGATCAGGAAAACATCCGCCATCGCCAGCTTGCCCAGCCAGGCCAGCGCGGGCAGGGCGCGGGTGTCCAGCAGGCGAAACTGCACCAGCGCCAGCCCGATGCACTTGAGGTAGGGGGCGAAAAGCGCCAGCGCGGTGACAATCACCGCCAGGAAGACGTCGCTGCCCCAAAGGCTCTGCAGCCCCGAGACGATGGATATTTCGTTCATGCCGAAAAGCGGCAGAAACCCCGCCCGCAGCAAGGGCGCGAACCAGGCCACCGGGAACAGCACCAGCAGGGCGAGGTTGCTCGCGCGCAGGGTGGCGTCCATCAGCGCACCGCCTCGATCGGCCCCTCGGCGCTGCCGGTGATGAACTGGTGCAGGTAGGGGTCGTCGCTGTCGTCCATCTGCGCCACCGGCCCGGACCAGCGCACCTTGCCAGCGTGCAGCATGGCCACGTCGTCCGCGATGGCGCGCACGGATGTCATGTCGTGGGTGATGGTGATGGCCGTCGCGCCCATCTCGGTGACGATCTCGCGGATCAGGTCGTTGATGACGCCCGACATGATCGGGTCCAGCCCCGTCGTGGGCTCGTCGAAGAAGATGATCTCGGGCTCGGCGGCGATAGCGCGGGCCAGCCCGACGCGTTTCTGCATCCCGCCCGAAAGTTCGGCCGGCAGGCGGTCGGCCACGTCCGGGGAAAGGCCCACCCGGCGCAGTTTCTCGATGGCGATCTCGCGCGCCTCCGCCTTGGGACGCTTGAGATGGCCACGTAGCAGGCGAAAGGCCACGTTCTGCCAGACCGGCAGGCTGTCGAAGAGCGCGCCGCCCTGGAACAGCATCCCGAAGCGGGCGAGGAAGGCGTCGCGGTCTGCCTTCGTCACGTCCTGGCCGTCAACCTCGATTTTGCCGCTGTCGGGGGTGATGAGGCCGAGGATGCACTTGATCAGCACCGACTTGCCCGTGCCCGAGCCGCCGATGACCACCATGCTTTCGCCCTTGGGCACGTGCAGGTCGGCGCCGCGCAGCACCGCCTTGGTGCCGAAGGATTTATGCAGGTCGGTCAGCCGGATCATGCGGAAAAGAACGCCTCCGTCAGAAGGAAGTTCGCCGCCAGGATCAGCACCGCGGCAGCCACGACGGATGTCTTGGTCGCCCGGCCCACGCCCATGGCGCCCCTGTCCGACTGCATCCCGTAATAGCAGCCCATCAGCGCGGCGATGAAACCGAAGACGGCGCCCTTGACCAGCGACGAGATGATGTCGAGCCGTGTCAGGAAATCGGCGGTGTTCTTGAGATAGGCCGCGGCGTTGAAGCCCAGCCGCTCCGTGCCCACCAGAAAGCCGCCCATGATGCCGATGATGTCACCGATCCCAACCAGAATCGGCATGACCAGCGTGGCCGCCAGAACGCGCGGCAGGGTCAGGTATTTCATCGGGTGGGTCGAAAGCGTGACCAGCGCGTCGATCTGCTCGGTCACTTTCATGGTGGCGATCTCGGCGGCGATGCTCGACGTCACCCGCGCCGCGATCATCAGCCCCACCAGGACCGGGCCAAGTTCGCGCACCATGCCGATGGCCACGATCTGCGGCACCACCGCCTGCGCGTCGAAGCGCGACCCGCCCGCGTAGATTTGCAGCGCCAGCGCGCCGCCGGTGAACAGCGCCGTCAGCCCCACGACGGGCAGCGAGAAATAGCCGATCTGCACGAGCGCATGGCCGAATTCACGAAAGTAGAACGGTGGGCGCGCGAGGTGCGACACCGTCTGCCCGACAAAGATCGCCAGCCGCCCGATCGCGGCCAGCAGCCCCAGGACCGAGGCGCCCGTGGCCGCCAATGCCCGTGTCATGCGCCCGAATACCGGCGCTGGTAGCGCCCACCCAGCGCGGTCAGCACCTCGTAGCCGATGGTGCCGGACTGTTCGGCGATGTGATCGACGGTCTGGTTGGCCGACAACAGCGAGAGACTGCCCGGCACCTCGTCGAGGTCGGTGACATCGGCGGTGATCAGGTCCATAGAGACACGGCCCACCACCGGCACCGGCTGGCTGCCGTGCCACAGCTGCGTCTTGTTGGACAGCACGCGGTGGATACCGTCGGCATAGCCCGCGCTGACCGTCACCAGCTTGGTGGGCCGCCGCGCCGTCCACGTGTTCCCGTAGCCCACCGTTTCGCCCTGCGCCACGTCGCGCAACTGGATGACGGGCAGGTCCAGGTGTGCCACCGGTTGCGCATCGGCGAAGGGCAGACCGCCGTAAAGGCCGACACCGGGCCGGGTCAGATCGAAGTGATACTCGGGGCCCATCTGGATGGCCCCCGTCGCGGCCAGCGACCGTGGCACTTTGATGCCGTCGGTCATCAGGTGGAATTCATCCAGCTGCTGGCGGTTCATGGGGTGATCCGGGTCGTCCTGGCAGGCCAGGTGGCTCATCACCAGCTGGCAGTTCTGGCCCAGGGCGATCTCGGCGACGCTGGCCCAGTCGTCAATCTCCATCCCAAGCCGGTTCATCCCGGTGTCGAGCTGGATGCCGAAGGGATGGTCGGGCAGGCTTTCCAGGTGGCGGGTCAGTTGGCCCACGGTGTTGATCATGGGGGTCAGGCCCATGTCCCCGATCATGTCGGTATCGCCGCGCATGTGGCCCGAGAAGACGCAGATCGCCGGGTTCGGCCCCAGCGCCTCGCGCAGCTTGACCCCTTCTTCGGCGACCGCCACGAAAAAGGTCTTCGCGCCCGCGCGCGCCAGCGCCCGCGCCACCTTCTCCACCCCCAGCCCGTAGCCGTCGGCCTTGACCACCGCGGCCGTCTCGGCCCCGGTCATGGCGTCAAGCGCCTGCCAGTTGCGTGCCAGCGCGGTCAGATCGATATTGAGGAATCCGGTCGACATGGCCGGGGTTTTGACAGGTGGCAGGCAGGGGGGCAAGCGCGGTTTTGCGGCCCTTCACGCCGGCGGATCGAAGATCTCGACGCCTTTTTCGGGGCGGGCGCGGCAATGGGCCAGGCGAGAGGCCAAGTCGCCCTCGTGCAGTTCAAGCCTGTGCCCGTCCGGATCGAGGACATAGAGGCTTTCGCCTTCGCTTCGGTTCTCTTGCCACCTCGGCAGATCGGCAAGCCGCTCACGCAGGGCTGCAAGGCCGCCGGGGGCGACATCAAGCGCGAGATGGCTGTAATCTGTCGCGGGGGCCGCTGACCGGGCCCGGGCGAGGCAAAGCCAAAGCGTTCCCAGCTCAAGATAGGCGCCATCGGCCCACAGGGCCCGCAGGACCCCGCCCAGCCGGTCGCGGTAAAAGCGCACCGCGCGGTCCAGGTCGGTGCAGGACAGGGTGACGTGATTGACCCCGGTGATCGTCATCAGCCGAAGTCGCCCGCGCCCTGTTGCCAAGGCTTGACCAGGTTGCCGAAGCGGGTGAACTGGCTTTCGAAGGCCAGTTCCACCGTGCCGATGGGGCCGTGGCGCTGCTTGCCGATGATGACCTCTGCCTTGCCGTGCAGCCGCGCCATTCGTTCCTGCCAGCCCGCCATCTCGTCGAGCTTGTCCTCGGAGGGCTTTTCGCGCTCGACATAGTATTCCTCGCGGAAGACGAACATCACCACGTCGGCGTCCTGCTCGATCGAGCCGGATTCGCGCAGGTCCGACAGTTGCGGGCGCTTGTCGTCGCGGCTTTCGACCTGGCGCGACAGCTGCGACAGGGCCATGACGGGGATGTCCAGTTCCTTGGCGATGGCCTTGAGGCCCATGGATATCTCGGCGATTTCCTGCACCCGGTTTTCAGCGTTGCCGCGCAGCAGTTGCAGGTAGTCCACGATCAGCAGGTCCAGCCCGTGGGTGCGCTTGAGCCGCCGGGCCCGGGCCGCGACCTGGGAGATTGGCAGGGCGGGGGTGTCGTCGATGAACAGCGGGCAGGCCTCCAGTTCCTTGGCCGCCTCGACGAAACGGCGGAACTCGGTCTCGTCCATGTCCCCCTGGCGGATCTTGTGGCTGGAGATTTCCGAGGCCTCGGCGAGAATCCGTCCTGCCAGTTGCTCGGCGCTCATTTCCAGGCTGAAAAAGCCCACCACGCCACCGTCCACCGCGCCCTCGGTGCCATCGGACAGCTTGCCGCGCTTGTAGGCCTTGGCGACGTTGAACGCGATGTTGGTGGCCAGCGAGGTCTTGCCCATCGAGGGCCGCCCGGCCAGGATCAGCAGGTCCGAGGAGTGCAGACCACCCAGCTTGGTGTCCATGTCCGCCAGTCCCGTGGCAACACCGGCGAGGCCGCCCTCGCGCTGGTAGGCCGCGTTCGCCACATTCACCGCGTCCGTTACGGCCTTGAGAAAGCTCTGGAATCCGCTTTCGGACTGGCCCTGTTCGGCAAGCTGGTAGAGCTTCTGCTCGGCTTCGACGATCTGTTCGCGCGGTTCGCTGTCCACGTCCACCCGCGCGGCCTTGGCCGAGATGTCCTGGCCGACCTGGATCAGCTCGCGCCGCACGGCGAGGTCATAGATCATCTGTGCGTAGTCGCGCGCGGCAAAGGCCGAGATCGCCGCCCCGGCGAGCCGCGCGAGATAGGCCGGTCCGCCCAGTTCCTTGAGCCCCTCGTCGTCCTCCAGGAAGGCCTTGAGCGTCACGGGCGAGGCCAGGGCGTTCTTCTGGATGCGCGCGGCGGCGGTCTCGAAAATGCGGGCATGGACCGGATCATAGAAATGATCGGGCCGAACGATCGAGGCGATGCGGTCGAAGACATCGTTGTTTGTCAGGATCGCCCCCAGCAGCTGCTGTTCGGCTTCGATTGAATGGGGCAGGTTGCCGCCCTCGCCGTCGCCGCTGGCGTTGAATGTGGTGATCTCGTTCATCCTGCGCGCCCCGATTCCCGCTGTTCTGTTCCAGCCCCCGGGGTCTAGCCGTTGCGCGGGGCTCAGGCCATCTGCAAAAAGCTGGGGACAGGCTGTGGACAAGGCGCAAATTCGCGCCCGCCATGTCTGGCTTGTAGCATATATGGGGGGCCGGTGTCCAAGATACGCAACACTGGCCAAGTGTGGGTCATAATGTCCTCGGGATGGCCCGGTATCGCTCCACAGGTTATCCCAAGGAAATCAGGCTTGTCCACGTTCGGCAGGCCACTGCGGACCCTGCCGCGGCGGCGCGCGGGCCGCCGTTCCCCGGGTGACGGGTCTCGATCTCGCTCAGGATCGGCGCGGTCCGGCGGGCGCCGTCGGCGTCATCCCGCGACATGCCAGTGCAGCGGGAAACCGGGATCGAAGACCGTGACCGGGCCGTCGCCGGTCTCGATCCGGTCGGGGTAGGCGACGGGATCGCCCTTGACCAGCGTGATCGTCTCCTCGTTGACGGGCAGCTTGTAGAAACGCGGCCCGTTGCGCGAGGTAAAGGCCTCCAGCTGGCCCAGTTTGCCGGCCGCGTCAAAGACCTCGGCAAGGCAGGAAAGGGTGTTGGGCGCGGTGAAACAGCCCGCGCAACCGCAGGGCTGCAGCTTGTTGGCGTCATTGTGCGGGGCGCTGTCGGTGCCCAGGAAAAAGCGCCGGTCGCCGCTGGTGGCGGCCTGGACCAGCGCGATGCGGTGGGCTTCGCGCTTGGCCACGGGCAGGCAGTAATAATGCGGCTTGATCCCGCCGACCAGGATGTCGTTGCGGTTGATGATCAGGTGGTGCGTGGTGATCGTGGCTGCCAGGCCCCGGGGTGTGTCACGGACATAGTCCACCGCGTCCTGGGTGGTGACGTGTTCCATGACGACGCGCAGGTCGGGGGTCTTCTTGCGGATCGGCTTGAGCACCTTGTCGATGAACACGGCCTCGCGGTCGAAGATGTCCACCTCGGGGTGTGTGACCTCGCCATGCACGCAAAGGGGGCAGCCGATCTCGGCCATCTTTTCCAGCACGGGGCGGATCTTGTCGAAGTCTCGAACGCCGCCGGCGGAATTCGTGGTCGCCCCGGCGGGGTAGAGCTTGGCCGCCGTCACCAGGCCCTCGGCATGGGCGCGGGCCAGGTCCTCGGGGTCCGTGTCCTCGGTCAGGTACAGCGTCATGAGGGGCTGGAAGTTGCTGCCCTCCGGCAGGGCGGCCAGGATCCGGTCGCGATAGGCGGCAGCCTGTGCGCCGGTGACCACCGGCGGCACAAGGTTGGGCATGATGATGGCCCGCGCGAAATGGGCGGCGCTGTGGGGCAGCACGCCCTTGAGCATCTCGCCATCGCGAAGATGCAGATGCCAGTCGTCGGGACGGCGGATTGTCAGCCGGGTCGGGTCGGATTTGCTCATGGGCAGGCCATACACCGTCGGGCCCGCGCTTTCCAGCCTGTTCGTAATCGGGCCGGGGCGAAACGCGGGGACTTGATCGGCGCCCGGGCCTTCCCACATCCGGGCGGTAGAACGGAGGATCGCATGTTCGGTTTCATCATCGCCCTGCTGGCAGGGGTCCTGACCCCGCATATCGAACCCTTGGTGGCGCGGCCCCTGGCCCGCGCGCTGTCGCGACACATGCCGGTCGAGGAGGGCGAGACGCGCCTCCTGGCCTTTCTCGTGGCACTGGTGGGGGCAGGGGTGCTCTGTGCGCTGTTCGACACGGGGTCGCCGCTTGGCGTCGCGTTCGGTGCCGGGCTGGGGTATTTCGGTCTGCGCCTTCTCGCGGCGATGCAAAAGGCGCTGGACCCGGGCGGCCGATAGACCTGCCCCGGGGGGGCGATGACCGGGGCGGTCGATGGCTGTCTGTCGTGCAGTTGGTCGGCCCCGCGGCGACGCATGGGCGTCCTGCCCGGTATGTCGATCAGCGGGGCGTCTGGGCGCACCATCGCTCAGTCATGGCATGGAAGCCACCTTGCCTCAGGCCTGTGCCGTCGCCGGTGCGGCCTGCTCTGACGGGTCCGACCGCTCGGCCTGGCGGGCCTCGATGCGCGCCAGTCGCTTTGCGAAAAGCGGGCGGTTGGTGTCGCGCAGCACGAAGCGGCAGAGCCGGGCCAGCAATCCCTCGCGCCCGTCCTCGTCAAGCTGCATGAAAAGGGTGCGCAGGTAAGGCAGGTGCTGCTGCCGTGCGCGCCAGTAGCCGGCAAAGGCGGCATGATCGAGCGTGCCTTCCATCGCCTCGTCGATCAGGTCATCCAGCACCCCCATGACGGACAGGTCACGCTCGGGCGTGCGGCCCAGGTGCGGGGTGCGCAGAAGCAGGGTGTTGGGCGCGGCGAAAAGGGTCGCGTGCATTGCGTCCTCGGCCACCAACGGATCGTGGATGACCCAGGCCCGGCTGGCGGTTTCCAGCATGTCCGGGGCATAGCCGAAACGGCTGGTGAAGTCCTTGGCCCGCTGACCCATGAATCGATGGTCCCATGCGGCGCGGGCCGGGTCCAGCGTGGCCTGCGGGCGGAGGGTCAGCACCCGGGCCTCGGGGGCAGCGACGGAATAGGCCGCGGCGGCATAGCCCGCGCCACCGACCCCGTAGAAAAGCACTTCCTCGAAGTCGTCGAAATATCCCTCGTCGATCAGCTCGTCGAAATAGGCATAGACGGCTTCGTCGCGGAACCAGTTCTCTGGCTCGCTGGCCAGCAGGGTCAGCGTCGACCAGCCCCGGTCCCGCGCCATCAGCCAGCCGCGCGGGGCGGCGTCGGGGTGAAACTTGCGCGCCGCCGGCACGTTCTCGAAGCTGACCAGCAGGCGTGGCCCGGCGTATATCCGCGTCGCCAAGTAGCGCTCGCCCAGCCGCGCGCACTGGCCAAGGGCATTGCCCAGCTCTTCGACGCGGTCGCGCCAGGGCTCGGGGTCCAGCCCCTCCAGTTGCAGGTCGAACAGATCATGTTGGTCGGCCATCGGTCCTCGCCCGGGTTTCGCCATGTCGTGGCACCCTGTCTTTCTGATCTGTATATGCGGCCAGAATTTGCAAGTCCTGGGCCATTTTGGCGATTGCGCCGTGCTGCGCCTAGAAAAACGCCTGCAGTCCGGTCTGCGCCCGCCCAAGGATCAGGGCGTGCACGTCATGCGTGCCCTCGTAGGTGTTCACCGTCTCCAGGTTGATCATGTGGCGAATCACGTCGTATTCGCCAGAGATGCCGTTGCCGCCGTGCATGTCGCGGGCCTGTCGGGCGACATCCAGCGCCTTGCCGCAATTGTTGCGCTTCATCAGGCTGATGCCCTCGGGCGCGGCCTGACCCGCGTCCATCAGCCGGCCCAGTTGCAGCGCCCCCTGCAGGCCCAGGGTGATCTCCGTCTGCATGTCGGCCAGTTTTTTCTGGAACAACTGGGTGTTCGCCAGCGGTCGCCCGAACTGCTTGCGGTCCAGTCCGTACTGGCGCGCGGCGTGCCAGCAGGCCTCGGCGGCGCCCAGGACGCCCCAGCTGATGCCATAGCGCGCGCGGTTGAGGCAGCCGAACGGCCCCTTGAGCCCCGAGACCCCGGGCAGCAGCGCCTCATCGCCGACCTCGACCCCGTCCATGACGATCTCGCCGGTGACCGAGGCGCGCAGGCTCAGCTTGCCCTCGATCTTGGGCGCCGACAGGCCGGGCGTGCCCGCCTCCAGAACGAAGCCGCGGATCTTGCCGTCATGGGCGTCGGACTTGGCCCAGACGATGAAGACATCCGCCAGCGGGCTGTTGGAAATCCAGGTCTTGGCCCCGGTCAGTCGATAGCCCGAAGCGGTCTTCTCGGCGCGGGTCTTCATGCCGGCGGGGTCGCTGCCCGCATCGGGTTCGGTCAGGCCGAAACAGCCGATCAACTCGCCGCTGGCCAAGCCGGGCAAGAATTTCCGCTTCTGCGCGTCGCTGCCATAGGCATGGATCGGATACATCACCAGGCTGGACTGGACGGACATCATCGACCGATAGCCCGAATCGACCCGCTCGATTTCCCGGGCAACGAGGCCATAGGTGACATAGCCCGCGCCCAGCCCGCCGAACTCCTCGGGGATGGTGACACCCAGCAACCCGGCCGCACCCATGGCGCGAAAGATGCCCGGATCGGCGGCTTCCATCGCGTAGGCATCGCGCACCCGGGGCGCCAAGTCTGCCCGGGCAAAGGCCTGTGCCGCGTCCCGAAGCATGCGTTCGTCTTCGGTCAGCTGGTGTTCCAGCCGCAGGGGATCGGTCCAGTCGAAGGGGCCGAGGTCGGGGCCGAAGCCCGGCGTCTTGGGATCGTTCATTTGGGTCTCCGCTCGTGCGGGGAAAGGCCTAGCGCGTCGGGCCGGGCGGGGCAATGCGTCGCTTGACCCCGGCCCCGTGCCATGCAGCATGATCCCCAGGGAGGCGCCATGAATAGCATAGACGAGGTTCAATCAGCCCTGGACGCGCAGGGATATGTCTGCGGGCGGGCACTGGCGACGGTGGTGTTCCTGTCGCTGAAACTCGGCCGTCCGCTGTTCCTGGAGGGCGAGGCGGGCACCGGCAAGACCGAGATCGCAAGGGCGATTTCCGCCGCGTTGGGCCGCGACCTGATCCGCCTGCAATGCTACGAGGGGCTGGATGCGGCCAGCGCCGTCTATGAATGGAACTTCCCTGCCCAGATGATCGCCATCCGCGCTGCCGAGGCCGAGGGCGCGGCGGACAAGGAGGTGCTGCAACGCACGCTGTTTTCTGGGGATTTCCTGATCGAAAGGCCCCTGCTGCAAGCCATGCGCCCGCATGAAGACGGCGCGCCGGTCCTGCTGATCGACGAGATCGATCGCACGGACGAACCCTTCGAGGCCTTCCTGCTGGAAGCCCTGTCGGATTTCCAGGTGACGATCCCCGAACTGGGCACGATCAAGGCGCCTGAGCCGCCCATCGTGATCCTGACCTCGAACCGCACGCGAGAGGTGCACGACGCGCTCAAAAGGCGCTGTCTCTATCACTGGGTGGACTATCCCGAGTTCGAGCGCGAGATGGACATCCTGCGCGCCCGAGCGCCCGAGGCGAGCGAAAGCCTGCGCCGCGAGATCGTCGCCTTCGTCCAGCACCTGCGCCGCGAGGACCTGTTCAAGCGCCCCGGCGTGGCCGAGACCATCGACTGGGCCAAGTGCCTGTTGGCGCTGGATGCGATCGAACTGTCGCCCCAGGTCATTGCCGACACCCTGGGCGCGATCCTGAAATACCAGGACGACATCGCGCGCATCGAAGGGTCCGAGGCCAAGCGCATTCTCGACGAGGCGCGCGCCGAGCTGTCGTCGGTATGAATGTCGACGGCCGCCCCCTTCTTAGTCGGAACACCGTAGCTGCGGGCAGAAGTCTCCTTATGCTCTCGTTCGGTATCATCCTAGTCAGAAAGCTGGACGTAGATTACGAAGTTGTGACAGTGACCGGAGTCGCGCTCAAAGAGGGTCAAATCAATTCGGGAATAATCTGGATAACAGGGCTGCTAGTGTTCCACGCCTGACATAGGATTCCCTGAGCCGCTCGGTTGTGACATGATCGGCGGATGAGACGTTCCGACATCTGCCTTTACCTTGGCCCCGCCGACCGCGCTGAGCTTCAAGCCCTGCTGACCGACCGCAACACGCCGCGCAAGCTTGTCTGGCGGGCAAATATCGTGCTGGCGACGGCGGACGGCGCGGGGACGGTCGAGATCATGCGGCGGACGGGTATGTCGAAGCCGACGGTCTGGCGCTGGCAGGCACGGTATCTCGACGAAGGCGTGCCGGGGCTCAAGCGCGACAAGACGCGGCCCTCGCGCGTGCCCCCGCTTCCGAGGGAGATCCGGTTGAAGGTGATCGCAAAGACCGTGCAGGAGACGCCGCCCAATGCCACGCACTGGAGCCGCACGATGATGGCCGAGGCGGTGGGTATATCGCCGTCGAGCGTGGGGCGCATATGGGCGGATGCCGGGCTGAAGCCGCATATCGTGAAAGGGTTCAAGGTCTCGAACGACCCGCTGTTCGAGGAGAAGGTCACCGACATCGTCGGGCTCTACCTCGACCCGCCGGATCGAGCCGTGGTGCTCTGCGTCGACGAGAAGTCCCAGATCCAGGCACTGGATAGGACCCAGCCCGGGCTGCCCCTGAAGAAGGGACGCGCCGCCACCATGACCCATGATTACAAGCGCCATGGCACCACCACGCTCTTCGCCGCGCTGGACGTCAAATCGGGCCTGGTCATCGGCGACTGCATGCCCCGCCACCGCGCAAGGGAGTTCCTGAGTTTCCTCCGCCGGATCGACCGGGCCGTGAAGAAACCGCGCGACATCCATCTGGTTCTCGACAACTACGCCACCCACAAGACGCCCGAGGTGCGGGCGTGGCTGGAGAAACACCCACGCTTCAAACTGCATTTCACGCCCACAAGCGCGTCCTGGCTGAACCTCGTCGAACGCTTCTTCGCCGAGATCACGGCAAAGCGCATCCGCCGCGGCAGCTACTCCAGCGTCGACGAACTCGAAGGCGAGATCTACGACTACCTGTTGCAGCACAACGCCAAGCCGAAGCCCTTCGTCTGGAGCAAGACCGCCGAAGACATCCTTGCCCGCGAGCGCCGCGCACTCGACGCGCTCGACCAAATCAGGGGAAATCGGTAGCAAATGTCAGACTCGGAACACTAGGAAAAAGGCGATCATGGCCGGCAGATGCCGCCCCAAGGTTGCGAAGAGTCTTACCAGAAGTGGCCGCATTGGCTGGTCCTCCCTGGGTTGGGGTTTCTGTTATGTCAATTCGCCCGCAAAGGCTTTCTGCAAAAGGGATTGGCGGAGGTCGTCGAGGTCTTGGATTTTAGCCCGATAGGCTTCGGCAAGGTCTTTCGACTTCATCTCAGCTGCCTCCAAATCAAGAACCACAGCTTCCTGCTCCGCTACGTCTGGCGGAAATGAGACCTCAAGACTTTCAATCAGTGCTTTCGTAAGAGCCTGTCGCGTTGATCCATTGTCTTCGCCCGTTTTCAGTAGGCCGTCCTTGTAGGGCTGAGATGTCAGCATCAAAGCAAGGAATTCTGGAGATAGAACGGCGTGATCTGGTCGAATAATGGAAACGTGCTGATTGACCCGAGCTGGCAAGAACTCTGAGGGAACAACGCCGCATCGTGCAATCGAAGCTCCAGTAATGTTGAGCAATACATCGCGCTCCTCGATAACCACATTGCTGAGTTTGTCTGCTTGCTCATCGTCTATGAATGCGAGTTTTTCTTCCTTAAACCACCGATCATGAACGTTGAGGCTCCGAATAAGAGATATTCCCTCAGTCTTGTAGGCACCTGCTCCGCCTTTCGGTGTTGCGCCACTGCCAATTTTTGAGGTGATCTGCTTCAGCTTTCGTGAAACCCAGTGCTTTGGCATCTCGGAGAAATATTCACCGAGCTGTCGCTCAAACAACTCCCGCGCGTTTTGGAGGTTGGCTTCGGCGTGGGCGCGGGCGCGGGCCAGACCCTCGAAGGCTTCGTCCAGAACCGCAACAATCCGCTGTTGTTCTTCGAGTGGCGGGAGGGGAATTCTCTGATCTCGCACCTGCTTGTCGGTTACAGCAGGATAGCTAGCCCCAGATTGCAGATTCTCCATCGCATCCATGAAATCAGGGCGAAAGAGCGCGTACATCAGAAAACGGGCGTCAAGAGCGGGTTTCGGCCTTAGAACGATGTAGCCCGTGCTACAAACCTGCCTGTCAAAGTGTTCAGGAACTTGTGCTATGCGCTGAAGTGTCGGTCGAATTGTGGCGAATAGAATGTCACCTGAACGAATTTGTCGTCTGGCTCGACTAGGAGCATCTGCTCCGAGAAGCTTCTGTGTTTCGCCAATAGTGAAAGTCTCATTGGAAACGCTGGAAACATCGACGTATTCGAACTCATCCTCAGGTGCCTTGCGCGGGTCTACCGTCTCGGTCTTCTCGCAAATTTCCCCAAGCGAAACTTCCTTCCAACCGTGATGAGCGAAGTCCTTCACAACATCCCCCGAATGTCTTCGAGGATTTGCGCCGTTTCCGCATCCCGAACCAGCATGTCCGCGATGATCTCTTCGGGGCTGCGCAGCGCCTCGGCCTTAGGTGCGTTGGGGTTCTTGACGGAGAGGTCAAATGTCTCCTCGTCCAGATCGGCGCGGTTAACGATCCAGCTTTGCGGCCCGTTCGGGCGGGTGCGTTGCAAGTCGACAAACTCCGCCAGATCGTCGTCGTTCAGCGGGTTGGTCTTGCCCAGGCTGCGGCCCGGATCGAGCTGGTAATACCAGATGTCCCGCGTCGGGGCGCCCTTCTCGAAGAACAGCACCACGGTCTTGACGCCCGCGCCTTGGAAGGTGCCTTGCGGGCAATCGAGGATGGTGTGCAGTTCAGCCGCCTCCAGCAGTTCCTTGCGCAGCGCGACAGAGGCGTTGTCGGTGTTGCTGAGGAACGTGTTCTTGATCACCACGGCCGCGCGTCCGCCCGCCTTCAGCTTGCGGATGAAGTGTTGCAGGAACAGGTAGGCCGTCTCGCCCGTGCGGATCGGGAAGTTCTGCTGCACCTCACGCCGCTCACCGCCACCAAAGGGCGGATTGGCGAGGATGACGTCGTGGCGGTCCTTCTCCTGAATATCCATCACGTTTTCATTGAGTGTGTTGGAGTGCACCAGGTTCGGGGCTTCAATGCCGTGCAGGACCATGTTCATGATGCCGATGATATAGGCGAGGCCCTTCTTTTCCTGTCCGTAGAAGGTTTGCGTTTGGAGGACCTCGAATTCCGAGGCCGACAGGGTGTCGGTGCGCAGATGGTCGTAGGCTTCGCAGAGGAAACCAGCCGAGCCGACTGCGCCGTCATAGATCGTCTCGCCGATCTTCGGGTCGGTGACCTGGATCATGGCACGGATCAGCGGGCGCGGCGTGTAGTATTCGCCACCGTTGCGCCCCGCGTTGCCCATGCGGCGGATGCGGGTTTCATAAAGCGTCGACAGTTCATGGCGTTCCGCTTGTGTGTTGAAACTCAGGCCATCCAAGACCTCCAGCACATCGCGCAAGATGTACCCGGACCGGAACTTGTTGCGCAGCTCCGTGAATACCTCGCCGATCTTGTATTCGATGGTCTGTGGCCCGGTCGCGGTTTGCCGGAAGGAACCGAGAAACGGGAACAGCTCCTGATCGACGAAGGCGATGAGGTCATCACCGATCCTGGCCGCGTTGTGATCGAACTGGCCATCCGTCTTGGGCGCGGCCCATTGGTCCCAGCGATACTGCCCATTGATGATCGGCTCGTAGTCCCGACCCTCCAGCTCCGCTCGATCCCGCCGCTCGTTCTCCAGGTCGTGCAGGTACTTCAGGAAGAGGACCCAAGAAATCTGTTCGACGTAATCAAGCTCATTGGCGATCCCCTCCTCTGCCCTGAGGTTCCGCTCGATCTGGTTGAACGCTGCTTCGTACATTTGGCTTCCTGTGCTTTCCCAACGGTATTCATCGCAACGCGAGCGCTTCAGCACAATGCTATTTTGTACCGGGTGCAA
>Ga0209938_1000196_pt1 | contig 32685 bp, 26 predicted proteins | sample SalPonR2_C_D1_MG_FD_185708 | JGI IMG/M metagenome (GOLD analysis project Ga0209938, IMG submission 185708) | Salt pond soil microbial communities from South San Francisco under conditions of wetland restoration - Salt Pond MetaG R2_C_D1_MG... ... | reverse complement strand
ATAAAGAGTGGATATTGATTGACTCATGGTGGTGTCTTGATATGTTAACGACTGAAGCTAATCGTATGAATCAAAAACCCGGAAGACCTTACAAAAATTTAATAGATTAATGGAACTCCTCTCTTCTAGGCCTTCAGCCTGATTCATTGCACGATCGTCGTGTTTACCTGGGGCGAGTGCCCCAGGCTGTGATCTGTCAGACCGATGGCCTGTGAGATTCCGGGAAATGGCAGGTATTGATGATCACTATTCAAAATGGGTATTATCCAATAAAACGAATTTTTATTATTTGAAAGGCTTTCAATCTTCTTTTGATAGGTCGAAGAGATGTAAATAGGCGAGCGCTGGGAAGAAATTAAAGAAAAAATCAATTTTACAGACCTATGAAAGATTAAGGCCTCAACCTTTATGTAACAATTGTACATTTAGTGCCAAAATATCCAGGCTGAAAGCCTGAAAGAACTCAGCCCGGGGCAACGCCCTGGGTCAGAGAAAGCGCCATTTCGATGGGGGCAGGCTGTAAGTCTGCAATAATACGGGATTCATCCATGAGATTAGCAAATGCAACTCCGCGGCCAATCACGTCAATTATTGGGCATGCCCAAATTATTCTCTTTCAGGCCTTCAGCCTGATCCAATGTACGATCGTCGTCTTTACCTGGGGCGAGTGCCCCAGGCTGTGATGCATCAGGCCGATGGCCTGGGAAATTCCGGGAAATGGCGGGATTTGATGATTACTATTCAAAATGGGTATTATCCAATAAAATAAATTATTTGAGAGGCTTTCAATCTTTTTTAATAGGTCGATGAGATGTAAATAGGTGAGCACCAGGAAGAAATTAAAGACAGGATCAAATTTATAAACCTATGAAAGATTATGTCCTCATTTCTACAACCACACTTGTAGTGCCAAAATATCCAGGCTGAAAGCCTGAAAGAACTCAGCCCGGGGCAACGCCCTGGGTCAGAGAAAGCTCCATTTCGAGAGGCAGGCTGAAGGCCTGCAATAGACTAAGCCTCACAGAAAAGTAATCATGAATAATCTGACTCAGCACGTCAATGCATCAATATTTTATTCAGGTTTCCCTGTGAGAAAGACCGGACAAAATGCAATATACCCCTGAAATCCATCATTGATTTACTTCTGTCATCTATTCGCATCATGAACAATTTCCACCCTGAACATCGAAACTCTTCCAGTAGCTCTGCGCCAATTAGCGGATCGCACTCTAGAAGTTTCTGATTACTTAACCAGCATCATTTTCTGCACGGACTGAAATTCTCCCGCCTCGAGACGGTAAAAATAGATGCCGCTGGAGAGCGCAGACGCATCAAATGTTTGCGTATGTGACCCGGCATTCATCGGCCTATCAACAAGAATGGCCACCTTTCGACCGGTGACATCAAATACCGAGAGCGATACATTAGCCGCATCCGGCAGATAGAACGAAAGCGTGGTTGTTGGGTTAAACGGGTTGGGATAGTTTTGATGGAGTTTAAATTCCTGAGGCTTATCGCCCTCACCTTCTGTTGATGTGGCCAACGATTCAAATGAAACTATCTTTACCGAGTAGGGCGCCAGTGACATATTCTCGATTGGCTGCCCTTGCCCACTTCCTGTGACGTGGGCCGTAAACCCTTCTTCTTCAGCATCTCCAAACACAATCTCACCATTCCACCCTGCAGTTGAAGAACCATAATTGAAGAAGTAATTTGAGAAATCAGCTGAGGCATTATCAATCACCTCGGAGGTCAAATTGATGGCAACCAGGTAATGTCCGCCATCCGGTTTGCCGCGCAGAAACGTCAGCAGTCCATCCTCTGATGTTAATCCAGCTTCATATTCTCCGGTTTGCAGCGCCGGGGTGTCATTTCTAAACTGAATGAGATCGCGATAGTGGTTGAACAGCGAGTTCTCATCCGTCTCCATCACCTCAACGTTAAACTGTGCAAAGTTTGAATTCGGCGTTCGCCAGGGCGACCCTGATGTAAACCCGGCGTTTGGCTCACTGCTCCACTGCATCGGCAGGCGGATATTCTCATCCGGTTTCTGACCCAGCATGCCAACCTCCTCTCCATAATAAAGATAGGGTATGCCGGGCAGAGTCAGGTATACAGATGCAGCAGCTTTTGCTTTTCCTACATCTTCCCCCAACACATTCATCACTCGATTTTGATCATGATTCGTCAGGAATGTTCCATACCCAAGAAATGGATACTCATTATAAACGGTCTGCATATGGCTCAGAATCGGGTCGGCACTGCCGCCATTCACTCCATTGAGTATGGCATTGGCTAAATCAAACTCAAACACATAGTCGAGCCTGCTATCGTTTACATATTGCAGGGCGATGTCGGTCGGTTCCCACGCCTCGCCCACGGCAAACGCATCGGGATTTGCCGCTTTCAGATTGGCATTGAAATCCTGCCAGAACTGAAGTGTCTCGTCCGTGTTTTTTAGTGTGGAGCCGTCTTCATCAATATAAATGACGGCATCCTGACGAAACCCATCCACGCCAACCTCATTGATCCAGAAGTCCGAGATCGCAAACATAGAGTCGCGAACCGCCGGATTTTCGTAGTTCAGATCGGGCATCCCGCTCCAGAAAACGCCATAATAGTATTCCGCATAGCCTTGTCCATTGTGAAAGTTATGCCAGACGGTCTGCCCCCAGGGCCCGCTGTAGCCTGGATTCGTATCACTCCACCGGTAAAAATCGCGGTACTCCGGATCGCCGGCAGCTGACTTCTGAAACCAGGGATGCTCAGTGGATGTGTGATTCATCACGTAATCGATAATCACTTTGATGCCCCGGTCATGGGCGGCATCCAGAAAGGCTTTGAAATCGTCCATCGTCCCGTAATCCGGATTGATGGATCGGTAATCGATGGCGTCATAGCCATGATAGGTTGGCGATTCATGGATGGGCATCAGCCAGATCCCGGTCACACCCAGGTCGGTATCTGTGTTGGGATCGCCATCATTCAGATAATCGAGCTTTTGGGTAAGCCCGTTGAAATCCCCGATGCCATCGCCATCAGAATCGTAAAAGCTGCGTACAAAAATTTCATAAAATACCGTCTCGTTCCACCAGCGCGTTTCTCCAATCTCACGATCATTTACCGTGATGTAATCAGTTGCCGTAAGCGTATCGCCGGTGCTCTCATTCGCCGCAATGAGCTGAACATCGTAAGTGCCGGGTTCGGTGTACCTGACAGCGGGATTCTCCTCGTTTGATGAGCCCGGAGCCCCACCCTCAAACGTCCACTCCCAGGTTGTAATATTTCCGACAGATTGGTTATCAAACTGAACGAGGCTGTTTGTGAATACAGATGTCGCCGATACGGAAAACGAGGCTTCCGGCGGTGCGTCGGGATCTGCTTCGTCGTTATACCAAACGGAGATCTCATTATTATTGGGCTTCACATTATAGCTTCGATTATTGCCCGTTCCCGGAAACTCCTCACGACCATTCCACTGCCCGTTTATGCGAAATTTGAACTCGATTGTCTGCCCCGAACTAAAGCCGTTCACGGTGGCGGAATAGGTCGAATCACCGTCCTCATCACTGAGCTGAGTCAGATCCCCGCCCCAGTTGTTGAATGTGCCGGCCACATCCACGAACTCGGTTTCCGGATCGAACTGCTCCTGATCAATCTGATAGGACATGTTCACTTCGAACAGGATCGGGACACTTTGGCTGAAGAGATTGATGGGAGCGGATAAAATGATCAGCAAAGCGGATAATAGTACCGAATGTTTCATTACAACGGGTGACTTTTTTACTGTGGATTTAAATCTAAAATACGAATAAAAGTGTGGGAAGATGGGTTAGAAAAAAACTCATTGCTTTTACAGATTCTTCATCAAACGGAAATACACCGTTGGATTCCCCCAAGGGGCAGGCAGAATGACAGAGCCTTTAATTAATAATGGAGGCTGCGTGGCAAAGAATCAAAATAGAATATCGTTTCCGAAATCCACGCCGCCAATCTACACCTTAATACAATTGTCACCCTTAGACGAAGCCCTGTGTTTTCCAGGGCGAAGTGAAGGATCTGTAGAAGCATAAGACCTTTTGTTTACCTACAATTGAGCGTTGACACATCACTAGCAAACAGGACGCAGAACTGATATCCAGCGGGGTGCCTGAACCCTGCTGATTTGCTTTAGGTATTCCCTGCCTAAGTAGCAACAAGATCACCTCAGCCCCACCTTACTCAAACTGTTGGGAAGCGAATCCCGTTTTTACTATTTTATGTTTTTCAAACATTTGATAACCCACACTTACGGCCTCACTCCATGACCAATCAACGCGATTTGACCAAGAATATCATTGCCGATTTTGCTGAAGCGTACAGTAGTTTTGGACTCAATCCGCTAATGGGCCGTATAGTTGCCCTGCTCATCATATCAAATGAGCCACAGTCGCTGGACGATATAGCTGAATCACTGGAAATGAGCAAGGGGCCGATTTCCCAGATTTGCCGGCGGCTAAAGGATCGCAACCTTATCGAAAAAGTGTGGGTACCGGGCGATCGAAAGGATTACTACAAAGCCACGGCCGACATTTTTGGAAAGGCGTATGAAAATCAAATGGAGAAGATGAGTAAGAATATTGAGATTGCTCAGCGCTATTCCGAGGAGACCCAATCGATTGATAGCGCCGGAGCCAATCACGCCCACGCCCGCATGGAAGAGATGAAAAAATTCTATGAAATGATGGACAGCCATAACAAGGCTTTCCTGAAGGCATGGAAAGAAGTTCAGAGTAAAGAGTTCGGAGGCTAAAAAAAAATTTTACCATGAACATTTGATACTTTTCAAATATTTGATAACATTCAATGGAAACGCTTTTTTACTTATGAAATATCCTATCACACTCCTATTTAGCCTGTTGCTCATTGTAGCCTGCCAAGCTCAGGATCAGCGTCCGTTTAGCGGAATCGACTATCCGATGGAAGTACAGTATGCAGAGCTGGATAACGGACAAACGGTTGCCTTCCATGAAAGCGGGGCCGCAGATGAGACCCTGATTCTTATCCACGGGCTCGGAAGCTACATGCCGGCCTGGAAAATGAATATTGATTCCTTCAGTGAATCCTACCGGGTGATTGCTCTCGACCTTCCCGGCTATGGCAAATCAACAAAATCGGCAGATGATTACACCCTGCCATTTTTTGCAGAGTCTGTTACCCTGCTGATGGACAAGCTCGATATTGAACAGTCTGCCATTGCAGGCCACTCTATGGGCGGGCAGATTGCGCTCTACCTGGCCGCAACCTATCCTGACCGTGTAACCCAACTAATCCTGTCTGCCCCTGCTGGCTTTGAACAATTTACGGATCAGGACCAAATGGCATTTCAGGCTACGGTTTCTCCGGCAGGGATTGCGGCAACTCCTGAAACGATGATCAGGCAGAATGCAGCAGCTACGTTCTACAGCTTTCCGGCCGAAGCTGAATTTATGATCGAAGACCGCATCAGTATGACGGCTGAACCGGGATTCAATGATTATGCTGAAGCCCAGGCTGAATCTATTTTTGCGATGCTTAAAACACCGGTCTGGGATATGATGCCGGAAATTGAGCAGTCAACACTTGTCGTTTTTGGCGCACAGGATGCGCTGATCCCTAATCGTTATTTACACCCCGGCCTCTCAGTTGAAGATGTAGCCCGGCAGGGAACTGAGCGACTGCCAAACGCTACGTTGAAACTTGTCGATAACGCCGGCCACTTCGTCCATTTAGAAAAATCGGGCGAATTTAATGACGCCGTACTGGAATTTTTAAATCAAAACTAACTCTGATGACAAACTTCGAAGGATCTGTTGTACTGGTAACCGGCGGGGCTGACGGCATTGGCCGCGTCACTGCTCAAAAGTTTTTAGAAGCGGGTGCCTCCGTTGAAATATGGGACCTGAATGATGAGGCCGGTCATGAGGCCGTTGCATCGTGGACAGACCAGGGGTTCAACTCCAGGTTTGTAAACGTTAACGTAGCTGATCATGAGGCTGTTGATAAGGCGATGGCTAACCTCAACGAACAGTGGGGACGGCTTGATGTGCTCGTGAACAATGCAGGAATTACCCGCGACGGCACGCTGCTGAAAATGGATCACGAAAAGTTCACCTCGGTGGTGGATGTGAACCTGACCGGCGTTTTTAACTGCGGAAAAGCGGCCGCTTCCATCATGGCCGAACAGGGCAGCGGCGTGATTCTGAACGCCAGCTCTGTTGTGGCGCATAACGGAAATTTTGGCCAGAGTAACTATGTCGCATCAAAATCAGGCGTTATTGGCATGAGCAAGACCTGGGCGAAAGAGCTTGGAAGAAAGGGCATCCGCGTGAATGCCGTTGCCCCGGGCTTTATTAACACGAGCATGGTTGAAACGGTGCCTGACAAGGTTTTGGATCAGCTGAAAGGGAACACACCGCTTGGCCGTCTAGGCGAGCCTGAAGATATCGCAAATGCGTATCTCTTTTTGGCGTCAGATAGTGCCGCATTTATCACCGGAACCGTACTGAAAGTGGACGGGGGCCTGGTATTTTAATGAGGCATGCCCGAATTTTAGCATCCGGATCGTACGCGCCTGAGCGCGTTCTGAAAAATGAGTGGTTCAACGAGCTTTTAGGTGAAGACGTTGACACCTGGCTCCGCGAAAATCTGACGATTAAAGAGCGCCGCTGGATGACCGACGAACAAACTACCAGCGATCTCTGTGTGGAGGCAGGAAACCGAGCCCTTGAGATGGCAAACCTGTCACCCGATGACATTGACCTGCTGATTATCGCAACCGATACGCCCGATTTTATTTCGCCCTCAACGGCGTCCGTGGTCCAGAACAAAATGGGAATGACCAACGCCACCTCGTTCGACACCAACACCGCCTGTGCCGGTTTCCCAACCGCGCTCACACTGGCCAACAGCCTGATTGCGGCTGAGGAGCGCTACAAAAAAGTAATGGTGATGGGCGCTTACGGCATGAGCCGGTTTTTGAATTTACAGGACAAAAAAACAGTCACGCTTTTTGCTGACGGCGCCGGTGCCGTAATTCTTGAACCGACGGAAGAGGCAGGCAAAGGATTTTTGTCATCAGATCTGCGGACCCGCGGAGAATACCACAAACACATGGGGATTTACACCGGCGCGGCTGCGGATCCATCAACCGAACAGAAAGTGAATGAAAAGCAGCACTGCCTGCAGTTTGTAGAGAAATTTCCGAAAGAGTTGAACCCAAAAATGTGGAGTGATATGATCCGGACCGTCTGCGAGCGCAGCGGTGAGGATGTTTCGGACGTGAAGCACGTGTTTATCACCCAGATCAACATCAACCAGATTTGGGAAACACTGGATATCCTCGGCCTGCCGCACGAAACCGCGCCCACCATTATGGACCGCTATGGCTACACAGGCTCGGCAGCAATCCCTATGGTGTTTGATGAATCATACAGAAACAATGATGTAAGTGAGGGCGACCTTGCGGTATTTATTGGCTCCGGCGGCGGGCTGCACTTTGGTGCCTGTGCTTATAGATTTTGAGGTGATCTCCCCTTGAGGGGAGTGGATGCCGCAGTGAAACGGAGGCAGACGAGGGGTGTTTTAAGAACATGCATATTTCCAAACACCCCTCCCTCCGCCATCCGGCGGAGTACCCCCCTCAAGGGGAGATATTTTGAACTTGAACCGATAACCAATTAAACGCTTCCCCTTCCGCGTCATCTTTGTTTCATGACATAGCTGGGGAACAAGGGAATGAGTATGGAACTCGCATCACAACAAATGGTAACCGGCGGATGGATTCTGATCCTGCTGTACGTCTGTACAATTCTCTATTTTGTGGTGAAGGGCGCGGGAAAAACGAAGGATATACGGGATTATGCCCTGGGTAACATTTTGTTTTCTCCAGCTGCGGTAGGGCTTTCACTGGCCGCATCCATTACCAGTGCCGCCACATTTATCATCAATCCAGGCTTTGTAGCGCTTTATGGCTTCAGCGGCGTCATTTCCATGGCACTTGCCCTGCCGATAGCGGCGCTTCTATCACTCGTGCTGCTGACCAAAGGGTTTCGCAAACACGGCAAAACTACAAAAGCCCTCAGCATGGCCGAGTGGATGAAAACAATGTACAAAAGCGAGGGGTATGGCATCTTTTTCGGTTTTCTATCGCTCCTGCTTATCACGTTTATTGTACTGATTTGCGTGGGGCTCACCAAGGTACTCTCAAGCACACTGAATATTCCCGAATTTTATACGCTGATTGGCATCGTCATATTCATTTTTGGCTATATGATGTTTGGCGGCGCCAACTCCATGGTCTACACAAATACAATCCAGGCTCTGCTCATGGTAATTGTAGCGGTAATACTGCTTGGATCGGGCTACGAACATTTTCGGGATGGTGTCCACGGTTTTATTGACAGCCTGAACGCAATCGACCCGAAACTGACCCAAACCACGAACGACGACAGCTTCCTCTTCCGTGATTATTTCGAAATCATCTTCGCCCAATTTGTGGTTGGTATCGCCATTATTTGTCAGCCCCACATCCTCACAAAATCACTGCTTTTAAAATCAGATGATGACGTAAACCGCTACCTCCTGGTCGGATGTTCAGCACAATTCCTCTTTTTCCTTGTGGTAATTGCAGGACTTTTTGCCCGGCTTCGATTCCCTGACCTCATGATTGGAGGAGAACCACTACCGATGGATAATATCGTCTCGGCCTACGTGGTCAGTGAGTTCCCGGTCATCATTGCGCTTATTGTGGTAATGGGACTCATATCTGCTGGTATCTCTACTCTTGAAAGCCTCATTCAGGCACTTTCGACCTCCATCACTCATGATATTCTGCAGCCGCTTGCCGGCAATATAATTTTTAAGAAAGAGATGTTTGGCCTCCCGCCTCAGCTTGTCTGGAACCGCATTATCATCGGCCTGATGGGGATCATTGCCATAATTCTGTCGTGGGATCAGATTGTAAATCCGAAACTGAGCGTGGGAATCTTTGCCCAAAATGGTGTGTATGCCTATTTCTCTGCGGCTTTCACACCTATTCTGCTCGGGATGTTTTTCAAGAATGTCCCCAAGCTTGCGCCCATCATGGCATCAGTAGTAGCTGTTACAGTCCACTTTACGATGTACTATGCCATGCTTCCTGTTCCCTTTACGCAGGCCACCGGTGAAAATCCAGGTGTGGCAGCAGCCATCGCTATTTTGTCCGGTGTGGTTGTCGGTTTTGCGATCTACAGAGCCAAACATGGAAAGCTTGAACTGCGCGGTGACGACGAAACGAAAACGAACGAGGGTTAGGCATGCACTATAACGACTGGCTTGCAAAGCGCGAACGATATACACCGGATCAGGAAGCCGTGGTCGATCTGTCTGATAGCGGACGGTATACCTACCGTGAGTTAAATCAGCGGGCAAACAGCCTGGCTGGCCTTCTTCAAAATACATTCAGTTTGAAACCCGGCGATCGGCTTGCGGTACTGTCGAAGAACTGCCTCGAAATGATCGACCTCTTTTTTGCCTGTGGTAAAATTGGAGTAATTCTCGTTCCCTACAATTTCAGACTGCCGGCTTCGGCCATAAATGAACTTGCCGAGGACTGTACACCCTCACTTCTAGTGTATGGAAATGAGTTCCGGGATACAGCCGAGTCACTTCTTGAAAACAAAACGGTCCCCGCCCTGCTTCCAATCAGCGGTAAAAAGGTGTCTGTTGAAAAAATCGTACACGAGAACAACCCGGCACCTGATCTGTATGATGCAGATGCAGAAGATATCGCGATGATTCTGTACACGTCCGGGACCACGGGTAAGTCGAAAGGCGCAATGATTTCCTGGCGGCAAATTCACTGGAACTCCATTAATACGGCCATCAGTCTTGAGCTAACCTCATCCGACAGCACCATTGTAAACACGCCTTTTTATCATACCGGCGGATGGCATGTGTTGCTCACGCCCCTTTTTCACCACGGTGGAAAAGTGGTGCTGCAGCCCGAATTTGATCCGGCCGACTGCCTCAACATCATTCAAACCGAAAATATCTCTATCTTTTTTGGCATTCCGACGATGCTTCGCATGATGATGGAACAAGAGGAGTTTGAATCGACTGACTTTTCAAATTTAAGATTTACCATCTGTGGCGGTGAAGCGTGCCCGATCCCCGTCATCAAAAAATACAGAGACCATGGCGTCCCAATTCGTCAGGGATATGGACTCACTGAGGCGGGTCCGAACTGCTACTCGCTGCCGGCTGAGGATGCTATTCGAAAACAGGGATCTGTTGGCTTCCCCAACTATCATATTGATGTGCGGGTCGTGAGCGAAAGCGGAGATGAAGTGGTTAGCGGTACTGTAGGTGAGCTACTCATGAAAGGGCCCCACGCATTTTCAGGCTACTGGAACAATGATGAAGCGACCCGAAAAACCCTGCAGGATGGCTGGGTGCGGACAGGCGACCTGTTTCGCTTTGATGACGAAGGCTATTATTACATCGCCGGACGCAAGAAAGAGATGTATATCAGCGGAGGTGAGAATGTCTATCCGGTACAGGTAGAAAAGGTGATTTATGAACACCCTGACGTTGCCCAGGCTGCCGTAATTGGCGTCCCGGACGACCAGTGGGGTGAAACCGGGTGTGCATTTGTTGTTCGTCAGGAGGATGCCCGGGTCGATGAATCCGGCCTGAAAGCCTACTGCAAAAAGTTTCTTGCAAGCTTTCAGTGTCCCGGTCATATATTTTTTGTTGATGATCTTCCGCTCGGTCATTCAGGAAAAGTGCAGAAAAAAGTACTCCCTGAACTGTATCGCAAGAAGATTAAAAAGGACGAGGGATGATGGAGATTAATCACCTGGATGGGATCCGTTCATCTTATGTAGAAACGGCTCGCATCAAGACATATTTGCTATCGGCCGGCGATCCGACAAATATACCCATCGTGTTTCTGCACGGTAACGCATCAGCTTCAACTATTTGGGAAGAGCTTATGCTGGAGCTGTCAACCGACTATTTTTGCCTCGCGCCGGATTTGCGAGGGTATGGACAGTCAGATCCAAATCAGGTCATTGACGCCACAAGGGGCATGATGGAATGGGTGGATGACCTGGAGGCCCTCGTAAATGAAATGGATTTGGACACGTTTCATTTGGTAGGTCACTCTCTCGGTGGCTCAGTCTGCTGGGGCGCCATTCCGGAAATGGGCCAAAAAATATTGAGTGTCACACTTATGGCACCCGGACCTCCAACAGGCTTTGGTGGCATTAGTGGAAACGGTGGCAAACCGAATAATCCGGACTTTTCTGGGTCGGGTGCAGGCGTGGTAAATAAGATATTTGCTGAAAATTTACGGAAAGGCCTGCGGGATACCGACGACAAAATGTTTTCACCCCGAACCGTGATGCACCGGCTCTTTTGGCGTGATGGCTTTGAACCCGACCGTGAAGAGGAGATTCTAACGGCGCTGCTTCAGATTCACAGCGGACAAAAACAATACCCCGGAGATTACGTCACCAGCGAGTACTGGCCCGGCGTTGCTCCCGGAAAATTCGGGCCGGTTAATGCACTGTCGCCCAAATATAATTCTGGTGTGGTGCAACAACTTGCAGGCAGCCGTGTCAAACCACCAGTACTTTGGATTCATGGCGACAAAGACCAGATTATTTCGAACCAATCCCTATCGGATCCCGGCTACCAGGGAAAGGCGGGGTTCAGAAATAAGTGGCCAGGAGACGATAAATTTCCGTCTCAACCGATGATGGCACAAATTCGTTACGCGTTAGATCAATATCGGAATAATGGCGGGCAAACTGAGGAATTAGTTGTCAAAAACTCCGGCCACACTCCGTTTCTTGAGCAAACGGACGAGGTTTACAAAGCATTGCGAGAATTTCTGAACAGATATAATTAAACCGTTTAACCCGAATAGCCTTGACAAACTGGTCAGCGGAAAATATATTATCTTTAACGTTTGAAAGATTTCAAACGTACCATAGGATTGACGTGAATAAAATCAACAACTTACAGAACTAGATCTAACCACTAACATATAACATGGGGTCGATATGGACCGAATACTACCATTACTACTTTTACTTTGCCTGATTATCACACCGGCAATAATGGCACAATCAACTGGAATGATTGAAGGAAAGGTTGTTGAAATGCAATCTATGGAAGCGCTTGCAGGCGTGAACGTCATGCTAAACGGAACCACGTACGGCGACGCATCAGACATTGATGGAAACTACACAATTGAGAATGTACCTGCCGGAATATACATTTTGCGCGCTACCTACCTGGGATTCCAGCCTTATGAGCAGGAAGTTCAGGTCAGATCCGGGCAAACACTCAATGTTGACATCACATTAGAAGCAACCACTTTCATGAGCGACGAGCTTGTCGTAACCGGTTCACGCCGGCCTGAAAAGTTGCTTGAATCGCCTATTACGATTGAGCGGGTATCAGCTGAAGACCTTGAATACTCGGGCGGCTCTACGTTTCTGTCGTCGCTTTCAAACCTTAAAGGCGTCAACTACACCAATGCCGGAATGAACACGCAGCTCATTTCTGCACGTGGTTTTAATAGCAGTTTTAACACCCGCATGCTCTTTCTGATAGACGGCCGACTCGCCACGCTTGGCGGTACCGGTCTTCCACAGGGTAACTTCCTGCCATCAAGCAAAATTGACCTTAAAAATATTGAAGTGATTCTGGGACCGGCAGCTGCGCTCTACGGTCCGAACTCAGGTGCTGGTGTGATCAACGTGGCCACGAAAGATCCGTGGGATCAGTCAGGCGTCACGATCGAAACACGTGCCGGCAACCAGGATTTGAGAGATATCAACTACCGGATTGCAGGCACTGTTAACAACAAGTTTGGATACAAGGTGACCGGCCAGTATATGCAGGCAACCGATTTCAAACCACAGCGCGAGGACAGCCTTCACTTCTACCAGGCTCAGGGCACACTGCCTACGGCAGCAAATACCGTTTTTGAAACAGACGTGGTTGAGAATTACGATGTGGGCGCAACCAAAATCAACGGATCGCTCTACTACCGCTTTGGCGACTGGAAAGCAACCGGTACCTACGGATGGTCATCCACCGATCAGTTTTCGCTCACAAGTAACGGTCGTAACCGCATCAAAGGCTGGGAAGTAGACTATCAGACCTTACAGCTCAGCAATACGAACTGGTATGCTCAGCTTACACGCACGGGCAACAAGGCCGGATCCTATCAGCTAAACCAGGTAGTGCCAGCTGTTCAGGCAACCGTTAATGCCGGTGTGCCATTAGATCAGGTTGATATTGAAAGTATTCGTGAAGCCGTAGCGTTTATTGACGACACAGAGATTTATGACGCTGAACTGCAGTACAACAATCAGTTTGGTGCACTCAATATCGTTACAGGTTTGAATTACCGTAACTTTCTTCCTGAGTCGCAGGGTACTTACCTCGAGGATGGAGAGGGACAAAACATCAGCCGGGAACTATTTGGCGGGTATTTACAGCTCGATTACGACCTCATCGAAGACAAACTTCAGATTGTCGGTGCAGCCCGTATTGATGGAAACTCCGACTACGACACGCAGTTCAGCCCCAAGGCGTCTGCCGTATTTACTGTTGCTCCTGGCCATAACCTAAGAGCAACTTACAACCGCGCCTACACAACACCATCTATCCTCCAGAGTCATGCTTACATTCCCATACCCGACCTGTTTGCGCCAAACTATGACTTCCTGATTAGAGGAAACACAGAGGGTTACACAATTCGGGATGCGAACGGAAATGTTATTAACACTATTGACCCAATCGCACCCGAGGAAGTAAATTCCCTTGAACTGGGCTATAAAGGAGTTCTTGGTGAAAAACTTTTTGTTGATGCTGTAGGCTACTACTCCTGGTATAAGAATTTTATCGGTACAGATGTCGTCGCTGATGGATTCAATTCCGTTGCATTCCGCAATGGCGAACAGGTATTGGTAGACGGGAGTGCATTTACAGCACTTCTTTCATACATCAATTTTGGTGAAGCTGAGGTAAGAGGGTTTGATATTGGAATGAATTATTATTTTAACGATAAATACATTCTCAATGCCAACCTCTCAGCTATTGAACTGGTTAATTTCACAAATGATGTCACCGATGCTCAGCTTCCGCTGAACACGCCTCCGCTGAGAATTAAAGGTGGATTTACAGCGAAAGAGTTCTTCAACAACGATACGTTCCGTCAGCCCTTCCTCAGAATTAACGGTCGCTGGCAAGACAGTTACCAGTTCCTCTCAGGCTACTGGAATACAAACGTTCTGCTTGATGATGACGGAGATCTGACCAACGACGAGGAGCTTTCCTCAAAATTTGAGATGGATCTTTCCACAGGATTCGACATTTCTCAAACCGGGCTTTCGTTCCAGGCAAGCATCAATAATATCTTTGACACTGAAAAAGTAGACCAGCTTGGAACAGCTCCAAGGGGCCGAACTTTCTGGGTTTCCCTGAAGTACGACTTTAACGGACTACGATTATAAGAAGAAGCCCCTGACTATTCATTACACCTCAGGAGAAGGCGGGAGTAAACATCCCGCCTTTTTTTATACCTTATCTGGATTTACCTGTTACTGTAAACTAATCTCTCAGAACTAATTCCGTCCATAATTGAAGTAAATGAATAACTTCAGTATTGTATAGTGCTTGTGAATTTTTTTATCAGTCTTCAGATTTCTTTAGATGCAATCTTCAACCTATCAATTTGCCATGACCTACGATCGAAAAACCTTTCTCAAAATGTCAGGCCTGTTAGCCGGCGGAGCCGCAATTGGAACCCTTCCCTTTTTAAAAGGATGCACTCCGGCAGAAACATCCTCTACTGCTAACTTCGGTCTCCAACTCTGGACACTAAGGGATGTCATTGCTGAGGATCCGGAAGCTACCATTCGGCAAGTGGCTGATTTTGGCTACACTCAGCTGGAGAGCTACGATGGCCCCATGGGCATGTGGTGGGGAATGGGAAGTACCGGCTACAAAAACCTGTTAGATGAGCTTGGACTGTCTCCGATATCATCACACGCCGATGTCTTTGAAGAATTTGAGCGTAAGGCAAATGAGGCAGCAGAGGTTGGCCTGACGTTTATTGTGTGTCCCTGGGTCGGCCCTCAGGAAACCATGGATGATTTCAGGCGCATTGCGGATCAATTCAACGAAATGGGTGAAATTGCCAATAACCTCGGCCTGCGCTTTGCATATCACAATCACGCTTATAGCTTTGAAGAGCTTGAAGGGGAACTACCTCAGGATGTGATGATGAACATTACTGATCCGGAGCTGGTGGAGTATCAAATGGACATTTACTGGGTAGTTGCTGCCGGACACGATCCTGCCGAGTGGATGCAAAAGTACCCGGGCCGATTCACAACATGTCATGTTAAAGACCTTGCACAGGGTGAAGAACCGGAATCAACGGTCTTGGGAACTGGATCCATCGACTATAAGCAGTTACTTCCGGTGTCTCAGGAGTATGGAATGGAAGGTTTCATCGTAGAGCAAGAAGCATATACCGGAACTACTCCAATAGATGCCATTCGCGCTAACGCAGAGTATATGAAAAGCCTGAATGTTTAATTCAAAACTCTGAGTTGATTTGCATTTTTAGCTTTGAGAGACCTGTCTGCACTCACTCAATCGGGGCAGGTAATCTCTCAGTATCAATCCTTCATATTATTATCACTCGATTCCTTCTCCTCAGCTGATGACATCTTTGCACTTTTCTTCTGCTGTTTTTTTAAATATCGTTTATAGCGGTATCCTGCCCATCCGCCCAGCAGCAGAGTAAATCCGAGAGCTCCTGTAAAGCTTAGCGTGCCAGACATTCCCAGCGCGAAATAGTTGAGTGCAAATACAATCATAAATGCAAAAACAGCCTGTATGATCGCTAAAATTTTAATTTTCTGGGACATTCTACTAACCGGTTGTTCTCTTAATAGTTTGGTGAACGCAATAGTTTTGCCGTACTTTCATTGCCTGATTCTATTACTAATTTTTTCCAATTACCCAGAAATACCCCACGACACGGAGACTGGTCATTTCTGATTTAACAACTGAACACAGGTTTCATATCCTAAAATATGAAAAACTCAGCCAAACACATTGCCGATCGTATTCGCCTGATGATCGCCACCAAGCAGTTCCAGGTTGGCGAATTACTGCCATCCACCCGCGAGCTCGGGCGTCAGCTTGAAGTGAGCTTTCATACCGTCAGGAAAGCGTACGGACACCTTGAAGATGAAGGACTGATCACGGGCGAGCAGGGACGCGGGTTTACCGTGAACCGGCAGAACACTTCGCTGGATAAATCAGAGCGGCTGGAAATCGGCGCTGAAAAATTGAAGGAGCTTCTTGAAGAGCTGATCGGGTACGGACTGGATGAATCTGAAATTGAAACACTCTTTGGTGAACAGATCAGCTATCTCGAGTGGCCCGACCGTATCCAGAGTATTGCCACGATCGGTGAGACCAAAGAACTGGCGACGATTTTGTCGAGCTCCATTAAAGACCAAGTAGGCGTCAAAAGCGATACGCTAAGCCTAAACGATTACGATAAAGCGCTAACGTACGATGCGCTTTTTATCCCCATCCAGCTTGTTAGTGAATTTCATGGCGCCGGCGATTCCATTCGTATCATGCCGGTTGTTTACCATTACGATGCCGACATACTCATCTCGATTGTTGCCCGGGCCGCACTTGACGCCATCGGCCTGGTAACTGCAGAGGAGGAATCGATTCAGAAAATTATCAGTCATCTGAAGTCTGCAATCAATTTTAGCGGATCTTTCGTTGCGGGCGCAACCTATGGTAAATCGTTGCCGCTTTTTGTGCGAAATACCGACCTGGTTGTTTACACGCCGGCTTGCGCGCGGCTGGTGGAACAGAAAGTCCCGGAAAAGAAGCGTATCAAATTGCAGTATATCTTATCCGATAAAAGTGCTGAGATGATTCGTTCTGAACTTTGGGATCAGTAGATTGGTGGATTAGTTAACTGGTGAATTCGTGTATTCGTTATTAGTAATTGGCTTGTTGAAATTGATCCTTTAACGCTGCTAAACGTCATCGCGGGCTTAGACCCGCGATCTCCCATTCCTGCAACGGAAAAGAATTGCCAGTGATTGGAGTAAAGATCGGAAATGTATGTGAACTCCTTGCTCTGACCCCGGGATAACGCCTTTCAGAACAGCTTCAATTCCAGTACAACATCCAATGGTATAAAACGTATATTTATTGATGTCTCCTTTTGCAAACTGCAGCTACACGAATTCATGAAGTATCTATTTCTAACCATACTTTTCTTACTTCCACTTATCATTACTACAGCTGCAGAAGCTCAGAATGATGATGAATTTAAGATTGCACGCGTGCAGTATCGTGGTGGAGGTGACTGGTATAACTCGCCTACAGCGCTCACCAATATGCTCCGGTATGCCAGGGAACAGGTTCCGATCAGCATAAGCGAGCGATATGATGATGTTCAGCTTGGCAGCCGTGATATTTTCAACTATCCTTTTTTGTTCATCACCGGGCACGGTAACATTTCCATCAATGAAGCAGAAATGGATAATCTCCGCCGGTACCTCGAAACAGGTGGTTTTCTTTATGTAGATGACGATTATGGTCTGGATCAGTACATCAGACCATATCTGGAGAGAATTTTTCCTGATGAAGAATTGATCGAACTCCCGGCCAATCACCCATTGTATAGTAATGTTTACAATTTCCCGAACGGCCGGCCGCCTAAAGTGCACGAGCACGACAATCAGCCGCCTCAGGCATTTGGCCTTTTTAATAAAGGACGAATGGTTGCACTTTACACCTATGAATCCAACCCATCGGACGGCTGGGCTTATGATGAACACGACAATCCAAAAGAGGTAACAGATGCCGCCCTGCAATTTGGAGTAAACTTGCTTGTCTATGCACTGGCAAGTCCGTGACACAAGCTTATATAGCGATACGTCTTATCTTTTAACCCAGCCTTTTTCCAGGAAGACAACCTGGTCTTCGTGCTCATTGTTACCTATCCTGATAAATAGGCGGTGGCTAAGCCCACATTTATTTCCGTTCTTCTTACATTCGAACCATCGAACGGTCGGTGGCTTTCACCCGAACTACAATCACTCACTTAACAAGTTTTAGTATGAGCTATGAAAAAAAATGGTGGCGACACTCTGTTATCGGAGTTACGCTTGTTGGACTCGGTATCAATTTTATCGGAGAAGCAATTATCATTAAAGGACATGGCCCCGAGGAATTTGACCTGGGCCACGCTGCACTCTGGTTCTGGATTGGCCTTTTTGGGCTTGTCTCGATCAACGCGGGCATCAGCTATGTTGCCGATGCCGTGAAGCAACGCATTTATATGGAGATGGAAAATGGTGAAGCGCCTGTGAAGAAGCCCGAGTAACGGCAAGTGGCGTCTAAACATGGCATGTCTCAAAATTCATCAAAACTGTTTGTCACTACAGAATTCGTTAAAAGAAATTGAACTTTGGTACTGGCAATAGACATACCATGTTTTTCAGAAAGTCAGCTGAAACAGTGAAGCTCCTTTTTCGTTTCAGATACCATGGAAAAGTACACAGAAAAGGATATCGAATGGCTCCTGAACCTGCATAAAAAGGATGCTGGAACGTCCATCCGTACTGACGCCCCGCCAAACCCCGGACGAACGTGGAAACAGTGGGCTGTTCGACTTTCTCTCGCACTGAGTGCACTTCTCTGCCTGATCATCTTCCCGTTCTTTCTGCTGATACGTTTCTCAGTTTATCTTAACCTAAGCTACGGCTTGGGAGCCTGGACGGCCTTAACCGGAGGAATTCTGGCAACCATCATCCTTTTGTGTATCTATTTAGTGCTAATCTCCTTCAAGGTGGCCAACAAAAAATTACTTATCAAAATTGGCGGAATTGGCATTAGCACAATGGTGCTTGGATACTGCATGTTCTCTATGTTTTACCTTTCAAGCGTGAACGCCAAAAGCAGTGACGTGCAGGAAGTCTACCGATCGATGCACCCCATTCTGCGTGTGGCTGTCTCCACATTGACCCTAGCCGATGGTGACCTGGTCATTACCGATATCGAACGATTCGAAGAGGATTATGCCAAGATGGGCCTACCTGTCAATCAAACGTCACTTCACTACCGCCAGGAGAGCGGCTACGTGCAGGCAGTTGATATCCGGACGATTGGTCATGGATCCGTTCGAAATGCATTACTCCGCGGCTCACTCGAGCTGATGGGCTTCCGAACCATACGCCATGTAGGTACAGCTGATCATCTGCATGTGGAGTTGCGCCGGACAAGTCGCTAAGCGCTCCCGGAGCCTGTTAATCAGGAAATTAAAGCTATAGAAAACGTTCTGATATTTACGTCAGAAGTAAAATTACGGTGACTTATCTTTAAAGATAAACTCGCCTCTTTGTCTAGTTCCGCCAGGGCGAGAAAGAGAGGGGCTGTGGGTGAGTCAGAAAAGTCTGGAATATGACAACATTACAAAGATTATCACGAAAGCGTAATCATAAACACACCCGCCACCATGATGATGACGCCCACGAGTCTCTCTTTCAATCCTTTCTCATCAAAAAAGAGATGTCCCCAGAATACACTTAAAATAGCACTGCCTCGCTTAATGGAAATCACGTAGGCTACAAAAACAAAATTGATGGCGATCATCTGGGTGACAAACGTCAGGGCATTGAACACCCCCAGTGCGATGAGCGGCTTAGCCTGGCTCATGATTTTCTTTTTTGAATGATCTGAATATCGAAGCATCAACGGAAAAAGGGAGACGGCAAGGAAACAGGTCATAGATACGGACCAGAAAATAGGTGAGGAGTTCTGAACGCCAATCTTGTCGATATTGGACGTAAAACTCCAGATAAAAGCGACGAGAAGCATCAGCCTGGGGCCTGGATCCACCAGCAGACGCCTGAATGGCTCCAGAATTCCCTGCCCACGCGTTTGGATGTTTAGCATATAGGATCCGCCCACAATCAGTAAAACACCAATCACACCAATCGTTGATGGATACTCTCCTACCATAAAAGGTGACGTAATCAGCAGGAACATAGGCGTAAATGTGATCATCGGGATGGTAACGGAGAGGTCCGACATTCGAATGGCGCGCATATAAAGCACCAGGCTAACCGCGTTCAGAAATCCACCCACCAGAATAGCTTTCCAGAAGGTGGCATTCAGCTCCGGAATACCAACAAAATACAGAATTGGAATCAGGATGGGCAGGGCTAAAGCAGACATAGCCCATGAAATAAAAAACTCGTTTAGCTGACCCAACCCAAATTTTCCTGAAAGATCCTTCAGCGATTCAAACAGTGCCGTCAAAAAAGCGAATCCCAGATAGATCATTTAGCGCTATTTATAGCTGATGTTTTTTCCATGAACCATTCCATTATTAAACAATACCCGCCAGACAGCAACTGCAGCGTTCAGACGAATCTTACCGGTCTGCGCATTTAACACACCGTGTTGTGTGGGGCATAAATTTAAGCCGTCCGAAAGGAATATCTTCCCCGCATTTCAGACATGTTCCAAGTTTACCGTCCTTGTATCTCTCCTGTGCCCGCTCAAGTTTTTGAAGGGTACTTTTTTTCTCGCGAAGCTGCTTTTCGTTAATCGCCTTATTGTTGATGGCGTCCATACGTGACAAACGGCCTACCGACGCATCCAGCTTCACAGGCTTAGTCAGTTCTTTCAGTTCTTCAATCTCATTCCGGACCGAATCTATCTGTTCATCAATGATATGTTTAAGCTCTTTTTCTTCAGCTTCGGTCATCCACTATTGTTTATAACATTAAAATTTTAGTTCTTTATAAGATCTGAATATTCATCAGAGCGATCAATCCTTAGATTATGCTTTCGCCGGCCCCATTTGCAGCTGGCCGGAACTGCCTGATGACCTGATCAACCATAGACATTTAACCCCCTATTATGAGTGAGCTCAGACGTGAACTTGGATTTTGGGATGCCTTGACGATCGGTGCAGGGACTATGATCGGCGCTGGAATTTTCCTGTTGGCTGGCGTTGCCCTTGAGATGTCGGGACCCGCCGCAATTTTTGCCTATATCCTGTCAGGTATTGTCTGTATGATAACCGCATCAAGCGCTGCAGAACTTGCCACCGGCATGCCCACATCCGGAGGAGACTATTTTTTTGTATCACGATCGCTCGGACCAGCCTTTGGTGCAATCTCAGGTGTGGGTATTTGGCTCAGTCTTACATTTGCCATCGCATTCTACCTGTTCGGGATGGGTGAATACCTTTCCCAGTTTCTTCCTGTCTCTGCTTTCTGGGGCGCATTTATCGGTGGTGTGCTTCTCACTATTTTGAACGTTGTCGGGGCCAAGGAATCGGGCCGTACCCAGGTCATCATCGTTTTGACTCTATTCGCGATACTTGGCGGTTTCAGTGTTCTCGGCGTTTTCGAAATAGACTCGGAAAATTTCAGTCCTTTCTTCCCATTCGGCACAGAACCTATTTTTGGTACTACTGCACTTGTGTTTGTCTCTTTCCTTGGTTTCGTTAAGATCGCCGCTGTGGCCGAGGAAATTAAAAATCCGTCTAAAAATTTGCCGCGGGCGCTTATCGGATCCGTTGCCCTCGTTACCGTACTCTATGTCGTCATCCTATTAGTTGTGGGCGGTATTTTCACGCAAGAAACAATAGGTGATGTTCGTGATCCGCTTACAGCTGCTGCCCGTCAGATGCTTGGAAATCCCGGTGTAGTATTGATTATCCTTGCAGGATTACTGGCTACCATTTCCTCAGCAAACGCAAGCATTCTGGCGTCATCAAGGATAAACCTCGCGATGGCGCGCGACCGCATGATGCCAAACTGGCTGAGTGACATTCATGATAAACTGCTTACGCCCTACCGTGCGATCATCCTTACCGGTATTCTGGCACTCTCGTTTCTACTGCTCGAAAGCCTCGAAAATCTTGCCAAGGTAGCAAGTGTACTTCAGCTTTACAGCTATGCTGCTCTTAATATTGGATGTATTATGCTGAGAGCGGCAAACCCCTCATGGTACAAGCCTACCTACCGATCGCCGGGAACGCCGTGGCTTCAGCTGATTGCAGCAATTGGCTGCCTTGGCATTATTATCTATTCGGGCACATTTGCTCAGATCGCCGTTACCGTTCTAATTGTTGGCAGTCTTTGCTGGTACCTCGCCTGGGGACGTTCACGTGTGGATTTTGAGGACGCACTTCCCGATTTCAAGAGACGGTGGGACGTCCACGGCATGAAAATTTTCGGATTACCGGTTGAGCTTCATGAAGCAGAAACAACTGAAGAGTGGCAGCCCGGCGTACGTGCGCTTGATGCCATTGAACCGCGCCATGTAGTTACTGCTTTGGCTAATCCCAATACCGAAGGAGATCTTTTACGAATGGGACAGCTCATTGCCGCCGGTGCCAAAGAAGCAGGGCGCGTTACGGGACTTAGCATCGTTAAGGTGCCCTACCAGACACCGCTCTCTACCATTCGCCAAAAGCTGGAAGAGCGTCATTCAGTACGTGATAACATCAAAAAAATTAGCGAAAAGGTTAAGCTGACCAAAGATGAGGCCCATACCGACAGTGCAAGAGCGCTTGCAGAAACAACATTCGAGCCTGTTTCAGAGGCTGCATACAATGTGTTTAATGGCTTGATTGATGAGACAGAAGCCCGGGAAGCAGATATGATGCTGATGGGCTGGCAGGGCGGATTCAGTATTGGGCGAATCTATAACTCCCCCGTTCAAAAAATCATCAAAAACCTGAAAGCAGATGTCGGGATTCTGAAAGATCGCGGGCTCGACTCCATTCAGTCGATACTTCTGCCGTGGGGTGGAGGCTACCATGCCCAGCTGGGACTTGAGATTGGTCTGCGCATTGCCCGAAACCTGGATGCAAAATTAACAATCCTCAGACTTGTAAAGCCAGGAGTTGTGCATGACAAGGAGCGAGCTGAGCTTGAAAAAATTATCAATCCACTTACTAAGAATTTCAGCAATCTTGAAATCAGGATTGAAGAGTCAGACGGTATTGCAAGTGGAATTGACCGGGTGCTTAAAGATGGCGATTATGACTTTACAATCATCGGTGCATCGCATGAGTGGGGTATCAAGAATGTGCTGTTCGGCACAATTACTGATATTGTTGCCGATAGCGCTCCTTGTTCAGTGCTTATGGTGCGGCGCTACCTCACCGAAGACTGGAAGCTCAAAGCAAGTGAGAGTCTGAAACGGATGAAAGAGCAGCTGGGAATGACCTCATCTCCGGATGCTGAAGAAAAATAATCCGCAATATTGGTTGGTTATTTACGTAATTTTGGGTGATGACGTTTTATAAAAAAATAGTCCTTCCGCTTGTTGCATTCGCCTGGTTTATCGGGTTGCAGTCGAATGCGCTGAATATAACTTCTGCCCTGACGCTAAATGCTCAGGAGATCACTCACCATCAACAGTTCCCATCAAGCAAGGACAGTAACAATCTTTTTCAGGCCTCGCCATTTTTACCAGGCCTGTTTATTGAAGCGGAACAATATGCTGGTCCTGAAATAGAGCCTGACTCTCATCATGGACTTAAAAACTCATCAAATTATGTCCCTTTAGTAACGGGTAGCAACTATCTAAGAATTTCAGAGCGAAACACATCTTTTCATCCCGCCCTGAAACTCATTTTCCCATTCCACACCTATCTATAGATCTCCATAGCGCCGGAATGTTCCGGTCGAAACTTATCCAATTCAAAAAAATAAGGACTCATTCAACCGAGTAATTTCGGCGGTCCTGTATCATTTATTATCAATAAAAAAAGATTAAAGCTATGGAAATAGATATAACATCCGTTGTGATAGGAATTGCATCACTCGCCACATTTGCCGTACCGATCGGTTATGACCAGTTCAAAGTGAAACGGGCTAAACGAAAATCTGAAGAGCAGTTTTTAAATTCTGCATCAGAAACCGGATTCGTACACGGATCATTTGAAGTGCTGCATAACGGCGCTGCAATTGGAATTTGCCTTAACAGGGAAGAGCTGCTTTATGTGAAAAAAAGTTCAGCTTATACGCTTATCGAACTCTGCGATGTAACATCGAGCAGTACTTATAAATCCGAAAGTGTTCTCACAGACAATAACGGACTGAAACAGAACTTTAAAGAGATGGGTATAAAGTTATCCACTCGCCATTCCGGCGACATAAAACTTCCTGTTTTTGAGGGAAGGGACGGAACACAACGCGGAAATGAGTCGCTCATTATAGAACGCTGGATGAGTAAAATCAACAAGGCAGTTCGCGACATAACTCAACCTGTTTCATCTCCGGCCTGATTTTAATATTGCAGTTAATTTAGATGAAATAAACCTGCCGTGAAATGTTAGTCATTAACCGGCAGGTTTCTTTTAAAAGTAATTTTAAACTTTACACTTTTCCCGATACCTCACTTAAGGCATCATACCTCTGCATTTCTATCACTTAATTAAACGAACGCAACAACCAAAAGCGCGTAGACTATCATTGCGAGTAATCCGGCCATAATTGCCAGCGGAAACTGAGAGGTTACGTGATCCATCAGGTCGCATCCTGTTGCAAGCGAGCTTAAGATCGTTGTATCGGAAATAGGCGAGCACTGATCTCCAAAAACGGCCCCGCCAATGACTGCTGAGAAACAGAGAGAAATGAAAAAAGGATCTGGCGTCACGGCCCAGGCAAGCGGCATTGCCACCGGAAATACAACCGCGTACGTCCCCCATGATGTTCCTGTAGAAAATGCGATGATCATGCATAAGATCATCAGTATTCCAGGCAGCATCGCAGGTGCTACGATATCTCCAATCAGGTCTACAACATAAGCGGCGGTCCCCACGGCATCGGCTACCTCCTTCAGCGATACAGCAAATGCAAGAATAATCGCTCCGATTGTCACGCCTTTACAGCCGTCAATAAATCCATCAATGGCATCCTGAAGTTTCATTCCTTTAGCTACGGCGATGCCAATCCCAACCAGAACTGCCACTACGAATGCCTGGGCTATCAGGAGCGTGGGGTCTTCTGTCTGACCGAGAACGTAATACGTATAAAGAAATGGGATGATGGCAACTCCGAGCAACGCACCAATGGGGCCAAAGAAGTCAATCAGTCCCGGATTATAACCCTCCGGCACTTTGTTTTGCGTAAGTTCATCTGCCGCCATGGGCGAAGCACCCTCAGCATCAAGTTTGCCCGTCTCCCTGGCCCGCTTTATGGCTGCACGCATTTTTTTACCGGGCACCCACGGTAATTTTTCGATAGCAAAAAACAGTGTAATGATGATCGCAAACATCGCATAAAAATTATAGGCGATGGAAGAGAAAAAGAAATTTACGCCATCCTGCTGGGTTTCGAACAGCGGAATGGTTCCGATCACAAGGCCGCCCACGTAATATGGCCATACATTAAATGGAATAAGAGTAGCAGCTGGTGACGCCGTGGAATCGACCATATAGGATAGCTCTTCATGAGACACCTTGTATTTGTCGGCGACCGGTCGAACTGTGGCACCGGTTAGAACCGTACTGATGGTTCCGCCCTGGTGAAATACCAGTCCCATCATCCAGGTAAAAAACTTTGCTGACCGAGGGCCGCGAACCATCACGCGACTGGCTGAAACCGCGAACTTTTCGGCGCCACCTGTTCGGGTCCAGATACCAATCAAACCGCCCAGCGCCCAGAGATAGACCAACAGAATTTGTGCAAAGCTTTCGGTTCCGATAGAGGGAATCAGAAAACTATCTACAATGTCGATATTTCCGGAGATAACCCCGCCGAGGCAAATTCCTATAAAAAGCGCACTCACCACTTCACGCGTCCAGAAGGCAAGCACAATTGCCACAAGTGGTGGCATGATACTCCAAAAGCCGTAGTGGTCGTTGGTTTTAGGAAAATCCCCGGCAAAATAGACCCCGGCAATCAGAAGGGCAATGAAGGCTCCAAAATAGATTTTCCTGCGAGTTTTGGGATCACCGAAGGTTTTGGAAACGTACGTTTGTGAGTCGCTCATGTGCAATTATGTATGATCAATTCAGATGGGATAAGATAACGGTTGCTCCCAAATTTCAAAGGGTGATGTAGGGAAGACTATGTCACTTTGCCAATCCGACTGACAAATTTCTTGGCCAAAGCAACGCTGATGGTCTGTTCGATGATAAATCAACAATCGAAGCTACCCCCTCGAGCTAAATTACTTTTTTTGCTTCAATGAAATAAAACTTCCAGAATCTAAATGCCCATTTCTCTGTTTCAGTCAGGGTCAGCCCGTTCTTTTCAAGCAATTCTTCGGTTTCTGATAGCGATCGAGTATTAATGTTTTCGGGAGTGAGAAGCGCGATGATTTTATTGGGCAAATGAAACCACCCTTCCAGGTTCCAGTCAAGAAGATACAGAGCCCCACCTGGTTTAAGAGCTTTATACATGTTTTTCACAGCCGATGCTTGATCAGCGTAGTAGTGAAAAGAGTTGAGGCAAATCACGCGGTCAAAGGTTTCCGGTTTGAACGTGATTTCTTCCGCTGGCATATTTGAAAAAGCGACCTGCGGATGATCTTCGAACCGTGCCATGGCAACGGCTCGCATGCCATCTGAAGGATCATTGAGCTGAAGATGAATATCAGGATATAAATTCAGAAGATGCTCTGCGAGAATACCGGTGCCACAACTTATGTCGAGTACTCTCTTACCCGAGAGATTTTCTATGTGATTAAGCAGATGGCGGTGAGTGTGCTCAAGGTAAGCGGCATACTTCTTGTCATATTTTTCAGAAAATCCATCATAAAACCTAATCGTTTTGCGAACCTTCTTTTCATATAATGTATCCATAGTTTCAAAAAGTAACACTTTGCATGCACCGGTGCCGGAACCATTTCAGCATTTTTCTTGTCTCAAACTCAGGCGCATGAATGAGAAAAACATTAACTGTCAATGAGATAGTTCAGCCTCATTTTCTTATCATATATGCTCTTAATCTACGAATTCAAACCACATGTCCATCGAACTCTAACTTATATCTGGTTGTCTTATGTCATCCTGGATCCTTAAATCCATTCCTCCACACGATTGGTTTATCTGTCTCGACATCGATCCCTATTTCGACCACGAACATGAGCCGGAGAAGATATTTGAGGAGGGATTTACACGTCCCATTCCACTTGAGGAGCGAGATATCATTGCGACAACGTTTTTCAACGGCGATCCGGAAAACCCGGAATTTCATATTGAGTCACCTGAAGATCTGTCGAGGGAGGAGATTAGTCAAGCCAACGATACGCTTGCCCGGATTTTGGGAACCAACCTTGATTTGAGACCGCTCTACGAGAAGGCCGAAAACGATCCTGTTTTGGGGCCTCATCTCAAAGAATACTACGGGCTGAAACGAATGGCACGGGGTTCACTACTTGAAGATATCATATACCGCATTGTACAAATGCAGCTTTCGCACAAACCCACTGCCAAAAAGATGGCGTTCAAAATGCGCGAAGCGTACGGCACTCATCTGACTCATGAAGGTAAAACACTCCCCGCCTGGCCGAGGCCGTTTCAGCTTGCCAAAGCCGATCCCGCCCAGATTCGAAAAATGGGTCCGACGCTAAGAAAAGGCGAATATCTTGTTGGACTAGCGCAGGATATCCTCGCAGGTGAAGTAGATATTAATTGGCTGGACAAAGAAGCCGATCCACAAGAGTTTTACGACAACATTTCCAAGGTTCGCGGTATTGGCCCAACCTCCGCCCAGGACCTGATGCTGTTCCGTGAACGAACCGATGCCGTGTTTCCCAGTAATCAGAAAAAAGGCGAAGAGAAGGGTCTTCGAAAATGGATTATCATGAGCTACGGTGGCGATCCGACGGATACATCAGAAAAAGAATTCCAAGAGATGATTTCGAATTGGCAGGGCTACGAAGCTGCCGCCATTGAATTTCTGTTTGTGAATTATATGATCGGGCGGAAGAAAAAGAAATAGCGTGGCAACCATACAACACCCGCAAGATCTGTCAGCGTTGACCTTTACGGCAAACTTAAATGTAAGAATCAGTAAGCAATCTAAGTTATTCGTCGACGCTTACAGGAGCCCGAAATATACGGGCACTCTGTCAGGTCTGATCTTTTAAACATGGCATGTCTTTATACTCCAACACCATGCCTGGCCTACTCAAAGCTCATTGAAGTAACTGAATGGCTGAATAGCAAGAGACATGCTATGTTTCCCAGCCACTCCAACACCTCTCCCTAAACATGGCATGTCTTGTTGATGCACTTGAATCACTAATCTCCTCAAAACCTTCTCGATGGCTCTGAATACAAAGACACCAAGAGACATGCTATGTTTTTTTCACGACACCCAACCATCCCGACGCTGTCAGAAACCGGAAAAGCGCCGGAATGCTGACAGGTCTGGAATTTTAAAACCTGACAGCACCCACCGGATCTGTCAGCGTTTGATTCTCGACACGAGAGTTCTCCACGTAGGTTCAGGAGTTTAAAAACATCAATATCGATCATATAAACATATCAAAAGTAAAAGGCCTTGAATCAACATATCCCGTCAGGGATAACCGGATGTAGCCACGGGGTTCAACCCGTGGTCGATGATAGCCTCCAAACACGATAGTCCCGGAGGGACGCTCAGTATGAATAATTTCAAATTTCTCTGTTAGGAATTATCTCTAAATCATTCATACGGATATATTTAAAATCTAAACAAACCGATATCCGGCATGGCAAATTCATACACCCAGGCTTATATCCATTTCATTTTTAGTACAAAAAATCGAAAACCACTCATAAAACCCAAATTTGAAAAGCAATTATGGGCATACATTGGCGGCATTGGCAAACAAAATGGTATCCACATCATTACATGCGGTGGCATGCCGGACCATGCACATATTTTGCTTGAACAATCAAAAACAATGACAATTGCCAAAACCATCCAGAAAATTAAAGGGGTATCTTCCAAGTGGTTAAACGATCATCATTTCTCAGATCGGGAGTTTGCGTGGCAAATTGGTTATGGTGCTTTTAGTATTGGCCATTCAGGACTAAAGCAAGCCATCCGATACATTCACAATCAAAAGAAGCACCATGAGCATAAAACATTTAAAGAAGAGTATATTGAGCTGCTTCAAAAATATGATGTAGATTACGATGAAAAATATCTATGGGGATAGTTTATCAAGCATCCTTGGATCATCCCTTACGGGATTCTACACATCTAATCTCACCAGGATACCCCGGGATAAATCCGCGGGGCTACAGCCGGACGTCCCTCTCGGGACTTGGATGCAAATTATCGTTTATTGAGTCACGAGAAGTTTTCTTCCGGGTTACGTTTTATCCATCGCTAAGTGAGCCCCGACGCTGTTAGAAACCGGAAAAGACCGAAGTGCTGACAGGTCTTATCCTACCTAAAACATGGTATGTCTTGAAAAAGAACGCAGCTCATACTCTTCACATGTTTATCAAAAAATTTCTGAAGATCTCGCAAATACGAGACATACCATGTTTATCTCATGGCAAGTGACAATCCAAATCCAACATATCCCGTTAGGGATAACCGAGTGTAGCCACGGGGTTCAGCCCGTGGTCGATGATGGCCGCCCACCACGATAGTCCCGGAGGGGACGGCCAGCATACATTAGTTCAAAACACTTAAAGAAGAGTATATCGAACTGCTAAAAAAATACGATGCAGACTATGATGAGAGGCATCTATGGGGATGATTTAAAAAAATCTTTTGGCCCATCCCCGACGGGATTTTATCCTGCTTTGAACCTTTCCTATTCACCCCGGGATAAATCCGCGGGGCTACAATCGAATGTCCCTGTCGGGACTTGGATGTAAAATATCGATTATTGAGTCATGAGTAGTTTTCTGCCGGGTTACGTTTTATCCATCGCGAAGTGAGCCTCGACGCTGTCAGAAACCGGAAAAGACCGGGATGCTGACAGGTCTGTAGTAGTTTGAGGCTGATATTTTAGCCAAGACAGTGCTAATAATCGATATCGTAAACTTGAAGTACCCAGCCATTCGCATCATCCTGAAACGTAATTGAATATGCTTTTGAGTTCGAAAAAGCGTGAAAGTGTTCCTCAGAATTTGCTTCAATTACATACGATTCCGGCTCAAATGTATTCGACTCCAAATCAAAAAATAGAAGCTCTCTGTTTGATCGGTCCGGCTGCTGGACATAAAGCACGGCAGTGGTCTCATTCAGTTTTCCGAAATCAATTGTTGTAGTATAGCTTCTTGTGTAATCGCGTATTTCACTAAATATACCAGCCGGATTCCCTTTCTGATTTCCATTTAAATCTTCACCGCTCGAAATGCTCATATCAAACGCTTCATCCGGTGAAAATGTCATCAGATTTTTGCTCTTGATGGCATAGCTATAAATTATCGGAGCAGAACTCAGGGAAAAGTAGAGCGTCCCTTCATGCGAAAAGAGTCCGCCACCACCGTACCTGAATCCCATTTCGGGAGCGATTGTACGATCTTGAAATGAAATTAAATTTGATACCTCTTCAAGACTAAAATTGTAAAGTGTCAACCCTGGATTTCGCAGATCATTACCGATTGGTTTTATCGCAGCCACACGGTTGCTGTCTGTTACGTTAAAATGATCAGGCACCGGAAATCTTTCCGAATCGGCTCCAATACAGGAACCATCTTTTTTAAAACGAAATATGCGTGATTGCTGATTCATCACCCAAACTTTATCATCCACAAAGTACGACCTCACTGGCTGAAACGAATACCCTGGGTGACAATCATCTGGATTAAGCTGGAGGAATACACCTGTTTCTTTTATGAATAGGATTACATTTCTTCTTGAACTATCGGTGACAAGCACGTCTCCACTGGCGGATACATGTACATGCTCTATCAAACTCAAATTACTTTCTGCAGGAAGCGGCACCTCCTTTTCAAGGTTAATCGTTTGACCCGATGCCCCACTTAATAGTAACAAATTGAAAAATATCAGAAGAAAGAGTTTCATCTATACTTATTCATTGAAAAAACTTTTTGGATCATCCCTTACGGGATTCTACACATCTAATCTCACCAGGATACCCCGGGATAAATCCGCGGGGCTACAGCCGGACGTCCCTCTCGGGACTAGTAATTCCTCGTCGTTCAAAAGAAGCTTGAACAAAGAGTGATAGTTTAATTTACGTTTCAATAGTTGATCAGTTCCCCAAAGCAACGATCCAGCACTAAAACATGGTATTTCTTGATACAGAACCATCGTTCTTCTCCTCATAACAATCGTAACTGCACATGAACTCCGTGGTGATTCGAGACATACCATGTTTATCTTATGGCAAGTGACAATCCAAATCCAACATATACCGTCAGGGATAACCGGTTGTAGCCACGAGGTTCAGCCCGTGGTCGATGATGGCCGCCCAACACGATAGTCCCGGAGGGGAAAGCCAGCATACATTAGTCCAAAACACTTAAAATTTGAGTATATCACACTGCTACAAAAATACGATGCAGACTATGATGAGAGATATCTATGGGGATAATTTAAAAAAATCTTTTGGCCCATCCCTGACGGGATTTTATCCTGCTTTGAACCTTTCCTATTCACCCCGGGATAAATCCGCGGGGCTACAATCGAAAGTCCCTGTCGGGACTTGATATCTTCTGTCTATTGGAATTGATAAAACAATCGTCTGTATCCACAATTCATCAGGCCAACTGCTGGTGTTTTTTATCAATATCTAAACATATCCCGCCAGGGATACATGATTGTAGCCACGGGTTTAAACCCGTGGTTGGGATTGTGTTTTAACCATAGAGTCCCAGAGGGACGATCCTCCTCCGAAAATCCTTAATTCTATGCATAGACCATCTCTGTCGGGACTCGAAGTTCTAAATCGTTAATTGACATCTGAATGATCCTTGACGATGAGAATATATGCACTCACCTTGAGGCATTTAATTATACTTGGGATGTCTCAAAAACCTGAGTTCGATTCTAAACTATCAAATAAACAGATTGGGCTGTCTAAAAAGGGCGTTTGTTAAGATATGTCACTCTCAATACTGTCATGCCGGACCCCGATCCGGCATCTCCTGCCTTAATAACGATGGGAGATCCCGCATCTCCCGAAGGGATCCCTTCGGGAAAGCGCGGGATGACGCCATTTTTGACGCCTCTAAGAACATATATTGAACCGGACTCAGGTTTTAAGGCAACCAAACTAATCTGCTTCTCAAGGCTCGCTGAAGTATCAAAACTCAGCGCCACCACTTGACATACATTGTTTTTTCTCGAGTACCCCCCGACGCTTACAGGAACCCGAAATACACGGGTACGCCGTCAGGTCTGCACTCTTAAACATGGCATGTCTTTTTGTTGGACCTGTATTACTTATCTTCTGAAAACTTCTCGATGGCTCTGGATACAACGCCACCACGAGACATGCCATGTTTCATTTATACCCCCAAATCCGACGCTGTCAGCAACCGGAAAAGCACCGGAATGATGACAGGTTTCTCTATAATAAAAAACCCTGCCCCGGAACTGAATCCGAAGCAGGGTTTTGAATTTTTGTTCAGCTCGAGGCTGAATGGTTCTCACGGTT
>Ga0209938_1000190_pt1 | contig 32782 bp, 26 predicted proteins | sample SalPonR2_C_D1_MG_FD_185708 | JGI IMG/M metagenome (GOLD analysis project Ga0209938, IMG submission 185708) | Salt pond soil microbial communities from South San Francisco under conditions of wetland restoration - Salt Pond MetaG R2_C_D1_MG... ... | reverse complement strand
CGCCGAGCGCGAAAGAAATCCTTTAATAATTGAGCGCAAGCCTTTTGTTCTAAGCCGTAAGCCACCTCTGTTGTCGGGTGTAATAAGTGGGGGTCATATTGTACATACCCTCGTTTTTCATCTGCCGCTCCATATACCAATTTTCCTATCCGCGCCCATTGGAGAGCTCCAGCGCACATGGGGCAGGGCTCCAGGGTGACATAGATGGAACATTGATCTAAAAACTTCCCACCTAAAGCTTCGCTTGCTGCGGTGATAGCCATCATTTCGGCATGGGCGGTGACATCAGTCAACTGTTCAGTGGCATTATGAGCGCGAGCGATAATCCGACCGCCACATACGATAACAGCTCCCACCGGAACCTCTCCTTTCTCAGCTGCTTTTTCGGCTTCCTGCAAAGCTTGCTTCATAAAATACGAATCGGTATATACTTCAATCATTATTATTCGGCTATTTTTCGAGCATTTCGGGTGTGTTTGCACAAAATTAAAAAGCTTTGTCTTTGAAAGGATAAAAAGTTTTTATTTTTGCACATGGAACAGAATACAGCCCACAGCCAGACAAAATTTAAGGAAGAAGGACTCACTTTTGACGACGTATTGCTCGTGCCGGCCTACTCGGAAGTACTCCCGCGCGATGTCGACATATCCACTCAATTGACCAGAGAAATTCGCATTCAGGCTCCGATCGTATCGGCCGCTATGGATACGGTGACTGAAAAGCATCTGGCGATAGCTATTGCCAGGCAAGGTGGTCTGGGTGTGATTCACAAGAACATGACGATTGAAGAGCAGGCAGAGCAAGTCCGCAGTGTAAAGCGATCGGAGAGTGGAATGATTATCGATCCGGTGACCTTGACCAAGGATGCTACTGTCGGTCAATCTCTGGCGCTAATGAAACGGTTTAAGATCGGGGGGATTCCCGTTGTGAATAACAACAATGAGCTCATTGGAATTCTCACTAACCGCGATTTGCGTTTTGAGGAAAATATGGCTCGACCTATAACGGACATCATGACGCGGGAGAACTTAGTGACAGCACCTTTGGGCACTGGAATGGAACGCGCGCAGGATATCCTTCAAAAATATAAAATCGAAAAGCTTCCTGTGATTGATGATCAGGGCCGCCTGGCAGGTTTAATTACCTATAAAGACTTGATGAAAGTCCGAGACTTCCCAAATGCCAATAAAGACGGCTATGGCCGACTGATGGTTGGGGGAGCTGTCGGAGTCACAGCAGATACGCTGGATCGCGTATCGGCCATGAAAACAGTTGATGTCGATGTTGTCTTTGTTGATACCGCTCATGGACATAGTAAGGGGGTCCTGGATACAGTTCGTGCGATTAAAAAGGAGTTTCCCGATTTGCAGATCGTAGGCGGGAATATAGCCACAGGTGAGGCTGCGCTAGCTTTAGTTGAGGCCGGCGTAGACGCCGTAAAAGTAGGTGTAGGCCCGGGTAGTATTTGCACCACGCGTATTGTAGCAGGTGTGGGTGTTCCTCAGCTGTCAGCGATCAACAAGGCTTATGAAGCTATAAAGCATACGGATGTTCCGATTATTGGTGACGGGGGTATTCGATACACAGGCGATATTGCCAAGGCCATAGCAGCGGGAGCGAGTAGCATTATGGCGGGAAGTTTGTTTGCCGGTGTAGAAGAGGCTCCCGGTGAGACTGTGATTTATGAGGGTCGAAAATACAAAGTATATCGCGGTATGGGCTCTATTCCAGCCATGCAGCAAGGATCAAAGGATCGTTATTTTCAAGATGTGGAAGATGATATTAAGAAGCTCGTTCCCGAAGGTATTGAGGGGCGAATTGCATATAAAGGGGCTTTGGCGGAAATTATGGTTCAGTATTTAGGGGGGCTCCGGGCCGGTATGGGATATTGCGGTGCCGCCAGGATTTCTGAATTGATGAATGCCCAGTTTATAAAAATATCTGCTGCCGGAGTGACCGAAAGCCATCCGCACGATGTGCATATCACCAAAGAATCTCCGAACTACAGTCGAAGATAATTTGGATCTGTTGTCAAGGTCGAAATCTGCTAGCGAAATCCAAAGGTTCTTCTCATGAGTAATCCTTCATTAGATTTAGGCTCACTCTTGCCTATTGATCCGGATTGGTTTCTCAATCCCGATCCTGTTCGATTGGCGCACGACCTGATCGGCCAGTTTTTAATAAGCGATAAAGACGGACAGCAAACCGGAGGGCGAATTGTCGAAACAGAGGCCTATAAAGCCCCGGAAGACAAGGCCTGTCATGCTCACCTGAATCGATATACTAAACGGACTTCAGTTATGTTCGAAGCGGGGGGAAGGACCTACGTTTATTTATGCTATGGGATCCATCACCTACTAAATATCGTCACCGGTCCGCAGGGAGCGGCTCATGCCATATTGATACGAGCGATCGAACCCATTTGGGGCCTGGAAAGACAATCGGAGCGACGCTCAGGCCGGCCGCGCAGGGAATGGACCAATGGCCCGGGTAAACTCACTAAAGCCCTGGGCATCACCAAGGCAGATAACAACCGCCCAATAAATCAAAAATCATCTTCCATTCACCTTTTTCGAAGCCCCCAATCCAATCCTAAAGTACAATCCGCCCCTCGCATAGGAATTGACTATGCTGAAGAGTGTATCCACTGGCCCTGGCGGTTTTTAGACGCAGATTCTCGTTTTGTTAGCGCACCAGCTCCATAATTTATTCAATAATCTGTACTTTTGATAGAGTTGAACCTGTTTATAGTCGTAAATATCCTTTTCATGATTCACCTTCGGCACATTTTTGGCATATTACTCCTTCCTTTCTTGACCTATGCGAATTCTCCTGAAGTTCCAGACCTGCCTGCGATCGACACTGTATACTTAAATGAAGTTCGGTCTATTGCTTTTCACCCCACAGGTATCGTCACTGGATATCCCATCGTCGATTTGGATAAAGGCAGTCTCACGCTTCGCTTTGATGACCTCGATGGCGAATTTAGTAAGTACCGATATAGCTTTTACCATTGCAATCAGGACTGGGAATACTCGACAGAACTTCGAGAATTTGATTACCGACGTGGATTTGTTGAAGAAGATATTTTTGATTTTGAGCTCTCATTGGGAACTGACGTCCCCTATGCCCATTTTAACCTTCAGCTCCCAAATGCTGAAAATGAATTCCTGATATCAGGTAATTACGTTTTATTTGTCTATAAATACATCAACGGGGAGCGGTACCCTGCTTTTTCCCGCCGCTTTATGGTTGTTGATAATCGGGTCGATATCCGGGTAGAACAAATTGTTCCTCGTCGGGCCAGTATTAGTCGCACTCATCATGAAATCAATATTTACGCGGGATTTGACGACTTTTCCATTCGAAATCCCTTTAAGGAAGTGAATGCATATGTTTATCAAAATGGAGTTTGGTCCCGCGGGTATACACATATCGCCCCCCAGACCGTTCAGCTGAACGAAATGTCCTTTCGCTATCCCTCTCAAGTCGTTTTTCCAGCAATAAAGGAGTTTCGATACTTTGATATTCGAAATCTAAATTTTAGGACCGAGCGCGTTTTCAATATTTACAGGGAAACCGACACGATTGATGTCATTTTGCAGACCGACCGACCGCGAGGCACCAATTATTTTACTTATTTTGACATTAACGGACGTTATGTTTTTCAAAATATGGATGGCATTCGGCGCGTCGCCATCACCGCATCGGAGGAGGAAGAAATTGGGCTCATCCTCAATGAAGAAGAAGATCAGATGAATCGTCGAATCGAATTGATGAGCCAATATGTCAATGTTCACTTCTCTCTGAATATGGCCGAAATTCCCGGGAAAGATGTTTACCTGGTGGGGGGCTTTAATGATTATAAATTAGATGAGGACTCCCGGCTCAATTACGACGAACCTGAAAAAGTATATTACAAAACCCTCATGCTCAAACAGGGCTATTTTGAGTACTTGTATGTCACTCGGGACCGCATCACCGGCGAGGTCGACTGGACCGAAATTGAGGGCAGCCGTTTTGAAACCATCAACGATTATCTCGTTTTCATTTACTACCGTCCGTTTGGCACTTTTTACGACCAACTCATTGGCATGAAAACGTTCCGTTCCGCCGATTTGTAAATTTTATTTGGGGGTTACCGCGTCCTGGACGCGGTCGCTACGGTCGGGACACGGCCCTTCAGCCCCTAAGATTCATGCCCGGTGCAATAAGGTAGATCGAACTCGCTTGTATTTTCTTTTTATTCAGCCCTCAATATCTGGCTTCGGGCGCTTCGCTCCCTCCCATCGCTAACCCGAAGATTTGCGATAAATTGAAGAATGAAAAGCAATAATAGATACGCAGGGCTTTAGAGACCTCATTCTATCCTAAAAGTCTGCTGGAATTGATATTTGTCGAATATATTCACTCGTTTATCGCATAGAAACACCTGAAGCTTTCAGAACAACTACATTTATGCGTAAAGGAGATGACTATGAAGCAGATGATATTCTTTTTGTGTCTATTTATGACCTGTGCAGGGGTCCATGCACAAGAACAGACCTCCCCCTGGACTCTCGAGGAATGTGTGGATTATGCTCGCGAACATAACTTAAACCTTGCTTTGTCATACCTCGATCAACGTGCGGCAAACACAGAGGCCCGCCGGACCCGCCACAGCCGGTGGCCAAGTTTGAGCGCCTCATCTAATTTCGGGTATAATTTCGGACGTACCATTGACCCTACCTCCAATGAGTTTATTACCACGGGTTTGGGGTTCAACAGCATATCAGTCAATTCAGGGCTCACCTTGTTCAATTACAATCGAATCAACAATAGTATTCGTCAGGCGGGTATTGACCAACAAGTGGCTGCTCTTAATTATGAACAATCAGAACTCGATTTGTCCCTTCAAATTGCAAATTTGTATTTAAATGCTTTATTAGCCAAAGAGAACGAAAAGATTGCGGAAACGCAATATAAAAATGTTGAAAATCAATTGGATCGCACGTCGCGCCTGGTTCAATCCGGAGCGCAGCCCAAAGCTGCAGAGTATGAATTACGCGCAGAACTAGCGGCTCAAAAGCAACAGTGGGTCAATGCTGAAAATAATGCGTATTTAGCTCTTTTACAACTCAAGCAAGCTCTCCAATTGGAAATAGATACTCCTTTTGATATCGCAGCTCCGCCTGCGGATGTCCAGGTGGAAAGTATGGAGGTCCGAAGTGTTACGGAGATTTTTGAACGGTCACTGGCGACTCAGCCCGTGTATCGAGCTGCCGAAATGAATGTACAATCTGCGCGTCTGGGCCGAAAAATTTCTCAATCTGCCTTCTTCCCTTCACTAAGCCTTGGGCTCAACGTAAACTCGAATTACTCCACTCAAGGGCGGTTTTTGGAAGGCACTGAGCTTCAGACTCAACGCGTACCGGCCCAATTTCAAGGGGAGATGGGCGAGTTGACTTTCCTTTCGGCGAGTCCCACTTTTGTCACACCCGGATGGTTAGAACAGATGGATAATAACCTCGGTTTTGGTTTTGCCTTACAACTCGGAATCCCCATTTACAGCAATTATAATAATCGGGCTAATGTTCAGCAGGCAAAGATACAGCGATTGCGTGCTGAGCGCCAGTTAGATCTGCAAGAGCAAACGATCCGCATTGATGTAGAACGAGCGGTAGCAGATTTGCGTGCGGCTTCAAAAAGTTATGAGGCATCTCAGTCCGCCTTTGAAGCCGCTCAGATCGCATTTGAAAATACGCAGAAGCAATTTGATCTCGGAAGTGCTAGCGCCTTCGACTTCTTTCAGAGTCAACAACGCTTGCAGTCTGCTCAGTTACAAATGTCTGTATCAAAATATGATTATTTATTTCGACAGAAGATTGTCGACTTTTATTTAGGAAACCCCATAAAGCTATAGCCATGGCTAAAAGCAGAAAAAGAAGATATTGGATAATTGGAGGATTAATAGCAGTCGCCCTATTGATGCTACTGGCTTATTTTAACCGCTCCACTGATGAAGGAATGCTTGTTCAGAGCAGCACGATTGAAAAACGCGACATTCTGGAAACGGTTCAAGCCTCCGGTCGTATCTACCCCGAAAAGGAAGTCAAGATCAGCTCAGATGTGAGTGGTGCGATTTTCGACCTGTCCGTCCGTGAGGGCGACTCCGTGAAAGAGGGTCAGTTCATTGCTCAGATTGACCCGGAAGTAATAGAATCTCAGGTTCAGCGAGCCCAGGCGAGTGTGAATAGTGCGCTTGCTCAACTTGCCCAGAATGAAGCTGGCGAAGCTCAGGCGGAAGCCCAGGTGGAACAGGCCCAGGCCCAGGTCAATACACAGCGGGTTATTCATAATAGAAACACCAACTTGTATGAAGAGGAGGTTATTTCCAGCCAGGAGTTGGAACAATCACAACTCAATTTGGACAATGCCGAGGCGAATTTAAAATCGACGAAGGCTCAATTGCGCTCCGCCCAAAAAGCCGTAGAAGCAGCAAGGTACAATGTGCAGAGCGCTCGCGCGAGTTTGAAAGAATTGACGACCAGTCTGGATCGGACGACTATCTACGCCCCCACGGATGGGATTGTATCGAAACTCAATGTGGAGGAGGGCGAGCGTGTCGTAGGTACGATACAAATGACAGGTACTGAACTGATGCGAATTGCTAACTTCAACTCTATGGAGGTGCGGGTAGAGGTAAGTGAAAATGATATCATTCGGCTCAATCAAAACGATGAAGTAGATATTGAAGTTGACGCCTACATCGGTCGTATTTTCAGAGGTTATGTAACTGAAATTGCGAGTTCTGCTGCTGATATCGGATCAGCTACTTCCGGGAGTGGCATCAATACCGAACAAGCGACAAATTTCATCGTTAAGATTCGAATCGACTCGGCATCCTATGCCGACCTGATCGAAAAAGATCGCCAATTCCCGTTTCGTCCCGGTATGAATGCCAATGTCGAAATCAAAACTCGTGGTGCTGAAAATGTGGTTGCTGCTCCTATTGGAGCCATTACTACTCGCGATGAAGATGACGACGAGGAGCGGACCTCCGCGATTCAAGATCAATTTCAGGAGGTAGCTTTTATTATCGAATCGGATACCGTAAGACAAGTTCGCGTGGAAACCGGCTTACAAGATGCTGAGTTTATTGAAATAAAATCCGGCCTTGGAGTGGGTGATCAAGTGGCTTCCGGCCCATATTCGGCCGTTTTTCAACGACTAAAGGAAGGCTCTACAGTTCGGGTGGAAAATAAAAATGGGGAATAATGACTTCCAATGCGATTCTCATTTTAGCTAAGAATCCCGAAGCCGGACGAGTGAAGACCCGATTGGCGGCTACTGTTGGAATTTCTCAGGCACTTACTATATATAAAGAGCTTTATACTCAAACGCTAAATTTAGCCGCGACCATAAAATCGTCGACATCATACGTTTTTCAATCGCCAAAACAAGATCCTGGTGTATTTCCGTCCTCCCGACTTCAGAGTCGTTTGCAAGCTGAAGGCGATTTAGGTGACCGCATGCTTGCCGCCTTGCAGGCGGGATTAAATGAACATGAAAAAGCAGTCATGATCGGTGCTGATTGTCCAGGCTTGGGAGTGGCTCACTTTCGAAAAGCGTTTAAAGCATTAGATCAGGTGGATTTAGTCCTGGGCCCTTCGGAAGATGGTGGTTTTTATTTGTTGGGAAGCAAAGAGCCCTATCCCGATTTATTTGTAAATCGATCCTGGAGTCACGAAGAAGTCTTTTCAAAAACCGTAGATTTAGCATCCAAGCTCGGACTGTCGATGTATATTTTACCTGAATTGTACGATATTGATTACGAGTCTGATTGGGATCGTTGGCAAAAAGAACGGGAACTCTAAATCGCCTGAATGCTATGCGAATATTACTTGTGGAGCCCTTTTTGGGTGGAAGTCACAAACAATGGGCTGAACAATGGAGCGCCCATTCTCAGCATACGGTTGATATTGTAGGTCTTCCCGGAAGGTATTGGAAGTGGCGCATGATCGGAAGTGCGCCAGTTATGGTTCAAAAAATGGTGGACGGTATCCGACCAGATTTGCTGGTTTACTCCAGTATGGCTAATGTCGCAGCCATTCGAGGGCTGTTGCCTGCGGATTGGCAAACTATTCCCTCAGTCTTATACATGCACGAAAATCAACTCGTATATCCGACTATGCCCAAAAAAGGAAAAAGGCCCCAACGGCAGCCGAGTTTAGAGATGATTCATGCAATTTCTTGTCTGGCTGTCGACCGCATATTTTTTAATTCGGAATTTCATCGGAATAGCTTTCTCGAAGCCATTGCGACATCCATTGATCGATTTCCCGATTACCAGTGGACCGATCAGGTGCCCTTAATTTCTGATAAAAGTGAAGTCCTGTACGTTGGAATTGAGGCTCCGGAAGAGTTCCGATCTCCTCCTGCAAGTAAAAAGGAGTCAGGACCGCCTGTTATTCTGTGGAATCACCGTTGGGATTTTGATAAAGCACCTCGACCTTTTTTTCAAATGTTATATCGCTTGCAAGATCGAGGTGTTGACTTTCAACTTATCGTACTGGGCGCATCTAATCCTGCAACGCACTCTATTTTTACAGAGGCGCGAAATCGATTGGCCAGGCGGATCATACACTGGGGATTCGTTGATACGAGGGCAGAATATTACAATTTGCTTTGGCAAGCGGATGTAGTTCCCGTCACCTCCTTACAGGAATTTTTTGGAATCTCAGTTCTCGAGGCCGTTTCTCGGCTGACGTACCCTCTACTTCCGAATAGACTGTCATATCCCGAGCACATACCCCTTGATTTACATAGCGAGTACCTCTACTCTGGAATGAAAAGTTTGGAGGGAAAGCTCACCCAGTTTTTGGCAGCTCCCAGACCGCCAGATTTACGCATACAGCAACATATTTCGCGCTATTATTGGCCCGAAATAATAGGGGCTTACGACCATGCATTTGAAAAAGTCACCAGTGTCATTACCACGAAATAAGTATGGAAAAGTCGCAGAAGATTATTGTTCAGATCAAGGCGCGACGAAGGAGCCTATTAGTAGAGGCAACGAAGATATGAGCAAATAGAACAAGACTTGGTCTATAACGGATTTAGTGGTAATGACACTAGTGTCAACCTAATCAGGGAGCTATTCGCATGGCTAACCCCAGTGAGAACTTCCATACAGTGAGTGCTGCCAGTTTTATAGTTGCCTGATCCTGGTCGAAGCGGGGATTCACTTCAGAAATATCCAAAGAAGTAACACGAGGGTGTTTACCAAATAACTGAGCTATTTCCAGCCAAAGAGTGGAAGAAATACCGCTGGCGTTGGTTGCGCTCACACCCGGCGCCTCCCCCTGCTTTACTACATCCATATCCATTGTAGCCATGATTTGAGGACTTTCAACTTCATGTAGAGTCTTTTCTACCTGCTTCACGGAAAGCTGACTTTCAAACCCATACCCACCACAGTCACTCACAAATTGAAGATGTTGAACGGCACAGGAAGCCGGATTCAGTCCCAGAACGAAATATTCATCTAACTTGCCGCTGGGATGCTCCCAGGCCTGGCGAAACGGGGAGCCCGAGTGGGCTTTTCCATTCTTGAACGGCCTGACGTCGGCATGGGCGTCAATATTGACAATACTTACCGATTCCATTTGCTGGGTATAGCCCAAAAAATGTCCCAGAGCGGTTTCGTGTCCCCCTCCCAGAATAACCGGGTAGCGACCTGCTTGAAGGGATTTCGCCACTTTTATCCCGAGTGCTTTCTGGTGATTTTCCATCGATGTCGTTTTGGGTACGATCTGGAGCCTCTGGCTGGATGAAATTAATTTCTTGTGAATATCGTAATAGGCCGGGTGAGGGGTTAATTTATAAAAGGCTTCAGCAATGAATTCCGGAGCTTCAGATGCACCGATTCGTCCTCCATTTCTTTCTACGCCCTCATCTGACGGAAATCCAATCAGATCTATACCTGGCCCAGTGCTTTTTTCGATCAGATCTGAAATTCTTGGGTCTTTCATTTTTTCCCCTCAATTTGATTAAAATTAACGGTTTTTCCAAGCCCTTGAATAAGTTTACCTTTGTACGCTGGCTTCCTTCTGGGGTCTAATATCAAAACGAAAAAAACAACTTTTGGTGCACCCGCATCGTTCACCAAGGTATAAGGAATAATTATGAGTTTACGGATTGGAATTTGGACATGTTTCTTTATGTTATGCAGCAGCTGGATATTCTCTCAGTCTGCTCAATTGGCTCAACAGTATTACAAGGATGGGGAATACGAAAAAGCAGCTCAACTATATCGACAGCTCCACGAAAAGCATAGTAATACCACCACCTTTACCGAAAGGTATGTGGACTGTCTAATACAGCTCCGCCAATATGATCAGGCCGAAAAGACACTTCAGTCAAAACTAAAGAAGGACAAAAGTGAGTCCATGTACCACTACATGCTGGGTCAGGTATATCGACAAAAAGGGGAAGTGGAAAAAGGCCAGCTTGCGTTCAGCGATGCCATAAAATTTATGCCGGCCAATCGGTCGGATGTTCTCCGGCTTGCTCAGAAATTTTACAGAGATGGCGAAATAGATTATGCGATTCAAACCTATCAACGAGGAGGAGAGCTGCTTAAGGATGAAGTTGTTTTTGCTAATAATCTGGGAGGACTTTATCAAAAGAAGGGTGACATCTCCAATATGATTGCCTCTTTTCTCATCACACTAAAAGACCAACCGCGACGACTAGATCAGGTAAAAACCTTATTCCAAAGGTATTTGACAGAGAACGAACACTTTGAAATGCTGGAGGACCAGGTTTACGCCCTTATTCAGGAAGAAGGAGATAAGGAACAGTATCCCGAATTGTTGGCCTGGTCGGCTGTGCAATCGGAGAATTTTCGAGCAGCTTTGCGACAAATGCAAGCGCTGGACCGCCGGAATTTTGAGAATGGTCGACGCGTATATAATCTGGCACAATCCGCTGAGAATGCGGGAGATTTTATCACAGCACAGAAAGGGTACGACTATATTATTGAACAAAAAGGTGAGGAGTCTCCCTATTATTTTGCCGCTCAACAAAAGTCATTAAACGTACGACTCAAGCAATTGACCACAGGTTTTGATTTTAAAAAAGAAGATATTCGATTGCTTTTTAATGATTATAATCAATTGCTCGACGAAAAGGGCAGAAATCCCAGGACAGCTTCTATTATGGGAGATCAGGCGCGAGTAGCAGCTTTTTATTTGAATGATATTCCCGCAGCAATTGAGATTTTGGAGCAAATGGTCAATATTCCGGGAATGAACCCCCTGGTGCAATCCCGGGCTAAAATCCGTCTCGCAGACTATTACTTAATGGATGGAAAGAAATGGGATGCGACCCTATTATACTCTCAGGTCGACAAAGCCATGCCCGAAGCGGCTGTGGGTGAGAAAGCGAGGTATAAAAATGCCATGCTGTCGTATTTCACAGGTGACTTTGAGTGGGCTCAAAGCCAACTGGATATTCTAAAAGCGGCAACTTCTCGGGTAATTTCCAATGATGCTATAGATCGTTCAGTTTTTATCATGGATCATTTGAATCTGGATACGACCTCAAAATCCTTATCGCTTTTTGCTCAGGCAGAATTGTTGATTTTCCAAAACCAGTTTGAGCAAGCTGAGCAAAAAATGGACAGCGTTAATTTACTGTTTCCCGAGCATACGCTGGCGGAAGAAATTTTATATGCGAAATCTAAAATTCAACGAAAGAACTTAAATTTTGAAGCTGCAAGAGATCTGTTGGAGGAAATCACGATTAAACATCCAGAAGGGCTAAAGGCAGACAATGCCCTTTTCGAATGGGCTGAATTGGAAGAGCTTCAATTCGATCGACCGGAAAAAGCAAAGGAGCTTTACGAAAAGCTATTTTTAGATTACACAAACAGTACTTTGGCTGAAGAGGCTCGCAAACGCTATCGACGCTTGCGCGGAGACTCTATTTGATCTTTTTCGATATCATTCGAGAAGCTAAAAATGAACCATGATTCAATATAATGTAACGATAAAGCTAGACGCGGAAGTCGAATCGAAATGGTTGGACTATATGAAGAAGAAACACATTCAGGACGTGCTGGATACTGGTCTGGTTGTGCATTATCGACTTTCTAAATTAATTCAGAATGGCGAGGACGGACCGTCTTATACGATTCAGTACATCTTGCCCTCTATGCGGCATATGCATATGTATCAATCAAAGCATGCCAGCCGATTGCAAGAAGAACATACTGAGAAATTTAAGGGCCAATTTGTAGCGTTTCGCACAATGATGGAAGTCGTATCTGAACTGGAAAGCAATTAGTCAAATACGACTGCCGCCAGCAGTCGTATTCTACTTGCTTAACTGGAGGGTATCGCGTACCTTCGACTCATTAAATGTTTTGTTATGAGTGCAAGAATGGAAATCAAGCGTATTTTAAAAGAAATGCCCATTGGTGATGCGGTTACCGTTTCAGGTTGGGTTCGAACGTTTAGAAACAACCAATTTATCGCCTTGTCTGATGGGACTTGTCTATCCACTTTGCAGTTGGTCGTTGAGCGGGATGATTTAGGCGAGGATATGATCAAGAAAATAAACCCGGGGGCGGCTATTCGGGTAACAGGGGAGTTGACTCCTTCACAGGGACGAGGACAAAAGGTGGAAATAAAAGTCTCAACTCTAAAAATTTATGGCGAGAGCGATCCGGAGGTATATCCTTTGCAGCCGAAAAAACACAGTCTGGAGTTCTTGCGAGAAAAGGCTCATTTGCGAATGCGCACGAACACCTTCGGTGCTATTTTTCGGGTCCGCCACCATATTGCTTACGCCATTCATCAGTTTTTTCACGAGGAAGGCTATTTTTATTTGCATACGCCAGTGATTACTTCTTCAGATGCTGAAGGGGCCGGGGAAATGTTTCAGGTTACCAGTTTACCTATTAACGATGCACCGCAGACTGAGGAAGGTCATGTCGATTATTCTCGAGACTTTTTTAAGCAGAAAACGCATCTCACCGTTTCAGGGCAATTGGAAGCTGAAGTAGGTGCGATGGCTTTGAGTAAAGTTTACACCTTTGGACCGACTTTTCGGGCTGAGAACTCAAACACTTCTCGACATCTTGCGGAGTTTTGGATGATTGAGCCGGAAATAGCTTTTGCCGATATCCACGATAATATGGATGTGGCAGAGAAAATGCTCAAATATATTTTGGATTACGTGCTAAAATCCTGTGATGAGGATCTTGAGTTTTTGGAAAATCGGATAATTCAGGAGGACAAACAAAAACCGAAGCAAGAGCGTCAACCGATGGCTTTACGTGAGAAGCTACGATTCTGCCTAGAGAACGATTTTGAGCGCTTAACCTATACCGAAGCGATTGAGATTCTCCTAAAGAGCAAGCCGAACAAAAAGAAAAAATTCAACTTCGTTATTGAAGAGTGGGGCGCTGACTTGCAGTCCGAGCACGAACGGTATTTAGTAGAAAAGCACTTCAAAAAGCCCGTCATTCTAAGGGACTATCCCAAGGATATTAAGGCCTTTTACATGCGTCAGAATAAAGATGATAAGACGGTGGCCGCAATGGATATATTATTTCCCGGCATAGGGGAAATTGTAGGTGGTGCTCAACGGGAAGAGCGTTTGTCAGTCTTAACCAATCGCATGAAGGAAATGGATGTTCCCGAAGAGGATTTATGGTGGTATTTAGAGTTGAGAAAATTCGGTACGGCCCCTCACGCTGGTTTTGGACTCGGGTTTGAGCGCCTGGTTCAGTTTGTAACAGGTATGACAAACATTCGAGATGTTATTGCTTTTCCACGTTATCCAGGACACGTCGAATTTTAACTCATATCATCTTGAACCAGTCTTGAAAGTATTCTCCTACGACCGGGATGACGTACTTTTCTTCAGATAGTGCTTTCACAATGCTTATAATCCACAACATGACAACCAGGATTCCGACAATTAAGTTGAGTCCGGGAATCAAGGATAAAACCAGGCCGAGGAGACTAATCCCTAATACCTGACGGAGATAAAATGAAGCGAATTCCTCCCGATTTTCATTTTGATTCAGAACAAGAGCAATAATCCAACCGATAATTGTAATGTGAGCTAAAATAGCTTTTCCTTTTGCATCCATGTGCATAAGGTACGAATATTTGCACATTTTTGCAAGCCCAATATGTAGCTCCACATGTTTATAATGTGAGGCGTTGGCGAGGAGCCAAGTCTTTTACTTCTTTTGGGTTACCATTTGATAGTCCAGCCAATAGAGGGCACGCAGGGATATTGTCGTTTGCTGGTCGCGCTGGAACAAGTTTCGAAATTGATTGAAGTAGGTTCGGTAAACAATGGGTTCGAGTGCGATCAGTTGGCTATTCAATGAAACAATCAGATCGCTTCCAGGGGCAAAGCGCCAGGTCAGAGTAGCGTCTATATTAACGGTATTAAAATTGATATCGTGAAGCCCGGGTTCCAATTCGAATTCGTCGATATAATCTATGTTATCCAGGCGACTTTTTTCGTTTAGGATTTGGAACTGCGTGTATTCGACTTGACTCCAGTAGTGCCTAAGTCGAAGATCCAAATTGATACGGTTGGTAAAGGTGTATTTAGCGGTAATTTCATTATTGATGACCACCTGATCCCGCGTTCCAATTAAAGTAGACTGGAGTTGGGGTGCTGCGGAGGCTACCCAGCCTTGATCTCCAAAAAGTTTAGAATATTCTGCTGTCCAAATCATAAATAATCGATCTGAAAAGCGGATACGCGGTTGTAAGCGCACAAAATATTCGGAGCGGCCCTCGCTATCCCAATGAGTATATTCTCCGCGTAGGTTGAGAGCTAGAGTGCGGGCATAATTACTCGATAAAAAGGCCTCCACTGTTCCATTAGCGGGAAGTGGAAGATACTCTGAAAAATCGGAGGTGCGGGGCTCGAAATAATCCCGGGTTTCAATCGGCCTTAGGCTCATATTAACCCCATAACCCCAAAAGTTTTTGCTTAAAATAAAACTGTTCATGCCCAAGGACCAGGATGAAAAACGGCTGGGTTGATATAATTCCTGGTAGTTAGAGAAAAGGGTAACATTTCCTCGGACAAAGCGGCCAAAAGGCCTATTTTTATTATAACTGCCCGATGTGCTGACTTCCCTATTGTTGGCAAAAAGTAAGAACCCCATGTCATTGGGATCATAATTATCGCTCATTTCACTGTAAGCGGCATTCCAGCGCCAAAGCCCACTGATTTTGCCGGCGGACACATCGTACTTATGTCCGATATCTGATTGATCTGAAAAATACTTTTGCGAGAGGACTCCCAGCCCACTAAATTGATAGGTTTGATCTGCGTTTCTAAGTCGGGTTTGAATCGCTGACACATTCGCATCATAGGCGGAACCGCTGCGCCATACATTCGTATTTATGAGGGCCAAACTGGAATTGTTGGGCAGGTTTTGGTCAATGACCATCATGTTGTAATTGGTTAGCGGCTGCGTTTGATAAACCTCTTCTCCCCCGGTATTTTTATTTCTAAAAACAGCATTTGTTTGATTTACAATTCCATTTATCATTCCCATTCCGAGCCCATTGCTATTTCGCCCGGAAACTTTTGTTGCATTCAAGAGGGGGCTGATTTGAGGGTTGTCAATCAGCTCTACTTCTTCGTCATTATTCGCTCTCTGAATGGCATCGGCGCGTCGCAAAGGAACGTCACCAATTCGCCGGCTGTAAAATAATTCGCCACGGTCGAATAAGTCTAAACCTTCAGTGAAAAAGGGCCTGAACTCCTGAAACTGAATCTCAAAGGGTGTCAGATTCAGCACTTGGGGGTCAGTTCGAACATTGCTAAAATCTGGAATCAAGGTCATGTCCATGGTATAGGACTCGTTGATCCCCCACTTGATATCCATACCGCCTCGAAGACTTTCTTCCCAATCTCGGCCGGGATTGTTTTGAGCAACTGCAGCAATGTAAGGGTTAATTGAAAGTCGAATAGGAGGTTTAATATCTTTCAGGGTGTTGGTAAAACCAAATTGATTGATAAAGCCATCGATATTTGGATTAATAAAATTCCAATGTGCCGTTTCTCGATTTCTCCGTATTCGCCTCAAGAAGTTAACATTCCAGTCCTGTTCGTCGCGCCCGGGAAACCGCAATGCGGCATATGGTATTCGAAATTCGGCCGTCCAGCCGTTCTCGTGGATTCGAGCTTCACTTTCCCAAACAACATCCCAGGTCCGGTCTTCGCCCGAGCTAGTATAAAAAATGTCCGCTTGAATATTTTTTGGGCTTACAAAAAACCCCATTGCGCTATTCCCTCCTTGATATGCATCGATAATAAAGCCAAAAATATCCGTATTCGCACTGAACAAATCATCTCGAATGGACAACTCCTTTAATATACCTTCGGGGTGGGTATCGTGCATTTCGGCAAGGACATACAGGGCATTATTATCATAGAGAACTCGAATTTCTGTGCTTTGGCTGGCGGGACTCGCTGTTTCTGGACTTTCCTGAGTGAAACCAGAATTAACGTCACTCATACTCCACCATTTTTCATTAGCCAGTGCATCTATGTTGATTTCCACACTATCCGGGATACGCTGGAAGTACGCTTGCTTGCGTTCAATTTCATTTTGGGCTCCCAGGAAGAAAGGAAGCCCTAGTAAAACGATGAAGACCTGTTTGATCATGGCCGCAAAGCTAATTAATTTGATATTTATTTATGAACTTGATAGTAACATCAACCTGTGAGTCTAAAATATTGTTGTGAAAACCGTAAAGCGTTGAGGAATTGCCGTAAACGGAGCTAAATTTCAGAGCCAAACTCGCAATCCAACGGATATATTTTATCTTTGGCAAGAGAATTGCAGAACTACATAGTATATAACTCAAAAGAATACTTACATGAGCGTTGTTGAAATGAAGGTCCCTACAGTCGGAGAGTCAGTTACAGAAGTCACCCTTTCTGAATGGTTAGTGAAAGAAGGTGATTACGTGGAAATGGATCAACCGATTTGCGAATTTGAATCGGATAAAGCTACACTGGAGTTTCCTGCCGAGGCCGCCGGTGTGATCGAGTTTGTAGCCAGTGAGGGAGATGACCTTGAAATTGGGGACCTGGTGGCGAAGATTGATACTTCAGCGGAAAAAAGTAAGTCTTCGGGTGAATCCAGGGAAAAGTCTTCTGAGAAAGAGAACTCTGAATCCAAAGAGATGGACACATCTTCTGATGAGTCCAAAGACGAATCGAATGAGGATCATCCGGCAAGCGGGGAGCCTTCTCCGGCAGCAGCCAAGATGATGCGCGAGAATGATCTTAGCGCGTCTGATATCAAGGGAACAGGTAAGGAAGGCCGAATTATAAAGGAGGATGTTCAAAAGGCTCTTGAAGAGCGAAATGAAAAGCAATCTGAAAGTAAAAATACTCCAAAAGAAGAAGCCGGGGAAGAAAGCAAGCCCGAGCGCCCTTCTTTTAGCTCTTCTGAAAAATCTCGTGACGAGCGTCGCGAAAAGATGAGTCGTATGCGCCGCACCATAGCTAAACGTTTGGTATCAGCAAAGAATGAAACGGCCATGCTTACGACCTTCAATGAAGTTGATCTGACGGAGATTATGGCCATGCGTAAGAAGTATCAAGACCGTTTCGTCGAAAAGAATAATATTAAGCTGGGTTTTATGTCACTCTTTTCAAAAGCCTGTGCAAAAGTATTGATGGAAATGCCGGCTGTTAATGCAAGACTTGAGGAGAACGAACTTGTGTACCACGATTATGTGGATATTTCAATTGCGATATCTACACCAAACGGCCTTGTAGTGCCTCCGGTGAAGAATGTGGAGGCCATGTCTCTGCCAGAGATTGAGTGGAGCATTAAGGGTTTGGCAGAAAAAGCTCGAAAAAATGAGCTCACCCTGAAGGAAATGCAAGGGGGAACGTTTACGATCACTAACGGAGGAGTTTTCGGTAGTATGATGAGCACACCTATTCTAAATGAACCGCAGAGTGCCATTTTAGGTATGCATACGATTCAGCAACGGCCGATGGCCATCGATGGAGAGGTGAAAATACGCCCTATGATGTATCTTGCTTTATCTTACGATCATCGCGTGATTGACGGTAGTACTTCTGTTACTTTCCTTGTGAAAGTAAAGGAGTTGCTTGAAGACCCGGTCAGTCTATTATTAGATCTGTAGACTGTTAATGAACCTGAGTACCTTCCAGGAATAGTGAATAGAGCTGGTTTCTAATCCGTCTCAATTCATCGCTTTTGATGTATACTCTACTCCAAAAGCGATGAAACAGGTATTGCTTGCTTGCCTTGGTCCCTTCAAAAGCCGTTTAGTAATTACTAGCTTATCTGTGGAGGCATTTGCTTCTCTTACAAAAATGTAAGGTGTTTTATACTCCAGCTACCAGATTGAAAGTCAAGACCTAGTTTCATTTTGATTTATAAAGATTAAAATCATCTAGGATGAAGGAAATGAGTGACTATTTTATGAATTCGGGCGATTTCCCTATAAATTAAGGGTTGTATACTGAATATGTGAGAAATTAAAATTATATTTGTGGCAAATTAAAATCGTAACCAATGAAATTTGCAAAACAAATCAACAAGAAATTTTTCGGCATTCTATTTTTCGCTGCAATTATGAGCTTCGGTATCGTAGCTTGTGGAGGTGAGAAAAATGAAGCAGAAGATGCAGCTGAAGAAATGGAAGAAACCATGGATGAGGCTGAAGAAGAAGCTAAAGATATGATGGATAAGGCTAAAGACAAAGCCGATGAAATGACAGATGAGGCTAAAGCAGCTATGGACACTCTTTCTGATAACGCCAAAGAAAAAATGGATGAAATGAAAGACGGTATGAAGAAAGAAGATCACTCAGGTGGAGATCACCCGAACTAATCCGAACATTTTTTCGATGTTTAAAAAAGGCTTTCTCAATGTGAGAAGGCCTTTTTTTATGGGTAGCCATCCAGAGGGACCGGAGCCCGCCCCTTTTTGCTTTCACGGCAGAAAAACCTTGATGTTTGACCTTAGTGTATGTCCCCAGAACTATTTCGACAGGTATCATAGAAATGCCGCGATTCGCTCATCTGTAGGTCGCGGGCCTCTTGTCTATCATTATACGAGTCGGAACGGGGGACTCCTCGGCAGACAGCCTTTGAAATCGCAGGATTCACTCTTTATTGCTGCTTGCGTTCAAAACTGAAGTTAGTAACTGGAAATAGCTCCTCTTTCTGATCTTCCATCACGGGGTAGGCAAAAAACGTGAGAGGACCCTGCCTGGGTGCCGGCTCTAAGGGGATCTGTCGACCCTTGCTGAGTTCGATTCGATTGGCAGGGTGATGCCCAAAATAATAAGTGGATAGCGCCGTATATTTATTGGCCTCACTAATGTCGATAGGCCACCATTTGCCTTCGGCATAAAATTCCGCCCAGCAATGGTAGCCCGTCATTCCTCCCTCATTTCTGGCGGTGGGAATGGCGGCCCCAACAGCAAATCGAGCTGGAATAGAAATACTTCGGGCCAGCGAAATAAATAAACTGTGAAATTCGGTGCAGTTTCCAGATTTGGCATCACAGGCATATTGTGCATCGGCAGTTCCGTACGTTCCTTCCTTGGCATATCGCAGGCTGTCGCTGATGTAATCATAAAGGGCTCGTGCTTGTGTAAGATCCGATTGCGCTTCTCTATCGGCAATAATTCTTTCTGCCAGCTCTTGAAATTGACCTCCGGTGGGCAGGAAGGGGGTTGCTCCCAGATATCTCTGCGCCTCCAGATCGGTCCCTTCGTACGCGCTCTTTTCTTTCCGGGTAAGTTCATATTGGATCCGTAGAGTATCTCCGGCGTACTGATCATTCACTTCAGCAAATACATATTTATTGCCAAATCGATTTTCGGTCTTTTCCTGGTATGGGAAAGGTATACTGATATCGAGGCTATGGATGGCCTGATACTTATCACTGCTAGCCAGGGGCAGCCAAAGATTGGCCTGGCCCGTCCACTCGGGTAAGATGCAGGTATACGTAAACTGAAACTGATCGCTCCCCTCTATTACGCCAAGCAGCTTGCGAGAGGCGGACTGAATGGGAATCGTAGTCCATGTGCCGTCTTCTTTTTGTTTCCAGCTGTAGTAAGGCTTGCCGTTGATCTTATGCACACTTTTTTGGGTAACCTCCATACTATCCCGGGTCCCGCTAAGGAAAAAGTCTACATCATAAACGTCCCCATCCAGGGTCGCCAGATCTACGCATGCGAAAAATTCATTAGGCCCTAATACAGATAGATACTCTGTGTGTATGCGAACCAGTTGTAGGTTGAGTGACTGGGAGTCTATTTGTAGTTGGAAAGCACCCTCTCGTTCTGTCACAGTCAAAATATGGGCTCTGATTTCCCGTTCAATGTCTGCCACGGTAGCTGTGGTCGAAGCCAAAGAGTCGTTTTTATTTTTTGCACCTGTTTGGGAAGGGGGGGCTTCATTTTGGCAGCCGATAACACCAAATAGGATGAGGGAGAAAAAAATAAGGAGATTTTGAGACATAGGGTTACGATTTATAAGACAAAGATAGGACTCTTATAGATATGGTTTGTGGCGGGCGGCCTGCGCGGAACTTAGCGCACTAGCCAGTGCGCTCCGTGTAAGGGATAGTAGGGGCGCGAAGCGGTACCGAGGATCGCCTTAGGCGATCCTCGAGTACGGAACCCCCGCATAGCCCGACCCGAGAAGTCCGCCGGACGGCGGACCCTCGAGGGATACACCCAAAACATAAAAAAAAGGAAAGTATGGAGCAGATGGGTGGGGGAGATGAGTTATGTTTGTGTATGGAAAAGGACGAACAGAGGCTTCGGAGATGGCGACTCATGCTGCAGCTGCCGGGGACGGAGGCGCCAGAGGCAGACCTCTCGGATGAGGAAGAGGGGATGGCCGGGGTTTTGAAAGAATTGTATCATCAGCCTGAAGGAAAAGCCGGATTTTCTGCTTCGGCACCGCATTTGCATAAATGGCTGGGGGATATTCAACGGTACTTTCCGGATTCTCAGGTTCAATTGATGCAGCGTGATGCTATAGATCGGCATGGTATTGAATCTATGCTGGCGGCGCCGGAAGTGCTGGAGGCGGTGCGCCCGGACGTGCATTTGGTTGCTACTTTACTTTCTCTTAAGGAGTCGCTTCCGGATGAGACCCGATCTACAGCGGAGCGAGTGATTCGCGCGGTGGTTTCGGCGCTCGAGGAGAAATTACGTCCTATGATGCTTCGAGCTTTACAGGGCCGGATTCATCGGTCAGAGCGGCGGGCACACAGGAATCCCAATGCCCTGGATTGGCATCGAATCCTACGGGCAAATCTCAAACATTATCAGCCGGAAGCCGGTGGTATCGTGCCGGAGAAATGGTATTCCTTTGGGTATCGACAACGCGGACTGAAAAGGGTGATGTTACTTGTCGATCAATCGGCCTCGATGGCAGACTCTGTGGTGTATGCCGGCATTTACGCTTGTGTTTTGGCCCGAGTGCGCTCTTTATCCACGCAATTCATATTGTTTGATACTTCAGTAGTGGATCTCAGCGAGGATCTGGATGATCCGGTGGGGATGCTTTTTGCGAGTCAGCTGGGGGGAGGGACTAATATTACGAGAGCTTTAAAATATGCCGGGGAGCAGATTCAGGATCCGGGGGATACCTATCTTTTTTTGATCAGTGACCTGGATGAGGGCGCATCTCGCGAAGGTATGCTTCAACAATTGGCGCAATTGAGGGGACGTGGGGTGCAAATTCAGGTACTCCTTAATCTTTCTGATGAAGGGAAACCTCGTTTTTCTTCTGAGATGGCGGAGGCGGTGGCTGAATTGGAAATTCCGGCTATGGCATGTACGCCAGACCGCTTTCCCGAATTGTTTGTGAAGCAGCTTTATAGCTAAGCTGACTTGGTTTTTTTATCTTTGGATAAAGCAAAAATTATGGTAAAAAAGGTGGAGCATATAGGTATCGCGGTACCGAATATAGATGAGGCAAACCAACTCTTTGAGGCGCTGCTGGGGCAGTCACCGTACAAGGAAGAGCGGGTAGAAAGTGAAGGGGTCCACACCTCTTTTTTTATTGAGGACCATACAAAAATTGAGCTTTTGGGTGCGACTCGGAAAGACAGTCCGATTGCCAAATTCATCGACCGAAAGGGGCCGGGAATGCATCATATTGCTTTTGCAGTAGATGATATTTATGCTGAGATGAAAAGGCTTCGGGAGGCGGGTTTTGAGCTGCTCAATGAAAAGCCGAAGAAAGGGGCGGATAACAAGCTGATTTGTTTTGTTCATCCCCGAAGCGCCGGTGGAATACTAGTAGAATTATGCCAGGATCGAAATTCGGACTAAGTTTTGGAATTTTATCAAATCATCATTGCGATCGTTGGCGGTTTTTTGGCAGGTGTGATCAACACGCTGGCGGGCAATGGTTCGGCTATTACCTTGTCAATTTTGACGGAGGTGATGGGTCTGCCGGGTAATGTGGCGAATGGAACGAATCGCATTGGCATTGCTTTCCAGACGCTCATTTCGTCCTATACTTTTCACAAGGCCGGGGTCTTGCGTGTGGAAAATCAATGGCGCCCCATCAGTTTAGTAACCATAGGTGCGCTAATCGGTATTGGTACGGCTCTATATGTGAGTCATGCGCAATTCATGTTTGTATTCAAGTATTTGATTGTGCTGATGTTTTTGCTGCTTTTGATTCATCCGAAGAGATGGATTCAGCCTCAGGTGAGCGGGCGCCCCTGGCCTCGCCCCATTTTGTACAGCGGTTTATTGTTGTTGGGATTTTATGGGGGATTTATTCAAATGGGGATGGGACTTTTCTTTTTAGCGATAGCAGTCTTGGGAGCACGATACACTCTGCTACAGGCCAATGCTTTGAAGGTGATGGTGGTGGCTTTATACACTTTACTCGCGATTGCTATTTTTGCCTGGCAGGGGCGCATGGCCTGGACCATAGGACTGACGCTGGGCATTGGTCAGTTGCTGGGGGGCTGGTTAACGACCCGGTATGCCGTGCGATACCCGGCTATTAATAAGTTGGCTTACGGCCTGTTGATTGTGGCGGTTGGTCTCGCGATTTTGAGTTTATTTGAAATTGTGTAAATCGAAGGGACAAAAAAACCGATGACTGCATCATACAACCATCGGTTTTCGAATATAAAGTTTGTCTTCTAACTGATCTTAATTATGCCATTTCATTTTGTTGACTTCGCGTCCCACTTTACGGCCTAAATCTATCCCCGCTTCAGAGTCCATTCTGAAATGAACACCCAGAGGAATTCTCGAGTATCCGTTTTCTTCAGCCATCTCTTCAAAACTCTGGTAAGATCGGGGAGTTCCAATAAACTCAGATCGCCCTTCGTGACAGCGGTCAGTAAATGGGAAATGGTTTCCATAAATATCTCGAAGCACCTCTGCGGCGGCGGCGGCGAAAGTAGCATGACCGGAAGGGTATGAGGGAAAATTAGGGGTAAAGTATTGTCCGGAGCCATCTGGACACATGATGGAATTCCATTCGGTTTCGCCCATTACTTTGTGGATGTAGTCAATGGGTCTGAGGTAGTTGATTCTATATTTCTCATCCCAGCAGCGCACACCTGCATCGGAGAGTGCAATACCCACTTTCGCATACGAATAGAGAGCTTTTGCCAAGTCAACCCCTTCTCTTTCGAGCACCTGAGAGGTAATACGAACCCAGCGACCGGCAGGTGTAAAGGTCAAAATGGGACAGTCGTCACTCCAAAATTCTGCGATCCATTTGTCCTCATAACGTTTTCCGTCCTTAATTTCATTTACCAAATTCATGGTTTCTAATGCCTGGGCATAAATTTGAGAAGTGGGCTCTTCACTGTATTCCAGAGGAGGGTCAACCCGTACGTCTGAGTTAGCAGCAAAGGTTCGAACCTCACCAAAGTGGGGGAACAAAGCGGCGCTAAAGTCCGGATAGGTCGGCGACCACATTCCGGGCCCTTCGGGCGGTTGATAATTCGGATCTGAATTTCTGAGGTAAGATTCGTGTCCAGCTGCATCTGTAGCGGACCAATCATAAACGATTTTCGCTATTTCCCGACCTCTTTCTACAGAGCGTTCAACCACTTCCAGATCTTCTTCATTTTCTTCCAAAATACGGCGCCATGCGCGTTCCATTTGAAGGATTTGCGATTGCTGGGCCGTTGGAGCTGTAGGATAAAAATACCCGAGGCTCTCTGAATAACATGCATTGAGAACGATTTCCCAATTATACCGAACATCCGGCTCAATTTCCGGAATTTCCAAAACATCAAACTCAGTTTGTATAGATCGGTAGGGTGCCATTCCGGGAGCTACAGATTCATAGGCAGCTAAAGTGGTGTACGCCAAAGATCGAGCTGCGGTGGGAGGGCGATACCCCGGTGTGAATCGTTCAACCTCAATCTGGAGGTCCATCCAATCTCGTGCTATTTTAAAATCGAGATCCATAGGGGTGAGATCCTCTGTCGGATCGGGATCATCAATCACATCAACTAAAGGGGCATCTTCTCTACAGGCTTGTAAAAATAAGAGAAGGGCAAAAAGTGTAATGAGTAGTTTTGAATTAATCATGATCGAGAATTTTTGTACAATCTGTATTTTGAATGCGATTCATCTGTTCTTGTAACGAATTCCGTTTTTCATCCGATGTCACCTTCATCAATTGGGACCGAACGCTATCTATAAGTTGTTTTTGTCTCTGCTGAAGAGCTCGTATGGAATCCGCCATAGCAAAATCCATTTTCTCTGTAAAGTCTACTTTAGCTTTAATGGAACCATCCAGTTCATTATAACTTTCAAACATGCGAATAAGGTCGGCATTCCGAACTTTCAGCATATTGCTTTTTTCATACTCCTCAATATCTTCAGGCAAGGCTTTTTCCAATTCGAGATTGGTCTTGTCCCACATATTTTCGGACTGAGTTTCTAAAGCCTCCATTTGGCACTCAATTTCGCGACTTATTTCCGCAAGGGATAGTATTTCTTCCCTTTCCTGCTCACCAGAGGATTGACACGAAATCATGAATAAAACCCCAAAAATGGGGCCAATTATTTTAGGATATTTTATTTCCATTCGCTTTTAGCGTTACAGTGAACGGGGCAAAGATAAGAACTTTACTAAAAAGTGAGAATTAAAACACTTATAAAACGCCGTATTCCACCCCTTAAATGCGGCAGAGGTAAAGGAAACCCACAGGCTTATGTAGAATTTCCACTTTATGTATGTGGTCTTCAGTACTGAACATATTTGTAAATAAACATATGCTCGATACAAAAGGATCCGGTTTTTCGAAAAAACTATGCCTTGGGAGCGGCATTTTTAATTTCCTCATCGGCCGCATCAGCAAATTGCTCAAAGTTCTCAATAAAAGATTGAGCCAAAACCTTAGCCTTTGCTTCATAATTTTTGGGGTCGCTCCAGGTGTTTTTGGGATTCAAAATATTCTCCGGAACATGAGGGCATGACATTGGCATATGTAAGCCAAAAATAGGGTCTGCCTTAAACTCTACCCGCTCTAGTTCCCCATTTAATGCGGCATTGACCATGGCGCGGGTATATTTTAGTTTGATTCGCGAGCCGGTTCCATAAGGACCGCCAGTCCAGCCCGTATTTACTAACCAAATATTCACATCATGTGCATCCATTTTTTCTCCGAGCATTTTCGCATAAGTGGTAGGATGCAAAGGCAGGAAAGGCGCGCCAAAGCCCGCACTAAATGCCAATTGAGGTTCATCAATTCCCTCTTCAGTTCCCGCTACTTTGGCGGTATATCCGGAAATAAAGTGGTACATCGCCTGACCGCGAGTCAACTTGCTAATCGGGGGAAGCACACCAAAGGCATCGCAAGTCAAAAAGAAGATATTATTAGGGTGATTCCCTACAGAGGGTGTTTTTGCATTTTCGATATGGTAAATCGGATAAGATACACGAGTATTTTGCGTGATCGAGTCATCAGTGAAATCGGGGATACGCGTTCCTTCGTGAAACCCAATGTTCTCTAAAATCGCGCGATGTTTAATTGCGCGATAAATTTCCGGCTCCTTTTCTTCGCTGAGATCTATCGCTTTAGCATAGCACCCGCCTTCAAAGTTGAATACGCCCTCTTCGGACCATCCGTGTTCATCGTCACCGATCAGGAGTCGGTCCGACGAAGCTGACAAAGTCGTTTTTCCAGTTCCCGATAAGCCAAAGAAAATGGCGGTATCTCCAGCCTCATTCGTATTGGCAGAACAGTGCATGCTGAGCACCTGTTTTTCGTGAGGGAGGACGCAATTCAGCACGGAAAAAATTCCTTTCTTGATTTCACCGGTGTAACCGGTCCCTCCGATCAGGATCATTTTTTTTGTAAAATTGATGATCGCGAAATTAGCCTGCCGGGTCCCATCGACTTCGGGGTCCGCCATAAATTCCGGGGCATTTAGTATAGTCCATTCGGGATCGAAACCCTTGAGTTCTTCAGCCGTTGGGCGGAGAAACATATTATAAGCAAACTGATTACTCCAGGGGTATTCGGATACCAGGCGCAATGGCAAGGCATATTTTTGATCAGCGCAGGCATAGGCATCCCGAACGTAGAGCTCTTTCCCACTCATATACTTGACCATTTTTTGTTCTAATTGGTCAAATTTGTCAGCCGGAAAAGGCATATTGATCTCATTCCAGTCGACGGTCCCCGCCGTGTAATCATCCTTGACGATAAAGCGGTCTTTGGGAGACCGCCCGGTAAACTTTCCGGTATTGATAGTGATGGCGCCACTATTCGTAATTTTGCCCAGATCTTTTTTGATACTGTGCTCCACTAATTCTTCTGGATTTAAATTCCAATACTCAGTGGCTTGGTGAATGCCATATGCCTCGAGCGAAGCCGAAGCCGTTTGATTTTGGTTGTTCATAGGGTGTGTTTTTATCAACCTTTTATTTGATCAGATGCACAAAGGTAATAAAGTTCGATGGTTTGAATAAAAGGGATTTTTCCTTTCAAAAGTCACGAAATGGTCAATGGTAATCTATTGCCCTAAAATCACCTTTAATCCTTGGCTTTCGGTAAGACTATAGAAAAAGTCGTCCCTTTGCCCGGAGCTGACTTTTTAACAAAAATTTCTCCCTGGTGATACTCTTCCACAATTCGCTTTGCTAAGGAGAGACCCAACCCCCATCCTCTTTTTTTGGTCGAAAACCCCGGTTTGAAGACCTGGTTGTGGAGTTTTGCCGGAATACCTTTTCCAGTATCTGATAGATCGATTTGCACTTCTCGGTCCAGATCAATGACATCCAAGGTGATATCTCCCTGACCTTCCAGAGCATCCAGTGCATTTCGGATCAGATTTTCTACAACCCATTCGAAAATCGGGGCATTGATTTCCACCGAAATCTTTTGAGGTGGAGGCGTATAGTGAAAGTTAACTTTTTTTGGCGCTCGTTTATTCATATAGTCCACGATTTTCTGCAAAGAAGGTCTGATATCCCCCTTCCGCAACTCCGGTTGTGAGCCCATTTTTGAAAAACGATCTGCGATGAGTTCCAGCCGCCCCACATCATTCTTGAGTTCACCCAGAATATCAACGACCTCTTCATCTTTAATGCCCATTCCCTTTAGCAACTCTAACCACGCCATGATCGCACTAATAGGCGTACCTAACTGATGAGCCGTCTCTTTTGCCATGCCCACCCAGATCCGATTTTGTTGTTCTTTTCTCGAGGCGCGAAGCCCCATGTAACTGATAGCAATAAAGACGGTGAGAAGCAATACCTGAATAATCGGAAAATAGGAAAGCAATTGCAACGTACGCGATTGGGTGTAATAGATATACTTGGCATAGCCGGCAAAAGGATCTTCATTGACAATAGGCTCTGGACCATTCTTCTTGATTTTCTCTAACCAACGCTCCTGTTCTTTTGAGGTCAGGCTATCCGAAAAGTTGTAAGCCCCACTAATCGCGCCCGTTTCGTCGACGAGCAGCATAGGGATGCCCTCAGCTGCTCGCACACTGGCCTCGTATTGTAGGGTGATATCCTGATCGAGGTCTGCCGAACTCGCATTGGCCAGCGATTGAATCGAATACTTGAAAATCTCTACCTTATTTCGCTCACTCTCCTCGAGCCGCTCTACTAAAAACGAGGTGTACCAGATGCTCAAACCTACGATCAACGCCGCTGCCACCGCCACATACCACCTCCAGCTATTATGTTCTCGATAGGGTTTCAAGCCAATAATTTTTTGCAAAGATATAGGAATGTCCCACATTTTGGAATATTCCAAGATATCCCCGCATACTTTCAACCCATCCTGTCGTTCTCTGACGTGAAACCCTTACCTTTGCGCTATGAAACGAGATGCACGAAGTTTATCCCTTGCAGATTGGGAAGCTGAAATGAAAGATTGGAACGAACCCCGTTTTCGCGCCAAACAAATTGATCGCTGGATCTGGCAAAAAGGAGTGGCCGGTTTCGAAGAGATGGCGAATATTCCCAAAAGCTTGCGCGAGCGATTGGATGAGGAGTTTGATATCCGGCCCATCACCCAGGATATGGCCCAGCACAGCAGCGATGGCACCATAAAAGTGCGTTATCGATTGCACGACGGGCATTTGATTGAAGCTGTGCTCATCCCCGTGCCTAAAGATAATCGGTTTACCGTTTGCGTCAGCTCTCAGGTAGGGTGTAGCCTATCTTGTTCCTTTTGTGCTACGGGCACTATGAAGCGCGAACGCAATATTTCCGCCGCCGAGATCGTCGATCAGGTGCGCAAGGTCAACAGCCTGTGCGAAGCCACCTACGACCATCCCCTGACCAATATCGTTTACATGGGTATGGGAGAACCTCTGCTAGCCTATCCCGAAGTGATCGAAAGCATCGATCGCATCAGTTCGCCCGACGGCCTGGGGATGTCCGCCAAGCGAATTACCGTAAGTACCGCCGGGATAGCCAAAGCGATCCGCCGCCTCGCCGACGACGAGTCCAAAGTGAACCTGGCCCTTTCCCTGCATGCCGCTACCGACGACAAGCGCAACGAAATCATGCCCATCAATGAGAGTAACAACATCGAAAAACTCATGGATGCCCTCAAATATTATTACGAGCAGACCGGCAATCGCATTTCCTACGAGTACATCGCCTTTGCCGGATTTAATGACAGTATAGAGGATGCGAAAGCCCTGCTCCGCTGGTGCCAGCATTTCCCCGTGCGCATTAATATCATTGAGTATAACCCCATTGACTCTGCCGATTTCACTGCCACCGATCCCGAGCAATTGGACCGGTTCGCGGGCTATTTGCGCAAAAAAGGCATCATGGTTACCGTCCGCCGGTCGCGCGGGAAAGATATCGATGCCGCCTGCGGACAATTAGCGAATAAAGGCTAGATTTTTTTATTGTTTTTGGGCGGTCCCCCGTCCTCGAGAGCGCCTTGCGCTCCTCGGGACGGGGGCGCTACGCTTTGGGGCTCTCTATTCGTTCGGCCCTTCGTCCGCCCCCAAATATTGGGAACGGACTCGGTCTTCCTCCCTGCGGTCGTCACCCCGCCGCATCGCTACCGCGGAAGGCCGAGGCCATCCAAAAGAGGCTTGGTTGCCGATGGCGTTGCTTTCAAGCCCAGTAAAAAGGCAAATAGACACCCTCTTTCTAATCAAAAAATCGCCTATTTATCTTAAAAACCCTATTTTTACTATTATTTGAAAAGATTCCGATATGAAAATCATCCCATCCCTTGTTATTTGTGTATGCTCTTTTATTTCTTTATCTATAGTAGCGCAAACCCCTTGCGACGAGATGCCGCCGTATTTCTACGACCAGGCGGAAGTGATTTATGACACTACAGCGTTGCACGAATATTGTTTAGATATGCGTCAGCCTTATCCCGCAGCTGCCACACCTTGGCCGGGATGCCCTACGGTCTCTTTTCATAATCCGGCCTGGCTGGTTTTTGCTTTGCCCTATGACAGTATAACTTTTGAGATTCGAATTTCAGACTGTACTAACAATCAAGGCGCTCAATTTTCGATCTATGAACTGCCCAATGATATATCCTATGACATTGGTAATCGGGAAGGAAGGCAACCAGACGCATCGATGCTCATTAGTTCATGTACATGGACTACCATGCCCAATAAGGATACCCTAATGATGGGGCTGCAAGCGGTGCCCGGACAGCATTACGGATTGGTCACAGATGGTTGGAATGGGGATCAGTGTAAAGTAGAAATAAAAATGCGGAGAGCAAACGAGGTGATGTCAGGGTATCCTGAATTCCAGCTGACCCCTTTTGGGGAATCGACCGAATTACAGGTTGCAGGAGAACACAGGTATACCGCCACAAAATGGCAGATTATGGAAGATGGCGAATTTGTTGACCTTGAGTTTTCGCGTGCGTTTCACGGTGTAGATACAGACACCCTGCAGATTCAGAACATGTATTTTGATGAGCCTCAGAAATTTAGATATATCCTTGGTGAAAATGACGCATACATTTCCGATACCCTTATGGTGCAGCCATTTCACGATCAGATCCGGAAGTCTGATTAGAAATTTTCATGTTTTGTGAGGTGTTTTGGTAATAATAATGTCGGAAAATATAGATAGGCCAATTTCAGGATACCTTCTTTCCGGTCATGGTGACGCACCTCCAGTTCTGTAGGGCAGAAAAGTCCTGAAGTCACAAGATTTTCTTAGAAACGCCATAACCGCAGAGTCGTAAATCTTAATGACGCCCTGGCGTTCGTTCTCAGAGGAACTACAGGATATACTTTGATTGTGTGGAAACGGCTGAGCGTCTGCCGCTAAAACGCAACGAAAGTCTGTGGTGAAAATCTTAATATCAATTCGCTGATAATTTACCACCGGCACAATCCGGGTCCGAGTCACGATAATCGAACACGCTTTCGTATCGTCTCACACCGCACCCAATTTTACAAATCCCCGACTTTAACTAAGTGACTGCGGAAGAAAATTTTGAAAAAAAATTGTATATTTAATAAGTCTGTTAAAATCGTGCTCTTATGAAACATTGTATATGTTTACTATTCATTTTATCTCCCTTACTACTATTTAGTCAATATAGTATCCATCTATCAGAATCGGTTTCTACACCAGATCTGGCGGTTTCTGTAGGCAGGGATCTTTCTTTTGCGGATTTAAGTATAGAGATAAGTGAACGTGTTTATGATGAAGACTTTTCTATCGGCATGACAACATCTATGGACAAGGCTGATGTGATCATATCAAATTCTTCAGATTCATCAGAGGTTTCTATTCAAATTAGAAATGAAAAAGAAACAGATTTAACGATCAATGTTTATGATATTGCTTTAGAAGAAGATTTTCGGATTAAAATAAAATCCGCTGATGAAGCAGATTATCTGGTATTTAGCGAAGTGGATTCGTTAAATAATGAACACATAGCTGTTGCCTTACTGCCAATAATAAATGCTCATTTAAGATATACATTAGAAGATGTCCCATATTGGGCCAAAGGGGGGCTGCTTCCATCCTTAACTGTTGTTCAACCTGCCGTTTATTGTTGTCCAGGCCGAAGGCGGTTCATTCGCTCAGTTGATGCTCAAAAGCTGGCACTTTCAGACGGGTCTGAATGGTTTATATCGCCATCTGGGACTTATTTATCCAGCCAGTGGAATATCCTGGATGAGGTTGTAGTCCTTCGAACTAATAGCGTTGGCCAGTATGTGATTTCCAGGCGCCCTTCTCAATGGTCAGGTACCCGGCAGCGGGTAGGAGCTTTTTTTATGGGCCGGGGTGGTGAATAATATTTTATTACCGACTTCCCCGGTGTCTAATTAGTAGGCACCAGGTGGTCAAGGCTAAGCATTCACGATTTAGATGAGGACTTTACTCAGTCAGCTTCTCCAGATAAATGGCCACTAAAATCTGTTGGGGGGAATCATTCTTCCTATGCACACCAAGTCAAACGATCACTATCGAAAAAATCGGCTATGATAATACCAGACCTTCGGAACGCGTAAAAATTGAGTTCTGCGTTTCTTTCGAATAAATGCCTGGGTGGAAAAAGGCGAAACGTGCTGCTGAATGGGGCTTTCTTCGACGCTTTTGAGCTCCTTAACCCAATCTTTCGATTCTTCATATCCAAAGCGAATGAGATCATCAGCGATGGGTCCAAATTTTTCAATATCCTTTTTTAATTTGTATTTGTGATTGCGCCAATTGCCAATAGAAGAGGTGTTGATTTTTCGCACCCCGCCCAGCGCTTTTTGGGCATCCGCAGAGGGTTCCGCGTGGCGGGTATATTGAGAAAACCGATGGTTTTTCTCGAGAAAAGAAAGAGGTTCATGGATCTTCGCCTGTATAGCATCCGGTCGGGCGACCAGATCTTCGTACTTAAGCGTCAACACCCGCGGATGATCCTTGAATCGGGCATAGAAAGGCATATAATTAAACCAATATCGCAAGGAGCCGTAGTAATGCGTGGGCTTACTTTTATGCTTACTCACTGCAGAATCTCTCGGGTCCCGCAGCACAAAAAGCACGTAAATCGAAGGCACATAAGGCAGGATGCTATCCATAACGACAGTGTCCTTGGGCGATTTGGTGAGCAAAACCTGACAATCGTTGGGCGGTTTTTTTCCGATGCGTGCTTCGTGTGTCGGATAGCAATCAATCTCAAACGAGCTGCGCATCAGTTCAAAAAGCAAGGTCGTCCCTGATCGCGGACTGGAGCTAACGATGTGAATGTGCCTCATCAAGAAAATTTGGATCCCAA
>Ga0209938_1000187_pt1 | contig 32978 bp, 27 predicted proteins | sample SalPonR2_C_D1_MG_FD_185708 | JGI IMG/M metagenome (GOLD analysis project Ga0209938, IMG submission 185708) | Salt pond soil microbial communities from South San Francisco under conditions of wetland restoration - Salt Pond MetaG R2_C_D1_MG... ... | reverse complement strand
GGCAAGGAGATCGGCCGGTGATCAACGTCAGCATGGAAGATGCCGGCGCTTACGTCCGGTGGCTGTCCGATGTCAGTGGCCGGCGCTACCGGTTGCCCAGCGAAGCCGAGTGGGAATACGCGGCGCGTGCCGGCACCACGACCCGGTTTCATACCGGCAACTGCCTGACTTCGTTGCAGGCCAACTTCGATGCCCGCCTGCCTTCGGGCGACTGCCCGGCTGGCGCACAATTGGGCCAGACCATTCCGGTGGCCAGCTTTGCGCCCAACCCGTTCGGGTTGTTCGACATGCTCGGCAACGTTCAGGAATGGACGCTTGATTGCTGGAATGCCGATTACGATGGTGCGCCCACTGACGGTAGCGCATGGATAGAAGGCGACTGCAGCCGGGCCGTGCTGCGCGGAGGCTCCTGGCGCAACTCCGAGGGCAAGCTGCGTTCGGCCAGTCGTACGCGGCCATCGGGCACCTTTCACAACGATCACACCGGTTTTCGTCCGGCGCTGTCGCTGGAACCTTGACCGCCGCCAGCCTGCTTGCCTGGCGGCTCGACGGTGAAATGCAGGCCGTGCGCCCTTGATATTGCCAAGGCTCTATCATGAGCGCCTGAACTCGCGCTACTGGATCTGCGATGAATGAACTCGTCCGATCGAGCCGCCGGATCGCGGCCAGCTTGCTGTTGCTGTCTTCGATGGTCTCGGCAGATCAGTGCGAGCCACCACGAATCGGGCTGGCGCTGGGTTCCGGCGGTGCCGGCGGGCTCGCGCATATCGCCATGCTCGAGGTATTCGAAGCGCTGAAACTGAAACCGGTGAAGGTCGCAGGCACCAGCATTGGCGGGATCATCGGCGCATTGCACGCTGCCGGCCTCGAATCGTCCGAGATTCGGCAGCTTTTCCAGGAGTTCGGCGATTCGGCGCTGAACCCGTTTTCCGGATTGCTGACCGACAATGGCGCGCCCGGATTGCAGCAACTGGTGGAAATCGACCTCGCCAACGGCAGTTTCATCGATTCGTCCGGCTTCATCGAATTCATCGCCGAAAAGTTCGATGCCCGCAGCTTCGCCGAACTGGATGTGCCGCTGGCCATCGTGGCTACCGACTACTGGAGCGGTGAGGCCTACGTTTTCCGTGAAGGTGATCTGCTCGCCGCCATACAGGCCAGCATGGCCGTACCGGGCGTATTCGCTCCGGTCGAGTTCGAAGACAAGCTGCTGATTGACGGCGGTGCGTCCAATCCCCTGCCGCTGGACCTGGTCGAGGACGTCGATATCGTGGTGGCCATCGACGTCTCCGGCACCCGGCGCGAGAGCCGTGACGGCAAACCGAATATTACCGACCTGCTGTTCAGCACCTTCGAGATCATGCAGCAGTCCATCGTGCGCGAAAAGGCCGAGCACACGGTGCCTGATATCTATATCAAGCCTGAATTGCCCGGTGTCCGTCTGCTGCATTTCAACCGTGTGGATCGTATCCTCGTCGAAGCCGGGGATGCCGCCAACAAGCTTCGCGAAAGTCTGCTGGCGTTGCCGGAGTGCCGCTGAGGAAGCTCTGAACAACGATCCGCGCCGTTGCATGAGGTCACCATTCAGCCCTCGAACCGAGGTTGATCTCGCTCAAGTCGACCCCGGCTGTTTTCGCCGAGGATTGTCGTGTTGCCAGAACTTTCAAGCGCGAATCCTGCCGGAGATCGAAAAATGTCTGAAATACAGCCACTTGAGCCCGATGCGCTTTACCAGCGCTGTGATCCTTCGGGTTTCAATTTCGAGACGACCGAGGAGTTGGAGGATCTCCCCCGGGAGCTGGGCCAGAAGCGCGCGATGGAGGCGATCCGGTTCGGGATCGGAATGCCGCGCGACGGTTACGGGCTTTATCTGCTGGGAGAGCCGGGATCGGGCAGGCGCGCGCTGGTCGACCGGTTTCTCCACGCGCGTGCGGCCGGCGAGTCCTGTCCTCCGGACTGGCTTTATGTCAACAATTTTCGCGACAGCCGCAAACCCGCGGCACTGGCGTTGCCGCCCGGGCGAGGCGTCCAGCTGCGAGACGATATGAAGCAGCTGATTGAAGATCTGCAGGCGGCGCTGCCGGCGGCATTCGAGAGCGAAGAGTATCGGGCTCGACGCAAGGAGCTGGAAGAGGCGCTGGAGGAAGAGCAGGGCAAACCTTTCGAGAAACTCAACGAGAAAGCCAAGCAACAGGGCGTGGTGCTGATTCGCACCAATCGCGGTATGGCGTTTGCGCCGAAGAAGGACGACGACGAGGTTATGCCCGCCGAGGAGTTCAACAAGCTGCCGGAGGCCGAGCGCGAGGCGTTCCGTGAAAAGATCGAGAAGCTCGAGGAAGATCTGGAAAAGATCATCCACCAGGTGCCGCGATGGCAGCGCAAGGGCAAGCGCAAGATTCGCGAGCTCGATCGCGATGTCAGCCGGGTTGCAGTGGAAAACCTGACCGAGGACATGCATCGGAGCTGGCGCGACCAGCCGGAGGTGCTCGAATACCTGGATGCGGTGGTCGAGGACGTGATCGACAACGTCGACGATTTCCTTAAAGAAGAGGGCGGCGAGCAGGCGATGGCGATGCCTGGCCTGGGTCAGGACAACCACGGATCGTTCCGCCGTTATCGTGTCAACGTGCTGGTCGAAAACAGCGATACCGGCGGTGCCCCGGTCGTTTTCGAGAACCACCCCAGCCACCAGAACCTGTTCGGGCGCATCGAGCATATGTCGCACATGGGCAATCTTTTTACCGACTTCACCCTGATCAAGGGTGGCGCGCTGCACCGAGCCAACGGCGGCTATCTTGTGCTTGAGGTGCGGAAATTACTCGCTCAGCCGTTTGCCTGGGAGAGTCTCAAGCGAACGCTGTTTTCCAGTCAACTCAAGGTGGAATCGCTGGGCCAGGAGCTTTCGCTCATCGACACGGTGTCGCTGGAGCCCGAGGCGCTTGAACTGAACATCAAGGTGATCCTGGTCGGGTCGAGGCTGCTTTATTACCTGTTGAACAGGTACGACCCGGAGTTCGGCCAGTTGTTCAAGGTCGCCGCTGATTTCGAAGACGACATGCCGCGGACCGAAGACAGCCAGAATCTGTATGCGCGCATGATTGCAACCCAGGGCCGGCAGGCCGAACTGCTGCCGCTGGACCGCGAAGCCACGGCCAGGGTGATCGAGCAGGCCGCGCGCGCGGCCGAGGACGCCGAGCGCCTGTCGGTGCACTTGCAGGACGTTACCGATTTGCTGCGCGAGTCCGATTTCTGGGCGCGTGAGCACAAGCGTCCGGCGATCGCCCGCGACGACGTGGAAAAAGCCATCGAGGCGCGTCGCTACCGGGCCGGTCGCGTTCCGGAACGGATACAGGAGGCGATCCGGCGCGGCACCCTGCTGATCGAGACCGACGGCGAGCGGACGGGCCAGATCAATGCGCTTTCGGTGAGCAGTGCCGGGCAGGTGAATTTTGGCCACGCGTCCCGGATTACCGCGCGCGTGCGGCTGGGCGATGGCGAGATCAAGGATATCCAGCGCGAAGTCAAGCTTGCCGGACCGATCTTTTCCAAGGCCGTGATGACGCTGACCGGCTATCTCGGCGCGCACTACGCCCCGGATTTTCCGCTGATGCTGGGCGCGAGTCTTGTATTCGAACAGACCTACTCGGGCATAGAGGGCGATTCGGCCACCGCGGCCGAGCTTTTCGCGCTGCTTTCGGCACTGGCCCGGGTGCCGCTGAGACAGGCGCTTGCGGTAACCGGTTCGGCCAACCAGTACGGGCGGGTTCAAGCCATAGGCGGCGTGAACGAGAAGATCGAGGGATTCTTCGATACCTGCGAGCAGCACCACCTCACCGGCCGGCAGGGCGTATTAGTACCGGCATCCAACGTCAAGCATCTGATGCTGCGCGCCGACGTGGTGCAGGCGGTGCGCGACGGCCGATTCAATATCTATCCGTTCAGCACGATAGACGAAGGGCTGAGCCTGGTCACCGGCCGCGATGCCGGCGCAAGGGATGAACGGGGACGCTTTCCGGAGGGCACGGTCAATCACCTGGTCCAGAATCGGCTGCTCGAGTTTGCCGAACACGCGCGCCGCTGGAAGCACAGCGCCAAGCAACATGGCACGGATGCGCGCGAATGAGCCCGGCCGGACGACGGATCCTTGTGGCGCTGGATACATCGATGGGCAGCCGGGCGGCGTTGGCGCGTGCCGCCGAGCTGGCGCGTCGCATCGACGCCGAATTGTCAGGATTGTTCATTCAGGACGAAAACCTGTTGCAGTTGGCGGCCTTGCCGTTCGCGCGCGAGCTTTCGGCCAGCGGTGGCGCCGGGCGTGCACTCTCCCCGGATACGATGGAACGCGACCTGGCGCGCCAGGCCCTGCTGCTGGAAAAGGAACTGGAGGCGATCGCGGTCTCGCTGGATCTTCGCTGGAGTTTCCGGACCCGACGCGGTCGGGTGGCTCGCGAACTGCTGGCCGCCTGCGCCGGCCATGAACTGCTTGCGCTAGGCAGGACCGGAATGCAGCCCGGTTATCGACGGCTGGGCTCCACGGCGAGACGCCTGCTGACAGAATCCGATTTTCCGGTCATGTTCATCGGGCCGGCCCGGGCGCCAGCCGAACGCGTGCTGGCGGTCTTCGACAATTCTCCGTCCGCGGTGCCGGTGGTGCGTCGCGCGCTGGAACTGACGCCACCGGAGCAACCGCTGCAGGTCCTGATCCGGGCAACCGGACGGGCGCAACTGTCTTCGCTTGAAGCCGAGCTGGCCGATCTTGTCGGCGCGCGTGCCTCAGACATCCACGAACTGGTCGGTGGCGATGGCCGGGCGCTGTTCGAACGCATTGCGGCCATCGCACCGACGCTCCTGGTTCTCGGCCAACCCGAGCGCTTCGATCCGGCACAGCTCGAGGCGCTGGCCGGGCGGCTCGACGGCGCTGTGCTGTGCGTTCCAGGCCCCGGGACAAGCGCGGTCAGTGTCTGATGAGTTACTGGATTGGTTTCGCTTCCTGGCCACCGATCGGCTCAAAGGGAAGAGACCTCAGGCAACGCGATCCCGCTCTTTGGCGCCAACACGAGCCCATCCGAATATCGTGTCGGCGATTGCAGGCATGCAAGCAACGACACATGTTGACGGTCTGGATTCGCAATGCGAACTGTGTCCGCCAATTCGCCGGGTCTGCTCCAGGTCGACTGGCCGCACGCTGCGCCCGGCCCGACCGCGCATGTCGTGCTGCTGTTGCTGTACACGGCAACGGCATTGCTGACGCTCGTGCTGGGTCTGGATCGTCCAGAGGGATGGGCGGTCTGGCCGGCGGCGTCGCTGGGCGCCGGCATCGGACTGGGTGCGGTATGCCGCTGCGGAATCGGCATGTTGCCGGCGGTCGCGATTGCCGCGGCCGGGGCGAACCTGCTGTCCGGCATCCCGACGGTCGAGGCGCTTGGCGTGGCGGGCGCTCAGGCGGTCATGATTTTCGCTGCGGTCGTGTTGATGCGACGACTGCGATTTACCGCCGACCTGGCCCGGTTCCGGGATTTTCTGATCCTGGTGGTGTTCGGTCCGGGTCTGATGGCGCTGGTTTCGGCCATGGCCGCGGTGGTGCTGCATCAGGGTATCGCGGGCTTCACGCTCGGTTCGGCGGCACGCGCGTGGCTGGCGATGGGGACGGGATGCATACTGATGGCGCCACTGGTGCTCATGGCGCGCCCGCACCTGCGCGAGCACCATTCCAGGGTCGGACCGGACGGGTACGTCATGATCCTGGTCCTGGTGGCATTGATGACGACCAGCCAGATGCGGGGGCTGGATCCGGAGTTGACGACTTCGCTTTCCTACGCTGTGCTGGTCGCTGCGGCGATCATTGCGATGTTCCAGTCGGCGCGCACGGTTGCGATCGCTGTGGCTGTGGCCGGTCTGGCCGGCGCGATCTGCGCCTCGCTGTCGTTCGGGCCGTTCGATCATGCCGCCGATCCTGACCAACGACTGCTGGTGCTGATCAAGCTGTGTCTCACGGCATTTGTCGCCTTGTCGGTCAGCGCGGTGCGGGCCGAGCACCAGCGCTTGTCCAGGCAGGGCTCGGAGCGCCTGAACCGAATTGCACGTTCGGGCGAAGCTCGGGCGCGCGAGGACGCCGAAACGCGTATCGCCGGCGAACTGAACCAGCCGTTGACCGCGATCCGGACTTATGCCCAGACCGCGGCCCGTCAGCTGGCCAGGGAACTGCCTGACGGCGACCGGGCGACGCTTCGGCGAGCACTTCAGGGCATTGTCTCGGGCACCGAGCGTGCCGCACGCTCGGTCCGGCCCCGGGGCGAAGGCACGGCGTTGCCGCAAACCGAGGTGGAAAGCTTCGTCCACCAGTGCCTCGGCGAGGCCGGCCGGGAACTGGCCAGCCGCCGGATCTGGTTGCGCAAGACCATCGAATCCGGCTTGCCGCCGGTGCTGGTATCCGAGGCCGAGCTCGAACGGGTCGTGCTGCTGGCGCTGCATATCAGCATCGAGCTGGCCGTTGAGAACGGCACCCAGCGCAGCGGAGGCCTGCAACTGGATTGCCGGCTCGATGCCGGGCAAGGGTTGGTCTTGATCGAATTCCGCGTGCACGCCGACAGACGTCGGTCGCTTGCGGCCGAAAGATCGCCAGGCCGAAACCGCGACTGGCTGGGCTGGATCGAGCGGCTGGACCGCTTCGAATCCGAGGGTGGATACTTTTCGCTGCGAGAGGAGGGCGATCAGCATGTGATCCGCATCGGATTGCCGGCAGCGCTTGATAAACAATGAAGACTTTCGGAGGAAGCGACAGATGGCCGGCGGCGGGATGATCGACCCGTACGAATCAACGGTGTATCTGGTCGATGACGACCGGGACGTGCGCGAGGCGATTGCCTTTCTGCTCGAGGCCGAAGGCATCGCGGTACAAGCGTTCGACGAGCCGGGGCAAATGCTCAAGACCCTCGATGCACATGCGCGCGGCTGCCTGCTGCTGGATGTTCGCATGCCTGGCATGGACGGTCTCGCCCTGCACCAGGCACTGAAGAAACGCGGCGTGGCGATGCCGGCGGTGTTCATCTCCGGTCATGGCGACATTCCAATGGCGGTGCGCGCGGTCAATGCCGGTGCCCTGGATTTCATCGAAAAGCCGTTCGACGACAACGTGCTGCTGGAACGCATCGCGCGTGCATTCGAACTCGATGCCCGGCGCATCCGGACCGAAGCGGAGATGATCGAGATTCGTCGACGCCTGGATCAGCTCACCCCGCGTGAGCGCGATGTGCTGCGCGGCATCGTCGACGGCAGGCTCAACAAGCAGATTGCCGACGATCTGGATATCAGCGTGCGTACCGTCGAGCTGCACCGCGGGCGCGTGCTGGACAAGCTGGAAGCGACCAATGCCGCCGACCTGGTGCGCATGGTGCTGCCCCTGGAGAGCCCCGACGCTTCCTGAGCCGGCTGGCGCTATACGTAGAATCCCCGATTTTCGAAGCGGTTGCATGCGTGCAGACTGTGCTCGGCATATCGATACCGACACACTCAGGAGCTCAGCATGACGGCACAAAACCGCAAACTCGAGTTCGAACAACTCGTCGGCGCCTATACCGAAGATTTGTATCGGTTTGGCGTGTGGTTGGCACGCGACCGCGAAGTAGCCAACGACCTGGTGCAGGAAACACTGCTGCGCGCCTGGCGTTCGCTGGATTCGCTCAAGGATGTGCGTGCGGTCAAGTCGTGGCTGTTCACGACGCTCAGGCGCGAAAATGCAAGACGTTTCGAACGCAAGCGGTTGCCGCTGGTGGATATCGACGATTACAACCCCGGAGACGACAGCGCCCCGGGGCCCGATGGCGTACTTGAAGACGGCGACATGCGCCGGGCCATCGCCAGGCTGCCGTTGAAATATCGCGAGCCCCTGGTGCTGCAGGCGCTGCTGGGCCATTCCATCGCGGAGATCGCCGAGCAGCTCGACTTGAGCGAAAGCGCGACGATGACGCGCGTCTTTCGGGCGCGGCAGAAATTGAAGGCCGAGTTCGAATTGTCAGCCCGGCCCTCGGACTCGGAGATGCATGCGGTCGCCGCGTGAACCCAATAGTCGGGTGAAGGCAAGGTTATTCGAAAGCGCCCCGGCGTGCGGGCAACGTGACCCGGAAAACCGTGGGATTGCGTGCCGAGGCCAGCTTCAGGTTGCCGCCGTGGCTTTCGACGATGGAGCGGCAAAGTGAAAGGCCGATGCCCATGCCTTTGTCGGCACCCTCGGAAAAGGGCCTGAAAATATCCTCGATCAGCGCGTCGGATATCCCTTCGCCGGTGTCGCTGATTTCGATGGTCAGTTGACCGGCCTCATCGCCAGCCGCCCGGATCCGGATCCGGCCTTCACCGGCAATCCGGCCGGCGCGCTCGACCGCTTCCAGGGAATTGCGCATCAGGTTGAAAATTACCTGCTGCAACAGCACACGATCTCCGGCGAGGGCCGGCAATTCGTCGTCGAAGGCGGTTTCGAGCACCGCACCGATACGAACGAGTTCACTCGACAGCAATCGACCGGTTTCTTCGATCAGTTCGCCCGTTTCGATGCGCTCCGAGCGGATTTCGGTACTGCCCATCCACTGATGCAATCGGTTGACGATGGCCTCTCCGCGTTTCGCGCCGGACAGGGTCTGCTCCAGCGCACTGCGCAAGGTTTCCGGATTGGTATCCGGATTGTTTAGTAATCGCAGCGCCGTCTGGACATACGTCCTGATCTGGGTCAGCGGCTGGCGGATCTCGTGCGTGACGGCCGAGGTCATTTCGCTGATCGACGCACGACGGGAAACCGCGGCCAGTTCGTGCAGGCGCTGCTGGGCCAGCTGCTGTTGTTCCCGACGCGCCTGGTCGGCCTGGCGGCGCAGGATTTCGGCGCTGACTCGCATCGCAATGATTCGAAACATTGATTCGGCGACCGAACCGCGCGGCATGGGTTTGCGGTCATAGACGGCGATATGTCCCAGCACCTTGCCGGTGTCGGGACAGGTCACGGGTACGCCGATGAAGCTTTCGACGCCGCCCTCGTCCTGCGCCCATGCCGGAAATTGCTGCGACACGCCCTCGGGCAGGAAGCGAAACTTGCCGTCATGAATCACGTGCTCGCAAGGTGTGCCGGCCAGGGGAAACTCGATGTTGGGCTCGAACCGGCCGCGATGCCAGAATGCGAGCGTCTGCGCGACGTCACGATCCGGCGTCGGACACTGGGTCAACAGCGCCGTGTCGGCATTCATGTGAGTGGCGAGGCGCTCTATCAGCGACCGAAAGAAATCGTCGCCGATAACCGGGGCAGTCGCCTGCGAAATCGATTCCAGCAACGTCTTGACCGATTCGGCATGCGGTTTTCTTGTCGACTGGTCGCGTGATTCCTGCTCGTGCATTCCGGCTTCCGAGAGTATTTCGATATCTGTCACCATACGCCTGACATTGTGTTGACGGGCGTGAAGAACTCGTTCCGTTGCCCGGTGGGGGGCAGGGCCGCTCTTTTGCGGGAACGGCAGCATCCATCCGCTAATCATCAAGCGTCAGTCGCGAGACCGATCGGCGTTCGACCCGATCCCGGCTGAACGGAACGGTCCAGGGCCTGCCGGTCAGAAAATCGGCCAGTTGATCGTCGAAGTGATCGCTCAGCGGATGGCCCGATTGGCCCAGCGTCAGGTTGAGGGTGAAGGCATCGGGGTCGGACCAGTCCATCACGAAGCGCATCGACGCGCCGGCGCGCGCGGTCAGCTGTACACGATCATTATCGAAGCTGTGGTAGGTGACGTTCAGGCTGCCGGGGCCGCCGCCGATTGGAATCGGGCCCCGCGAAAGATCAAGCCAGGCATCCAGCAAACCGGCCTGCGCCAGCGGATGGGCGATGGTCAGCGTCTGGATGGCGCCCAACGGGCGGATGCCGTGCCTCAAGGCGTCTTCCAGCGCTTGTTCGGCCGCCTGCTCGCGCGGCACGGCGGCGAGGTCGAAATCTTCCGGCGGCAGATTCATCCAGTCGTCCAGCAGGGTCCGGCCGAAGCGCCAGTCGGCGAGTTCGCCGTCGCCGAAGAGATGCTGCGGCAGGAACTGCCACCACAGCGCGAACAGGCCTGCGGTCTCCGAGCGCGCGTCCATCACGCCGTTCCATGCGCGAAGTTCTTCGGCGATCTGCGCGCGGCCCGTTCCCGATGCAATGTCGGCCAGCCAGTCCTTCCAGGCGACGGCCCTTTCGGAGGTGTAGTCCATTTGCATCGCGTGCATGTCGGACGACGACAATTTGCTGCCGTCCGACAGCCAGTCGACCGCGCGGCGCATGCGCAGGTGCTTGTAGAAGCCGGGCATGGGCCAGGGGCTGTCGATGGCGGCATGGTTGTTCGAACTGGCCAGCCAGCCCTGTTCCGGATTCAGCGCAAAAGGGCGCCGCCCGGGGGGCAGGAATCCGCCCCAGTGGTTCTGCGGGTCTGCGCCGTCCAGCGTGGTGTAGAAGGTGGCGTGTCGGCGCAGCGGCACAGGCGTGGACTGAACGTAGCCGATATTGCCGGCCCGGTCGGAATAGCTCCAGTTGACCGAAAGCGCACCCATGTCGCTGGCAGCGGCCCTAAAGGCCTCGAAATTTTCGGCCCGATTGATCTCGAGACCGTTCGCGATCAGCCGCCCGACCGGCAGATCGAAACCGGCCCAGCGCAGCACCTCTGCGCCGTTTTCGTCTTGCTCAAGCACCAGCCCGTAGCGCGTTGTCGCGATGGTTCGCACGACGGGCTGGTCACGCTCTTGTACCTGGAAGATTTCCTCGCGTTCGACGATCGGGAATTCTTCGCCCGGGCCGACCAGCATGCCGGGATCGCTCGGCGACCGGTCGAATCGGTATACCTCGTACAAGTCCACCGGCGCCACGGTGAAGGCGAACGCGATTCGGCCATTGTGGCCCATGGCGACGAACGGCAGTCCCGGCGGCGTGACGCCGACAACATCGAGGGTTTCTTCGGTATGGATGCCGGCCGTGTACCAAAGGCCCGGGGCCATGGTGTAGTCCAGGTGCGGGTCGGCGGCGTGCAGGGCGTGGCCGCTGGCCGATTTTTCCGGTGCCACAACCCAGGTATTGGAAGCCTCGGTCATGCGCTGGGCGGGCACGCTGGGCACGCCCCAGGCCGGCAGCTCACTCAGCCATTCGGCGGCGGGCTGCCCGCCGGTTTTGGCCGCTTCGCGCCAGGCCTCGGCCAGTCGCTGGACCAGGGTTGTCGGGTACCAGGTCTGGTAGTACGCCAGCATCAGTACGTCGGCCATGCGCCAGGCGCGCGGGCTCCGCCCCAGAAGCACGAAGGCGGGGGGGAGCTGGCGGCCGCTTTCGATGCGCGCATTGATGCCGTCGACGTAGGCTTCGAGCAGCGCCTCGATCTCCGGCGCCAGGCTCGGCGGGTCATTCTCGATGCGCCGGGCAAAGCCGTACTGGCGGTGCAGCAGATCGCTTTCGAGCCCGGCGGGACCGACGATTTCGGAAATCTCGCCGCGCGCCACGGCGCGCAGCAGTTCCATCTGGAACAGGCGCTCTCCGGCGTGCAGCCAGCCCAGGGCGCGCAACCCGTCCGCGTCGGTTTCGGCATAGATGCGCGGAATGCCGCGCGCGTCGATCAGGATGTCCACCGGTTGTGAAAGGCCGGGCACTTGTTGCGTGCCGCCCAGCGGCATCAGGCTGCCTTCGAGATACATTCGGCCGCCGAACCATGCGGCGAGCAAGAGGACGGTGAATGACAGCAGGCTGGTCAGCAGTATTCTGGATAATGAAAGCTTGGCTCGCATCGGGGAATCGCTCCATCGGCCGAAGTGCGCATACTAAGACATGTCCCGGCATGCGCACTGGTGTCCGGAAACTTCGATCCGGGTTATTTACCACCTGATCGTCGCGGGGCCGTCGCAGCAGATCGGGTAGTGAATGCTGCGGGCTCAAACGACAATTGACGCTTTGATCCGTTCGCGCTACAGCTTCGTTGCCGCGAAACGCGGGTAAACTTGCGGGCTTTGACAACGGGCCGACGACAATGCCTCGAGCAAGTGAAATCAAACGCGGATTTGTAATGGAACACGATGGCCGGGTCTGGGCCGTGCGCGATCTTTCGCGCTCCACGCCTACCGCACGCGGCGGCGGAACGCTGTTCCGTTTCAAACTTGAAGCCATACCTGGCGGCGATCGCCAGGAATTGACGCTCAAGGGCGACGACATGGTGCGCGAAGCCGACCTGGTACGCCGGCAGTCGACGTTTTCGTACCGCGACGGCGATGAATTCGTGTTCATGGACGACGAGGATTTCAGCCAGTACACGCTGAACCTCGACGCCATGGGCGATGCGGTGGGTTATATCATCGACGGGCTGGCCGGCGTCTACATGCTGCTGATCGAGGGCGCGCCCGTCGCCATCCAGCTGCCGCAGTCGGTGGAGCTCGAAGTCACCGACACCGCGCCGGTGATGAAGGGCGCGACCGCCAGCCGCTCCAACAAGCCGGCCACCACGGAAACCGGGCTGGAAGTGATGGTGCCCGACTACATCACCCCGGGCGAGCGGATCCGGGTTAACACGGCGAGCGGCGAGTTCATGGGCAGAGCCTAGGCGTTGCCGGTAGCGACTGGAAACTGATGACTCGACAAAACACGAAATCGCTCGAAGCGCTGCGCGGTGAGCTGGATCGCATCGACAAGGCGCTGATCGAGCGCGCCGCCGAGCGTCAGCGGATCGTCTCCGAGATCGGGCGGATCAAGAAATCGGACGGGCGGCAATTGCGCGATTTCCGGCGCGAACGCCAGGTACTGGACGGCGTTCGCGCACACGCCGGAGAGTCGGGGCTGGACCCGAACGTGGCCGAGAGCCTGCTGACGACCCTGATCGAAGCTTCGCTGACCCGTCAGGAGACCGAGCGCGTCTCGCTTTCGGCGCGCGGCGAGGGCCGGCGGGCGCTGGTTGTCGGCGGCGCCGGGCGGATGGGGCGCTGGCTTGTGCGCTTCCTCGACAGTCAGGGCTTCGATGTGCTGATCGCCGATGCCGCGGTGACCGTCGACGACGTACGCGAATTCAGCGACTGGCGCACCGCGCCGCTGGACGCGGACCTGATCGTGGTGGCCACGCCGATAGACGCCAGCCGGCAGATCATCGATGAGCTTGCGCGGATTCAGCCGCCGGGGCTGGTGTTCGACGTCGCGTCGATCAAGTCGCCGCTGGTGGATTCGCTGCGGCGCGCCGCGGATTCCGGACTGAATATCTGTTCGGTGCACCCGATGTTCGGGCCCGACACGCGACTGCTGGCAGGCCATCACGTGCTGCTGGCGGATTGCGGCAACGGCGAAGCCGTCAACCAGGCGCGGGCGCTGTTCGACGAGACCATGGCTTCGCTGGTGGACGTGCCGCTGGATGAGCACGACCGGTTGATGGCCTGGGTGCTCGGGCTTTCGCACGCGCTCAACGTGGCTTTCGCCGCGGCCCTGGCCGATTCCGATATGGATGCCGGACAACTGGCCGCCATCTCCTCGACCACGTTCCAGCGTCAGCTGGCCATCGCCACCGACGTTACCGCTGAAAATCCTGAGCTTTACTTTGAAATCCAGCGGCTCAACCCTTATGAAAGCGGCGCACTGGGAGCGCTTCGGCGCGCGCTCGCATCGCTGGAATCGTCGGTGCTGCAGGGAGATTCAAGAACCTTCGTCGGCCTGATGCAGCGCGGCGCCGGCTGGACCGACCGACATCGAGACGCGCGGGCCGGTGAAGACGCCGACGGCAAACGCGACTGGACATCAACCCGATCAGGACCATCCGACTCATGACCGAACCGCAACGCGCCGGATTCCGCGCGCGCCTTGGGCGCTGGATCGAGAGCGCCGGCCCGCGCAACTTCATCATCGCGCTGATCCTGATCAACGCGGTGATTCTCGGGCTGGAGACCTCACCTGCGATCATGGCGCAAGTCGGCGGCGGCCTGATCCTGATCAACCAGGTGGTGCTGGCGATTTTCGTCGTCGAGATCCTGATCAAGCTCTACGCGTTCGGCTTTCGGTTCTTCAAGTCCGGCTGGAACGTGTTCGATTTTCTTGTCGTCGGCATCGCCCTTGTCCCGGCCACCGGACCGCTGGAAGTGCTTCGCGCGCTGCGCATATTGCGCGTGCTGCGCCTGCTGTCGCAGGTCCAGCGTTTGCGCAACATCATCGAATCCCTGATGCGCGCACTGCCCGGCATGGGCTGGACCGCGGCGCTGTTGCTGCTGGTGTTCTACATCTTCGCGGTGATGGGCACGATGATGTTTCGCGACGCGTTTCCCGAGTACTGGGGCCATCTGGGCCGGAGTTTCTTTTCGCTGTTCCAGATCATGACGCTGGAATCGTGGTCGTCGGGCATCGCCCGCCCAATGCTCGAAGAGTTTCCGCTTTCGTGGATGTTCTTCGTCCCGTTCATCCTGGTCTCGAGCTTCATGGTGCTGAACCTGTTCATCGCCATCATTGTCAGCGCCACCAATGCAATCCATGAAGACGAGGAGGCCGAGGAGCGCCGCCAGCTGCTGGCCGAACTGCGGAAGATCAACCGGCGGCTGGAACACCTGGAAGAGATCGCCGAGCGGCCCGATTATTAACCCGGCGCACGAGCACGTATGCCGGGTCAATGCCCGGCCGGAACGGCCGAGCCAGGCAAAATCGTCAGCCGCTTACCGGGTCGCCTGGGTTCGCCGTACCGCCCATTTTTCGACTTCCACCAGTACAAACAGCAAAAGCGATACGCCGCCGATCATCAGCCAGTGGGCCGGCTGCAGGCCGGCCAGGCCGAAAACCTGCTGCATGGGCGGCCAGTAGGTGAGCGCGGCCTGGAGCCCTGACAGCATACCCACGCTTAGCCAGGCGACCGGGTTGGCGGCAAGCGCTTCGAACGTGAAGCTGGGCGCGGTCCAGCGACGGCAGTTGAACAGGTAGACGATTTCGCCGGCCACCAGCATATTCAGCGCAACGCCGCGGGCCAGGGCCTCGCTGCCGGTCGCTTCCAGCACGTGCTCGAACATCAAGAAGACGGCAGCGGCCAGAAACAGGCCCACCCAGACGATGCGCGCCACCATCAGGCGCGAGACCAGCCCCGCCCGGGGATCGCGCGGCGGCAATTGCATGACGTTGTTCTCGACCGGTTCGAATGCGAGTGCCAGGGCCAGGGTGACGGCCGTGGCCATATTGACCCAAAGCACCTGTATCGGCGTCAATGGCAGCGCCAAGCCGACCACCAGCGCCAGCAGGATGACCAGCGCCTCGCCGGCGTTGGTCGGCAGGATGAACACCAGCGCCTTGCGAATGTTGTCATAGACGCCGCGGCCTTCTTCTATGCCCGCCACAATCGTGGCGAAGTTATCGTCTGTCAGGACCATCTCGGAGGCTTCGTGGGCCGCTTCGGTGCCCTTGATGCCCATGGATACGCCGATGTCGGCGCGCTTGAGTGCCGGCGCGTCGTTGGCGCCGTCACCGGTCATCGCGACCACCTCGCCGCTGGCCTGAAGCGCTTCGACCAGTCTCAATTTATGTTCGGAGGTGGTTCGGGCGAAAACGTCGGCGTGCTCGGCCTGCGCCGTCAGGTGCGCGCGGTCCAGGCGGTCGAGTTCGCCGCCGGTGAGCGCGCGCCGGGCACCCTGCAACCCGAGCAGTCGCGCCACCGCGCGAGCGGTATCCGGATGATCGCCGGTGATCATTTTTACGCGAATGCCGGCCTTGTGGCAGGCATTGATGGCCTGTTCCGTGCCGGGCCGCAGCGGGTCCTCGAAGGCGACGATGCCGAGCAGTCTCAGATGGTCGGGCAGCCGGCCTTCAGCGACCTGTTGATCGGGTTCGGCGTCGGCCAGGGCGAGCAGCCGGTAGCCTTCTCCGGCCAGTGCGTCCAGTCGCCGGACCCAGGATCTGCGGTCGATCGGGCCGCCGTCCCCGTCTCCGTTCAGCGCGGTCGTGGCCTGTTCTATCAACACTTCGGGCGCACCCTTGATCATGATGCCGTCATCATGGACGCTCGCCATCCACTTGGTGCGCGAGGAAAACGGCACCAGGCCGGTGCGCGGCGCGGCGCGGCGCAGCGCGGCGACGTCGGCGCCGGCACGCCCAGCCAGTTCCAGCAGGGCCGATTCAAGCGGGTCGCCCGAACGGCCTCCCGGGTCGGCATCGTTGCACAGCACGCCGACTCGCACGAGACAATCCAGTTCGTTGGGTTTCGTCTCCACCCGGCCGGCCGAATACGTTTCCCGGGCGGTCAGGATCTGGGCGGCGCGCAGTCGATTCTGGGTCAGCGTGCCGGTCTTGTCGCTGCAGATCACCGTGACCGATCCCAGTGTTTCCACCGCCGGTAAGCGACGGATGATCGCGTTGCGGCCGGCCATCCGGCGCACCCCTATGGCCAGCGTAATCGTGATGATGGCGGGCAGGCCTTCGGGGATGGCGGCGACGATCAGGGCCACGCCGGCGACGAAACCTTCGGACAGCGCCATGTCGTGCAACAGCCAGGCCGCGGCGATCACGCATGCGGTCACGCCGATCAGCAATACGGTCAGATGGTGGCCGAAGCGGTTGATCTGGTGGATCAGCGGGGTGGTCAGTTGCTCGACTTCGCCCAGCATGGTGCTGATGCGGCCGATCTCCGTCTGCGCGCCGGTCGCGACGACAACGCCGGTGGCCAGGCCACCGGCCACCAGCGTCCCGGAATATGCCATGCAGCGGCGTTCGGCCAGCGCAGCGTCTTCGGCGACCGGGCCGGGCTGTTTGCTGACCGGCACCGATTCGCCGGTGAGCGCGGCCTGTTCGATCCGGAGTCCGTGCGATTCGACCAGCCGCAGGTCCGCCGGCACCCGATTGCCGTCGGCAATCCTTACCAAGTCGCCGGGCACCAGTTGATCGGCCGGAGATTTCGTCCAGCATCCCGCGCGTCGGACGTTGGCGGTCTGGGCCAGCATCTTGTCGATGGCCGCCATCGCCGCTTCCGCGCGCCCTTCCTGGATGAAGCCGATGACCGCGTTGATCACAACGACCGCGGTGATGACTGCGGCATCGAGACCGTGGTCAAGCGCCAGTGCCAGCACCGCGGCACCCATCAGGGCGTAGATCAGGACGTTGTTGAACTGTGCGACGAGGCGGCGCCAGGCCGGTCGGCGAGGTGGTTCCGGGAGGCTGTTCGGGCCGTGGTATTCGAGCCGTCGCGCAGCCTCTTCGGGGTCGAGGCCGCTGGCTGTCGACGCCTGCATCTCCAGCACTCGCCACGCATCAAGGCTGTGCCAGGCGGGCGCTGTCGTATCCGAAGGCCTGGTCTCTGAACCGGTGGTGTTCATGCGGATGCGTCGGCGAATGAAAATGGATCAGGATTCACTCTACGCCGATTGATCTTCAGGCAATTGATCCTGCGCATTTCCGGCGTTCGCGGCCCGGCGCTTGATTGCGACGTCGTCAACCAACAACCCCGTCGGGCGCCGGGAATGCGAAAATGCCAGTGATGGATTCGGTTCGCATCGACAAATGGTTGTGGGCGGCGCGGTTTTTCAAGACACGCTCGCTGGCGCAGTCGGCCGTGCGCGGCGGGCATGTCTCGGTCGACGGACGTGCCTGCAAGCCGGCGCGTACGGTAAGCGTTGGCGACAGGCTGCGCATCGTGCGCGGCGAGATCGGATTCGAGATCGTCGTCGAAGCTCTCGGCGACAAGCGCGGGCCGGCAAGCGTGGCCCAGAGTCTGTATACGGAAACACCGGCCAGCGTCGAAAAGCGGGAGATTGCAGCCGAGCAGAAACGGCTGACCCGCCAGTCGGCGCCGGACGGCCGTCCCGACAAGCGCGAACGGCGGAAAATTCGCTCGTTCACGGGGAAGCGTTAATCGCCCTTCGTGGTTGAAAGTCTTTTGAAAGTAGCGGGCTGCGCGAGAATCGTCAGCCCTTTCCGCGAACGAAATGCTCGTCCAGATAGCGGTTGATCTCACGCTCCACGGCCGGCTTGAGGTAACTCAGAAAGAAACCCAGTTTCGCATGCACGTGCACGCACTCGGCGTCCACCTCGATTTCGCCGTGGCAACCGGTGCGCTCGAAGAGAATGACGTCGCCGTCCCAGCCGTAGTCAACGTCGAATTTTTCCGACAGGTCGCGCGCAAGGTCGTCGGCGACCTGTTGGGCGCCTTCAAGGTCGAAGGAATGGGTCTTGCGGATATCGATTTCACTCATGGCGCAAGTGTAGCCGATGAATGTTGCCGGCCCGCTTGAAAAGCGAGTGATACGAAGAATACGAAGGCGGCACAAAAGGCACGCGGGCGAAGAGGTCGGAGAACCAAAAGCGTTTCTTCACCACCTTCGTGCCTTCTTTGTGCGCTTCGTGCCCTGATTTTCGGCTTGTCCGCCCTTCGGCCGCTACAGACTGGTTCGCGGCGGGACCAGTGCGCTGGCCAGAATCAGGCCGGTGGCGAGTGCGACGGCGATCATGATGGCGAGAAATCCGGTTTCGATACCCGAAAGCACGTCCTGGCCAACCAGCGCGGACAGGCTGCGCATGCCAATGGAGCCCGGCACCAGCAGGATCAGGCCGGGCAGGTGCATGATGGATCCCGGCCGCTTCGACCAGCGCGCGTAGAGATTGCCGGCGATGCCCACCATCAGCGCGCCGATGAATGCCGCCAGCACCGGCGAGCCGAGCAGGCCGCCGAAATTGCTCGCCGTCCAGGCCAGCACGCAGGCGAGCACGATCCAGATCCAGTCGCGCCAGAAGGCCTGAAACAGCACGACGAATCCCAAGGCCGCGGTTGCCAGGCCGACCGGCACCAGCCAGCCGGGCAGCGCGGAGCCCGGCACCAGCGGTACCGGACCGGTAAACTGCTGAGCCACCCAGCTGCCCAGCGCGAGGCCGACAGCGAGCAGTGCGAATACGACAATCGTCGAGGCCAGCCGGGCTGCCCCGGAGACCCGGTGGCCGGTGGCCAGCTCGCGGGTCGCGGCGGTCAGTTCCATCCCCGGCACCAACGTGATCATCCCGGCGATCACGGCCGGCATCAATGCTGTTTGAGGGTCCAGCCCGCACCACAGCGTGCCGACCAGCGTCACCAGACCCGCGCTGAGCGGATTGAGCAAGCGGGACAATTCGGCCCGCTTCCAGAGCAGGAGCACGCTCATGCCTGTAATACTGCCCAGCACCCCGGCCAGGATTGCTTCGCGCCATCCGCCGCCGATCAACGTGCAGGCTCCGGCCGAAACGAGTACGTAGGCCATCAGCAAGGTCAGTCCGCGATGATGCGACGGGCGGGCGTCGATCTCGCGCACCCGGGTATCGGCGGCAACCGGATCCAGTTCTCCGCTGGCCAGCGCCTCCATGACTTCGGTCAGTTCGGACAGCTTGCCGAGGTCCGGTCCGCCGGGATCCACGCGGGCCAGATAGGTCTGCTGCCGGCGGCCGTCGCCCAGCGATGCGATCAATGCGGTCGGGGTACAGAAGAATTCGGCGGTAAGCCCCAATCGTTCGGCCATGATCTGCATTGCCGACTCCAGCCGGTGTGCCGGCGAGCCCACCCGCAACAACGCCCGGCCCAGATTCAGGACCAGCGTTGCATAGGGACTGGATTCGTAAGGTTGAGCACCGGATGGATCGAGTTCGGCATTCATTTCGACGTCCGCGGGAAAGGACTTGTGATGTTAACCGGGATATTCGTCGTTTCGTCGCCTCGTCCCTTCGTCGCCTGGTCGTTCCGTCGTCCGGCCTGCAGTCGCTGGCGTCGACCGGCGCTTTTGACTGCCCATCACCGGCCCCCGGCTAACGATTTTACGCAACCCGCGAACCCTCGTTTCGTCCCACCGGCTACCATGGACCGTCAATTTGCCGTTGCAGGAAGCCCTGATGAAGCGCGAAGAAATCGATTTCCCTACCGAGCACGATCCACTGCGCGACGATGTCGGCGAGCTCGGCAGTATGGTCGGCGACCTGCTGCGAGAGCAGTGCGGAGAACGCCTCTTCATGCGTGTCGAAAGCGCCCGTGCCGCGGCCATAGACCGGCGCAACAGCGCGGTCGGAAGCGATGCGCTGGAGGCCCGGTGCCGTTTCGAAGAGCCGACCCGGGCGCTGGATTTCGTGCGCGGGTTCGCCGCCTGGTTCCGCATGGTGAATCTTGCCGAGCAGGTCCACCGCATCCGGCGCCAGCGAGCCTGGGCGGCCGGCAGCCAACCGCAGCCCGAAAGCCTGGAGGCGGTCCTCAAGGGCCTGCGGGACGATGGCATGGGCTTCGAAGAATTCGAGCCGATGCTCGCAGACATGCTGATCGAGCCGGTGCTGACGGCGCATCCTACGGAAGCCACGCGGCGCTCAATTCTCGAGAAGGAACAGCGCATGGCCCAGTACCTTGTCCAGCGCTTCGACACCACGCAGTCGCCGCGCACGCTGGGCCGGCTGATCGACCGTGTGAGAATGGAACTGACCATCGCCTGGCAGACGGCCGAGCAATCTGCGGTGCGCCCGACCGTGGCCGACGAAGCCGAACACGCGCACTATTATCTGGCCAACGTGCTGTACCGGGTAACGCCCGTGTTGCATGAAAACCTGGCCGAGGCCATTCAGGCCGTGTGGGGCGTGGACGTCAATCCCGCTCGATTGCCGGCCATTCTGCGCTTCGGGTCCTGGGTCGGCGGCGACATGGACGGAAATCCGAACGTGGGCCCCGACACGGTGCTGGATACGCTGGGCGAGCAGCGGCGCCAGGTAATCGGCAATTACCGGCGCGAGGTTCGGCGTCTGAACCGGCTGCTCAGCCATACCCTGGGACGCATCGAGGTTCTGGACGAATTGCACGAGCGGCTCGAGCACTACGGCGTGCAGATGCCCGATGTCGCCGGGCGGGTGCCGAAGCGCTATGCCGACATGCCTTACCGCCGGCTGCTTCATTTCGTCGATCGCAGACTGTCGCAAACGCTCGCCGACGATCGCGTGGGTTATCGTGACGCGGACGAATTCCTGGTCGATCTCGGCCTGATCGCCGACAGCCTGCTGCTGCACCGCGGCGAGCGCGCCGGGCTGTTTCCGCTGGATCGTCTGCGCAGACGGGTCGGCATCTTCGGCTTTCACCTGGCCGCCCTCGACCTGCGCGTGGATTCCGGCGACCTGCACGAAGCCGTCGGTCAGCTGCTGGACGAGGCCGACTGGTCCGACCGTGACCACGCGGCCAGAACCGCGCGCCTGTGCGAGGTTCTGGCCGACGATTCATTCAAGCCCGCAAGCAGCGATCATCCGGTCTACAGTCTGCTGGAAGCGGCGCACGAGGCGCGCGCGCGCTTCGGCATGATGTCGGTGCAGACGTTGATCGTGAGCATGAGCCGCAACGCGGACGACGTGCTGGCCGCGTGGTTTGTCGCCCGGGCCGCCGGCATTGACGACGGTGGTTTCGATTTCGTGCCGCTGTTCGAAACCGTCGACGATCTGGATGCGGCCGAGGGCGTGATGCGCGGCCTGCTCGACCTGGATCTGTGGAAGCAGTTACTGGAAAAGCGCGGACGCCGGCAGATGATCATGCTGGGCTATTCCGACAGCAACAAGGACGGCGGCCTGGTGGCTTCGCGCTGGGCGCTGCACGATGCCCAGGAAAAACTCGTCGCGCTGTTTCGCGACACCGGCATGAAGCTGGCGCTCTTTCATGGTCGCGGCGGCAGCATCGGCCGCGGCGGCGGCAAGACCCATAGCGCTATCCTGGCCGCACCGGCCGGCAGCGTGGCAGGCCGGTTGCGACTGACCGAGCAGGGCGAGGTGATTCATCGCAAGTACGCGCTGCGGCCGATTGCGCTGCGAAATATGGAACAGACCGCCGGCGCGGTGATCCGGGCCAGTACCGGCCGTTTCGGAGCGTCCGGCGAGGACCGGATGAAGTCTTCATGGAAAGACCACATGCATCGGCTTGCCGAACTGAGCAGGAACGCCTATCGCGATCTGGTCTACGGAAATCCGGGCTTCGTTGATTATTTTCGCCGGGCCACGCCCATCGACGTCATCGAGCGCATGCGCATGGGCTCGCGCCCCGCCTCGCGCAGACCGGACGCCGGCATCGAGGGCCTGCGCGCCATCCCGTGGGTATTTTCCTGGGCCCAGAGCCGTCATGCACTGCCGGGCTGGTACGGACTGGGCAGCGGCCTGGAGGCGCTGGCCGGCGAAATGGGTGATGCCACGCTCGTTGAAATGACCGAAAACTGGCCGTTCGTGCGCACCGTGCTCGACGACGCCGAAATGGCGATGAGCAAGGCGGACCTGGATATCGCCAGTCGATACGCGGGCCTGGCAGGTAAAATCGGAGAGCAGGTTTTCCCGCTGATCGATGCCGAGTTCGAGCGCACCCGCAGCTGGATCTGCACGCTCAAGGGCCAATCGGAGCTACTGGAAGGGGACGAGACCCTGAAGCGCTCGATCCTGCTGCGCAATCCCTACGTGGATCCGATGAGTTTCGTCCAGGTCGAAACGCTGGCCCGCTGGCGCGCCGGAAACCGAAAGGACGAGGTGCTTGAGCAGGTGTTGATTGCGACTGTGCACGGGATTGCACAAGGTCTTCAAAATACTGGATAAACCCGGGTTTCGGGTGTCCGGGTTCGGGTTTCCGGAAATGCAGGCTGCGGGCCGCGCGATGATCTGCGCAGCCCGCCTTATAGTGCGATGCGTTTGGTTTTTCCGGAAACCGGAAACCGGAACCCTGAAACCGTCGGTTTTACGCCGGCGCTGAACCCTTGTAGGTGCCCAGCACTACGATGGTCTTGCCCGAGGCGCGGATCATGCCTTCTTCTTCCAGGGTCTTCATCACCCGTCCGGCCATTTCGCGGGAACACCCGACGATGCGCGAGACTTCCTGTCGTGTAATCCGGATCTGGGTGCCTTCCGGGTGCGAAACCGCGTCGGGTTCGCCGCACAGGTCGATCAGCGTGCGGGCCACGCGGCCCTGGGTGTCGAGGAACGCCAGGTGCTCGACCTTGCGCCGGGCCTGAAGCAGGCGCTGGGCCAGCTTGGCGCCGATCGCGGTCATTATTTCCAGCGCGTGGTCCTTGAGCTCGTCTTCCAGCGCATCGCGCAGGGCGGCATAGGAAATCTCGGCCAATTCGCACTTGGTCTTGGTGCGCACCAGGACTTCGCGATTGGCGGGCCGCATGAAAAGGCCCATTTCGCCGATGAAATCGCCCGGATTCAGATAGCTGAGGATCAGTTCGCGTCCGTCGTCGCCCTCGGTGGAGACCGTCACCGAGCCCTCGATCACGTACATCAGGGTCTGGCCGGAGTCGCCGGGACGCATCACGGTCGCGCGCGCCGGGTAATGCTGGCGCTTGCACAGCTCCAGGAAATGGTCCATGGCAACCCGGTCTACCGGATAGAACTGAAAATCACGCATTCGACTGGTCCTGCTTGATAGTGGTCGTTTTCACGATAGGCTGCATCATAATCCCCCGCTGCGCATATTGTGCCATTTTCACGCCTGTGGCGAGGCGAGTCAAATTATCATTTCTCCAATTTTAAGATAGACGCCCATCCACACTGCTTTGTTGAGCGATAATGGTCGGCTTTCATCCAAAGGCTGGACCGGGACCTATAGATGGCGAGACGTCGCATACAACTCCACGGGTTCAACAACCTGACCAAGGCGTTGAGCTTCAATATCTACGACCTGTGCTATGCGACCACCAGCGAGCAGCGTGAAAAGTATATCGCCTATATCGACGAGGCGTACAACGCCGAGCGCCTGACACAGATCCTGACCGATGTCTCGAACATCATCGGCGCCAATATCCTCAACATCGCGCGCCAGGACTACGATCCGCAGGGCGCCAGCGTCACGATGCTGATCGCCGAGGAGCCGGTCACGCCGGGCACGACGTATTCTTCCGCTGCCCCCGGTCCGCTGCCCGAAACCGTGCTTGCCCACCTCGACAAGAGCCATATCACGGTGCACACTTATCCGGAAAGCCATCCGCACGACGGCATCTGCACCTTTCGCGCCGACATCGATGTGGCGACCTGCGGCGTGATTTCGCCGCTCAAGGCGCTGAACTATCTGATCCACAGCTTCGAATCCGATATCGTCACGGTCGACTATCGCGTGCGCGGATTCACCCGTGACGTGCGCGGTCGCAAGCACTATATCGATCACAAGATCACATCGATCCAGGACTACTTGAGTCGCGACACCCGCAACGCCTACCAGATGATCGACGTCAATGTCTACCAGGAAAATCTGTTCCATACGAAGATGTGTCTGAAGGAATTCGATCTCGACAACTACTTGTTCGGCCTCAACGCCGCCGACCTGCCGGTGTCCCAGCGGCGCAAAATCGACCGGCGCCTGCGCAAGGAGATGCAGGAGTTGTTTTACGGCAGGAATTTGTAGTTATTTCAGAAGATTGGCAGCCCGGGCTGCAGCCGTGCCCACTGGGGATTGCTTTCGATTTCAAAATCAACCTCCACTTCCAATTCCACTTCAACAACCATTTCGCGAGGCGAAATGGTTGTTGAAGTTGACCCTGAAACGCCACCGGCCGCGGCCTGGCGGCCATTATCGGCGAGCGGCGAGAGCCGGCAAGATGCACGATTTCGGCCCGCTGGCCAAAACCATCAAATCCGATAAGCAACCCATTTCATCAATCCGGCGGTAAGCGCCATCGCCCCCTGGACGGGCTTCGGCAGGCTTGCCGCACCCGACTGGGCGGCCAGCTCGGCATGGCGGGCTTCGTCTTCCTTCATCTGCGAGACGACAGCCCGCGAGCGCTCATCGGCCTGGGGAAGACTGTCGAGGTGCGAGTCGAGATGGGCCTCGACCTGGCGCTCGGTGGCCTCCACGAAGCCGAGGCTCCATTTATCGCCGGTCAGGCCGGCCGCAGCGCCGATGGCAAACGAGCCCGCATACCAAATCGGGTTGAGCCGGCTCGGGTGACTGCCGAGCGCGTCGAGACGCTCGGCGCACCAGCGCAGGTGGTCGATTTCCTCGCGCGCTGCTTCTTCCATCTCGGCGCGGACTTTCGGTAACCGGGCAGTGACCGCCTGGCCGGCGTACAGTGCCTGGGCGCAGACTTCGCCGGTGTGGTTGATTCGCATCAGGCCGGCGGCATGTTCGCGCTCGTTGTGCTCGAGGCTGGCTTCGGGCAGCTTGCCGCCGGGAGATGCGCGGTCGGCGGCCGGGGCCGGGGCAAGCGAAACGCGTAGCGCCTGATCCAGTTGCGTAACGATTCGGTCGAGGGTATTCATGGCGCCGTAGTTTAACGAAGACGGTGTGATTCGAGTCGGACAATCGCTGTTTTGCATGCGTAAACCGTAAAGCGTGCTAATCCGTTTCCAGGTAATGCATGCTGAACAGTCCTTCGGGATCGGTCCAGGTCTTCACCGGGTGCAGGCTGGTGCCTTTCACCAGCTCGCGGAAGCCCTCGATCGAATACTTGTGGCTGTTTTCGGTATGGATGCTTTCGCCGGTATCGAACTCGAAGCGCTTGCCGTCGATTTCGATAACGGTCGGCCGGGTGGCGACAAGCTGCATTTCGATACGCTGCTGATCGTCGTTGTAGATCGCCCGATGCTCGAATGCGTCGCGCTCCACCTTGGCACCCAGGTCGGTTTCGAGCCGGCGCAACAGGTTGGTGTTGAATGCCGCGGTCACGCCCTCGCTGTCATCGTAGGCGCGCTCAAGGCGAGCGGCGGATTTGACCAGGTCCACGCCGATCAACACGCCGCCGCCCGGGCCGGCGATGCGCGCCATTCGGGTCAGAAAGTCGTGCGCCTCGGTGTGCGTGAAGTTGCTGATCGTGGAGCCTGGAAAGTACACCACGCGATGGCGTGCCGGCGGGTTCAGTGTCAGTGCTTCGTCCGGAACCGGCTTGGTGTAGTCGGCCTGCAGCGGCCGGATGTCGAGCGTGGGGAACTGCTCAGACAATGCCGTCACCGACTGCGCCAGCGCCTCGCCGGAGATTTCGATGGGGGTGTAGGCGCGCGGGTGCGTGGCGTCGAGAATGATGCGAATCTTGATGCCGGCGCCCGAGCCGAACTCGATGATGTGCGCATTCGGACCGATCGCCTCGGCGATCTCGTCTCGGTGTGCCTCGTGCAGCGCCAGATCGGCGCGCGTGACGTAATAGTCATCGGTATCGCATATGCCTTCGAACAGCTCCGAGCCGCGTTCGTCGTAAAGATACTTGCACGGAATGGAGCGGTGCGATGCCGAAAGACCCTTGATGACGTCGTCGGCGAAATGCAGTTTTTCCTGCTGATTCATTCAATGTCCTTTGCCAGGCGCACGCCGCTGAACTGCCAACGATCGGCCGGGTAGAAAAAGTTTCGGTAGCTGGCCCGGACATGACCGTCGGGTGTCGCGCAACTGCCGCCGCGCAGTACCATCTGGTTGGCCATGAACTTGCCGTTGTATTCGCCGATCGCGCCGGCGGCGGGCTTGAAACCGGGGTAGGGCCCGTAGGCGGACGCGGTCCATTCCCAGACGTCGCCGAACATTGCGACCGGGTGCCGGCCGTCCGACTTGTCGGGCGCAGTCGGATGAAACCGCCCGGTTCCGGCAAAATTGCCGCGGCAGGGCTGGCGGGCTGCAACGGATTCCCATTCGGCCTCGGTCGGCAGGCGGGCACTCGACCATTCCGCGAACGCCTGGGCCTCATAGAAGCTGAGGTGGCATATTGTCTCGGCCGGGTCGATTTCACGCAGGCCGTCGAGCGTTACGATGCGCCATTCGCCGTCGGTTTGACGCCAGTACATCGGCGCCTCGATGCCGTTTTCCTGCACCCAGGCCCAGCCGTCGGAGAGCCACAGCAGCGGTTCGCGATAGCCGCCGTCGGCGATGAAGTCGAGAAAGTCGCCGCAGCTTACCGGGCGGTCGGCCAGCGCAAAAGCGTCGGGAAGCCAGACCTTGTGACGCGGCGTTTCGTTGTCGAAGCAAAATCCATGCCCGTCGGCGCCGATTTCAACCATGCCGCCGTCATACTCTGTAAACGCGACCGGGTCAGGGGCTGTTCCCGAGGTCTCGCTGCCGCTGCCCAGACGCGGCGCCAGCGGATTGAACGAGAATGCGTGCTTGAGATCGGTCAGGATCAGTTCCTGGTGCTGCTGCTCATGGTTCAGACCGAGTTCGATCAGCGGCGCGACGCGCGAAAGACACGCCTCGTCGCAGTCGGCGATGAGCGCCTGCATCGCGGCGTCCACGTGTCGCCGATACCGGCCGACTTCCTCGACGTCGGGGCGCGACAGCAGAGAGCGCCTCGGCCGGGGGTGCTGGCGTCCGACCGCGTTGTAATAGGAATTGAACAACTCTTCGAAGGCCGGGTGAAACGGCTTGTAGTCCGGCTGTATGGCCACCAGGATGAAGGTTTCGAAGAACCAGGTGGTGTGCGCCCTGTGCCACTTGGCCGGGCTCACTTCGGGCATCGACTGGAGGTTCTGGTCCTCCGGACGAAGAGGCGCCATCAGGGCCTCGGTTGCGGCGCGTACCCGCAACAGCCGCTCGGCCAGGCGGTCGCGCAGCGCATCGCTGTCGGCGACGCCGCCATGTGCGTCGTTCGATGCTGCGGCTTCGGTCGCGATTTCGGCGCTGTTGGACATGGAATTGGCCTTTGGTATTTGCCGGTGTGGGTGATGCGTCCTGCGCAACTGCCCACGCGTCCTACACCCCGAAATCGTCACGGGCCAGATCGATACGGAATCGATGGTGAGCACTGCGGCGGACAGCTAAACGCCATTGCCACCCCATAATGCTACCATCCCGCATCGAAACCCTGTGAACCGGTTCCGGCTCGACGGGCATCGGTTCGGTCACGCCCGGGCACGCCGACTAGTGCCTTCTTTTATCGATCAACGTACGGAGCGATTACGAATGAATCTTTCACGCCTTGGCGGCGCCTTGCTGCCTGTTTATCTCGGCCTGTTCGCGGCCGGCAGTGCATCGGCCGAATGGACCGGCTCGGGCGAACTCGGCTTGGTGTTCGCGCGCGGCAATACCGATACCGAGACGCTCAATACAGAATTAAAACTCAAATACACGCGCGAGCGCTGGACCAACGCGTCGCGCTTTTCGTACCTGAAGTCGGAATCCGACGGTGATCTCGAGGCCGAGCGCCTCGTATTCGACAACAAGACCGATTACACCTTGTCCGACGTCAGCTATATCACCGGCGTGGGCCGTTACGATCGCGACGAATTCTCGTCGTTCGAATACCAGACCTCGCTGGCGATAGGTTACGGGCGCAGATTGATAGACACCGAGCGCCAGGCGCTTTCGGTCGAAATCGGCCCGGGTGTGCGGTACTCTGAAATCCGCGATACCGGCGAGACCGAAACCGACCTGATCGCCCGCGGCGGCGCCGACTATCGGCTCCAGATCTCGGAAACCGCCGAGTTGACCAACCGTTCGCTGATCGAAAGCGGCAGTTCCAATACCTTTCTCGAGAACGAAACCGCGCTGACCGTCGCCATCAACGACGCGCTGGCGCTCAAGACCGGTTTCCTGGTGCGTCACAACACCGAGGTGGAGCCGGGTCGCGAAAAGACCGACTACCTGTCCACGGTCAACCTGGTTTACAGTTTCCCCGGGCAATGATTTGGCGGAGATGACGTGTATTACGAAAGGCACCTGTTCTTCTGCACCAACCAGCGCGCCGAGGGCGCCGACAGGCCCTCGTGCGCGCAGTGCGGCTCGCCCGAGCTGCGCGGCTGGGCCAAGGCGCGGCTCAAGGAACTGGGCCTGACCGGCCCGGGCGGCGTGCGCGCCAACACCGCCGGCTGCCTGGACCGCTGCGAGCTGGGGCCGGTGCTGGTCGTCTACCCGGACGCTGTCTGGTACACCTACATCGACGAGGACGATCTCGAGGAAATCATCCAGAGCCACATCATCGGCGGCGAGCCGGTGGCGCGCCTGATGCTGCCCGACGAACCGGTCGCCTGAGCCCAGGGTGCATCGGTAATGCCCATTCGCGGTCTGCCCGCACACCTGGTGAACCAGATCGCCGCCGGCGAAGTCATCGAGCGGCCGGCCTCTGTGGTCAAGGAACTGGCCGAGAATAGCCTGGACGCCGGCGCGAGCCGGATCCGGATCGAGATCGACGGCGGCGGCGAGCGCCGGATTCGCATCACCGACGACGGCGGCGGCATCCCGGCCGACGAGATCGAGCTGGCGCTCAAGCCCCACGCCACCAGCAAGATCGCCTCGCTGGAAGATCTCGAAGCCGTTTCCAGCCTGGGCTTTCGCGGCGAGGCGCTGGCCAGCATCGCGTCGGTGTCGCGTCTTTCGCTGGGTTCGCGACCTGAAGGCGTCGAGTCCGGCATGCGCCTCGAGTGCGACGGCGGCAGGGCCGGGGAGGTCGAACCCTTCGCCACTCCGCCGGGTACGGTCATCGAAGTCCGCGACCTGTTCTTCAATACCCCCGCCCGGCGCAAGTTCCTCAAGACCGAGCGCACCGAGTACAACCACATCGACGAACTGGTCAAGCGCCTGGCGCTGGCCCGCATGGACGTGGCCTTCGAGCTCAAGCACAACGGCAAGGCCAGCCGCAACCTGCCCGGTGCCGCCGACGACGATGCACGATTGGCCCGCGTGGAACGGGTCTGCGGCGGCGATTTCGTCGATTCGGCGCTGACTATAGACACAGAACACAGCGGGTTGAGGCTGCACGGCTGGATCGCGCGCCCGGCGTTCTCGCGCTCGCAGGCCGACATGCAGTACTTCTTCGTCAACGGCCGGCTGGTGCGCGACCGGTTGGTCACGCACGCCATCCGCCAGGCCTATTCCGACGTGCTGTATTCCGGGCGCCATCCGGCCTACGTACTGATGCTGGCCATCGACCCGGCCCGGGTCGACGTCAACGTGCACCCGCAGAAGACTGAAGTACGGTTCCGCGACGGTCGGCTGGTGCACGATTTCCTGTTTTCCATGCTCAACCGGGCGCTGGCCGATACGCGCGCCGGTGCGGGCTCGGGCACGGAGGGCGCGGCTCAGCCCGATGCAAACCGCTTTGCCGGCGCATCGCAGTCGCCGGGCGGGCAGTCATTTGGCGGTTCGCATTCGACGGGTCTTCATTCAACGGGCCTTCAATCAACGAGCCTTCAATCGGCCGGGCAGGGCGGTCTCGGGCTTTCGGTATCGGAATCCATCTCGCGCTACGCCCAGCTTGCCGCCGGCGCCGGCAATTCGAAATGGGCAGGCGATCAGGACGGCAACATCCCGCCGCTGGGTTTCGCCGTGGCCCAGATCCACGGCGTATTCGTGTTGGCCCAGAACACCCACGGCCTGGTCATCGTCGACATGCACGCCGCCCACGAGCGCATCACCTACGAGCGCATGAAGCTGGCCTGGAACGAGGACCGCATCCGCGCGCAACCGTTACTGGTGCCCGAAACGCTCAGCTGTTCGGCGCGCGAAGTCGCCGCGCTGGAACAGCACGCCGACGATCTGAAGCGCCTGGGCTTCGAACTCACCGCCGCCGGCCCCGAATCGGTGCTGGTGCGGGCCGTGCCGGCGCTGCTGGCCGGCGCCGACAAGGCCGGGCTGGTGCGAGACGTGCTGTCCGACCTGGTCGAACTGGGCCGGAGCAAGCGCGTGGAGCAGGCGATCGACGAACTGCTCTCGACCGCTGCGTGCCATGGATCGGTGCGGGCGAACCGCCAGCTGACCATCGACGAGATGAACGGGTTGCTGCGGGATATGGAGCGGACCGAGCGGAGCGACCAGTGCAATCATGGGCGGCCGACCTGGGTGCAGCTGGATATGGGGCAGTTGGACAGGTTGTTTTTGCGGGGGAGATAAGATCGGTTGGCTGGTTGGCTGGTTGGCTGGTTGGCTGGAACAAAGCCGCCGTCATTCCTGCGAAGGCAGGAATCTCGACAATTTGCCCGCACTCGTAGTTCGACCGCCATTCCAGCCTATCCCCCGTCACTCCCGCGCATGCGGGACCCTCAATAAACATTCGCGTTCATTGGGAAAGCGATCTATTGTCATCGCTTGCAAAAAACCGCTGCGCGGCGCTAGACTCGGAGTGGGGCAAGACTGGGCACGTTGCGGACTTTGATCGAAGACCTTTCTAATTCAGGCGAGATTGTCGAGCGGGCTTCTCGCGCCGAGCGCGCCGCGCTGGACGACGTGCGTGTAAATCATCGTCGTGCGGACGTCGGAATGCCCCAGGAGTTGCTGGATAGTCCGGATGTCCGCGCCGGATTCGAGCAGATGGGTGGCGAAACTGTGGCGAAATACGTGGCAGGTAACCGGTTTGCGAATGCCGGCCCGGTTGGCGGCTCTCTTGACCGCTCGCTGGACCGTACTGTTGAAGACGTGATACCGGGCGACTCGGCCCGTTCGCGGCTCGCGGCTGAGATTTCGGGCCGGAAACACGAACTGCCAGCCGTCCTCGAATCGGGCATTCGGGTATTTCCGATTCAGCGCATGCGGCAGGACCACCCCGCCGCGCCTGCGCAACCGGTCATCGGCGCACAGCGCCAGCGACTGTTCGATTCTTTCGGACAGTGCAGGAATACACGAATCGGCCAGCACTGTAACGCGGTCCTTGGCGCCTTTTCCGTCACGTACGATGATCGAACGTCGTTCGAGATCGACGTCCTTCACCCGCAGTCGCGTAGCCTCGCCGATCCGCAGTCCCGACCCGTAGAGCAACCGAATCAGAAGATCGTACGGCGCCGGCATATGCGCAAGTACAGCGCGCACTTCGGCCGTGGTCAACACGACGGGCATCCGCTCCGGCCGCTTGGCCCGGACAACCTCGTCGAGCCAGGGCAGATCGATCTCCAGCACGCGCCGATAAAGAAAAAGCAGGCCGTTCAGCGCCTGGTTCTGGGTGGCGGGCGCGCAATGTCTATCCACCGCAAGGTGGCTGAGAAATGCTGTCACTTCCTCGGCGCCCAAGGATTCCGGATGACGCTTTCCGTGAAACAGAATAAATCGTCGCGCCCAGTGCAAATAGGCCTTCTCGGTCCGAACGCTGTAATGCTTCAGCCGGATAATCCGACGCATCCTGTCCAGGAGCTTCTCGGCCATGCTGAAATCCCCAATGAAAGTAGACACATTGGGCCACAGACGTGCCTGGATCACCATAGGAAAACAGGAAGGATTCGCGTAGGAAAATGCAACGATCACAATCGGAAAGTGCCGCATATCAACGGCACAACGATTCACGGCTGCAATCAAAACAAGAGCTTATCGATAGTCACCGAGCCGAAACTTGCAATAAACATGCAATTCGCTCGGATATTCGATAAAAACATTATTCGCCACATATTTTCTAGTTAACTGCTCAGGGAGGATTAGTGGAAGATATCGAGAATATTCTCAGTTTCGTTGTTGAAATTGAAAAATTGAAAAACGTGCATCGCAAAACCAAGCCAGTGGGCCTTGAGCGGTTTGAAAACTCGGCTGAACATAGTTGGCACGTATGTCTTACTGCCTTTTTGTTGAAAGATTTTGCGAATGAAGAGATAGATATCAATCGCGTGATCAAAATGCTTCTTATTCATGACCTTGGTGAGATTGATGCCGGAGATACAATTATTTATGCAAGTGAGACCAACGAACTTAAATCGAAAGAAGCGGACGGTATCCGTCGGCTTCTGAGCATCCTCCCGGATGGAATGGGAAATGAGCTTCTCGCGCTATGGTATGAGTTCGAGTCGGGAGAGACGGCGGACTCTCGCTTTGCTAAAGCCATAGATAGGGTTCCACCGTTGCTTCATAACATCCATGGCGATGGACATAGTTGGAGAGCTCATGGAGTCACAAAAGAAAAAGTGTTCTCGGTAAACCAACGAATAGAAGCAGGCAGTAAAGAGCTTTGGTCAGTTATGCGTGACAAATTAGAGGATGCTGCTGATGCTGGGATTCTCGAGCAGGGCAGTTAACCAGTGGGTGAAGCTGACCGGTACTACGCTGCGCTCCGCACCGGCAGCTTACCCAGGGCGTTATATGAATTCAAAGAGTAGCTATGAAGTTAATATATCGAGCTGGAGATATTACGGAAGCCCATATAATTTCAGGCATGCTGAATGCTAATGGTGTTGA
>Ga0209938_1000186_pt1 | contig 33097 bp, 25 predicted proteins | sample SalPonR2_C_D1_MG_FD_185708 | JGI IMG/M metagenome (GOLD analysis project Ga0209938, IMG submission 185708) | Salt pond soil microbial communities from South San Francisco under conditions of wetland restoration - Salt Pond MetaG R2_C_D1_MG... ... | reverse complement strand
TCGGATACCCGGGGTGATCAGTCTGAAGCCGGCGCCCTGCTCTGCCTTCAGAGCCGGGGCCTCCTGCGCAGAGCACACCACGCCGTCCAGGCCGCAGTTACGGGTAAGGGTTGCAAGGCGGGAGACCTGTGCCTGTGGGGAATCGGCAATACCGATAGCGGCCAGGTCATCCGGACCCATGCTGGTCAGCACGGTGACTGCGATCAGCAGCGGGCGATCATTTCCCAGGTGTTCAAGACGTTCCCTGCAGGCGGCCATCATCTTTTCGCCGCCGGAAGCGTGGACATTCACCATCCATGCGCCCAGATCCGCCGCCGCAGCCACCGCCGCTGCGGTGGTGTTGGGGATGTCGTGGAATTTGAGGTCGAGGAAAATCTCAAAGCCCCGGTCTGTCAGGGCGCGAACCAGCCCTGGCCCCGAGCGGGTGAAAAGCTCCTTGCCGACTTTCAGGCGGCACCTGGCCGGATCAAGCTGGTCGACCAGCGCCAGGGCGGGTCTGTCGGAGGGGAAATCCAGGGCCACGATTATGCGCGGGTTATCAGACATGGACACGGCGAGATCCTGCAATAAAAAGAATTCGGTTATCCGGCTATTCGGCTTCAACACCCTGAATCGGGCGGACGGTTTCCCATTGCTTACAGCTGGGGCACAACCAGTGCAGTTGCTGACCTGCAAAGCCGCAGTTTACGCAGCGATACACCGGGCGATTCGCCAGCATCATGTTACCTATCCGGGTGACCAGGCGTTCTTCGTCGGTTGTCATGCCTTTCTCATAGCCGGCAAGCGTCACCAGCCGCAGCAAACCGCGGACACTGGGGCGAAGCTCCAGTTTCCGGCGCAGCAGCTCTATTGCCGCCATACGACCACTGCTGCGTTCAACTGACTCCACCAGTGCCAGCAGCAGGCTGGTGCTGGGCCAGGAAGCATAGATCTTGCCCAGTTTCTTGCCCAGACGCCCGACATCACCGTGCTCACGCTCGAGCTTCATAAGGCGGTCAACCGCCTCCGGCCCGAAGTCAGGGTTCTGATCAAACACTTTCAGGCTCTGGCTGGCCGCTTCCCGGTAACTGCCCTGCCGGATCAGAAGACGCATCAGGATGAACGTTGCCCGGACACAGGAACGGTCAAAGTCCAGCGCCTCTTTCGCCCGGTTCTGCGCCTCCCAGCGATCATCCTGTTTCAGTGCCTCCTCAGAGATCTCGCAGGTGATATAGGCCAGCATCTTGAATATGGCGCCATCCTGGTCGCCCGTGGTCAGGGTGTGGGCAACCTGCGCAGCCTTGCTCCATTCCTTTTCCTGCTGGTAAAGCTCAATGAGTTGAACGGAGGCTTTTCGGCCATACTCCCGATCACCCATCAGCTGATGTAACAGTGTTTCAGCACGATCCAGCAGGCCGGCGTTGAGGTAGTCCACCGCCAGTTCATAGGTCACCTGCTGGGAATACCTGGCGGGCAGCTCCGGGCGGGCCAGCAGGTTCTGGTGGATCAGAATGGCACGGTCGGTTTCGCCCTTGTGGCGGAAATGCGCGCCAATCGAGAGGTGAAGACCGACCGTATCCCGGTTTACTGCCAGAGACTGGACGAAGTTCTCAACGGCCTGGTCTGAATAATTGGTAAAGAGAAACTGAAGGCGGTCCCTGACCGAGTCCTCGTCCGAGATGGCAACCCGGGAACTGTCCTTGCCGGCTCCCATGCGGCCAACGAACCACCCCGCTGCTACTGCTATGGTCAATAGCAGCCACTGAAGAACCATATCCATTAAAGCGTCCGGTCGTGCTGGGCTCTCGATTTCTCCAGCGCCTGCTCGGAGCGCGCAAGCCTTTTCTCAAGATTCCGGCGGGAAACCGATTTACGCACGGTTGCAAGTAAGGTCATCAGGACACCAACCAGAGCTCCAGCCACAAATGCCATGACGATCCACACGGCCACCCCATGGGGCTGAGTCTCATAAACCAGGAAGTCAAGGGGAACGGCTGTCTGGTTATTCAGGGAAAAAACAAGCGCGACCAGGACCAAACAAAGTACCAGAAGGATAAGAAGCACTTTCTGCAATCCGGCCATAATCGTAAAGCTCCAGATGAACCTGAGGAAAGTTCAGATCCGGGTGAAATTTATTCCCGGATAAATGGTTGAAATCAAAAACCCCTTTTCAGACTGTCATTAACCTTCTCTCGTAATTCCTTGCCGGGTTTGAAATGCGGTACAAACTTCGCAGGAAGCTGAACGGCCTCCCCCGTTTTGGGGTTGCGCCCGGTTCTTGCTGCTCGATGATGCAATGAGAAACTGCCAAAACCGCGGATTTCAATTCTCTGACCTTCGGCGAGGGATTGCGACATATGCTCGATGACAGTTTTCACAGCCAGTTCCACATCCTTCACTGAAAGCTGCGTCTGCTTCGACGCGATCAGCTCAACCAGTTCAGACTTTGTCATGGGCTACTCTCTCTTCACATTATTGTTGAAAAGCCTGTTTTCAATGCCATGAACCTAGTTTAGCCAAACCAAAAAAAAACACAAAAAAAACGGGCTCTTAGAGCCCGTTTTTTCTCGTCAACCGGAAATCCTAGTCCTTGTTGACATTTTTCTGCTGCATCTGTTCCTTGATCAGGTCGCCGATAGTCGTGGCTCCCGAGCCGGATTCTGCAGCCTTGGCACGAACACCTTCGATCGCCTGCTTGTCGTCTTCGACGTCCTTGGACTTGACAGACAGGTTGATCACGCGGTTCTTGCGGTCAATGCTGATAATCTTCGCTTCAACCTCGTCGCCCTCATTCAGCGCATTGCGCGCGTCTTCGACGCGGTCACGGCTGATTTCAGACGCTTTGAGAACAGCTTCGACTTCCTCGTTCAGAGTGATAGTCGCGGCCTTGGCATCAATCGAGGAGACCGTACCCTTGACGATAGAGCCCTTGTCGTTCAACTGCACAAACTCGGCGAACGGATCGCTCTCAAGCTGCTTGATACCCAGCGAGATACGCTCACGCTCGGGATCAACAGACAGGATGACGGTTTCAACCTCGTCGCCCTTCTTGTATTCGCGGACCGCTTCTTCACCAGTCTCGTTCCAGCTGATGTCCGACAGGTGAACCAGGCCGTCAATACCGCCGTCCAGACCGATAAAGATACCAAAGTCAGTGATCGACTTGATCTTGCCGGAGATGCGGTCGCCCTTGTTGAACCTGCTGGAGAAGTCTTCCCAGGGGTTTGAGACACACTGCTTGATACCCAGGGAAATACGACGGCGTTCCTCGTCGATATCCAGAATCATCACGCCCACTTCATCGCCTACCTGGACAACCTTGGACGGATGGATATTCTTGTTGGTCCAGTCCATTTCGGAAACGTGCACCAGACCCTCAACACCTTCTTCCAGCTCGGCGAAGCAGCCGTAGTCGGTCAGGTTGGTCACCCGTGCAGTAACCTTGGTGCCTTCCGGGTAACGGCCCTTGATGTTGACCCATGGATCTTCACCCAGTTGCTTCAGACCCAGCGATACGCGGTTACGCTCACGATCAAATTTCAGAACCTTGACACTGATCTCGTCGCCCACATTGACGATTTCGCTCGGATGCTTGATGCGCTTCCAGGCCATGTCCGTAATGTGCAGCAGGCCGTCAACTCCGCCCAGATCCACGAACGCGCCGTAGTCGGTCAGATTCTTGACGATACCCTTGATTTCCATACCCTCGGTCAGGGTTTCCAGCAAAGCTTCGCGCTCGGCGCTGTTTTCAGCTTCCAGAACAGCGCGACGGGAAACAACTACGTTGTTGCGCTTCTGATCGAGCTTGATCACCTTGAATTCGAGTTCCTTGTTCTCCAGGTGCGCAGTATCGCGAACCGGACGAACATCTACCAGAGAGCCGGGCAGGAAGGCACGGATCCCGGCCAGATCGACAGTAAAACCGCCCTTGACCTTGCCATTGATAATACCCTTAACCACTTCCTCGGCTTCGAAGGACTTCTCCAGTACCTTCCAGGCCTCAGCGCGCTTGGCTTTTTCACGAGACAGGCGGGTCTCACCGAAGCCATCTTCTACCGCGTCAAGAGCCACATCGACGGTATCGCCGATTTTGATTTCCAACTCGCCTTTTTCATTGAGAAACTGGGAGGCGGGGATAACGCCTTCGGACTTCAGTCCGGCGTTAACGGTGACCCAGTCGCTATCAACATCCACAACGGTTCCCTGGACGATGGAACCCGGCTGCATGTCAATTTCTTTCAGGCTTTCTTCAAAAAGATCCGCAAAGCTCTCGCTCATTATATGTCCTATGTGATCAACGCAAGTTTCTCCGTGTTACCAGCGACACGGTCTATGAATTTTGATCCGGATTCAGCCAGGGGCTGGCCGATAACGCCAAATCCGAAATTTCAACAACAAAAAGGTGTGGTCAGGCCTGGCCTGCAGCGGCCATGCACCTGTCCAACACCTCTTCTATGCTTAACCCCGTCGAATCAATGACTTGCGCATCGTCTGCAGGCTTAAGCGGGGCGGCTTCGCGGTTCATGTCCCGCTCATCTCGCACCCGTATCTCCTCTAAAAGGGCGACAATGTTAACATTGACCCCTGCGTCCTTCAACTGACTATAGCGCCGTTGTGCACGTTCCTCGGCGCTGGCGGTCAGAAACAGTTTCACCGGCGCGTCCGGAAACACTACCGTCCCCATATCCCGACCATCGGCAACCAGGCCGGGTGCCACCCGGAAATCCCGCTGACGCTGCAGCAGCGCGTCCCGCACCGGCTGGATAACGGCAACTTTTGAGGCGTTTTCGCCACAGGCCTCGGTCCGGATGGCGGCCGTGACGTCGTCACCGGCCAGCAGAACCCTGACAGGCTCACCGGGAGGCGTGGGCTCAAAGGCAACGTCCAGACCGGCGGCAACTTCAATCAACCGTAGCTGATCGTCAAGCGCCACCCCCTGGCGGCTGGCCGCCAGCGCCGTAAGTCGATAAAGCGCCCCGCTGTCCAGCAGGTGCCATCCCAGCTTTCTGGCCAACATCTGGGTGATGGTGCCTTTACCGGAGCCACCGGGGCCATCCACGGTGATGACCGGAATATCGGACGCAACCATCATTCAGCCCCCTCAGCATCACTGGCAATCCTGATACCGACGCCAGCGGCCAGTTCAACAAAACCGGGAAACGATGTCGCCACATTGGCACAATCGGTCACTTCAACAGGCCCGCTCGCTCTCAGCGAAGCCACCGCAAACGCCATGGCAATGCGGTGGTCACCGTGACTGTCTACCCTGCCCCCTTTCATCTCCTGTCCGCCTTCAATCACGATACCGTCCGGCGTGACAGTGGTCTCGACGCCAATAGCGGCGAGGCCGTCAGCCATGACCTGTATCCGGTCACTTTCTTTCACCCGCAGCTCCTCGGCGCCACGAAGCACCGTCCGGCCCCTGGCACAGACTGCGGCAACAAACAGTACCGGAAACTCGTCGATGGCCAATGGCACCTGGTCTCCGGGAATATCAATGCCGGTCAGTTCCGCAGCGCGGACGCGCAGGTCCGCAACCGGCTCGCCGCCAATCACGCGCTGGTCCAGCACCTCAATGTTTGCGCCCATCCTGCGCAGAATATTGATGACACCGATACGGGTCGGGTTCATCCCCACGTGTCTGAGGACAAGATCGGAATCCACAGCAATACTGGCAGCAACCAGGAAAAACGCGGCCGATGAGATATCCGCCGGGATGTCAATATCGGTTGCCGTGAGCTGACCACCACCCGCGAGGCTGGCGGTGGCCGTATCACGGTGAACGGGATAACCGAAGCCTTCCAGCATTCGTTCGGTGTGATCCCGGGTCGTCGCCGGTTCCGTGACCGACGTGGCTCCATCCGCATAGAGTCCTGCCAGCAGCAGGCAGGATTTGACCTGGGCGCTGGCCACCGGCATGTCATAGTGAATGCCGGTCAAGTGCTGACCACCGCGTATTTTCAGCGGTGGGCGACCACCCTCAGCGGTTTCAATCTGCGCCCCCATAATCCGCAGCGGGTCGGCGACACGCCCCATCGGGCGCTTGGTCAGGCTGTCGTCACCGGTGAGTTCGGAATCAAATTGCTGTGCCGCCAGCAGGCCTGAAAACAGGCGCATCGCGGTACCGGAATTACCCAGGTAAAGCGGCCCGCGAGGCGCCTGCAGGCCGTGCAGGCCAACACCGTGAATCTTCACGTAACCCTCATCCGGACCTTCAATGGTCACGCCCATATCCCGGAATGCCTGCAGGGTGGCGAGACTGTCCTCGCCTTCCAGGAACCCTTTCACCTCGGTCACGCCACTGGCAAGCGCACCGAGCATGATTGAACGATGGGAAATGGATTTATCGCCCGGCACCCGGATATCACCGACAACCTTGCCACCGGGCTGAAGCCGGAATCGAACCTGTTTCTGAGGAGTTTTTGTCACGTAAGCCTGCCCTGAAAGCATTTTTGAAAAGTGTTCCCGCGCCGCCTTGGCACGACTGAATACCTGGAGCAGCGTGGCACTGTCCTGATGGTCAATGGCTGTGCGCAAACGGTCCAGATCGTGGCTGAAATGGTCGATGACGCGCAGCACGGCATCCCGGTTGGAAAGAAAGATGTCATGCCACATCACCGGGTCACTTGCAGCAATGCGGGTGAAGTCCCGGAAGCCACCGGCTGCGTAGCGAAAAATATCAAGATTTTCATCCTCCCCCGCCAGGGTATCCACCAGTGAAAAGGCGATAAGATGCGGGAGATGACTGGTGGCTGCCAGCACTTCATCATGGTAAGCCACCGACATGGTGAGCACGGTGGCACCACAGCCTTCCCACAGCGCCTTCAACCGCGCGACGTTGCTTTCGGCAACAGCGTCCGCCGGCGTGAGAATGACCTTGTGGTTGGTAAAAAGTGTCGGGCTGGCAGCGCGAATGCCGCTTTTTTCAGACCCGGCTATCGGATGTCCCGGAATAACATTGGCTGACAAACCACCAAACACGGCCTTCACATCTTCCACGAAGCTGGTCTTGGTGCTGCCAACGTCGGTCAGAATTGCATTTTTCCCGAGCCAGGGCCGGAGCTCCTCCAGCACATCCCGGGTGGCCTTGACGGGCACCGCAACCACCACCAGGTCGGCGCCTTCTGCGGCTTCCCGGATGGAACCGGCAGCCTCATCAATCAACCCCAGCGCCTTTCCCAGCAGGGGCTCTTGCGATCGTTTGTCGGTCCCTGCCACGACATCAGCCAGGCCGTTGTTGCGAATGGCCGCCGCAAGCGAACCGCCAATCAGCCCGAGGCCGATAATCGCGACACGCTGGAACAATGGCCGGGCAGCAGGCATTCAGACCTCTGCTCCGTTTGTGGCAGCCGCCGTTACTGCCAGAATGGCTCTCGCCAGGGCGGCAATCAAACGCTCATTCTCTTCCGGCAATCCGATGGAAACCCGCAGGTGCCGGGGTAGTCCGTAACCGCCAATGGGGCGGACAATCACACCCTGTTCCAGCAGAGACTGATTGATCTGCTCGGCGTGTTCGCCGACTTCTACACTGATGAAATTGCCCGCTGACGGTATGTAGGCCAGCTTCATCTCTTTGAACGCTGATTCCAGCTGTGCCATACCTCTGGTGTTTATTTCACAGGAACGCTGCAGGTACTGGTCATCACTCAGAACCGCCGTTGCCGCTGCCATCGCGATGGAATCGACATTAAAGGGTTGGCGTACCCGATTGAGAAAACTGGCAATCTCCGAAGAGCTGACACTGTAGCCCACCCTCAGTGCGGCAAGCCCCCAGGCCTTGGAAAAGGTCCGGGTAACAATCAGGTTGGGGTAACGCCCAAGCAGGGACAGGCCATCCACATAGTCATCGCCCTGCAGGTATTCGCAATAGGCTTCGTCAAGAACCACCAGCACACGGCCCGGAATACGATCAAGAAATGCTTTGATAGCGCGGCCGCCGTGAACCGTGCCAGTGGGGTTGTTCGGATTGGCGACGAACACCAGCTTGGTCCGGTCGGTGACTGCGTCCGCCATGGCATCCAGATCATGGCCATAGTCCCGGGCGGGAACCGACACCCCGGTTGCGCCAATGGCCTGGGTCACCAGCGGATAGACTGCAAAGGCATACTGGGAGTAGACAACCTCGTCACCCGGGGCTGCAAAACAACGGGTGATCACTTCCAGTACATCATTGGAACCGTTGCCCAGGGTTATCTGCTGCGGGCCAATACCATAGCGGCCAGACAGCGCCTGCTTCAGATCGAAGCCATTGCCATCGGGATACCGGCAAATGTCCGCCAACGTTTCCTTAATGGCTGAGAGGGCTTTGGCGCTGGGTCCGAGCGGATTTTCGTTACTGGCGAGCTTGACGATGGAATCCGGGTCCAGGCCGAATTCCCGGGCAAGCTCACTAACAGGCTTCCCCGGCTGATAGGGCGACAGTGCCTGCACACCCTTTACCGCAAGGCTTTCAATGTCTGTCCGCATTTACCTGACCTCTATCAGTATTCGTTCAGCTTTCGCCCTGTTTATAAAACCCCGATGGGATAGGACCCCAGGCGTTTCAGTTCGACCGCTTCCTCATCGATTTCCTCAAGCACCTGCTTTACCTGTTCGTCTTCATAGTGGCCTTCAAAATCGATATAGAACACGTAGGCCCAGGTGCCACTTGGAGAGGGACGGGTCTCGATCCGGGTCAGACTGAGCCCGTGATTGTGGAAAGGCTCGAGCAACTGATACAGGGCACCGGGTTTATTGCGCATGGAGACCAGAATGGACGATTTGTCGTGGCCACTGACGGGCACCTCTTCCCGCCCGATGATCAGAAACCGGGTGGTGTTGTCGGGCCGGTCTTCAATGCTGGAGGCGAGCGTATCCAGGCCATACAGCTCGGCCGCCATGTCGCCGGCAATGGCAGCACTGCCTGGCTCCTGGGCTGCCCTTCGGGCGGCTTCGGCATTGCTGCTTACGGTAATCCGCTCAATGCCGTGACGATGGGTATCCAGCCACTGCCGACACTGGGCAAACGACTGCTGATGCGAGTAGATGCGTTGTATTTCCTGATCATGATGCTTCGGCGCGACCAGCAGATGGTGATGGATGCGCAGCTGCACCTCGCCACAGATCTTCAGGGGCGATGACATGAACATATCCAGGGTGTGGTTGATCATGCCCTCTGTGGAGTTCTCGACCGGCACGACCCCATAATGAGCGGCGCCGGATTCAACCTCGCGGAACACGGCGTCGATGGCCGGCAACGGCACACTGACGACCGAGTGGCCGAAATGCTTGAGCGCCGCGGCCTGGGTGAAGGTGCCGACCGGGCCAAGGAAGGCGATGTGCATAGGCTTTTCAAGCGCAAGGCAGGCTGACATGATCTCGCGGAACAGGCGCGCCATTTCCTCCCCGGACAGCGGGCCGGGATTGTTGTCCTTGATCCGGCGCAGCACCTGGGCTTCCCGCTCCGGGCGGTAAAAAAACACGTCCGCCCCGGGATTGGCCTCCATTTTTACCCTGGCCACTTCCTGGGCGCATTCGGCCCGCTGACTGATGCGGTCCATGATTTCCTGGTCCAGACGGTCGATCTGTTCTCTCAACCGGCCCAGACGGGCCTGCTCGTCGCTCATGATCAGCCGCGCTCCCGGGCAAATTCCGCCATATAGTCGATCAGGGCATCAACCCCGGCTTCCGGCATGGCGTTGTATATGCTGGCGCGCATGCCACCAACGGAACGGTGGCCCTTCAGGTTCAGTAGCTGTCGGGCATTCGCTCCGGTCAGGAATTCATCATTCAGCGCATCGTCTGCCAGAACGAAAGGCACATTCATCCAGGAGCGGAAGCGCGGTGCAATCGGATTGGCGTAAAAATCACTGGCATCCACGAAATCATAAAGTTTGCCGGCCTTGCGGCGGTTGAGCCTGCCCATGGCCTCAACGCCACCCTGGGCTTTCAGCCACTTGAACACCAGCCCGGCCAGATACCAGGAATAGGTAGCCGGCGTGTTGTACATGGAATTGTTATCCGCCATGACCTGGTAATTCATCATCGTGGGGGTTTCCCGGCGGGCTTTGCCCAGCAGATCCTTGCGGATAATGACAACCACCAGCCCGGAGGGCCCGATATTCTTCTGGGCCCCGGCATAGATCAGCCCGAACCTGGAGACATCCAGAGGCCGCGAGAGCATGGTGGACGACATATCGGCGACCAGAGGCACTGCTCCGCTATCGGGCACGAAATCGAATTCGAGCCCGCCAATGGTTTCATTGGGGGTGTAGTGCAGATAGGCCGCCTCCGCGGAGGTTTTCCATTCCGACTGATCCGGAACAAAGGTAAAGCCACTGTCTTCACTGCTGGCGACCACGTTCACCCTGCCATAGCGACTGGCCTCGGCAATGGCCTTTTTCGACCAGATCCCGGTATTGACGTAGTCGGCGGCGCCATCAGTACCCATCAGGTTCAGCGGGACGGTCGCGAACTGACTGGAGGCCCCACCCTGCATGAACAAAACAGCGTAGTCATCGGACACGCCAGCGAGTTCCCGCAGATCCTGCTCTGCGGTTTCCGCGATGCTGACAAACTCATCGCTGCGATGGCTCATTTCCATCACCGACATGCCGCTGCCCTGCCAGTCCAGCATCTCTTCCCGCGCCTTCTGAAGAACCTCGGCAGGCAGGGTGGCGGGGCCGGCACAAAAGTTATACGCCCTGGTCATTATCCTCACCATTTACCCCGTCAGCGCCGCCGGCGTCATTGTCAGCGCTGCCTTGCTCAATGTCGGCGTCGTCGGTCGCGGCTTCCAGATCCACGTCTTCTGCATCGGTTTCGGCGATACGCTCAACGCCAACCAGGCGTTCATCTTCCTGACCCAGCTTGATCAGCCGGACACCCTGAGTGTTGCGGCTGAGGATAGAGACTTCGTCGGTCCGTGTTCTTACCAGCGTGCCCTTGTCGGAAATGAGCATCATTTCATCGCCTTCGAACAGCTGGAGTGCTGTGACAAGGTTGCCGTTACGCTCGGAACACTGCATGGCGATAACGCCCTGGCTGCCCCGACTGTAGGCAGGGAACTCATCAAAGGTGGTGCGCTTGCCATAGCCGTTTTCACTGGCGGTAAGCAGCACCGCACCTTCTTCCGGGATGATCAGTGACACCACATGGTGGCCGCCGTGCATCCTGATACCACGCACACCGCGTGCGGTACGGCTCATCGGGCGAACCGCTTCTTCGTTGAAGCGCACAGCCTTGCCCGCACTGGAGAACAGCATGACTTCGGCATCGCCGCGGGTGATGGCGGCCCCGATAAGGGTGTCCCCCTCATCGAGATTCAATGCAATCAGACCGCTGCTGCGCGGACGTGAGAAGTTGGGCAGAGGCGTTTTCTTGACGACACCGGCAGAGGTGGCCATCAGCACGAACTGGTCTTCCGGATAGTCCCGGACCGGCAGGAAGGTCGTAATTCGCTCACCGTCTTCCAGCGGCAGAATATTCACCATCGGGCGACCGCGGGAGGCGCGGCTGGCACGGGGAATCTCGAAAACCCTCAGCCAGTAGACCTTGCCACGGTTGGAGAAGCACAGAATGGTGTCATGGGAGTTGGCGACCAGCAGTTTCTCGACAAAATCCTCGTCTTTCATGGACGTTGCCGCTTTACCACGGCCACCACGACGTTGGGCCTGGTAGTCCTCGACCGCCTGGGTTTTGGCGTAACCGCCGTGGGAGATGGTCACCACCAGGTCTTCTTCATCAATCAGATCGGCGACGGTCAGGTCGCGTCTGGAGCTGGTAATTTCAGTCCGGCGCTGGTCACCGAATTCGGTGACAACGGCTTCCAGCTCCTCACGGATAACCTCCATCAGACGATCCGGGTTACCGAGGATCTCCAGAAGAGCCGCGATTTTCTCCAGAATTTCCTTGTATTCATTCTGCAGCTTTTCGGTTTCAAGCCCGGTCAGACGATGCAGGCGCAGGTCCAGAATAGCCTGGGCCTGTTCCGGCGAAAGATGGTAAAGACCGTTGCGAAGGCCATAGATCTCCGGCAGGTCATCCGGGCGACAGGCGTCCTGGCCGGCACGCTCCAGCATCGCCAGTACGTCCCCCGGCGCCCAGCCTTGTGCCATCAGCTTTTCTTTGGCCTCGGCCGCCGCCGGAGAGGCCTTGATCAGCGCAATAATTTCATCAATATTTGCCAGCGCAACCGTCAGACCTTCCAGAATATGGCCACGCTCACGGGCTTTGCGCAGTTCATAAATCGTGCGACGGGTGACTACTTCCCGGCGGTGCCGGACAAACGCATCCAGCATTTCCTTCAGATTCAGAATCTTCGGCTCGCCGTTAATCAGGGCAACCATGTTGATGCCGAATACATTCTGAAGCTGGGTCTGGGAAAACAGGTTGTTGATGACCACATCCGGGTTTTCGCCGCGGCGCAGCTCGATCACCACCCGGATACCTTCTTTATTGGACTCATCCCGCAACTCGGAAATGCCCTCAAGACGCTTTTCCTTGACCAGCTCCGCAATCTTTTCGATCAGACGCGCCTTGTTGAGCTGATAAGGCAGCTCGGTAATGATGATGGCGTCGCGGTTGGTCTTGTCATCGTGCTCGATTTCATGGCGGGCACGGATGTAAATACGTCCGCGACCGGTGCGGTAGGCTTCAACAATCCCGGCACGGCCATTGATGATGCCTTCTGTGGGAAAATCGGGGCCGGGAATATGCTCCATCAGATCGTCAACGGTCATGTCCGGGTTGTCGATCAGCGCCAGGCAGCCGTTCACAATTTCAGTCAGGTTATGGGGCGGGATATTGGTGGCCATACCCACCGCGATACCTGAGGAACCGTTAACCAGCAGATTGGGAATACGCGTCGGCAGAACGTCCGGAATCTGCTCGGTACCGTCGTAGTTGGGGACAAAATCGACGGTTTCCTTGTCAAGATCCGCCAACAGCGAATGGGCCATCTTTTCCATGCGGATTTCGGTGTAACGCATGGCGGCCGCGTTATCGCCGTCAATGGAACCGAAATTGCCCTGGCCGTCGACCAGCGGGTACCTCAGCGAAAATGGCTGGGCCATGCGTACGATGGTGTCGTAAACCGCCGAATCACCGTGGGGATGGTATTTACCGATAACGTCACCAACCACCCGGGCGGACTTCTTGTAAGCCTTGTTCCAGTCGTTATTGAGCTCGGACATGGCGAACAGTACCCGGCGATGCACGGGTTTGAGACCATCCCGCACGTCCGGAAGTGCGCGACCGACGATAACGCTCATGGCGTAATCGAGGTAGGACTGTTTCAACTCATCTTCGATATTTACCGGCAGGATCTCTTTGGCTAACTCTCCCATCGAGAAAGGTTCCTTTGCATTTGCTGGAAGTCGTTTCAGGGCCGCTTAACAGGCCCCATAGTTATTCTCTAACAAGCCGCCAATATTACCACATTCAATCCCTTAGCGGGCCATGTGGGGCTTCTGGTCAGTCAAAAACCACGGTCTTGTTTTCATAAATAATCACACGGTCCTCGATGTGGGCCCTGAGTCCCCGGGACAGCACGCTCTTTTCCACATCCTTGCCGAGCCGCACCATATCCTCGATGGAATCGCTATGGCTGATGCGGATCACGTCCTGCTCGATAATGGGCCCCTCATCCAGATCCCGGGTCACATAGTGGCAGGTGGCGCCGATCAGCTTTACCCCCCGGCTGTAGGCCTGGTGATAGGGCCGGGCGCCGGCAAAGGACGGCAGGAAGCTGTGGTGAATATTGATGATCCTTCCCGTGTACTTGTCGCACACAGTCCCCGGCAGGATCTGCATGTACCGGGCCAGAACCACCACGTCCGTCTCATACTGTTCAACCAGCCGGTCGATCTCACCGAAAGCTTCATTCCGGTTATCCTGATTCACCGGCAGGTAGTGATAGGGTATATCGTGCCACTCGACCATACGGCGAAGGTCTTCGTGATTGGAGATGACCGCCACGATTTCCGCATTGATTTCGCCGCTGTGCCAGCGATGGAGCAGGTCAGCCACGCAATGGGACTCCTTGCTGCACATGAGCACGACTTTTTTCGGCTTTGCGGAATCCGCAACATGCCAATCCATGCTGAATTCACGGGCAATGGGTTCAAAGGCTGCACGGAACTGATCGAGACCGAAGGGAATCGAGCTGGCCTTGATTTCGTGGCGCATAAAGAACCGGCCGCTGTGAGTATCAGCATGGTGACTCGCCTCGGTAATCCAGCCATTATAGGTCGACAGAAAATTACTGACCTTGGCCACGATCCCGACCCGGTCCGGGCAGGAAATGACAAGACGATAGGTGTGCTCCATGAAAGCAGTCCTTACTCTGTAACTGGGGAGCGGGCACCTGAGCGGGCACCCTTGAAATCGACCGGCTATCATAGCCTATCCGGGCACCAGAAACGAGGCAGAAAGAGGCACATGAACATGGACAGACATCCCCCAAGGGTTATTCCGGCACAAGCCCTGGCAAGCCCCTCAAAGACGGTGAGATTCATCGCCGGCACCCTCCTGCTTTTGGGCTCTGCCCTGGCCGCAGCAGAGGCCATTCTCGAAGGCGAACGCTTCCATCCGGTTACCGCCAGCCAGGGCATGGTGGTAACCAGCCACACGCTGGCAACCGAAGTCGCTCTTGAGGTCTTGAAAGCGGGTGGCAATGCGGTTGATGCGGCCGTCACCGCCGGTTTCGCCCTCGCAGTTACCCAGCCTCGCTCCGGCAACATCGGGGGCGGTGGCTTCATGCTCTACGCTCCCGGCAACGGCGACACGGTCGAAGCGATAGACTACCGGGAGAAAGCTCCGGCAAGTGCAACCGCAACCATGTTCCAGGATGACAGCGGCAACGTGGTTCAGAATCGCAGCCGGTTTACCCACCAGGCGGCAGGTGTACCGGGCACAGTTGCCGGGCTGGCCCTGGCCCTGGAGCGACACGGCACCCTGCCACTGAAACAGGCGCTTGCACCCGCCATCAGGCTGGCCCGCGAGGGCTTCATCGTCCCTGCCCGGTTTACCGAAGGCCTGAACCAGGCCCGGGAGCGCCTTGTGCGCTGGCCCGCCACGTTTGAAACCTTCTATAAAGAAGATGGCACCGCCTGGCAGCCCGGCGAGCGGTTTATTCAACCAGAGCTGGCGAATACTCTGGAACGCATTGCTACTCACGGTATCCGCGATTTTTATCAGGGCGAAACCGCGGAACTGATCGTTGCCGAAATGCAGCGCCACGACGGGCTGATCACCCTGGAAGACCTGCGCAGTTATCAGCCGGCTATCCGGGAGCCTGTCCACGGCACCTATCGCGGTCACGATATTTACTCGATGTCGCCACCGTCTTCCGGGGGAACCCATATTGTTCAGATTCTGAACATTCTGGAAGGCTATGACATGGCCGGGCTGGGACACAACTCTGCAGCCGGCATTCATCGTATGGCCGAGGCCATGAAACTGGCCTACGCCGACCGGGCGACCTATCTGGGCGATACCGATTTCGTTGACGTGCCGCTGGCAGGCCTGACCAGCAAGGACTACGCAAAGGAGCTTCGGCAAGGCATTGCAACTGACCGCGCCCGCCCTTCTTCGGAGATTCAGGCAGGCACACCGGGTGCTTACGAGAGCCCCGAAACCACGCATTTTTCCATTGTGGACCGCTGGGGTAACGCCGTATCCAACACCTACACCATAAACTTCAGCTACGGTTCCGGCATTACCGTGGCCGGTGCGGGCTTTCTGCTGAATAACGAGATGGATGACTTCTCCGCCAAGCCCGGTGTGCCCAATGCCTATGGACTGATCGGCGGCGAGGCGAATAAAATCGCCCCGGGAAAACGCATGCTCAGCTCCATGTCCCCCACTATTGTTCGTCGCGACGGCAGCAATTACCTGGTGTCGGGCAGCCCCGGTGGCTCACGGATCATCACCACAACCCTGCAGGTCCTGCTGAACGTCATTGATCATGGCATGAACATACAGTCCGCCGTCAACGCACCCAGAATCCATCATCAGTGGCTGCCGGACAAAATTCGTATGGAACAGGGCATCAGCCCCGACACGGTGGAGCTGCTTGAAAGAATGGGGCACAGGGTGGTTACGGATCGGGCCATGGGTGCCATTCAGAGTATACTGATCAGTAACGACGGCGAACTTCACGGCGGCGCAGACCCGAGACGCAGCACGTCGTCGGCGATGGGCTACTAGTGTCCCGTCTGGTTGATTCGCTGATCTACTGAGCCCCTGAAACAGCAATTTATAGGGTTACAGAGCACTAAATATCAGGAGGAATTAGCTATGTATCTGTCAGTTCAACTCAGTTGCTATCCACTGGCCGACGACTACAAGCCACCCATTCGCGCACTGATCGGGCGCCTGGAGCAAAGTGGACTTGAAGTCTATGCCGGCCGGATGAGCACAGAGATGTTTGGCGAGTATGATGAAGTGATGCGGGTCCTGTCGGACACCATGAAATGGTCGTTCGAGGAGTACGGCAAAGCCGTGTTCGTGGCCAAGATCATGGAAGGTGATCGCAGGCCACGAGAATAAAAGGTCAGGCGGCCATTTCCTGACGCATCATGTTCAGCAAACCGCCCGCGATGATCATGCGGATCTGCCGCTCACTGAGATCGTGGGTCAACTCATGGCGCTCGCCAGTGCGGGCGTTCTCGGCAACGATCTTGTCACCCGATTTCAGTGCTTCCACCAACCCCGGCAACGCCAGGTCGTCATTCTGCTCGATACTGTCGTAGGATTCCGGGGCAACAAAACGCAGCGGCAGCACGCCAAAGCTGCACAGATTCTGCCAGTGTATCCGCGAATAGCTTTTGGCAATGACCACACGTACGCCCAGGTAACGGGGTGCCAGTGCCGCGTGCTCGCGGCTCGAGCCCTGGCCATAGTTCTCTCCGCCGACAATCAGGGAGCCACTGTCCTGATGCTGCTTTGCCCGTTCCGGATAGGTGGAGTCCAGCCGGGTATAGGTGAACTCGCTGATGACCGGAATATTACTGCGAAAAGGCAGTATTTCCGAACCGGCGGGCAGGATATCGTCTGTGGAAATATCGTCGCCCACCTTGAGCAGAACCGGTGCCTCAAGCGAGTCCGGAAGCCCGTCAAAGGTCGGTAGCGTACTGATATTCGGCCCTTTTTCAACGACACTCAGTTCCGGATGCTGCGCCGGAGGGCGGATATTGCGATCCTGCACATAGAAAGTGCTGTGCTCGTCGAACACCGGATAGTCCATCTCCAGGTCGCGGGGATCGGTTATGACGCCCGTCAACGCTGAAGCGGTGGCCGTTTCGGGGCTGCAGAGACAGACCTTGTCCTCACTGGTGCCCGAGCGACCCGCAAAATTCCGCGGCACCGTGCGCAAACTGATCTGGTTCGTGGCCGGTGCCTGGCCCATGCCAATACAACCGTTGCAACCGGTCTGATGCAGGCGCGCGCCGGCATTCAGCAGATCCGTAAGATGGCCAAGCTCAACCAGGTTTTCCAGCACCTGACGTGAAGTCGGGTTAATGTCGAAAGACACCCCCTCATGGACCTGGCGCCCTTTTACCATCATCGCCGGAACCGCAAAATCCCGCAGTCCGGGATTCGCGGAAGAGCCTATGTAGGCCTGGTAGATGGGCTCTCCTGCCACCTCCCGCACCGGAAACACCTTGCCGGGACTGCTGGGCAGGGCGATCAGCGGCTCAAGCTTGCTGAGGTCGATCTCGTCGTGCAGGTCATAGGTTGCACCAGGGTCTGCCTCCAGCCGCTGAAAGTCGTCTTCGCGCTGTTGCTGCCCGAGAAATTCCCGCACCGCATCATCTGCCGGAAATACGGTGGCGGTATGGCCCATCTCCTGGCCCATATTGGCAATGACATGGCGATCCATGGCAGAGAGCCCCTTCAGCCCCGGTCCGTAGTATTCGATGATTTTCCCGGCACCACCTTTTACCCCGTGGCGACGGAGCATCTCGAGAATCACATCCTTGGCACTCACCCACTCCGGCAGCCTGCCGGTGAGCTTTACCCCCATCACCCTGGGCATATTCAGGTAGAACGGCTCTCCACAAATGGCCGTGGCAACCGACAGGCCGCCCGCTCCCATGGCCAGCATTCCGAGAGACCCGGCTGCGCAGGTATGGCTGTCTGAACCGAGAAGAGTCTTGCCGGGCTTGCCAAAGCGCTCCATATGTACCGGGTGGCTCACACCGGAACCGGCGGGGCTGAACCAGATGCCAAACTTCTCGCAGGCACTGCGCAGGAACAGGTGATCGTCCGGGTTGCGATGGTCGGTCTGCAATAAATTGTGGTCGACGTACTGGGCAGAAAGCTCGGTCCTGGCCTGGTCAAGGCCCATGGCCTCGAGCTCGAGCATGACCAGCGTTCCCGTGGCATCCTGGGTAAGCGTCTGGTCGATTTTCAAGCCGATTTCCTCGCCGGCCTTCAGCTTTCCCGCCACCAGATGCGATTCAATCAGCTTGGTGGCGACGTTACGCGGTTGATTTTTCGTCTGTTTCGTCACTGGATGAGCTCCATGCGAGTCAGGTTTCAATTAGTCACACCATAAACTGTAGACTCTGCCCTCAGGGTCGTGCAAAACAGCTTGCTTTCAGCAATTGCTCAGATGGCTTTATTCGGGAATCACTCTCAGAACACGTCCATCGATGCTGTCTGTCAACAGGTAAATAGCACCGTCCGGACCGGTAAGCACATCCCGGATGCGTTCACCGATCTCAGCAAACAGAGCGCCAACCTCTTCTGCCTTGCCGTTCTTCAGACGGATACGGTGTACCTGCCGGGTAACCAGCCCCCCGACCAGTAAATCACCCTGCCATTGAGGAAAAATGTCGCCGTTATAAAGGGTCATCCCGGATGGGGCTATGGATGGCGTCCAGTGCAACAACGGTGGCTCCATACCCTCCCGCTCCCTGAACGGCGATATACGGGCACCGGTATAATCCAGCCCATGAGTCGCAATGGGCCAGCCATAATTAGCCCCCGGACGGATGATATTGATTTCGTCACCACCACGGGGTCCGTGTTCATGGGCAATGAGCCGGTCCTGGTCAGGATCGTAAACCAGGCCCTGCACGTTGCGATGGCCATAGCTGTATATTTCACCCTGATACTGATCACTGTCGGCATAGGGGTTGTCTGCAGGTACGCTGCCATCCGGATTGAGGCGGACAATACTGCCGATATGATTTTCACGCCGTTGGGCCTGTTCCCGGTAATCATAACCATCCCCCAGGGTCAGTATCAGGGTGTTGTCCGGCAGCCAGGCCAGGCGACCTCCGTAATGGGCATCCCCTTCCTTGGCTGGCTGCATCCGGAATATTTCGGTGACATTAGCCAGCGCCCCCGCGCCAAGTTCCGCCCTGGCCAGGCAGGTATGGTTGGCTTCAAGCGTGCCACAGGCATAACTCAGATAGATTGCCCTGCTCTGTTCAAAGTCTGTGGCGGGAAGCGCCTCGAACAGTCCGGCCTGAGCAGAGGCAAATACCTCCGGCACACCATCCAGCGCATCCGGCAGCAGCTCGCCTTCGGCTGTCAGCATTCGAAGCCTGCCCGGCCGCTCGGTAACCAGCATCCGCCCGTCAGGCAGGAAGGCCAGTGACCAGGGGTGCTCCAGACCCTGGGCCAGGGTCTCTATTTCATAGCCACCCGACTCGTCCGCCAAAGCTTCTGACTCCGGCAGTGCCATACCACCAGCCAGTGCCAGCATCATGACCGGCATTGCCGTATAGCCATGACCTCGGCGCTCCAGGCGCCTGATCAGCATGGCGAACACCCAGCCGGCCATTGCAGCAGTCAGCAGCATCGCAATCAAACCTCCGGTTCCCCGTGTGGCGGCGATCAGCGTGGGCATGGCGGCCAGGGTATTCACCACCATCAGAGCCACCCAAAGCCCCACCGCCGCTGCAACCGGGTACAACCACAAGCGGGCGGCGCGTCCTGCCAGCCTGAGCACCAGTGCGGCAGTACCCTGGGAAAACAGGAAGCTGACCCCGAAAAGAATCCCGTAGAGAGGTGCAAAATTGACCAGATCCTGAAAACTGGTTTCCAGCCGGACTCCCAGGCCGATCTCGACCCCCAGCGCCTGAAGCGCCAGGAGGTTGAACTGGGTCTGCACAAGGCTGCCGAGCACCGAGCCAATAACAAGCGCTACGGCAAAAGCCAGTACCACTCTCCACCAGCTAACGGAGTCTTCCATCCTTTTCCTCACGAATGCCCGAGCGCAGCGGCCAGCTTGTCCTGGGTCCTGTCTTCAAAATCACTTGCGCTGTGGCGCTCATGCAACTGTCTTTCTGGCTCACCCCAGGTGCGATTCACCATCACCCCACGCTTCACTGCAGCCCGTGCGCCGATATCGTCCGCCCAGCGCAGCACATTGGTATAGGTGTGGGCCTCCAGGAATTCAGCAGCATCGTACACCCGGTTTTTTACCAGAGCGCCATACCAGGGCCAGATCGCCATATCGGCAATGGTGTAGTCATTGCCAGCGATATAGCGGTTATCGGCAAGCTGACGATTCAGCACATCGAGTTGGCGTTTGACTTCCATGGTGTACCGGTTAATCGGGTATTCATACTTTTCGGGAGCATAGGCATAGAAATGCCCAAAACCGCCACCGAGGAAAGGCGCACTACCCATCTGCCAGAACAGCCAGTTCAGGGTCTCGGTTCTGCCGACAATATCCCGGGGCAGGAACTCACCGAACTTCTCGGCCAGATAAAGCATCATCGAGCCGGACTCAAAGAGCCTGAGAGACGGCTTCACGCTCTGGTCCACCATGGCCGGAATTTTGGAATTCGGGTTCACTTCCACAAAACCGCTGCCAAACTGGTCACCCTCCTGGATGCGGATCAGCCAGGCATCATACTCGGCCCCGGTAATGCCCTTCTCAAGCAACTCTTCCAACAGGATGGTGACTTTCACGCCATTGGGAGTGGCCAGGGAATAAAGCTGGAACGGGTGCTCGCCCACCGGCAATTCCTTGTCGTGGGTCGGCCCTGCGACTGGCCGGTTGATACTGGCAAACCGGCCGCCGCTTTCTGAATCCCATTTCCAGACTCTGGGTGGGGTGTAGGTGCTGTCGCTCATAGCGGGTTGTCTCCGATTCCAGAATTGGATAACTGAGTTATCGGTTCAGTCACAGTTTACGACGATTTTTTCAACTGGGTGTTCCTGAACACAGGAGTCAGCACAGAAAAGGGGGTTTCTGTGTCAGAAAAGCCGCCATCCGGGGCGGCTTTTCTGACTCTGATTCCTGTGTTTGATTCCGCCAGCCACTTTTTGCAGACTGATGCTCAAGAACCCTCGTTATAAGCCTGGTCAGTACGTGCAGCCAGGATAAAATCGTTCTTGTGCAGGCCGTGAATCTCGTGGCTCCACCAGTGTACAGTGACCTTGCCATACTCCAGAATAATTACCGGATGGTGGTCTACCTCTTCGGCCAGATCACCCACTTTGTTGGTGAATTCCAGGGCCTGAACGAAGTTCTTCAGCTTGAAGGTTCGTTTCAGCTGTTCCTCTCCATCAATTTCCACTATGTCCCAATCCGGCACATCAGCGCCCAGTGTCCGCTTTTCTTCTGCCGTTGCTGTTGGTGCATCCGGGCGGCAAGCCTCGCACTGTTGTTTTGAAAGCTCGCTCATATCAACCTCCTTTTCTTTACCTGTTTGCTGTGGACCTACTGAAAGCGTGGGTGCTACCAACGCATTTATCAACCGGCGCTTGAAATCCGGCACAGTTAATAATACTGTATATTTAAACAGTATTATGGAATTTACCATGAGCAATATTCTTGACACGCTGATACAGAATGAACGTGTCTGGCAGGGGCGCAGACACAAGCAGAGCACGCAACCGGCAGAACCCACCGGTTATCAGGTGCTGGACAATCAACTCGGCGGTATCGGCTGGCCCCGGGGCGCCCTGAGCGAATGTCTGCTGGATGATCCCGGCATTGGAGAACTGCATCTGCTGCTCCCTCTGATGGAAAAATTATCCAGCAACGGCAAAACCGTGTTCTGGCTGAATCCACCCCATACGCCTTATGCTCCCGCACTCGCCCGGGAGGGTGTGAATCTGGACCAGGTCGTTATGGTACATACCGACAACGAAGGCGATTTTCTCTGGACCCTGGAAAACTGCCTGCGATCACCCGCCACCGGTCTGGTTATGGCCTGGCCAGGCAAACTGAGGTCACGGGACATAAGACGCCTGCAGCTCGCAGCAGAAGCGGGAAGCAATGTCTGCGTCCTGTTCCGGCAACGCCGTTATGCAGAACAGAACTCACCCGCTGCACTGCGTCTTGAGCTTGAGCCGGATCATCACCAGAACCTGAACGTGAAGATCGTCAAACGCCGTGGTAGCTGGCCCGGCCAGTATTGCTCACTGGCGATGGCTTACCGGGCGGATCTGGCTTTTTCTGAAGCGCCGCGCGTGGTTCAGGGCCCCTGGCCTGCTTGCGGTCGCTGAGGTCCCATGCTCTGGCTGTACCTGCACTTCCCTCACCTGTTGCTGGATCACCTGAGCCGCTCTCATCAGAGCCGGAGTGCTCTGGTTATTGTGGAAGGCGCTGGCCATAAAGTCATTCAGGCATGCTCAACTGCAAGGGAACAGGGCGTGCAGGCGGGTATGCGCCTGAAAACCGCCCTGAGTCTGTGTCCGGAATTGCACATAGTGCGCTCAGACCAACAACAGGAAGCCCGGATTCTTGAGGACCAGGCTCGCTGGCTGTATCGGTATGCCGCTTATATCGTACTGGTTCCACCAGATGGCCTGCTGGCCGAAATTGGCAGCTTGCAGAAATTATACGGCGGCCTTACGGCAGTCTGGCAGACCATTGAGCAGGGCCTGAATGAACGGCAGCTCAATGCCTGGATTGCCATCGGCCATACACCTCTGGCAGCGCGGCTGATCGCACGGTCCGGCCAGGGTGAATGCACCTCTGATAGCGGGCATATAAATCGTACATTGAGCCAGCTCTCCCTGTTCGATGCAGGTTTTGAGGAAAAAGCCTGCCTCCGGCTTCAGCGCCTGGGCCTGAATACACTGGGTGAGGTTTTCAACCTGCCGCCTGCAGAACTGGCAAGACGGTTATCACCGGAAGTTCTGGCCCGAATCCAGAAGATCCAGGGCACCCGGCCAGACCCGCTGGCACCCTGGCAGCCACCCCACCGGTTTCGTCAGCAGGCGGATTTTGTGCAGGAACTCGAACACTCCCGGGGGCTGCTGTTCCCGCTTCAGCGTATGCTCCAGGAGCTGGAAGATGATCTGTGCTGGCGACAACAGGACACCGACAGCCTGCTGTTGATTCTTCAGCACCGGCAACAGGAGCCTACCCGTCTGCGTGTCCGCACCTCCGGCCCCGAACATCGGGCAGAGGCTTTCCTGAAGCTGGCCCAGATACGCTTTGAACAGCATCCACTGCGAGCGCCGGTCACTGCGATCATCCTGGCGGTCACGCGCTTTATTGATCGGGAAGCACCGGATGAACAGGACCTGCTGGGCGATTGCCGGGGCCTTGATGAAGCCTGGCATACCCTGATCAGCCGCTTGCAGGCCAGGCTCGGCAGCGATTCACTGACCCGGTTGTCGCCCCAGGCAGATCATCGCCCCGAGCGCGCCTGGTCGGCATCAGATGTGTCTCAGAGCGGCCACCGGACTCCGTCCGGTGCAGTTGCCCGGCTTCCACGTCGCCCGCTCTGGCTTCTGAAAGGTCCCCTGCCACTGACAGCAGCACCAGCTATCTGGTTCTCGGGTCCGGAACGGATCAGTGGCGGCTGGTGGGATGGCCAGCGGGTGCACCGGGATTACTACATTGCACAACTGCAAACCGGCCAGCTGGCCTGGGTGTTTCATGATGCCCGCACCGGATGGTTTGTTCATGGCTGGTTTGGCTGATGCAGGATACCGCTTACGCTGAACTTTTCTGCTTCAGCAATTTTAGTTTCCTGACCGGCGCCTCTCACCCCCACGAACTGTCGGAGCAGGCACTGGCACTGGGCTACCGGGCGCTGGCGATCACTGATGCCTGCTCGGTGGCGGGTATACCCAGAGCCTGGGCGGCGGTCAAGAACCAGTCGCTCAGACTGATCACCGGAAGCTGGTTCGAGCTGGCGGACACACCGCCCGGCGCCGCCATCCCCTGCTTTATTCTGCTGGCCAGAACACGAAAGGGATACGGTCAGCTCTGCCAACTGATTACCACTGCCCGCCGCCGGGCGGAGAAGGGTCAGTACCGGCTTTTTGCCGCCGACGTGGAAACCCATGACCTGAATGACTGCCTTTGCCTCTGGCTACCCCCGTCAACCACCGGGGCTGATGCCGATCAGGCCCTGGCCTGTGGCGAGTGGCTGCAGCGGATTTTTGAACCGGGCTTCTGGATTGCTGCCTCCCGCTGTCTGGAATCCGGCGAGAAACAACAGCTGGCAAGAGTGCGCTGGCTGGCCGACCACCTGCGGTGCCCCATTACTGCTGTGGGCGAAGTACACATGCACACCCGGGAACGACAGCCGCTACAGGACGTGCTGACCGCACTGCGCCACCACACCAGTCTTGAGAATGCCGGCCATTACCTGTTCCAGAACGGAGAGCGATACCTGCGCCCCCTGCCGGTACTGAATAAACTGTTTCCCAAAGCCTGGCTGAAGGAAACCCTCGCCATCGCCAAGCAATGCACTTTCGAACCCGGCAGTCTTCGCTATGAATATCCACCGGATCTGGTACCGGATGGCGAAACCCCGGCCGGCTTTTTGCAGCGACTGACTCACGAAGGTGAAAAAAGACGCTACCCCCAGGGCACACCGCTGAAAGTTCAGGGCCTGATTCGCAAGGAGCTGGCCCTGATTTCAGAGCTGGCTTACGAGCATTATTTCCTGACTATCCACGACATTGTCGCGTTTGCCCGCCAACAGGGCATTCTATGCCAGGGCCGGGGTTCTGCCGCCAATTCGGCGGTATGCTATTGCCTGGGCATTACCGAAGTGAATCCGGCCAGAGTCGAGCTGCTGTTCGAACGCTTTATTTCCAAAGACCGCAACGAGCCCCCGGATATCGATGTGGATTTCGAGCATCAACGGCGCGAAGAAGTTATCCAGTACATTTACCGGCGCTATGGCCGGGAGCGGGCGGCACTGGCAGCAACGGTTATTCGCTATCGCCCCAAAAGCGCCATCCGGGATGTCGGCAAGGCACTCGGGTTTGATCCGGCACTGGTGGAGCAGTTGCTGGATGGTATCGACTGGCGTGACAGGGCCACCGACTGGCGCCAGCAGATTGTTGATAAACACCTGACCCGGAACCCGAAAACCGCCGACCAGTTTTTCATTCTGGTCAATACCCTGCTCGGCTTCCCCCGGCATCTGTCCCAGCATGTTGGCGGATTTGTAATCAGCGCTGGCCCGCTGGCCGACCTGGTGCCGGTGGAAAACGCGGCCATGGCGGATCGCACGGTGATCCAGTGGGACAAAGAGGACCTTGAAAGTCTCGGTCTGATGAAAGTCGACGTACTCGCCCTTGGCATGCTCTCGGCAATCCGCAGGGCGCTGGAGCTGATCAGCGAACAGAAGGGTGAAACATTCAGCATCCAGAACGTCCCACAGGAGGACAAAGCCACCTACCGGATGCTCCAGCAGGGCGACAGCATTGGCGTATTCCAGGTGGAGTCACGGGCCCAGATCAATATGCTGCCGCGCCTGAAACCCGCCACCTATTACGATCTGGTGGTGGAAGTGGCCATTGTGCGGCCAGGCCCCATCCAGGGCGATATGGTACACCCCTATCTGCGCCGGAAGCACGGGCTGGAAGCAGTGAATTATCCCAACGATGCCATCCGCAGCGTTCTGGAACGCACCCTTGGTGTACCGATTTTTCAGGAGCAGGTCATCAAGCTGGCGATGGTGGCCGCCGGGTTTTCTGCCGGTGAGGCGGACAAGCTACGCCGGGCCATGGCGGCCTGGAAGTCCCACGGCGACCTCACGCCTTTCCGGGAAAAACTGATGAACGGCATGCTCGAGCGGGGCCATGATACGGATTTTGCCGAGCGCCTTTACCAACAGATCTGCGGTTTTGGTGGCTACGGTTTTCCGGAATCCCACGCCGCCAGCTTCGCCCTGCTGGTGTACGTATCCGCCTGGATCAAATGCCACTACCCGGCCGCTTTCTACTGCGCCCTGCTGAACAGCCAGCCCATGGGGTTCTATTCGCCATCGCAACTGGTGCAGGATGCCCGGCGCCATCAGGTGGTGGTGTTACCACCTGATGTCAATTACAGCCAGCCTGATCACCTGCTCGAAGGGCCAGAACTGAACCTGAGGCTGGGCCTTCGACTGATTCAGGGGCTGTCTGCTGATGGCGCAAAGCGGTTATGCCAGCATCGACCCGTTGATGGCTATCACAGCACAGACCAGATCCGGCGGCTCGCCAGCCTGAACCAGCGTGATCTGGAACTTCTTGCAGGTGCCAACGCCATGCCAGACTTCACCGCCAATCGCCATCAGGCCTATTGGCAGTTACTCGGCCATGAACAGCCCAGCCCCCTGTTTGCAGCTGACGCCACACCCGCTTATGCCCCCGGGAGCTGTCAACAGCTTCCGGAACCCACTGAAGGCCAGAATGTGCTTGCCGACTATGCCAGCCAGGGGCTGACGCTGCAGCGGCACCCTCTTGCCCTGCTCCGCGAGCAGGGTCTCCTGCGTTGCTGTCACACGGCAGATCAGCTCAGAAACATCAAGCCCGGCATTCCGGTGCAGGTTGCCGGACTGGTCACCGGCCGCCAGCGTCCGGGCACGGCTTCCGGAGTTACCTTTGTGACCCTGGAGGATGAAACCGGCAATGTGAATGTGGTGGTCTGGCTGGCAACGGCCCGCAAGCAACGCAAGCCACTGCTGACCGCCCGGTTGTTGCACGTTAAAGGCGTGCTGGAAAGACAGGGGGATATTGTGCATGTGATGGCGGGGAAGCTGTCCGACCTCAGCCATCTGATCAACAGCCTTCCAGTTCATGCCAGAAATTTTCACTAAACGATTTTGCGATATCTCATAGCTTGCAGAGTTGATGTAGGGCCTACATCGACTCAAACTCCGAATTATCAATCCTGAAAACGAGAAAACCCTGCCCGAAGGCAGGGTTTTCGGTGCTACGGCGAGACAATCAGTTGAGTAGCTTGATCATCACCCCGGCCGCAACTGCAGAGCCAATAACACCGGCCACGTTGGGACCCATGGCGTGCATCAGCAGGAAGTTCTGCGGGTTGGCTTCCAGCCCTACCTTGTTGGATACACGCGCTGCCATCGGCACCGCTGATACGCCGGCCGAACCAATCAACGGATTGATCTGCTCCTTGCTCACCTTGTTCATCAGTTTTGCCATCAGGACACCGGTTGCCGTGCCAACACCAAAGGCCACAATACCCAGGCCCAGGATGCCCAGGGTCTGGGCATCCAGGAACTTGTCCGCCATCAGTTTGGAACCCACAGACAGGCCCAGGAAGATGGTCACAATGTTGATCAGCGAATTCTGGGCGGTGTCGCTCAGACGCTCCACCACGCCACATTCACGCATCAGGTTACCGAAGGTGAACATACCCAGCAGCGGCGCAGCATCCGGCAGGAACAGAACCACTGCAATCAGCACCACCAGCGGAAAGATGATCCTCTCTTTCTTGCTCACCGGACGGAGCTGGGACATCTTGATTGCCCGCTCTTTCTGGTTGGTCAGCGCCTTCATGATGGGTGGCTGAATCATCGGCACCAGTGCCATATAGGCATAGGCCGATACTGCGATCGCCCCCAGAAGATGCGGTGCCAGGACACTGGACACGTAGATGGACGTCGGACCATCGGCACCACCGATGATACCAATGGCAGCCGCTTCCAGAATGGTGAAATCGAGAATGCCAAGCCAGTCAAGCAGCGCAGCACCAATCACCGTACCGAAGATACCGAATTGGGCCGCCGCGCCCAGCAGCAGCGTCTTGGGATTAGCCAGCAAAGGACCGAAATCGGTCATCGCACCCACACCCATGAAGATCAGCAAAGGCCCGACGGTGCTGCCAATAATCACGGAGTAGAAGTTATACAACATGCCGTTGCCGTAACCGAAATCCTGGGCAAGGGAGTTTGCCATTGCCATTTCGGAATAGCTGGCTTCCTTGAATGCAGCCTTGAAGGCTTCCTTCAGCTCAGGCGTAACCGCCTGCCCGGCCTGATAGGCCACATCCAGCGGCGCAGCCAGCGCCGCCAGAATCTGGGTGGCCTCGCTCTTCAGGGCGAAGTGAATTGCATTCTCAGCCGCAGTCAGGGCGAGCCCTGCCTCCGGAATGTTCGCCAGAATGCCACCGAAACCAATCGGCACCAGCAGCAATGGCTCGAATTTCTTGCTAATGGCAAGATAAAGCAGCCCGAGACCAATGAAGATCATCACCACCTGGCCGGGACCAATATTGAACAGGCCACTACCTGTCCACAACGTCAGTAATTTTTCCATGGAATGCTGGCCCTTATCCTATTGTCAGCATTTCGTCATCAACGGACACGGCATCACCGACCTCGATGAAGACTTCGCCGATGGTACCGGCCCTGGGTGCGCGGACCTCGGTTTCCATTTTCATGGCTTCGAGGATGATCATCACATCGCCCTCTTCAACCACATCGCCCGGGCTGACCAGTACCTTGAAGATATTACCGCCCAGTGGCGCTGGAACTGGCTCGCCGCCTCCGGCGGCAGGAGCTGGTGCGGAACCGGAAGACTGGGTATTGGAACTGGCTCCCTCGCCGCCCTGAATCTGGCTGATTTCGCCACCTTCGTTTACGGCAACCACATATTCCTTGCCATTCACTTCAACGGTATAGGTCTCAGGCCCCCCAGCCTTCGCAGGAGCGGAAGCCGCTGCGGCACTTTCAGCGGTTGGAACAGGCTCAAAGGCATCCGGATTCCCGCGATTTTCCAGGAATTTCAGGCCAATCTGCGGGAACAGGGCGTAGGTCAGGACGTCATCAACCTCGTTTCCGGCAAGCTTGAAACCCTTTTCTTCGGCAATTTTCTTGAGCTCGTCGGTCAGTTTGTCCATTTCCGGTTCAATCAGATCTGCAGGACGGCAGGTGATAACCTCCTTACCATCGAGAACGCGTTCCTGCAGTTCCTTGTTGAATGGCGCCGGTGCAGCACCGTATTCGCCTTTGAGAATCGCGGCGGTTTCCTTGGAGATGGACTTATAACGCTCGCCGGTCAGCACGTTAAGCACTGCCTGCGTACCCACGATCTGCGAGGTCGGCGTTACCAGCGGGATAAAGCCCAGATCCTCACGGACCTTCGGAATTTCCTCAAGCACTTCATCAAACCTGTCGGTGGCATTCTGTTCTTTCAACTGGCCTTCCATGTTGGTCAGCATGCCCCCCGGCACCTGCGCAATCAGGATTCGTGAATCGATACCCCGGAGACTGCCCTCGAACCTGGCATACTTCTTACGAACTTCACGGAAATAACTGGCGATCTCTTCAAGCAGATTGAGATCCAGACCGGTATCACGTTCAGTGCCTTCCAGAATCGCAACAATGGCTTCCGTAGGTGAATGGCCGTAAGTCATGCTCATTGAGGATATGGCGGTATCAACGTTGTCAATACCGGCTTCAGCGGCCTTGATTGCGGTGGCAGTCGACATGCCGGTGGTCGCATGACACTGCATGTGAATCGGGATATCCAGCTCTTTCTTCAAACGGCTGACAAGATCAAACGCCACGTACGGTTTGAGAATACCGGCCATATCCTTGATGGCGATTGAGTCAGCACCCATGCTGGCCACTTCTTTGGCCATGTCGACCCACATCTCGATGGTGTGTACCGGGCTGGTGGTATAGGCAATCGTACCCTGGGCATGCTTACCGGTTTTCCTGACCGCCTTGATCGCAGTATCAAGGTTACGGGGATCGTTCATCGCATCGAAGATACGGAATACATCAACGCCATTTTCGGCTGCACGATCACAAAAACGTTCGACCACGTCATCTGCGTAATGTCGATAACCCAACAGGTTCTGGCCGCGCAGGAGCATCTGCTGCTGGGTATTGGGCATGGCCTTCTTCAGCTCGCGGATACGCTCCCAGGGGTCTTCGCCCAGATAGCGGATGCAGGAGTCAAAGGTAGCTCCCCCCCAGGACTCCAGTGACCAGAAACCCACCTTGTCAAGCTTATCGGCAATGGGCAGCATGTCATCCAGACGCATGCGGGTCGCAAGCAGGGACTGATGAGCATCGCGCAGGATAACGTCCGTAATCCCTAACGGTTTTTTCGTGTCAGTCATGGTTTCAGCCTTCTGTTTAAAGGTTGTAATCTGTCACCGGGTCACTTCTTGTGGCGCGACCGGTATTGTGCAATGGCTTTTTTTATAGCCTCGGCGGTATCGGGATCAACCGACTTGGATGCCGAGGGCTTTGCACGTGGGGGTTTAACCGGCGCGTCGGATTCCACGGGACCGAACCGAAGCACCAGTTTTGACATGGCGAGCGTTGCAAACACCAGAATAATCAGGAATACGAATACAAATCCCATGCCCGCGATCATCAGATCGACGGCTTGTGACATCAGCGGCTCATTCATAACGAAAAGCGACCTATCTTGAATGTTGATTTCTCCGAACGCCGGTGAGCCATCTATCATATTTCAGGCCGACACTACACCGATCAGTTCGAGAGGCAAAATCTCCCGTAAATTACCGTTTTCGGTAGCGCGCGGCAAGCTAATGGTTTCTTTCAATAAGGGGTTTCCGAGCTAGAATACCCTGATTCATGCATACCGCACGCGTATTTTGCGGCCTTTGATCCGCCCGCTTTCCAGGCGCTTCAGTGCAGTGGCAGCCAGGCCTTTGTCGATGGCAACAAAGCACTGAAAGTCAAAAAGATCGATTTTCCCAACCGCACTGCCGGGCAGGCCGGCCTCTCCGGTCAAGGCTCCGAGCACATCACCAGGGCGCATTTTATCCTTCCGGCCACCGGCAATACACAGCGTGGTCATGACCGGAAGCCTTGGCTCAAGGGGTGCTGTCAGCAGTTCAGAGCTGTTTCCCCATTTGACTGGAGTTTTTCGTGCCGATTCCAGGCGATTGATTTTATGAGATTGGGCAGGTGTACAGAAGGTAACAGCAAGACCCTGCTCCCCTGCCCGGCCGGTTCGTCCGATTCTGTGGGTATAGACCTCAGCGTCCCGCGCCGGCTCTACATTGACCACCAGCGGCAGAGACTTGATGTCGAGCCCACGAGCCGCCACATCCGTGGCCACCAGCACAGAGCAACTTTTATTGCCAAACCGCACCAGTACACTGTCGCGATCTTTCTGTTCCAGATCACCGTGCAGCGCCAGCGCTGAGAATCCCAGATTGTTCAGGGCCGCCGCCACATTGTCGCACTGCTCTTTGGTGTTGCAGAAAGCGATACAGGAATCTGGCTGATGACGCGACAGTAAAGCAGCGAGGGCATCCAGTTGCTGGCCTGGCGCTATTTCATAAAAGGTTTCAGTGATATCCGGAGGCACGGACGCCTGCTCGACGCGCACATCGACGGGCGCCCGCTGATATCGCTCGCTAAGGGTACGAATCGGTTTTGGCCAGGTTGCTGAAAACATCAGTGTCTGGCGGCTGGACGGGCTCTGGCCAATAATATCCTCAACAGCCTCCTCGAATCCCATATCGAGCATCCGGTCTGCCTCATCCAGAACCAGCGTTTTCAGCAGGTTCAGCTTCAGGGTCCCTTTACGCAGGTGATCCTGAATTCGCCCGGGCGTACCCACAACAATGTGGGCGCCATGGCTGAGTGAGCCTATCTGCGGGCCGATGGATACACCGCCACAGAGGGATATGATCTTTACATTCTCTTTGGCTCTGGCCAGCTCACGGAGTGCCTTGGCCACCTGATCAGCCAGTTCTCTGGTGGGACAGAGCACCAGTGTCTGGACCGAGAAACTTGCCACCGTCAATTGCTCGATAACCGGAATACCAAAAGCCGCAGTCTTGCCACTGCCCGTTTGTGCCTGGGCGATTACATCCTTACCGGCCAGGGCCGGAGGCAGCGCCGCGGCCTGAACCGGTGTCGGCGTAGCAAAGCCCAGCTTTTCAAGGTTGGCGCGCATGGGCGCAGAGAGATTTAGCTGACTGAAAGACGACATAAACAGAATTCCCGGAAAGGCAGGCTGATAATTGCTACTGCACGAATGGCTTCGACGTGGGGTTATTGGAGCGTATAATTGCCCTAGTTTACCAGAATTTGAAACTCGCCACGGAGCTGTTATGCCATCCCTTCAGGATCAACTTTTGAAAGCGGGCCTCGCTGATCAGAAAAAGGCCAAAGCAGTAAAAAACGAGAAAAGAAAAAAACGCAAACAACAGCCCAAGGGAACCACGGAGGTCAGTGAAACCGAACTGCGTGCGCGTCAGGCCAGAGAGGAAAAAGCCGAGAAAGACCGGCAACTGAACCTTGAGCGGCAGAAGGAGGCTGACAGAAAGGCCATACAGGCGCAGATACGCCAACTGATCAATACCAATCGTATTGACCGCTCCGGTGGCGAGACCGCCTACCAGTTTGTCCATGACAGGAAGGTCAAGAAGCTTTATGTGACCAATACCGTGGCTGACCAGCTTGCTCGGGGGCGGCTTGCGGTGGTGCTTTTGAATGACGGCTATGAGGTCGTGGCCGAGGGTGTTGCCCGGAAAATCATGGAACGGGATGAAACTGCTGTTATTGCCTTGCATGAGCGCCAGGCGGACGACCAGGGCGATGATGATCCGTATGCGGGCTATGAGATTCCGGATGATTTGATGTGGTGACTGAGAGAGGGAGGGAGGATTTTTCGGGAGTTGGTGATTGCTGAAAGTGGCGCGGCTGGGAGGATTATTCGGGCCTCTGGCCCTCACCCCTTCGGGGCCGTCGTCGCTTTGCTCCGACGTTCCTCAGCACACTGGGTGTGCTTCGGTCGAACCTCTTTTCGGTTCAAATCCTTTCCGACTTGAGAGTAGAAATTCAGGTGGCGGGTGCACGAGACTTGCTTCTTGAAAAGTGGCGCGGCTGGGAGGATTCGAACCTCCGACCGCCTGGTTCGTAGCCAGGTACTCTATCCAGCTGAGCTACAGCCGCGCATCAAAACTCTT
>Ga0209938_1000183_pt1 | contig 33258 bp, 22 predicted proteins | sample SalPonR2_C_D1_MG_FD_185708 | JGI IMG/M metagenome (GOLD analysis project Ga0209938, IMG submission 185708) | Salt pond soil microbial communities from South San Francisco under conditions of wetland restoration - Salt Pond MetaG R2_C_D1_MG... ... | reverse complement strand
GCCAGTCGAACGCGATGAAACCGAGGTGCGCATCGGGCTCGCGGAAGAACTCGGCAATCCAGCGGAACACCGCGTAGCCGATAAGAAACACGCCGCCCACGGCGCCGGCCGGTCGCGGCTTGCGGGCGAATACCCACACGATGGCGAATAGCGTGAAGCCTTCAAGCGCCGCCTGGTAGAGCTGAGAAGGGTGACGGGCCAGGTGGTCCAGCGCCCCGGTTTCCCAGGCCTGCTGCAAGGACATGCCGGCCAGGTCCTGTCGGCTGACGGCACCCGGAAAGATCATCGCCCATGGCGCGTCGCTGGTGCGGCCGTAGAGTTCGCCGCCGATGAAATTGCCAAGCCGCCCGAAAGCCAGCCCCAGCGGCACCACCTGGGCGACGAAATCGCCCAGGGTCAGGAACCTCACCCCGATATGGCGCGCGAACAGCGCCATGGTCACCAGCACGCCGATCAGACCGCCGTGGAAAGACATGCCGCCCTGCTGCAGCCAGATCGGAAACAGCGGATCGGCAAACCAGCGGTCCAGCGCGTAGAACAGCACGTAGCCCATGCGGCCGCCGACCACAACGCCGACCACGCCCCAGAACATCAGGTCGCCCGCCTGCACCGGCGTGATCGGCCAGTGGTCCGCATGGGCTCGCCTGCGAAGAAGCCACCAGCAGGTCGCGAAGGCCAGCAGGTAGCTGATGCCGTACCAGTGAATCTGTAACAGACCGAGATCGAGCGCAACCGGATCGAAATCAACGAGGAAGTGACGAGATGGCATTGAGTGCTGCGCCGGACTACGCGGTGACTGAATCGCCATTGTAAACGAGGCAGTGCGCCCGGCTTCGGTGCGATTTGCAGCCTGTTATTCTGTCGGGCAGTCTTCAATGCCTGGTCGATCATGCCGAATCGCCTGTCGGGCGCACTGAGCCCGTATCTCGAACAACACGCCGAAAACCCCGTCGACTGGCGCCCATGGGGCCCGGAAGCGCTCGAGGCCGCCCGCACCGCCGACCTGCCCATTCTGTTGTCGATCGGCTATTCGGCGTGCCACTGGTGTCATGTCATGGCGCACGAGAGCTTCGAGGACGACCAGACCGCAGAGCGAATGAACGACTGGTTCGTCAACATCAAGGTCGATCGCGAGGAACGACCGGATCTCGATCGCATTTACCAGCTGGCCCACCAGATCCTGACCGGGCGCGGGGGCGGCTGGCCGCTGACGGTATTCCTCGATCCGTCGGACCTCGCGCCCTTCGTCGCCGGCACCTACTTCCCGCCGACCGCCCGCCATGGCCTGATCGGTTTCGGTGAACTGCTGCAGCGTGTTCACGGGGCGTGGCTGAACCAGCGCGAAACCCTGAAGGCGCAGAACCGGCAGCTTCACGAAGCGCTGACGATGATTTCCGCTCAACGCACGCCGGTCGAAGACCACAACGACGATCCCGAGCAGGTCCTGCTGGGCCAGCTGGATGCCCGCCGAGATCGCCGCCACGGCGGATTCGGCGACGCGCCCAAGTTTCCCCAGGCCCCGATGCTGGAATGGCTGCTGGGGATGTCGGCCCGCGACGAACAGGCCGCCGACATGCTCGGCGATGCGCTCGACGCGATGGCCGACAACGGACTTTTCGACCATCTCGGAGGCGGATTTTTTCGTTATTGCGTGGACGCTGCCTGGGAAATCCCGCATTTTGAAAAGATGCTCTACGACAATGCCCAGCTGCTGCCGCTGTACGCCGAGGCTGCCGCGCGTTTCGACAACCCGTCGTGGGCGCAGACCGCTGCGCTGACCGCGGAGTTTCTGGCGCGCGACCTGCGACTGCCCCAGGGCGGGCTGGCCAGCAGTCTCGACGCCGACAGCCTGCCGCCGCCCGACGGCGAACCGGATGACGCGCCGGCCGATTCGGCCATCGAGGGCGCGCACTATCTGTGGACGCCGGACCAGTTCCAGGCATGCCTGGGCACGGATCGACTCGAGCTTGCCAAGGCACGCCATGGCCTGGACGGCCCGCCCAATTTCGAAGGCGATAAATGGCACCTCGTGCGTGCGCGCAACATCAACGAGTTGACCCCAAGTGCCGGCGATGCCGAGCGAACGCGGCGCGAACTGGACGCCGCACGATCCGAGCTGCTCGCATGCAGGCAGGCGCGACCGCGGCCGGCGCGCGACGACAAGATGCTGGCCGGCACCAACGCGCTTGCGGCGGCCGGCCTGATGCGCGCGGGACGACTTCTGTGCAAGCGGGACTGGCTTGGCCTGGGCGTGGAAACGGCCGGCCTCGTCTGGCAAAGACAGTTTGCCGAGTCGCCCGCAAGATCCGTCTGGCGAGATGGCAGACGCGATCACCCCGCGCTGCTCGACGACTACGCGGCCATGCTGCTGGCATGCATGGAATCGCTCGAGTGCCGCTGGGACACTGACTGGCTGGAACGCGCAGAGCAATTGGCTGCCGTTGTCCTCGACCGTTTCTTCGATGGAGAAAGCGACTCGCTTTACCTCACGCCCGTCGACCACGAGCGGCTGATCATGCGCCCGACCGCCAACACCGACGATGCGTCCCCTGCCGGTGCGGCCCTGGCCGCACGCGGCCTCGCTCGGCTGGGGCACCTGATCGCCAGCGGCGAGTGGCTGGACCTTGCCGGTCGGATCGTGGACGCGGCCAGAGGCGACATGCAGCGTACCCCAGCGGCGCACGCCGGAATGCTGCTGGCTGCCCGCGAATTAGACAATCCGAAGCCCCAGGTTCTTGTCGGCGGCGCGCCGGGCGAAGCCGACGACTGGCACGCCGGGCTGATACAAAGACCGGGCCTGCACGTCTACCGGGTTGTCTCCGGCGAAGACGGCCTGCCCGATCTCCTTGCCGAAGTCACCGGGGCGAAATCCGCAAGGGCCATTGTCTGTCTGGGCACCCATTGCCTCGAACCGGCGAATTCTCTGGTAGAGCTCGAGGCCCGCCTGGCCGAGGCCGAAAACGAGCGGTCTGGGCCTGGATGAATGCTATTGCCACCCGCATCGCGGGCCGAGGTCTGGCCGCACTCGCAGCCGGTCTCGTCTGGTGCTCGGTCAACGTCGGCATCGCCGCGGAGATCGTCGAACAGAGCCAGCCGCGAATAGTTTCGCTGGCGCCGCACCTGACCGAACTGGCGTTCGACGCCGGCATGGGCGACTTGCTGGTCGGCGTCGTCGAGTGGAGCGATTATCCAGCCGCCGCCGCATCGCTGCCGCGGATCGGCGACGCATTTCGATTCGACCTGGAGCGAATACTTCGTCTTGATGCCACGCATGCGCTGGCCTGGGGCGGCGGCACACCACGTGACGCCATCGCCGGGCTTGAAGCGTTAGGCGTGACCGTGCAAGTCATAGAGATCACCACGCTGGACGAGATTGCAGACGCGATCGAGCGACTGGGCTCGCTGGGCGGCAGACCGGACGCGGCGACCCGCGCCGCCGCCGAGTTTCGTGCTCGGCTGGCGCAGTTCCGCGCCCGGCGCGAACCGGCACGGCGCGCCACTTCAATCTTTTACCAGGTGTCGGAAAGGCCGCTTTTCACGCTCGGGGCAAAGCATGTCATCAACGAGGTGCTGGCGCTGTGCGACGGTGTCAACGTTTTTGATGACCTGAATACCGAGGCGGCGAGCGTCGACCTGGAAGCCGTGCTGGCGCGCGATCCCATGGCGATCGTGATTGGCGGCGACGAGGGGAGCGAGTCCGAAACGCTTTGGGCGTCTTATCAAGACCTTCGCGCGGTTGCCTGCGACAATATTCTGCACGTCGACCCGGCGCTGCTGGTCCGGCCCACGCCGCGCGTCCTTGACGGCGCCCGCAAGCTCTGTGCCTGGCTGGATGAAGCGGCAGGACACGCTGAAGATTCAGCGTGCAGAATCGATCGGGATTGATTGCTTTTTAGCAAGTCAACCGCCGATCCGCGCAAACGAAACGCCTTGAACCAGTGTAAGGACGGCAAGGAAGCCCTTGCCGCCGTCGAACGCCGGGGCCATTACCCGCGCGAGTGAGCCATGGGGGTTGATTCGGTGATACTCAGCCGGCCGCCCTGCCCTCGCGCGGCCGAAGCAGCCAGCGGGCCAACGCCGGCAGAATAAGCATCGCGCCTATCATGTTGAAGATGAACATGAACGAAAGCAGGATGCCCATGTCGGCCTGGAACTTGAGTTCTGAGAACAGCCAGGTCCCCACTCCCACGCCAAGCGTGATCGCAGTGAACAGCACCGCACGGCCGGTGAGGCGTAACGTGCGCATGTAGGCCTCGTCAAGGCTCGCCCCCTCGTTAAGGTACTCTCGCAAGCGGCTGAAGATATAGATGCCGTAGTCTACGCCAATGCCCACGCCCAGCGCCACGACAGGCAACGTGTTGACCTTCAGCCCGATGTCGAGAAAGGCCATCAGCGAATACGCCAGGTAACTGACCAGGACCAGCGGCAGGACGATACAGATAGTGCCGCGGATCGAACGGAAAGTGATCAGACAAAGCAGGATGATGGCCCCATAGACGTACAGCAGGATCGGTGTCTGGGCCGCCTTGACCTCCTCGTTGGTCGCGGCCATCACGCCGACGTTGCCTGTCGCCAGCCTGAATCGCAGGCAGTCCTCGATGGGTTCGACCTGCTGCTTGCAAGTATCGGCGTTGGTCAATTCCGGCGCAACCTTGCCGGCGACCAGTCCGATCGAGGCGGCGAACTGCATCAGGCCATTTTGTGTCGAAGAGGCGGCCTCCCCCCTATCGGCGTCGGATGTCTCCTGCGCCATCGCGAGCCCGGGCTCGATGCTGTACTTTTCGCGTAGTTCCTTGGCCCGCCCCACCACGCGCTGGATGGTTTCGGCCTTGTGGTCTTCCATGAACACGAGCACCGGCATGGCACTGCAATCGCGATTCAGGAGCCCTGTATCGGTATCGATATTCTGCAGGTTCTGGCGCATGATGAACTTGTTACGCGGCAACACTTGCCACCGGAGGTTCCCTTCGTTCCAGCCCGCATTGACGATCTTTGCGATCATCGGCAGCGTAAGCACCTTCTGCACCCCTTCGACCTGGGCCATCTCCCAGGCGAAGTTATCGAGGTGATCCATCACCTCGAAGTTCTCGGTGCAGGCCTGGGAACTGGTCTCGGCGATCACACCCAGCTGGTCAACGCCCAGCGCGAACCGGTCGCTGATCAGTCGGGCATCCTGGTTGTAGCGGGCATCGCTTCGCAGTTCTGGCACGCCTGCCTCGGAGTCGCCGATCTTCATATCCTGCGATTTATAGACCGCACCGACAAACAATACCGCGGCCACCACGATCGTGATCAGGGCGGGAACGGGGCGCGAGAACGTCGCCAGGGTGCGCCAAACCCAGGAGGTATGCGCAGCACCCTTGTAGAGTTTTTCACGAAACCGCTCCGGGTTGCGGATCCGGGCATACGAAAGCAGCACCGGCAGCAACAGCAGGTTGGTGAAAATGATCACGGCAACGCCGATACTGGCGGTCAGCGCAAGTTCCTGAATGATCCGGATATTGATCAGGTAGATCGCCAGAAATCCGATGGTATCGCTCAGGAGCGCGATAGAACCCGGCGCCAACAGTCGGTGGAACGTGGCCTTCGCTGCATCCAGGCTGGAGGCGATGCTGTACTCGTCAACCGCCTCGCCGCGACGGTGCAGCGAAGACGGTGAATTCCCACCGAACAGCTTTTCGGCAGTCCAGCCGCTGATCATCTGAACGCCATGGCTGACGCCGATGGCGAAGATCAGGAACGGCGTGAGGATATTCATCGGATCGATTCCGTAGCCCAGCAGGCTCAGGATGCCGAGCTGCCAGACAACGGCCACGGTCGAGCAGACCAGCGGCAGGACTGTCAGCCATACCGATCTGGAATAGATCGCAAGCAAAAGCGCGGTGATCAGGAACGCGACGCCGAAGTAGGCAACGACCCCTCGAGCACCATCGGCGATATCACCGACGATCTTTGCAAAGCCGATGATGTGCACCGAATGCTGTTCGTTTTCGAACTCGGCCCGAATCTTTTCGAGTTGGGCGGCGACCTGCTGGTAATCGATCTTTTCGCCGGTTTCCGGGTTGGTTTCGAGAAGGTTGGCCCAGACCATCGCACCCGAGAAATCTTCAGCCACCAGCCGTCCGACCTCGCCGGACTTGATAATGTTGGAACGGACCCGTTCCATCATCTCCGGCGTCGGAGAAAAATCGGCCGGTATCACATTCCCTCCGGCAAAGCCATCCTCTACGACTTCAACGAAACGAACGTTGGGCGTGAATATCGACCTTACGCTGGCACGGTCGACGCCCGGCAGCAGAAAGACACGGTTGCTGATCTGCTCGAATGCGCGAAAGAATTCCGGCGTGAACATGTTGCCGTCGCGGTCCATGAGCGCGACCAGTATTCGGTTGGCTCCGCCGAACTCCTCATAGAACTGGAACGTCTGCATGTACTCGTGATCCAGCGGAAGCTGCTTCTTGAATCCCGAGTCGACCCTCAGTTGGGCCATGTAGAAGGCCATCAGCGCGGTGCCAATCAGGAAGACCAGCAGAACCAGTGGGCGGATCGAAAATATCGCGTTTGCAATTCCGGACTTCAGCCCGCCCCTGTTACTCATAACGAACTCCATTCTCTCCAACCAGGATCATGCTGTCGTTTACGACTTTCACTGCGGCATAATCGCTGCCCAGTTGATCAGCCTCGGTATCGACGCCGCCATCAGGCGCCACGTAGATGCGCGTAGCGCCGGCACCGACGATTACCGCCGTGCCCGTGGTGTTGATGTCGGCTCCCATCAGCGACTGCTGGCTATCGGTCTGAACCTCGTCCCAGCTGTTTCCGAAGTCACAGCTTTTCTGAATATGCCCCCTCAAGCCGAAGGCGATGATGCAGTCTCGTTGCTCGACCAGCCCAAACATCGACCCGGGGTACGGAAAACGGAAGGATTCCCAGGTTGCGCCTTCGTCGTTGCTGCGGAAGCCATAACCGGCCTCTCCCGCGATCATCAGACGACCGTTGCCGAGATCGATCATTGCGTTCAGATGACATTCTCCGAACTCGTAGCAACCCTTGTTGACGGTCGCTTCAAGATCGTCGTTTCCTGCGTCCTGAAATTCCTCTGGTATGGTGTCGATATCGCCCTGCTGACGAGCCACTGCGGCCCAGTCAATCGACTCCGAATTCACGCGGTCGGTCAGCCGGTGCATTTCCCAGTTGATGCCGCCATCAGCGGTTGTCATGAAACGACCGTAGGCGCCGATTGCGAACCCCTCGTTCGGGTTCATGAACATTATGTCCAGAATCGGTGCTTGAATCATCGGATCGTCGGGATCGACCTGTGCCTCACGGTGTTGAATGAACCAGTTCTCACCGCCGTCACTGCTCGAGATGATGACCGCGTCGTGGCCGACTGCCCACAGACGGCGACCAAAGCTGGTCGCTCGGGTCAGCGTGGCCTGCACCGGTACCGACTGCGCCTGCCGCCAGGAGCGTCCATCCTCCGAAAGCAGCACGTGTCCGCGGGTACCGGCTGCGATATATCCACCGTCATAGGAGACGATGTCCAGAAGCAGGCTTTCGTCGGCCAGCTTCGCCTCGATAGCCGGCTCGGGCTCGGCTTCCGTTTCGCCATTCTGGGCTGAAACGAACGATAGCGGCATCAAGGTAAGCAAGGCCAGAGCCGACAGTGTTCGCACGCCGCCCATTATGTTCATTTTCCGCATCGAGAAAACTCCAGGGTCTTTACACGAAAACGACCGATCCGGGAGGCCCGGATCGGTCGATTCCAGTAAACGCCTACTTTGCCAATCCGATCACCGGCGTCCGCGCGTGCGCAGTGCCTGCGGCGTGTAATTGCTCGGCGACAGCTCGACGTTGAACGTGTTGACCGGATCCTGGTTATCCAGTCCAACGGCAACGTAACGGCCGGACAACAGGTCCATATGCGTTTCGATCGTTGTCCAGAATGTCGGTACATCGTAATAATTGATCGAATGGGCTTCGGACGCGCGCCATAGCTGTCCGCGCTGATCGTAATGGTCGGTCAGCATTATCTGGTAGGAGTCCTCGTCCAGGTAGAACGTGCGGCGCGGGTGGATGTGTCGCGTGCCTTCCTTCAGGCGGGCGTCGATGATCCAGACCCGATGCAGTTCGTAGCGCATGTACTCCGGGTTCAGATGACCGGCCATGGTGAGCTCGTCCACCTGCACGTCACCGCTGTGGGCTTCGTAGGAATTGTATGGGACATACATTTCCTTCTTGCCGATGATCTCCCAGTTATAGCGGTCCATTGCACCGTTGAACATGTCGGTCATGTCATTGGTCCGCAGCCCGTCCGAAGCTGTACCCGGATTGTCATAGGCGACGTTCGGCGCGCGGCGAACGCGTCGCTGGCCCGGATTGTAGATCCAGGCCTGGCGCGGCTGCTCGATCTGGTTCAGCGTTTCATGCACCAGCAGGATGTTCCCGGCCAAACGCGCCGGAGATTCGACTTCCTGGAAGAAATACAGCAGGATGTTGTTGATCTCCTCGATTGTCGCGCCCGTCTTGTAGTAAAGGCCGAGGATTTCCTCGCGCAATTTCACAAGCTGGTAGGCCCCACTGGTCGTCGGAGCGACCTGGTTGTTGTAGCGGGTGCCGCCGACGCCCTTGAACTTGAGCTTGTGGTTCCATATCAGCTGATGCGGACTCTGAGGCAAGGGGAACGGAAAGCCTACCGACGCGTTTACGACGCCTTCACCATTGGAAACCGATTCCGCGGTAGCCGCATTCTCGATTGTCGCCTCGTAGACGCGTTCCGGGAACGACGCCGAGCGGCGGGTCGGGTAGACCCGCATGAAATAGGTCTCCGGATAACGTTCGAACGTCGCGATCTGTCCCGCGGAAAGACGATCGGCGTAGTCCTGGTAGTTTTCACCGGTAATCACGAACTCTGGGCGATCATTCGGGAACGGGTTTGGGTGACGCAGACCAGGTTCGTAGCCGGCCGGCCAGTCTTCACGCGTCAGACCGCCTGTCCAGGCCGGGATCTCATCACCGTTGCCGGCAACGGGCGAACCCATGGGGGTCAGATCATTTCCAAGCCGGGCAATGTTCTCGGGCGTCCGCGCAATCACGCCTTCGGCTGCGGCACCGGCATTCAACGAATCACCGGTAACCGCCCGCGTGCGGCCCTCGGCGGCTTGGGCGGCTTCGGTCTCGGCCATTTCCTCAACCTGCTCCGGCTCCATCGCAACTGCGGTGTCATCCATCGGACGCGGGTCACGGAGCTCTTCTCCAGCTTCAGGCATGCCTTCCTGCTCTTCTTCAGCCGCCAGGGCTTCGGCTTGTTCGGCAGCTCGACGCTCGGCTTCGGCCTGAGCCGCGGCTTCGGCGGCTCCGCGTTCGGCTTCGGCCTGACGTTCGGCTTCGGCCGCGGCAGCCGCTTCGGCCGCACCGCGCTCGGCTTCGGCGGCCGCTTCACGCTCAGCTTCGGCGCGCGCCGCCTGTTCAGCCAACTCGCGTTCAGCCGCCTCGCGTTCAGCCTCGGCACGCTCAGCGGCCTCGGCAGCTTCCCGTTCGGCCTGGGCGGCGGCTTCTGCAGCCTGACGTTCGGCTTCTGCCTGGGCGGCCCGACGTTCGGCTTCGGCCCTTTCGGCGGCGGCTTGACGCTCGGCTTCTGCACGCGCTTCGGCTTGTGCTGCGGCTTGCTCCTGCGAGTCGGCTTCGGCCTGCGGAGCATCTGCATCTTCGCTCACCGGAGATGAACCGCAAGCTGCCAGAGCAAGCGCGAACAGGGCCGCGGCAAGCAGCCTCAGGATTTTCTGGTTCGATTGAATGGACATGAGTTCCTCCGGATTAGAACGAGTAGCTGACCGATGCCGAGACGAAGTCCCGATCGAGCAACAGATTGTTTTTGCCGCCACCAAAGAAGTTCGTGTAGCCGAACTGGAGTTGCAGGTTATTCAATCGAGTAAAGCTTGCTGCGAGCGTCAGCGACTTGCGATCCTCGATGAAGTTGCCGCCGGGACCCGGGGATACGCCGGTCACGTCGTGGTTGAATGCCACCCGTGGACCGAAGTTCCAGGCCGTACCCAGGAACGAGTTGTATGTTGGCGCAATCACGAGGCGGTAGCCCCAGCTGAACGAGGTCGCGAATCCATCTTCAGTGGTTACCGGGTTGCGCAGGTCGCCGCCGTTGAGCCGGTTGCCCATGCCGCCGCCGGTATCCGTGCCCGGGCCGTTGAAGCGAAGCTCGGAGGGGTCGGGAAGATCCCAGACATGCTGGGCGCCGATCTCGCCGACGAGCGCGACGTCATTGGCACGCAGCCAGCGCACCGGGCCTGTCAATCGGGTGAAGGTCATCTGAGCCCGGGAAACATCGCGGCGCAGGAAGCCTTGAATATCCTCACCCGGCGCAAAATTGCCCAGTTGGCTGCGGAAACGCAGCGCCGGCTCGGGAATCACGGCATTAAGCGGCGACAGACCCGCGAACAGCACTTCGACATCGTCGATCTGCAGCGGTAGATTGGGGCTGTAACTCACTTCGCCCTGCCAGGCCCATTTGCTGTCGAAGATCGTCGTATTGAAACTACCGGCAATGACGTCGATATCTTCAGGATAGGCGATGTTATAACGGCCGGAGCCGGTGTCGGTGTTGGTCACAGCGGTACCGCTGATCAACGGAAGCCGGCTGTGATAGTGCAGGTAGAACAGGCCGAATTCCGTATCGTTCAGCCAAGGTGCGTAGTAGCGCAGCGAGACGCCGAACTCGCCCGTGAGCTGCGGTGCAGAGCCGCTGTCGCCCGGACGATCATCGTTGGCACGCGGCAGGGCCCCTTGCGGAAAACAGCCGATCGGCGTCGGGTCGACGCCGCAACCGGGCAGGTTCAGCGGGTCATCCGGAAACAGACCGAAGCCCAGCATTGCGTACTGGCCGCCGTCGACCGCAAAGTCGTTGCTCGAGAAGAAAGATCCGCGCGATTCCGGCTCGACCCGATCCCATTCGAACATCACCAGCGCCTCGGCTGAAAGGTTCGGCGTGAGTTCCAGCGATGCCCAGGTCATGCCGAGCGGAATGAATGCGTCTCGAAGCTCCGCGCCAGCCGTACGCAGTGCAGTGACGTCGACCGGGTTAAGCACGCTCAAGCCGCCGGGGATGAACGTGCTTTCGCCCCAACTGACGACCTGGCGTCCGACGCGAACGGAAAACAGCTTGCCGCCAAGATCGAAGTCGCCGTACACGTAGGCATCCAGCAGCCGTCCGCGCTGGCCCACGAAGTCCTTGGTATCACCGCTGAGGCGATTCATTTCCTCGAGCTTGAAGTCGCGAAAGAAGTTGCCGCGAATGAAGGCCCCGTAGTTCTTGTAGCTGAACGACAGCTCCGATGTGATTCGCGCCTGGCTGAAGATCGCCTCGCCGGAATCGAAGTTGAGGTTGCCGTCGTCGGAGTTGTTCGAGAAGCGGCCAGGTGCGGCAACCTGCTGCTCGATGGGCAGAAGCGAAATAGCCGGGTTGAAGGCAGCCTTGCCGACGAAGTCGTCGTCCCGGTCCTCGGCGCGAACGCCGACCGAGTAGGACACCTGGGTGTCGATGCTCAGGCTGAAATCGTTTCCGCTGAAATCCAGTGCCTGAACCGAGCCGGCGGCCAGTGCCATTCCGATCGCACCCGCAAGCAGCGAGGGACGGAGCACGGGGCGCCCTGAAGTGTTTTGTTGAGTTTTCATAGCTGCGAATTCTCCCTTGCTCAGTCAGTCTGAATTACGGACGCGTCGTTGACGATCACCGTGGTGCCGCCGCTTGCGATCAGGCTGGCTGCCTGCCCTTGCATCTCGGCCGTGGTCGCCGGACTTGCGCTGGGATCGAGAAGCGAGCCGTGGGAACCCGGGTTGAACCTGACCGCTGCACGCACGCCTGCGGCGTTCTGCGTGGTGGCAGAAATCGATTCCAGTCCCATGATCCGGATCATCGGCTCGGTGCCCGACAATGGTGCGCCCGGCACTGAATTCGGTACCACGGTATCGCCGATAACCTCGTGCAGCAGAATGCTGTTGTCCAGCACAGCCACCTCGCTCCAGTTGATCGGGTCGGCAGAATCGACGACCTGCTGGGCCGCGCCCAGGAACTGGAAGAATTCCGGCGAATCGGGCTCGACGCCCGCTTGTTGCAATCCGGCGCGGATCACCGGGCCGAAGGTCGGCGAAGCCGCCAAAAGATTGGCAATGCCGCCACCCGGCACCGAAAGAACCCCGGTGTTGACGGTCGGCTCGACGGCCAGGAATCCGGTCCCGACGATGGAGCCCAGCGACAGACCGGCAAAGCTGATGCTCGAGCCGTCGAAGTCGGAAACCGAATCACCGTCGATGTCCATGAACGGCACGTTCAACGCCAGCGTCGACAGGTCGACCTGACCCTGGCGCAGATTGTCACGCGCGGTCAGCAGGCTCTGCAAATTGATGAAGAAGGCGCCGGAGGAATCGATCTGGCCGTCGGGGCCCGGGGCGCCCGAGGCGTTATCCTGGAGATCGAGATCGAAGGTACGCTCGGTCGCCCCCGGAATTGCTCCGAATGGCGTATTGCCGATATACAGTGCCGCCAGCGGTTGCGTCGGATCCATCGGGTTGGTCTGGGTAATGCCGTGCAGCGGCAGATCCATCGAGACAACCACCACGCCGATAGAAGCCATGGTGTCGGCCAGCGCCAGCGCCTGCGACCGGTTGCCGGTAATGCCGTGCTGGAAGATCACCACCGGCCAGCCGCCGGGCGGCTTGACCTGGCCCGAGAACTGGTTTGGCACCGTCACGAGCACCGGCGCCGTTTGCCGAGCACGCTCGACCGGGATGGGGTTTGCGACCGTAACGTTGGTGGAACTCGGGTCGAGTCCAAGCGTATCGAACGGCGGAATGTAGTTGCCCGGAGACGCTTCCCAGAACTGATTCAGCGGCGCGGTCGGATTCTCGGCGCTTGGCACGCCCAGGAAGTACGGCAGTTCGATCACGCCGATGAAGACGTCGGCAATACCCGGCGACGCGCCCGGCGGAAGCACGTCGGCGGTAGTCAGACCGGTCGGCGCCAGCGTCGAGCTGGTTGCAGACAACGTTGACCGCACGACATTGAGTACCGGCGTGATGGACTGGGTAGTTGCCGTCCAGGACAGCACGATGTCGTCGCGCGCGATGCCGACGGCCTCGGCGGCCGACTCCTGCGCGTTGACCAGTTGCCGGACCGGCTCGAGCGCCTGTGCAGTGGCGTTGTCCAGCAGGGGATCGGTGCTGACGCCGCCCTCGGTTACCAGCGGTTCAGTGCGCTTGGCAAGGAAATAGGTCTGCGACGGCGTTGCCGGGTTGCCTTCGGCATCCTGTACCGCGTCGGTGACCACGGCCATGTAGCCGGTCATTTCGTCCAGCGGCCGGAGCGGCACGATTGCTATCGTTCGGCCTGTCGGGTCGGTGCCGGCCACCGTGGCGACATAATCCTGACCCGGCACGAGTTCAGTCACGACCTGCTGGACAGCGATGGTGCCGAAAACGAATTGAACCTGGAACAGCCGGACCGAGCCGCCGTTAATGGTGGAAGGGTCGACCGGAGCGGAGAAACTGAAGGTCCAGGGGCTGACGGTGCTGAAACCATCCAGCGCGTTGAGCGCCACCTGCGGGTCGCCGAAATCCGTTGGATCGGCAACCGGAATGTTCAAGGTCAGGTCGCCGCTGCCGGAAAGCAGGAGGTTGATTGGAAACGGCAATACGCCGCTGGCAGGGTCGAAATTCGCAGTGATGACGTCGGTGGTCGGGGTGCCGTCCGGATTTTCCGTTGGCGGCGCCGGTACCGATCGTGGGGTACTGGAACTTCCCCCGCAACCTGCAAGAATGCTTACAACCAGCGCGAACGCCGGAATCAGGCGGTACTTCATCAGATTTTCTCCCCGAAGCTAGGCTTGTCGGTCATTTTTAAGTTTGGTCACATCCGATTAGCTACTTATGGCAACCGGACTGCCCACCTATGATATGAACAGCCATCGGTGGAATGCAAGCATTTACGCGGTTTGTGACCCTTATTTTCGCGGAATCAAGCGTACATCAATTCTTGCCGGCGCGCAGCTTTTTTTGAAATCACGTTTCGGCACATACGCCCGCGGCACGGTTTACACTCGATCCGTCCGGTCGAGCCAGATCGAAAAGCCGGGCCAAAAGCGTCACGCTCGGTCCGATCCCGGTCGAAATCCCGAGCGCGGCTTGCCGATACTTTCAAGCAATAACCAGAACGAATACCACAAAGACATCCAAGTTGGAAACATCCACCCTTCGCAACGCAATCGGGCCAGGCCTTCTCATGGCCGGCGCCGCCGTTGGCGTTTCACACCTGGTGCAATCAACCCGGGCCGGTGCCGAATACGGCCTGACACTGCTGGGCCTGGTGCTCGTCGGCTGCGCCCTCAAATACCCATTTCTGGAATTCGGCCCGCGCTATGCCGCCGCGACCGGGGAACACATGATCCGGGGCTACCAAAGGCTCGGCAGATGGCCGCTGAGCGTGTTCGTTTTCCTGACGGCGACAACAATGTTCATTGTGCTGGCAAGCGTCACGATCGTGACGGCCGGACTGGCAGGCGCATTGTTTGGACTCGACATTTCGGTCGCAATGCTGGCATTCATCATCTTGCTGATCTGCGCGCTCGTTCTCACCATAGGCAACTACCGCGGCCTGGATTTTCTGATGAAGATCATTATGGCCGTGCTATCACTTGCAACGCTCGTTGCGGTAATTCTGGCTGCCGTCGAACAACCCGACTGGTCCAGCCTGTGGGTACCACTTTCAGAGTCGCAGCTGCTGTCAGGCGCCGGCCTCGCCTTTGCGCTTGCGCTGCTCGGCTGGATGCCAATCCCTCTGGACGCCGCCGCCTGGCATTCGCTCTGGACGCTCGAGCGCGCCCGGGAAACCGGATCGCTTCCCAGCGTTGCGCACGCATCTGCCGACTTCCGGTTCGGCTACCTCGGGGCCGTGATACTGGCCGTGGCATTCATGCTGCTTGGCGCGCTGGTCATGCACGGCGGGGGGCAGGAAGCGGCCGGCTCGGCAGTCGGCTTTTCAACCCAGTTGATCACGATGTATACCGACTCGCTTGGCACGTGGGCGCGACCGCTGATCGCCTTTGCCGCATTGGCCGCGATGTTGTCGACCACCCTGGCGGTCGCAGACGCCTATCCCCGCGCCCTGCGAGCGGTCATCGAACTGGCTGATCCGAATGCCGAAACCCGCAGGCGCAAGCATCGTGCGCGTTATCTTGGCGGCATGCTGCTGACAATGCTGGGCGCCTGGCTCATCATTGCGCTGTTCGGCCGGCAATTCACGCTGCTGATCGATTTCACCACAACGGTTGCGTTTCTGACCGCGCCGATCATCGCCTGGCTGAACCTGAAACTGTTGACCGGTTCGCATACGCCGCCGGAAGCAAGACCCGGACCCATACTTTACTGGACAGCGTGGGCCGGCCTGTTGTTTCTCGTCTTGTTCTCACTGATCTGGGTCGCCTGGCGCATTTCGACCATTTAGATCGGTCGACCATTCGGCAATTTTCTGAACCAATCGCACGATTCAGCATCGAAAGGATGACATCGAGCGCATCCGCGCCCTCTCCGCCGGACCGGCTGGAATTGCGGCACGTTTTATCGGCCGCAATCCACCAGCCGTAATACACCAGTTGTAATACACTAGCGGCCTGTCATGATCGGTCCGAGACGACCGGTTCCTCATCCAATATCAGCCTGGCATCACCTTTAATGTTCAAAAGACTGCGCGGTTTATTTTCCAACGACCTGTCCATCGACCTGGGCACGGCCAATACGCTTATCTTCGTGCGCGGTCAGGGCATCGTGCTCAACGAGCCCTCGGTCGTCGCGATCCGAATGGACCGTGGCCCGGGCGGACCTCAAAGCGTGGCCTCGGTCGGCATCGAAGCCAAGCAGATGCTGGGCCGCACGCCGGGCAATATTCGCACGGTCCGTCCAATGAAAGACGGCGTCATCGCCGACTTCGACATGACCGAGCAGATGCTCCAGCATTTCATCAAGAAGGTGCATTCGTCGCGCTTCCTTCGGCCCAGCCCGCGCGTTCTTGTCTGCGTACCGTGCTCGTCCACCCAGGTCGAACGGCGCGCCATCAAGGAATCGGCCGAAGGCGCCGGTGCGCGCGAAGTATTCCTTATAGAAGAGCCGATGGCCGCGGCCATCGGCGCCGGCATCCCGATTCATGAAGCCCGCGGCTCCATGGTGCTGGACATCGGCGGCGGCACGTCCGAGGTTGCGGTGCTTTCGCTCAACGGCATCGTCTATTCGGCCTCGGTGCGCGTCGGCGGCGACCACTTCGACGACGCCATCATCAACTATGTCCGGCGCTCGTACGGAACGCTGATCGGCGAAGCCACGGCCGAACGCATCAAGCTCGAAATCGGTTGCGCCTACCCGCTCAACGAGGTCCGTGAAATGGAAGTCTCGGGACGCAACCTGGCCGAGGGCGTGCCGAAGATGGTCACCCTGAATTCCAACGAGGTGCTCGAGGCGCTCTCCGAACCGCTTTCGGGCATCACCAGCGCCGTCAAGAACGCGCTGGAGCAGACGCCGCCGGAGCTGTGTGCGGACGTCGCGGAAACCGGCATCGTGCTGACCGGCGGCGGTGCCCTGCTCAAGCAACTCGACAAGCTGTTGATGGAGGAGACCGGGCTGCCCGTGATCATCGCCGAGGATCCGCTGACATGTGTCGCCAGGGGCGGCGGCCGTGCCCTTGAAATGATGGACGAGAATCGCGGCGACTTCTTCTTCCCGAATTGATCGTGATCGAAAACGTTCTTTCCTCGACCCGCATTGTTTGCCATCCTTCCGTCGCGGGGGGGTCGCCAGGGTCTGGCGACATCGCAGCAGGAAAAACGGTGAACAACTCGTGCTCGAGCAACGCTGACACGCACCCGGGGTCGTGAAAAGTCTCGGCACCGGCGGCACGGTATCCGATACGATCGGCGGGACCGCCCGCCTGATGTTCTACTCGCTGCTCGCCATCTCCATGATGGCACTGGACTATCGCGGTCAGTACGTCGAACGCTTTAGAACCGTGGCCAGCCACTTGGTCGAACCGATTTTCTGGGCCATCGAACTGCCGTTTTCCAGCGCCGGACGAATAGCCACATCCTGGCGCGACCGCGCCGAAACCGGGCAACGCATAGCTGAGCTCGAACTGGCAATCGTCAAAGCCAGGGCGCGTCTCGGGCGGTTGACCGATCTCGAGTCGGAAAACGCGCAACTGCGGATTCTGCTGGAGACCGCCCGCAGAACCGATCAGGACGTCATCGCTGCCGAAGTGGCCAGCGTCGACCTCGACCCCTTCGCGCACCGTATCCTGGTGCGCCGGGGCCGCGGCGACGGCATCCGGCCCGGAATGCCGGTCATCGATTCACGCGGCGTGCTCGGCCAGGTCGAGCAGGTACTCCTGGGCATGTCCCAGGTCATCCTGATCTCGGATCCCGACCATGCACTGCCGGTTCAGATACTGCCGAGCGGCGAACGCACTATTGCCTACGGCAGCGGGTCGCTGGACCGCCTCAGGTTGACCGACCTGCCGATGAACGCACAGGTCGATCGGGGCAATGTGGTGGTCACGTCCGGAATCGGCGGAAGGTTCCCCCCCGGCCTGCCGGTGGCCCGAATCGGATCGATTCAACGCCAACCCGGTCAGGCGTTTGCGACCGCAATTGCCGCACCGCTATCGGCCATGGATCGCAACCGCCTCGTACTGATTCTCGAGTCCGCGCCGCGAGTTGATGAAAATGCCCCGGTACAAGATTCGGGGGCCGAATCCGGGCCGGATTCCCCAGCCGGGCAGGCGGCTGAACCGGCCGAGGACGAAGATCCATGAAGCGAACCGGCAACCTCATCCCCGCCCTGACTATCCTCGCGGCGATTTTGCTCACTGTGATGCCGCTGCCCGAAGGGCTGGCGGTGTGGCGACCCCACTGGGTGGCGCTGGTGCTGATCTACTGGCATCTCGAAACCGGGAGGCTGCGTTCGCTTGGGACGGCCTTCGCAATCGGCATCGTGCTCGATCTGACGACCGGAACGCTTCTGGGCCAGCATGCGCTGGGACTGGTGATCATCAATTTCCTGATCGGCCGGTTCCGCAACCGCTTGAGATTCTTTCCGCCCTGGCAACAGGCGCTTGCCGTGGGCGCACTGCTGATCAACGAACGCGTGGTCCAGCTCTGGATCATCGGGCTGCTCGAACGCGGCTGGCCTGACTGGAGCTGGTGGCTTCCGCCCGTGACCGGCATGCTGCTTTGGCCATGGCTGTTCCTCTTGCTGGACGCACTGCGCTCGCAGCGCCGCTTGGCCCGATGATTCTTGCCGAAAGCACAGAAACCCTGCACGACAGCGAAAACCGGCGCACGGTCGATCGGCGAATCTGGTTTCTCGTCGCTTTCATGGTGCTTGCCCTGCTCGGCGTCCTGGCCCGCTTTGCGCAACTTCAGATCCTGGAGCACGGCGCCTACGCCGCCAGGGCCGAAAACAACCGCGTGCGGTTGCGCGCCATCGCGCCCAACCGCGGCCTGATACTGGATCGCACGGGTCGCGTACTGGCCGAGAACAGGCCCGCCTACCGCCTCGTCGTAGTGCCGGAGCGCGTACCCGACATCGAAGCGACGCTGGACACGGTCGACAGCCTGGTGGGACTGACCGAAACGGAGCGCGAGCAGTTTCGGTTGATGCGGCTGCGCAACCGGCCGTTCCAGCCGATCACGATCAAGGGCAATCTGGATGAGGAACAGGTGGCGATACTGGCGCTGGACCGGCATCGTCTCGAGGGGCTGGACATCGAGCCGTACCTGATTCGTTATTACCCCTATGGCGAAGCGCTGGCCCACGTCCTGGGTTATGTCGCTCGCCTCGACGAGTCGGACCTCAGACGGCTGGATGCCGACAATTATCGTGCCACCACGCACACCGGAAAGACCGGCATCGAGCGCTACTACGAGGACCAGTTGCACGGCAAGAGCGGCGTGGAGCGAGTTGAGACCAACGCCCAGGGCCGAATGGTCCGGGTCCTCGAACGCACCCCGCCGGAGCCGGGCCTGGACCTTCGATTGTCCCTGGACCTTGATCTGCAGCTGGCCGCCATCGAAGCCCTCGGCGAACACCCCGGCGCGGTTGTGGCGCTGGATATCGAGACCGGCGGCGTGCTGGCTCTGGTCAGCAAACCCGGATACGACCCCAATCAGTTCGTCAACGGCATCAGCCATACTGCCTACCGGGCGTTGCTGGAATCTCCGCAGCGGCCGCTGTTCAACCGGTTCCTGGCCGGCGGTTACGAGCCCGGCTCGACGGTCAAGCCGTTCCTTGCCCTTGCCGGACTGGATGCCGGACAGATCACCGCCGAGACCAGGGTCTTTTCGTCGGGCAGTTATCGCCTGCCCGGCCATTCACGCGAATACAAGGACTGGCGCAAAGGCGGCCACGGCTGGGTCGACCTCCAGAGCGCACTGGAGCAATCCGTCAACGTCTTTTTCTACGAGCTTGCGCACAATCTCGGCATCGACCGGATCTCGCGCGAGCTGGCGCTGTTCGGTTTCGGCCAGACGACGGGCATCGATCTTCCTGGCGAATTCAGCGGGGTGCTGCCCAGCCGAAGCTGGAAGCGAAGGACACTCGACCAGGCGTGGTTCCCCGGCGAGACGGTGATCACCGGGATCGGCCAGGGCTTCATCGTCGCCACGCCGCTGCAGCTGGCCCATGCAGTCGCGACCCTGGCCGGCCGCGGTCGCGCCGCGCCGCCGAGGCTGGTCAACCCGGAACCACCGGCAATGCTGGTCGAACACAAACCCGAGCACTGGGACGCCGTATTCAAGGGCATGCGGGCGGTTGTTCACGGCGCGCGCGGCACCGCCCGTGCAATCGCCGCCGGGATTCCGGTGGAAATCGGTGGCAAGACCGGCACGTCCCAGGTCTTCGGACGGCCCGACGACGAGGCAGAGATAGACGCCGAGGAACTCCCCTGGTTTCTGCGCAACCATGCCCTGTTCATTACGTTTGCACCTTACGAGAACCCGACTATCGCGGTGGCCGTAGTGGCCGAGCACGGCGGGGGCGGTTCCTCGGTGGCCGCGCCGGTGGCCGCCGGCATCCTGGCGCGCACCATGCGAGATCGGCCATGAACCTCGACTGGCTGATTCGCGAGTTTCGCCACCAGCCGTTTCGACTTGACCCGCTGCTGTGTGGGCTGCTCCTGTTGTTGATGCTGATCGGCCTGATGGTGCTCTACAGTGCGTCCGATGCCGATCTCGGCACGGTCTGGCGGCAGGCCGTCCGGCTCGGTCTCGGCGTTGTGCTGTTGGTTGTCGCCAGCCAGATCACGCCGGCGTGGTACCGGCGCTGGGCACCCTGGCTGTACGCCATCGGTGTGGCTCTGCTGGTGGCGGTAGTTTTCTTCGGCGTTGGCCGCGGCGCCGCCCGCTGGCTGGACCTTGGCGTGATCCGCTTCCAGCCTTCGGAGATGATGAAGATCGGCGTACCGCTGATGCTGGCGGCCTGGCTACACAAGAAACCGCTGCCGCCGCGCCTGGCCGATTTCGTGATTTGTGCGCTGCTGATTGCAGTCCCCACGCTCTTGATCGCCAGCCAGCCCGATCTCGGCACCTCGCTGCTTGTGGCCGTCGGCGGCGGCATGGTGCTGTTCCTGTCCGGCGTACGCTGGCGCTGGATCGCGGCAGGCGGCGCGGCCGCGGTTGCCGCGGCACCGCTCCTGTGGAACGTGTTGCACGACTACCAGCGCAATCGGGTACTGACCTTTCTCGATCCGGAATCGGATCCGCTCGGCCAGGGCTGGAACATCATCCAGTCCAAGATCGCGGTGGGTACCGGTGGGCTGACCGGCCGGGGCTGGCTTGACAGCACCCAGTCGCGACTCGAGTTTCTGCCCGAACCGCACACCGACTTCATTCTTTCGGTCATCGCCGAGGAATTCGGCTTTATCGGCGTTGCAGCACTGTTCGTTTTGTATGCCGCGATCGTGCTGCGTGCGATCTTCCTGGCGTCGCAGGCGCGCGATCCATTCGGCCGAATGCTGGGCGCCAGCCTGGTGTTCCTGTTCTTCGTCTACCTGCTGGTCAATGCCGGCATGATCAGCGGCGTGATGCCGGTGGTCGGCGTGCCGCTGCCCCTGGTGAGCTACGGCGGCACATCGGCAGCGACGCTGCTTGCAGGCTTCGGTATTATCATGAGCTTCTACAGTCGAAGAAAGATGCTGAAAAGCTGAATAATTCAAAAGGGGTCTTCGACAGTTCGGTTATGTCCCGAGCCTTTTGCACACTAGACTCGTGGGCCGAATGCCGGCACAACATGAATCTATTCAGGATTTTGATGGTCAACATGATTACTTCGACACGGGCACATCCATCATGAAACTATTGAGCACCCGCTTCGCCATCCTTGCCGGCTTGTCGATTGTGGCAACTCTTGCGACAGGCGCCTCGGCGACCCATCCCGGCGCCGAGGCGTTCGCCCGCAAGCTGGCCGACGATGACGGTCTCGATATCGAATACGTACGCAGCGCCATCGATAATGCCCAATACCAGCAATCGATCATCGACGCGATCACGCGCCCGGCCGAGGCCAAGCCGTGGCACGAATACCGCAAAATCTTCGTGCGCGACACCCGCATCGACGGCGGCGTGGAGTTCTGGCGCGCCAACCGGACGCTCATCGACCGCGTTGCCGCCGAATTTCGAGTGCCGGCCGAGGTCATTCTGGCTATTGTCGGGGTCGAAACCAACTACGGGCTCAACACCGGGAGCTACCGGGTCCTCGACGCGCTGGTCACGCTGGGCTTCTATTACCCGAAGCGCGGCGAGTTCTTTTCGCGCGAGTTGGCGCAGTACTTTCATCTCAGCCGCGAGGAATCGCTGCCGCTGGAAGAAATCAAGGGCTCTTACGCAGGCGCCATGGGCCTGGGCCAGTTCATTCCTTCGAGTTATCGCGCCTACGCCATCGACTTCGACGAATCCGGCTCGCGCGACCTGTGGCGCTCACTGCCGGACGCGCTGGGCTCAGTCGCCAATTACCTCAAGGTGCACGGATGGAACGATCAGCTGCCCACTGTATTGCCGGTCTCTGCGGTACCGGCAGGGCTTGAAGAAAGTTTCAAACCGAAGCCGCAACACACGCTTGGCCAATTGAGAGACATGGGCATCGAATTCGCCCCGGCCGGCCTGGCGCCGGAAACGCCGGCGACGCTGATCGAGCTTGAAGCCGACGACGGACCGGAATACTGGATCGGCCTGAACAATTTCTACGTGATCACGCGCTACAACCGATCGCCGCTGTATGCAATGGCGGTGACCCAGCTGGCCGACGAGCTGGCCGTGCGCGCCCGACGTGAACTGGCGCTCGCCGACTGATGCGATACGCGCTTACCATCGCCGTTCTTGTACTGCTGGCCGCCTGCGGCGGGCGTGAAATTCGCGACGGCGCCGGGCGTCCGATCGACCCGAATCAGATCGAGGTGCCCGAACCCCGCCCGGAACCCCGTGCGCGCTACGGCAACCATTCACCGTACACGGTCCTCGGAAAGACTTACCACGTGCGCGCTTCGGCCCGCGGCTATAAAGAACGCGGGCGCGCATCCTGGTACGGCAGCAAGTTTCACGGTCGGCTGACATCATCCGGCGAGCCGTTCGACATGTACAAGGTATCGGCCGCGCACAAGACGCTGCCGCTACCGAGCTGGGTCGAGGTCACCAATCTCGACAACGGCCGCAAGCTGCACCTCCGCGTCAACGATCGCGGGCCGTTCAAGGAGGGACGGATCATCGATCTGTCCTACGCCGCGGCGGTCAAGCTGGATGTGCTGGACGCCGGGACCGCAGCGGTCGAAGTCCGTGCCCTGGATTTCGGCGGTGAGGCCGCCGCAATCGCGGCTCGCCCGGTGTCGGTGCCGGTCGAACTCCAGGCCGGCGCGTTCAGTTCTCGCGACACCGCCGATCAACTCGCCCGGCGGCTGAGCGACGCCGGAATCGAGCACGTGGAAGTGGAGCGCGCGCGGGTCAGGCGGGATACGGTGTGGCGGGTGCGCATCGGACCCGTCTGGGAAGCCGCGCATGCCCAAAGACTTGTGGAACGCGTGCTCGGGCTCGGGCTGGAAGCGCCGGTCTACGTATACCCTTAACGCGGTTTGTTCGCGACCCGACCGGCTGCGGCGGCCGGAACATGAGCGCACCGGGCCCGGAAGCCCTGCACAAGGCAGATAAACCAAGGTAATCCAATGGAGTTCCTGATGAATTTTAAGCAGTTGCCGGTCGCGTTGAAGAACCTGGCGTTGAAGAGCCTGGCGTTGACAATCCTGGCGCTTGCACCCGCCACAACCGTTCAGGCCCAGGTCCCGTCGGCACCGGAACTGGGCGCGACAAGTTATGTGCTCCTGGATTTCCATTCCGGCGAAACAATCGCCGAGAAGCAGCCGAACCTGCGGGTGGAACCGGCCAGCATCACTAAACTGATGACCAGTTACGTAGTGTTTCGCGAACTGGCCGAGGGCCAGCTGAGCCTGGACGATACGGTGCTGATAAGCGAAAAAGCCTGGCGCACCGGGGGGTCGCGCATGTTCGTCGAAGTCGACACCGAAGTCAGCGTCGAGAATCTGCTGTTGGGCGTGATCGTGCAGTCCGGCAATGATGCGTCCGTCGCGCTGGCCGAGCATGTGGCCGGCTCCGAGGAGGTCTTCGCCCAGATGATGAATGCGGAAGCAAACCGGCTTGGCATGGACAACACCAGCTACGAAAACGCTACCGGCCTCCCGGCCCCGGAGCACTACACCACCGCACGCGACATTGCCATTCTGGCCCGGGCACTGATCGAAGAATTCCCCCAGTACTACCGCTGGTATTCCCAGGAGGAATTCACCTACAACGACATCACCCAGCCCAATCGCAATCTGCTGCTGTACCGCGACCAGAGCGTCGACGGACTCAAGACCGGCCATACCGAAGCGGCCGGATATTGCCTGGCGACCTCGGCGCTGCGCGACGGTATGCGGCTGATCAGCGTCGTGATGGGCACCGAGAGCGAAAGCGCCCGGGCCACCGCCAGCCAGGCGCTGCTCAATTACGGGTTCCGCTTTTTCGAAACCTTCAAGCTCTACTCGGCCGGCGACGTCATTTCCAGCACACCGGTGTGGAAGGGCGAACTCGAGGAAATGCGGCTGGGCATTGCCGACGACCTATTCGTGACCGTCCCGCGCGGCAGTCAGGGTTCGCTTTCGGCCGAGGTGCTGGTGTCCAGTAACCCGATCGCTCCGTTCCAGCAGGGACAACAGTTCGGAACGCTGGAGGTCAGTTTCGACGGCGAGCCCCGGATCCAGCGCCCGCTCGTGGTGCTGGACGCGGTGCCCCAGGCCGGCTGGTGGGGCCGCACCACCGACGGTATCGGCCTGTGGTTCGACGGACTGTTCGGCGGGGACTGAGCCTGCCATGTCCATCAAACTCGACACCGACGGCGCCCTGGAATTCCCCTGCCGTTATCCGGTCAAGGCGATGACGCATGCCCGGCAGAAAGCACTGGACCAGGTCATCACGACAATCGCGCGCCAGGGCGCCGACCCCGATCACGACAGCGTCTCCGTACGTCCGAGTCGAAATGGGCGTTTCCAGAGCATTACGGTCGAAGTCCTCGCGCAATCCCGAACCCAGCTCGAGTCAGTTTATGCGAGCCTGCGGGCGCTCGACGTCGTGGTCATGACGCTATGAGCGCGCCAAGCCTCAGGGTTCGTGAACTCGGTTGCATGCCCTACCTGGAGACCTGGGAAGCGATGCGCGCGTTCACCGACGGGCGCAGCGCGGAAACGCCGGACGAGTTGTGGCTGCTGGAGCATCCGCCGGTCTATACCCAGGGCCTGGCCGGCAAGCCCGAGCACGTGCTCGACCCCGGCGATATCCCGGTCATCCAGACCGATCGCGGCGGGCAGATCACCTACCACGGGCCGGGCCAGCTGGTCGCCTACCCGCTGCTGGATCTCGACCGCCTCGGGCTGGGCATACGCACTCTTGTGGCCAGGCTGGAGACCGTCATCATCGAACTGCTCGCCCACCTCGGCGTTCCCGGGCAGCGCAAGGAAGGCGTGCCCGGCGTATTCGTCGACGGCGCCAAGATCGCATCCATAGGCATGAAAGTCCGGCGCGGATGCACTTTTCACGGCCTGGCATTTAATATCACGACCGATATGTCGCCGTTTTCCCACATCAACCCATGCGGTTTCGCCGGTCAGCCGATGACGCGACTCCAGGATATTGTCGACGAGCCTGTCCGCGAAATCGATATCGTACAGGTCGGACGCTTGCTGGCAGGGCAACTGGCACGAGCGATCGACCTTGACTGGGACATCGAACCGACCCATGATGAGAAGCACCCGCTAGCCGTCGTGACAGGAGCTTCGAGCACCGAAAGCGTCGTTCATGTCGAATCCAATGAAACCTAGACAACCGAATTCGGGTCTGAAATGGTCATGAATACCAAAATCCTGCATCTGATTGCCACGCTCGCCCTGCTCTCGCCGATCCTTTCAGGGGCCACGGCCTCTGAAAACAAGCCCGAGGAAGCGGCGAAATCGCTCAGCCCAACCACGGAGCAGCGCTTCACCACGCGCCTTGCCTCAAGGTTTCTCACCAGCTATCACTACCAGAGCGAAGACCTGGATGACGCGCTGTCGGAAAGAATCTTCGACAAATACCTGGAACTGCTGGACCCGAACCGAATGTACTTCCTGGCCTCCGACATCGAGCAGCTGGACCGCTACCGTCAGCGCCTGGACGAAGCACTGCGGGCCGCGGAAATCGAACCGGCGTTCGAGATCTTCAGCATCTACAGTGAGCGCGTCGACCAGCGCATCGCGCATGCACGCAAACAACTCGAAGGCGAGTTCGATTTCACGGTGGAAGAAGACTACCAGTTCGACCGTTCCGAAAGCTCGTGGGCGGCGACCACCGAGGAACTGGACGCAATCTGGCGCCATCGGGTCAAGAACGACTGGCTGGGCCTGAAGCTTGCCGAGCGCGAAGTCGACGACATCCGCGAGACGCTGGACGGACGCTACGAGAATATTCACAATCGGGTCGGCGATTTCAACTCCGATGACGTGTTCCAGTTTTTCATGAACGCCTACGCCAGCGCGATAGAGCCGCATTCCTCGTACATGTCGCCGCGACTGGCCGAGAACTTCGAGATTTCGATGAAGCTCTCGCTGGACGGCATCGGCGCACTGCTCAGCAGCCAGAACGAATACGTCGAAGTGGCCGAGGTGGTTCCCGGCGGCCCGGCCGATCTTGACGGCAGGCTGCAGGCCGGCGACCGCATCGTGGGCGTAGCCCAGGGCGACGAGGAATTTGTCGACGTGGTCGGCTGGCGCCTGGACGACGTGGTCGACCTGATCCGGGGCGAACGCGAAACCCTGGTGCGGCTCGAGATTCTGCCGGCCGAGACCGGCATGAAGGGTCCGGCGGAAGTCATCGACATCGTGCGCAACGAGGTCAAGCTTGAGGAACAGGCCGCCCAGGCGTCGGTTGAGGAAATCGAAACCGGCGACGGCAGCACCAAGATCGGCATCATCGACGTGCCGGTGTTCTACGTCGACTTTCGCGGTCGCGCCCGAAACGAGCCGAATTACCGTTCGAGCACGCGCGACGTACGCCGACTGATCAACGAATTGCGCGCCGACGGGGTCGAGGGCATCGTCATCGACCTGCGCGGCAACGGCGGCGGCGCGCTGGTCGAGGCGACCACCATGACCGGGCTGTTCATCGATACCGGGCCGGTGGTCCAGGTGCGCGACGCCAACGGCCGGGTCTCGATCGAAACCGATCGCGAGCCGGGCATGGCCTGGGACGGCCCGCTGGCCGTGCTGGTCAACCGCTCGAGCGCTTCGGCGTCGGAGATCTTCGCCGCGGCCATACAGGACTACGGCCGCGGCATCATCCTCGGCGAACCGACGTTCGGCAAGGGGACCGTGCAGAACCTGTTCAACCTGGACAATTACCTGACCGACGACGAAAAGAAGCTGGGCCAGATCAAACTGACCATGGCCAAGTTCTTCCGCATCGACGGCGGCTCCACCCAGTTGCGCGGCGTGACGCCCGACATCACGCTGCCGAGTTTCGGCGATCCGGAAAAATACGGGGAAAGTGCACTGGACTTTGCACTGGCCTGGAGCAGCATCGACGAAACCGACTATCAACGCATCGCCGATCTGTCGCCGCTGCTTCCCCAGGCGCGTGAACAGCACCTGGCAAGGCGCGAATCGGACGATGAACTCAAGGAACTGATCGAGGATTTCGAGCGGTTCCGCGAGCTCGACGAGCGCACCAGCGTCTCGCTGCTGGAGAGCGAGCGCAAGCGCGAGCGTGAAGAGGCCGAGGCGCGGCGAGCGTCGAGCTTCGCCCATGCCGACACCGGCGAAATGCCGCCGGACGCCGATACCGGCGACGCCGCAACCCCGGACGCCGATACCGGCGACGCCGCAACCGATGACACCGACTCGGAAGGCAATTCGGAAAGCAACCAGGACGGCGACGCCGAAAGCGAAGCGGCCGAGTCCGAGGAGGATGAAGCCGACGTGCTGCGAACCGAATCGGCGCGAATCCTGGCCGACCTGATAGAGCTCGACCGCGACCAGCATCGCCTGGTCCAGGTCCAGCAGCCGGTGTCTCCCGGCGCGCTGAACTGAGCCCGGATCATGAATAATCCGGGCTGAGCACGCACATCGCCGGGCGGAGATGATTCACCGAACCCCGGGCCCCGTTGCCCGGCCCGGAACGGCGGCCACATCATGGCTATAGGCATCGTTCAGGTCGCGGTGCCGGTCCCGCTCTACCGATTCTTCGATTATCTGCCGCCGGCCGGCAAGCCGTCGCCACCGCCGGGTTCCCGCGTACTGGTCCCGTTCGGCAACCGCAAACTTGTCGGGGTCGTCATTGGCCGTTCAAGCGCTTCGGAAATCGATCCGGCCCGCGTCAAGTCCATCGAACGGACGTTCGAAACCGCCCTGGTCGGGGAAGAACTGCTGTCGCTGATACGCTGGACGACCCGCTACTACGCTGCACCACCGGGCGAACTCGTCAATCATGCGCTGCCGGCCGTCCTGCGCCGGAATCGCGAAATGCCGACGTCCCGGATTCATTGGCTGCACCTGACCCCCGCCGGCGCGAAAGCCGACCTGACCCGCGCGCCGCGCCAGCGCGAAGTTGCAGAGCAGCTTCAAGCCGGGGCTCAATCACGCGAAGCGCTCTCCGAGGCCGGCGCCAGCACCGCCACGCTGCGGCGCATGCTCGATACAGGGCTGCTCGAGGCCTGCCGACCGCCCCGGTCCCGACCTGCGCCGGGGCCTCGATTGAATCCCGATCAACGAGCCGCGCTGGCCGCCATCCTGCGCGCGCGCAACCGCTTCGAGACCTTGCTGCTTGCAGGCGTAACGGGCAGCGGCAAGACCGAGGTCTACCTGCAGGCCGCCCGCCATCTGCTGCGTCGGGGTCGGCAGATCCTGGTGCTGGTACCCGAGATTGGACTCACACCGCAGTTCGTGCGACGGCTGGAGGCGCGTCTTGGACACAAGGCCCACGTCTTTCACTCCGGCCTGGGGGAACGCGAGCGCCTGGAAACCTGGCAGGCCGCCGGAAACGGCGAGGGCGGGCTTCTGATCGGAACACGCTCAGCGGTCTTTCTACCCCTGAAACAGCCGGGACTGTTGATCGTCGACGAGGAGCACGACGGCTCCTTCAAACAGTTCGACGCCATGCGCTATCACGCGCGCGACGTGGCCGTGCTGCGCGCCAGCCGGCTCAACATTCCGGTCGTCCTGGGCTCGGCCACGCCGTCGCTGGAATCTCTGCACAATGCCGAGCGCGGACGATACCGGATGCTGCTGTTGCCGGAGCGTGCGGGTTCATCCGGGCAACCGCACTGGCGCATAGACGACCCGCGCGGGCAGCGCGTCGAGCACGGCCTGACCGAGAAGCTGGTCGAACGGATCGGAAAAACCCTCGCCGGCGGCGAGCAGGTACTGGTCTACCGGAACAGGCGCGGCTACGCACCGGTGCTGATATGCAACGAATGCGGCTGGCAGGCCGATTGCGACCACTGCAGCGCGCACCTGACCTGGCATCGCAGCGCGCATCGACTCAACTGCCATCACTGCGGCCGCTACCGCAGCGTGCCGGCGCGCTGCCCGGAGTGTCAGTCGCCGCAGCTTCAGGCCGTCGGGGCCGGCACCGAAAGGATTGAAATCGCGCTCAAGGAGTTGTTTCCCGATCACCCGGTGCTGCGTGCCGACCGCGACGTGGTGCGCGGCCGCGACGATTTCGAGGCGTTGCTGGACCAGGTCGCGACCGGCGACCCTTGCATCCTGGTCGGCACCCAGATGCTCGCCAAGGGACACCACCTGCCGGGGATTGGGCTGGCGATCATGCTGGACACCGATCAGCTGCTGTTCAGCGCCGATTTCCGGGCACCGGAAAGGCTGGCGCAAAGCATCGTCCAGGTCGCCGGCCGCGCGGGCCGGGAGCAGCAGGGCCGGTTCATCCTGCAAAGCCGCCACCCCGAGCACCCGCTGATCCAGACCCTGGCCAGCGGTGATTACCTGCGCGCGGCCCGCCTGATGCTCGAAGAACGTCGGGACGCCGGATTGCCGCCGTGGCAGAACCTGGCAATGGTGCGAGCCGAAGCGCCGAAAGCGTCCGATGCAGCCGGCTTCCTGCGCGAGGTCGCTCGCCGGATCGATCGACCGTCACTTCAGGTGGCCGGGCCGCTGGCCGCGATTCTCCAACGCAGGGCGGGCTTCTGGCGCTACCAGCTATGGCTGATGTCGGAATCCCGAACCGCGCTCGGTTCGGAAATCGCCCGCCTGACCACGGTCATAGAAGGCATGCGCGAGGCCAGGACGGTGCGCTGGCACATCGACGTGGATCCAATGGAAGTCTGACCCTGCCGAAAAAATCCGGCGATTTCGATCAACCGGCATGCCACGCAGCGCCCTGGCGCCGCGGGTCTGCGGCCTGATCGTCGTCGGCCACCGCATGCACGCCACCGAAATACAGGCTGCGCCCGGTCCACCGCCGAGCGTCGGGAAACCCGTTGCCCAACCAGGTGTGGGTCGCTTCGCCCCAGCCGGGGCTGCCGCACTCCAGTTCCAGCGACAACACATCCCCTTCGAGATGAAGCCGCGGGGCATCGACCGCTTGCTGCAGCCCCATGCCGAAGTGCATGACGTTGCAAAGCACCTGGGCGATCGCCGTTCGAATGCGGTTGGAGCCGCCGCTGCCCAGCATGATCCGCGTGCCGGCATGCTCGACCAGCGTTGGCGCCATCATCGACGAAAGCCTGCGATTGCGTGGCCAGTGCTCGAAACCCAGTCGATTCAGATCTTCCTCGCCCAGCATGTTGTTGAGCATGAAGCCGCAGCCAGGCACCACCCGGCCGCAGCCTTCTCCATTCGAAAGCGTGGTGCCGGCCAGATTGCCGTCGCCGTCGCGGATACTGATCTGGGTCGTGCCTCGGGCGGTCCGGATTCGTGTCTGACCCAGACGCCGGAACTCCTGCATAAGTACGCGACTACTGCGCAGGCAGTCGGGTCTTTCCAGTTCTCCACGCTGATCCTGACTCAGGCGCATCGCTTCGAGCAAAGCTTCGAGATGGGCTATGGAGCCGAAGCCTGTGCCGGGTACCAGACGACGTGCCAGCGCCTGGGTCATAAGCGCCACCATCAAACCTCCGAAGGCCGGAGGGGGATTGGACCAGACCCGTGCATTCCCGTTGAGACGCCACTGCATGGGACGTCGCCATCGAACCCGGTAGCGCTGCAGGTCCGACAAAGACAGGTGGCCGCCGTAAGTGGTGGACATTGCGCCGATTCGCGCGGCGATATCGCCGCTATAGAAACTGCGGGCGCCCTCGCGCGCGATCGAATGCATGAAATCGGCCAGGCGGACGTTGCGGGATCGATCACCCGCGACCGGCAGCGGCGCGCTCGCCGACGACATCCCGAACATGCGCGCAGATTCGTCGCCGGTTCTGACAATGGGCTCGAGAATTCGAAGCGCTTCGGCCTGTACCAGATTCAGTTCCACACCTTGCCGGGCGAGTGCTACGGCCGGCTGAACCAGATCGGTCATCGGCAACGTTCCATATCGCTGCTGCATCGCGAACAGCCCGGCAACCATGCCGGGCACCGCGGCCGAACCGAGGCCGACGTGGAATTCCTGGATCTCCGAGCCGAAGTTGCCCTGTATCGGATAGAAATCCGAGCCTTCCAGGCGCCGCGCCGATGGGGTCTGCGTAAAAAAGTCCGCGACCACCGGCGCGCACCCGCGCAGTCGGATCAACGCATGTCCACCACCGCCCGGCGAGCAAAGCACCGGCTCGGCCACGCAGGCGGTCCAGGCCGCCGCGATCAGTGCATCGACGGCGTTGCCGCCGCTTCGGAGCACGGACGCGGCCGCTTCGGTCGTTTCAGGATGGCCGCACGCGACCCGGGCGATCGAATCTTTCATCGCCCCCATTCTGCCCAACGCGCAGCGGAATGTGAACCAGTTCGAAACCCTGTTCGCCATGCATCGATATACTGAGCGGGAATCCCGCCTCATGGACGATCGATGAAAACGCTGTTGGTAGCCGCCCTCGCACTGCTGTCCACCGCCACCCCGGCCCAGATACCGGACGACGTCAGCCTGGAGACTGTTCCCGGCATCACCGCTCTCAGCGCCCCGCTGGGCCTCAAGCACGCCGGCGACGGCAGCGGACGAATCTTCATCGTCGAGCAAGGGGGCGCGGTGCGCATTATCGACAGCGAGGGCAATCTTGTAACCACGCCGTTCATCGACGTGTCGGCACGTGTCGCCGGAGGGTTCGAACAGGGGTTGCTCGATATTGCATTCCATCCACAATTCGACACCAACGGGCGCTTCTTCCTGCACTATTCAACTAGCGCGGATCAGGACTTGAACCCGCCGCCACCCTCTGGAGCGGTCGCTGGCGATACCGTCGTCGCCGAGTTCAGCGTCAGCCCGAATTCCGACATCGCAAACCAGGCCCCCGAGCAGTTCATTCTGACGGTCCGGCAGGATTTCGCCAATCACAACGGCGGCCAGATGAAATTCGGCCCCGATGGCTACCTGTATATCGGATTGGGCGACGGCGGCGATGCCAACGATCCATGCAACCGAGCACAGACACTCGATCCGGCCAATATCCAGGCCGGAAACGGCTGTCGCGGTGAAACCAGTGTTGCACTTCTTGGCAAAATGCTTCGCATCGATGTCAACACCGTCACCCCGGCCGGGGACAACAATCTTTGCGCGGCCAATGGCAATGGTTCCGCCAATTACGCAGTGCCGACTGAAAACCCTTTCTCGAATATGGCCAATCGATGCGGTGAGGTGTTGCTGTATGGACTGCGTAATCCGTGGCGCTGGAGCTTCGACCGGGTCACCAACGATCTTTGGATCGGCGATGTCGGCCAAACCCGCTGGGAGGAGATCGATTTGTTGCAGGCACCGCTCGAGGCTGCCGAGAATCTTGGCTGGAAGCCCTGCGAAGGCAGCTTCGAGCGCGGTTCGACGACGACGCCCTGTCAGCTCTCGGGCTCGATACTGCCGGTACTGGAATACCGCCGCCAGACCCCGAACTGCTCGGTCACCGGCGGCTACCGCTACCGTGGACCCGTCGTCAGTCTCCAGGGACTTTATATCTACGGTGACTTCTGCAGCGGCAACATCTGGTTCGCCGATGACGATGGCGGTTCCGGCCCCTGGCAAACCACGCTGACCGGCTTCAACGAAGGCAACATCCGATCTTTCGGCGAGGACGAACAAGGTAACGTCTACGTGATTGCGGGGGGTGGACTTTTCCAATTCGAAGGCAATACCGAGATCATCTTCGCAGATGGGTTTGAACAATAGAAACCGGTTTAGGGTTTAGGGTTTAAGGAAAACCTTGTTGCGGCTTAGATTGCTTGTCGTGTCGAGGCCTGCATTGCCGCAGAGTCTGAATCGCTTTTCCCTGAAACCTGAAACCTTAAACCTTAAACCGTTGATCCAAATCCACCCAAACCGACGACCCCGCAACGCCGAAGACCCGCACCGCCCGGACGGCGGCTATTCAACCGCCTCGAACCTGTTTTCCTTCCGATTCTTGCGCACCTTTTCCGGATCCCAGACCTGGCCGTTCATCACGATCCAGACGCCGGGCGGAAGCGACTGGACGGCGCCCACGGCGCAGCCGATATTGAAC
>Ga0209938_1000182_pt1 | contig 33312 bp, 25 predicted proteins | sample SalPonR2_C_D1_MG_FD_185708 | JGI IMG/M metagenome (GOLD analysis project Ga0209938, IMG submission 185708) | Salt pond soil microbial communities from South San Francisco under conditions of wetland restoration - Salt Pond MetaG R2_C_D1_MG... ... | reverse complement strand
TTCTCGGCCGGCGCGGCGGCCCAGCTGGTCGGCCGCATCTCGGTCGAGCCGGGCGACGACCGTCCGGATTCGACGGAGCCCTGATGGCCACCCCGTTCGACCTCGCGCTGTGCCTGCTGATCCTGGTAGTCGCCGCCTTCGCGGTACTCGGCCGGCACGGATTCATGGCCGTGGTGTTCTTCATCACCTGCGGGCTGCTGCTGGCGCTGGCCTGGCTCCGGCTCGACGCCGTCGATGTCGCGCTGGCCGAAGCCGCGATCGGTGCCGGGTTGACCGGCGTCCTGCTGCTCGTCGCCCGCTCGCGGCTCAAGGCGCTGGAGCCAGGCCTCGCGCCCGCGCCGCACCCGGCCCTGCGCGCCACCGCCGGCGTCGGTGCCGCGGCGGTCACCGCCGGACTCGTACTCGCAATCCGGGCGATGCCCGAGTCCGACGGGCTGAAGGCGGCGGTCGCGGAACGGCTGCCGCGGGCCGGGACCGACAACCCGGTCACCGCCGTGCTGCTGAACTTCCGCGGCTGGGACACGCTGCTCGAGACCCTGGTGCTGCTGGCCGCCCTGCTCGGCGTCTGGACGTTGGCGCGCGACGACGACTGGCCCGGCCGTGCGGGCCGCGCCCACCACACGCGGCCCGACGGTGTGCTGGCCCAGTTCGGCCGCGTGCTGCCCCCCGTGGCGCTGGTCATCGGCGTGTACCTGGTCTGGGTCGGCGGCCATCAACCCGGCGGCGCGTTCCAGGGCGGGACGGTCCTGGCTGCGGCCTGGGTCGTGACGGTGATGGCCGGCCTGCTGCCGGCGCCGCGCGTCGACGACCCGGCGCTGCGCGCCGCCCTGCTCGCCGGCCCGGTCGCCTTCGTCGTGCTCGCCGTGGCGGGGCTGCTGGCCGGCAGCTTCCTGGTCTTTCCGCCGGACCGGGCCAAGCTGCTGCTGCTCGGCCTCGAAGCGCTGCTGGCGGTGTCGATCGCCGCCACGCTGGCCCTGCTGGTGTTCGGCGCGCCCGAGGACCGCAGCGAGGAAAACGCATGAACCTGCCGATCTGGATGCCCTATGCGCTGTGCGGTGCCGGCCTGGTCGGCCTGGGCCTGTACGGCCTGCTGGCCCGCCCGCAGCTGCTGCGTCGGATCCTGGCCTTCAACATCATGGGCGCGGGCATCTTCCTGCTGTTCGGCGCGCTGGCCCGGCGCGGCGCGGTCGTCGGTGCGATCGTCGATGCCGACCCGGTGCCGCAGGCCATGATCATCACCGGCATCGTCGTGGCCATTTCGGCCACCGCGCTGGCGCTGGGGCTGATCGTCGCGCATGCCCGCGCCGGCGGCGGGGAAGGCCTGCCGGGCGACACGCCGGGAGTCGGCGAGCGCGACGAACCCGGCGCCGACGAAGCAGCGGACGACAGCGGCAGCGCCGATCGCGACGGGCGCCGGGACGAGCGCGAAGGAACACGGCGGTGAGCCCGGTGCCGCTGGTGCTGGTGCTCACGCTGCCGCTGATCGGCGCGCTGGCCGCGGTCGCCGTCGGGCGCCACGGCGGACGCGTCGCCACGGCGGCGGCGCTGGCCACGCTGGGCGCGGCGTTGTGGCTGGCGGTTCGGGTCGCCGCCCACGGCACGGTATCGGTCACGGTCGGCGACTGGACGCCGCCGCTCGGCATCCGGCTGAACGCCGACGGTCCGGCGGTGCTGTTCCTGGCTGTCACCGCCGTGATCATGGCCGCGGTCGTGCTGTATGCGCGCCGCTCGATCACCGGGCCGAAAGCCGGCGTCGATCGCGGCGGACCGATGGCGCATACCTTCTGGGCACTGCTTCTGCTGTTGTGGGGCGCGCTCAACGTCATCTTCGTCTCGCGCGACCTGTTCAACCTGTACGTCGGGCTGGAGCTGGCCAGCCTGGCTGCAGTGGCGCTGGTCGGCATCGAGGGCCGCCGCGAAACCCTGGCGGCCGCGCTGCGCTACCTGCTGTTCGCGCTGACCGGTTCGCTGCTGTTCCTGCTCGGCGCGGCGCTGCTGTATTCGGCCCACGGAACGCTGGACCTCGGGCTGCTGGCCGGACAGCTTGGCCGCCACCCGAGCGACCTGCTTGCGCTGGCCGCGATGACCGCCGGGTTGGCCGCCAAGACCGCGCTGTTTCCGTTCCACGTCTGGCTGCCACCAGCCCATGCCGGCGCCCCACCGGCGGCCAGCGCCGTGCTGTCGGCGCTGGTGCCGAAAGCCTCGCTGTACATCCTGCTGCGGCTCTGGTTCGACGCCGCGCCTGACGGCGCCGGAACGATCGGGCCCCAGCTGCTCGGTGCGCTGGGCGCCGCGGCCGTGCTGCACGGCTCGCTGATGGCCTTGAGGCAGCAACGGTTGAAGCTGGTCATCGCCTACTCCACGGTGGCCCAGCTCGGCTACCTGTTCCTGATCTTCCCGCTGGCTGCCGCGACCGCTGCAATCGACCCGGCCGGCGCCGACGCGGCCTGGCGCGGCACCCTGTTCCAGGCGCTTTCGCACGCGCTGGCCAAGGCCGCGATGTTCCTCTGCGCCGGGCTGATCATCGAGGCCGCCGGCCACGACCGGCTCGATCGGCTGGCCGGCACCGCCCGGGCGCTGCCGATCACGCTGTTCGCGTTCGGCCTGGCCGCGATCTCGCTGATGGGACTGCCGCCAAGCGGCGGCTTCGTCGCCAAGCTGCTGCTGATCGACGCCGCGTTCGAGCGCGGCGCGGCGGCCTGGGCCCTGGTCGTACTGATCGGCGGCCTGCTGGCCGCGGCCTATCTGTTCCGGCCGCTGGCTGCCGCGTGGCGTTCCCCGGACGGCGACGACCCGGATTTCGCGCCGGTGGCCCGCCGCCGCCAGGCCCTGCCGATGGCACTGGCGCTGGCCGCGCTCGGGCTGGGATTGTTCTCCGACGGCCCGGCCGGACTGATGGGAGGGCTACCGTGAGCCAGTGGCTGCCGCTGTTGATCCTGGCCACCTCGCTGGTCCCGGCGCTGGTCACGTTCTTCCTCGACCAGGACCAGCACCGCCTGCGCAACACGCTCAACCTCGGCGGCGCGCTTTTCAAGCTCGGGCTGGTCGTCTACCTGCTGATCGAAGTGGCTCGCGGCAGCTTCCACGAGGTCCGCTTCGACCTGCTGCCCGGCCAGTTCCTGCTGCTGCGCGTCGATGCGCTGGCGCTGCTGTTCCTGACGCTCTCGGCGCTGCTATGGCTGCTGACCACGATCTATGCCATCGCCTACTTCCATCGCAAGCCGAACCTGTCGCGCTTCTTCGGCTTCTTCGGTCTCTGCGTGTTCGCGACCACCGGCATCGCGCTGTCGGGATCGTTGCTGACCTTCTTCGTGTTCTACGAGCTGCTGACGCTGAGCACCTGGCCGCTGGTCGTCCACAAGCAGAACCCCGAATCCATGGCCGCCGGCCGCACCTACCTGCGCTACGCGATGCCGTCCAGCGCAGCCCTGCTGCTGGCGATCCTCTGGCTGCAACACCTGGCCGGGCCGATCGAGTTCACCGGCGGCGCCGACCTGTCCGGGCTGGGTTCCGACACGCTGCGCGTGATCTTCGTGCTGTTCGTGGTCGGACTGGGCATGAAAGCCGCCGTGGTGCCGCTGCACGGCTGGCTGCCAGCGGCGATGGCCGCGCCGGCACCGGTCAGCGCGCTGCTGCACGCCGTGGCCGTGGTCAAGGCCGGCGCGTTCGGGTTCGTCCGCGTGATCCACGATGTCTTCGGCATCGATCTGGTCACTACGCTGGGGCTCGGCCTGCCGCTGGCCGTGCTGGCCTCGGTCACCATCATCTACGGCTCGCTGAAAGCGCTTGGCCAGCAGGGCATCAAGCGGCGGCTCGCCTATTCCACCGTCAGCCAGGTGTCCTACATCCTGCTCGGCGCTGCGCTGGCCGGACCGTTCGCGCTGATCGGCGGCCTGGCCCACCTGGTCCACCAGGGACTGATGAAGATCACGCTGTTCTTCTGCGCCGGGATCTACGACGAGCGGGCCGGCATCCGCCGGATCGACGAGCTCGATGGCATCGGGGCGCGCATGCCGTGGACCTCGGTGTGCTTTTCGCTCGGCGCGCTGGGCATGATCGGGCTGCCCCCGATGGCCGGCTTCGTGACCAAGATCTACCTCGGCATCGGCGGTCTTGAGGCCGGCGCGCCCTGGGTAATCGGCGTGCTGGCCGCCTCGACGCTGCTCAACGCGGCCTACTTCCTGCCGCTGCTGTACCGGATCTGGTTCGTCGAGTCGCCCAGCCGCAGCCGCCCGGGCGAACGGCCGCTCGGGATTGTCGCGCCGGCCGTCCTGACCGGCCTGGCGGCGATCGCCGTCGGCCTGTTCGCCGGCGCGGCCGTCAGCCCGCTGGCCTGGGCCTCGCTGATCGTCGAGAGGACCTACTCGCCATGACGGACACCGGCCTGTTCGAGTTCGCCGCCGGGTGGCCGCTTTGGCAGGGCGCGCTGCTGCCGCTGCTGTCGCTGGCCTGGCCGCTGCTGATCAGCGCGCTGGCCGCGCTGCCACCGGTGCGCGCGCACGCCATCCGCCTGCTGCCGCTGGCGCCGCTGCCGGCGCTGTGGCTGGCCCTGGTTCCGCCCGATGAAGCGGCCACCCGCATTCCAGTGCTGCTGCTCGGCGTGCAGCTGGAAATGGATGCCGCCGGCCGGGTGCTGCTCGGCATGTCCGCAGCGCTGTGGCTGGCCGCCGGCGTGTACGCCGCGGCCTACATGACCACGCCGCGCAAGCCGGCGATCTTCAGCGGCTTCTGGTGCCTGACCCTGGCCGGCAATCTCGGCGTGTTCCTCGCCGCCGACGCGGTCACGTTCTACGTCGCGTTCGCCGCGGTCTCGCTGGCGTCCTATTTTCTCGTCGTCCACGAGGGCACACGCGAGGCCCTGCGCGCATCGATGGTCTACATCGTGCTGGCCATCCTCGGCGAGGCAATGCTGTTGATCGGCTTCGTGCTGATCGTGGCCGCAGCCGACGCCACCGCCATCCCGGCGATGCGCGACGCACTGGCCGGCGATTCGATGACGCCGGCCCTGCGCGCGCTGGCGATCGGTCTGCTGGTGGCCGGCTTCGGCATCAAGGCCGGCCTGATGCCACTGCACCTGTGGCTGCCGCTGGCCCATCCGGCGGCGCCGACGCCCGCCTCGGCGGTGCTGTCCGGCGCCATCGTCAAGGCCGGCCTGATCGGGCTGATGCGTTTCCTGCCCGAAGGCGAGGTCATGACCGGCAGCGTCCTGGTCGCGCTCGGGCTGGCCGGGGCCTACCTGGCCGCCCTGTTCGGCCTGGTCCAGGCCCGTCTCAAAGCGGTGCTGGCGTATTCCACTGTCAGCCAGATGGGGCTGGTCATTGCCGCGATCGGCGCCGGCCTGCTGGCCGACCGCAGCGGCGCGATCCAGTCGGCCACGCTCTACGCGCTGCACCACGGCTTCGCCAAGGGCTCGCTGTTCCTGGCCGTCGGCCTGCTGCCAATCGTTTGCGGCCGTGCGCGCTGGCTGCTGCTGGGTTTCATCGCGCTGGTCTCGGCCTCGATTGCCGGTCTGCCCGGCACCGGCGGCGCGCTGGCAAAGGCGGCCATCAAGCCGGGCTTCGACGATCCACTGAAGCTGATCGTCACCCTCTCGGGCATCACCACCACGCTGATCCTGGCCCGCCACCTGTTCCTTGCCGCGCGCACCCGGGCGGAGGACGCGACCGATGTCCCCGTCGCGCTCTGGCTCCCGGTCGTTGCCTGCGGCCTCGCCGCGCTGGTCCTGCCGTGGCTGCTGTGGTCGGCCCACGACCCCCGTCCGCTCGCCTACATCCTGAAGCCGGAATCGATGTGGACGGCGCTGTGGCCGGTGCTGGCCGGGCTCGTTTTTGCCGTCGTCGTCGGTCGCCTCGTCGCAACGCGGAAGCCTGCGCTTCCCCGGGTCCCGGAAGGCGATCTCGTCGTCCCGCTCGAGCGCCTGTTCGAACGAATGATCGATGCCTTCCACCGGCGGCCCTCGATCATTCCCGGCACGTTGCCCACCTGGCACGTGCTCGGCCTGCGACGGCTGTCGGCCGCGCTGGAAACCGTGCTCGAAAGCTGGCCGATCGCCGGCATCCTGCTGATCGGCGTGCTGGTCATCGTCGCGATCGGCGCAATGGTCTAGTGGGCGTCGATCCGGGGCACGCTCGAAACACCCCATGGACCACTAGCTGCCCATTCTCCAGATGTCGCTCTGCTCCACCGAACGGCTCCGATGCATGACCAGCCACTCGCTGTGCTCGTCCAGTGCGGCGCGACCCAGCGCGCGCAGGATCTGGCGCTGTTCGAGCGGCGTCCTGGCCGCGTCGAGCCGGACGCGGGCATTGTCGAAGAGGCGCTGCATGAACCGGTACTGCTTGATCAGTTCCTTTTCGGCCAGCGCGTAGGCATAGCCCTGCCGGATGCCGTAGACGAGCAACAGCGCACCCATCATCGCCAGCAGCGGGCCGATCCAGGCATCGGAAAGGCGGTCGCCGATCACGACCACCAGGAGGATCAACGCCACGCTGGTCAGCAGGCTGATCACGCCCAGCGCCTCGGTCAGGCGATTCCAGCGGACCCGGTCGGCGGTACGGCGATTGAAGTAGGCCAGCTGGCCGCCGGTCTCGTCGCCGATCCATTCGCCGAGCACGAACTTCAGCCCGCGTTCATCGCTCGTTCGTGCCGCGTCGGTGCGAAGGCCGGCCACCCGCATCTCGTTGCGGATCCAGCCGACCTCCGGCTCCTGCGTGCGCAGGAAATTGTCGTGGACGAACTGCGAGTCGTTTTCGTCGCAGACCCCGGCCACCGCCCAGTAGAACTGCACCCGCAGGCCCTCGGCCAGCGCGCGGTAGTCGAGGTACTTGCGGTGCCACTGGCGTCGCTTCGCGATCGCCTGGAACACCGCCGAGATCATGAACAGGCCGAGAAAGACGACCATGAATGCGCGTTCGGTCTGCACGTCCGCATAGAGAATGAAACTGAGACCCATGAAGAACGCCAGGACATGGGTCGCGCGCAGCGTGCGCAGCACCTTGCGCTGGTAGTGGACAGCCAGCACGTCGGCGGTGCAGAACAGGTCGTTGATATCGGCGACATGGGCCGGCAGGTCCGGCGCGTGCGCCTGTGTGTACAGGGGGTGTGCGGCGTCTTCGATCAGGGCCGAATGACGCATCCGGTCGCGACTGAACTCGGCGCTGCGCGCGAAGATCGCCTCGTGCTGAGGCGGCATGGACCGGCTGCGCGGCGCATCTGCGTCCTTGCTGAACCACCAGGTCTGCAGCGGCTCGAAGCCGGACGCGGGTCGGCCATCGTCCTGGTCGCGCGAGCAGACCACGTGGTAAACGAGGTCGCTTTCGTCGTCGATCAGCATTTGCTGGGTGGCGAACACCGAGTCGGTGTAGCCGGGCATGTGGCTGTCGTGGTGGAACTGCACCACGTCGGCGGTGCCGCCGACATGATCGCTGGGCTTGCCGTCCCAGATCGCCAGCAGCAGGTGGCAGTGGGCGGCCAGGAACACGCCCAGCTGGGCGTACTGCGCGTCGCGCTCAGCGCCCGGTTCGGCGTGGGCGTCCGCCGCATGGCCCTGGACGGGCGGAAGTTCGATGACCTCGTGCATCCGGGCCAGCTTCAGGTCGAATGCCTCCAACCGGTCCGGCGACGGAAAATCGTCGCGGTACGCGCTGGCGCTCATCGGCAGTACGGCGATGACTTCGAGCTCGAGTTCGAGCGCGACATCGGCCGCCAGCTGGTCGGCTCCTTCGGCCAGCGGCGTCAGCAGCTGCAGCCGTCGGTCGGGAAAGCGATCGCGCATGTCGACCAGGAAGTCGCGCACGGACCGGCGCAGGCCGGGCAGTTCCTCGGCGCACAGGTTGCGGTGCCCGGTCACGGCGATGACCAGCGGCAGTCGGCGGGGCGTCGTGGACTCGTTCATGCGTTTGGTCGGTATCCGGTGCGACTTCCGCCGCTTCCCAGGGACCGAGCGGGAAACGGCGGCGTTGCTATCGATGGCCTCAGCGCGGCTCGATGATCACCGAATTGTGATTCCTCGGAGCTTGATGGCCATGGCCGTGATTGAAGTTGATCGGCGAGGAAGGCCGGCCACGGGGCCGGTCGGCGAACTGCAGCACCAGCGCACCGGCCTGGCTGTCGTAGAAGACCCTGGTGACGTCTTCGTGGTATTCCGACAGCGGCGGCTGCGCGAAATGGTCCAGGTCACCGGCGAACTGGATCATCACCGGCCTGACATCCGCCGCGCTCTGGAAGGCCGGAATCCGGATGTCGTTGGTGTCCGCGCGATTCGGGTCCGGGCTGGCGATCGAGGCCAGTTGCTCGGCGCTCATCGCCGTGCCCGCGGTCCGGTAGTCGGCGCTGCCGAAGGGGCTCACGTTCTGCGAGGCGTCGGTCGGACCGGTCCAGCCCTCCACGGCCTCGGAGTCGCCGCCGGTGCCGCCCATCCGGATGACCATGTACGACTCGGCGTACGCGGCCGCCAGGGTGGTGGCATCGGTCGTCATCATCGGCAGCAGCGTCTGCTGGAACTCGGTATTCGTCCATTCCGAGATCGAGGCCGAGCCGCCCGACACGTCGATCTTCTGCGGTGCCTGGTACGGGCCGGTCACGATGCCGACCGCGGCCATCAGGTTGCTGGCGCTGGGCACGACGGCGCGCTGACCCGTCAGTTCGAACACCGTGGCATTGCGGCCCGGGGCGAACCCGCTGGCCACCCAGCGCCCGTGGACGCTGTAGTCGCCGTCGTCCTTCCGCGTCAGTGTGCCTGTGATCGTTCCGTCGCCACCGACCTGCACCTCGAGCGCCGTGGTTCCGTCGAGGCTGCAGAACGCCCAGGGGATGTTCGTGCCACCGATCGGCGGCACGGCGACCGTGCCCGGCTGGGGCTGGCCCGGGTTGTTGGCGAGGTGCGCTTCGGTATGGAAGACCTTTCCGCTCGCGCTCGATACCGACTGCACCACGACGTCCATCGGCCCCATGTTCGGAGCAGTGCCCCGTATCAGCCCGCACAGCGAGACGAAATTCGGCACGTCGCGTGCCGTGTCGTAGCTTCCGCTCAGGCACAGGTTCGACGTGGCCCGGTGGATCCTGGAATTGGAGGCCTGCCACGTCCCGGTCACGGGATACTCGGTACCCATGTAGGTAACCGTGCCCCAGACGCCGCCGTTGTCGTTCTGCAGCAGATTGACGGTGACGGTCGAATCGTCGTTGACGAAATTCCAATGCATGATGACGTGCTCCTGTTATCCGTTGTCGTTGTCGTTTTCGTTGGGAGGCTGGATGGTCGTCTGCGTCGCGATGCCGACCCCGGGGCGGCATCGCGCGTGTTCGATATCGACGGTCGAGTCGCGTCGGCGCTGATCGAGATCTCGAGTCACCTGCCGAACGGCGGGGTTCGAGGGCGAGGACGCGGCCTCGGCGGTCCGAAGGCGCGTCGCCGCGCGATCCCACCGACCGCGGGCCGCCGCCATGTTCTCCGCCAGCGCATCGGCATCGCCGTGCAGCAGCAGTGCCCGGGCCGCGACGAGCGCCATCTCGGAGTCGTTCGGATGGTCCGCCGCCAGCGCGTCCAGGCGGTCCGCCGCCGGCCCGATCGATACCAGCGCGGTTCGACAGGCCGCCGGCGTGGTCGAACGCCGAGCGGCAAGACGCGCGGCGAGAACGCGTTCCGCGCCCCGCAGCGGCCCGGACCACGCATGGCGCCCGGCGTCGATCCCGACCAGCCGGTCGACGAGCTCGGCGGCGTGCTGATGGGCGGCCGCCGATGCGTCCAGCCGATCCAGCGCCAGCGATGCGTCGGCGACCACCAGGCGGGCCCGGGCGGTCGTTTCCAGGCCGCGGGCGTCGGACGGATTGGCGTCCATGAAGACCTCCGCGTCACTCACCGCGGACTGCGCGAGGTCCAGCGCGGCCTCGCGATCGCCGGCCTGCAGATAGGCCTCGGCTCGGTTGGTCCGGTTGATCGCCCGGCGCCGGATCGTCGGGTAGTTGACCTCATCGTCGTTCAGGATGGCGGCAATGAGCGCTTCCTCGTCCTGCCAGGCCGCCTGCGCTGCGTCCACGTCGCCTTCCAGCAGCAGCGCGCGCGCCAGCCAGGCCAGCGTCAGCGTCAGGTCGTAACGCGCCGCGAACAGGTTGTGGGCGTCGTCCAGCACGGCGCGCTTCATGGCGACCGCTTCCCGGAAGCTGTCGACCGCTTCGTCCAGCGCATTCGAATTGAGCCGCATCACGCCGAGGTTGACCAGTGCCGAGCCGTGCTCGCCCAGCCACTCGGGATCGTCGGGCGCCAGCGCGCGCAGCCGGGCCGTCAGCGTCACCGCCTCCCGCATGAAGGCCTCGGCCTCTGCGATTTCACCGCGCTGGTAACTCAGGCTGCCCAGCCCCTGCAGGCCGTGGGCCTGTTCGACGATGCGCTGGGGGTTGTCGGGATCGCGGCGCAGCAGCTCCGCCGACGAGGCCACCGATTCGCGCAACAGCGCAAGCGCGGCCTCGGAGTCGCCGAAATCCTGCTTGATGTCGCCGAGCAGATCGAGCACCCGGGCCCGGCGTCCCAGCGCATCGTCGTCCATGCGCACGTCGGTCTGGACCACGTAGTAGGCCTGGGCCCGGCTGGCGATGTCGGCCAGGACCTCGAGCTGGACGTCGTCTTCCAGCTTGTGGCGCAGGTCGTCGATCATGAACTCGATCAGTCCCTCGGCCTGGTCGCGCTGCACCTCGGCCGTGGCCTGCATCTCGCGCGCCAGGTCGCGCTGCTGGACCGCGACGATGGCCAGCGCCGTCATGCTCGCGGCGATCGTGCCCATCGCGATCGCGCTCCAGCGCAGCCGTGCGGCCCGGCGGCGGTCGTCGCGCCGCAGCAGGGTATCCAGGCCCAGCCCGATCAGGGCCGCGGCCAGTTTCAGCTTCGCGCGCCGCTTGCCGTCGCCCTCGCGGCGCGCATCGGCCGCCAGCGGGAGGTCTTCGGGCGTCGAGGTCGGCTGAAGCTGCTCATCGACCTGGTAGAGCAATGCCGGCGGGAAACACTCGGTCGCCGAGTCCTGCGGCAAGACGCCTTCGGCCAGGCTGCTGCCCGGCTCGCCGTCGACGACCAGCGCCAGGATGCGGGACTTCGAGCGATGCGTCTTGAACCAGGCGATTTCCTGGTTGACCCACTTCGAGCGCACCGAGCGCGGGGAACAGACCACGATGAGAAACTCGGCATCGGCCATCGCGGCCTCGATCGAGGCGCGGATGGCATGGCCGGCCGCTTCTTCTTCGCGGTCCTTGAAGATCGGGTGCAGACGAACGGGTACCGGGCCGACCGGCGTCTCGCGGCCGACCAGTTCCTTCGGCGGTCGATAGGTCTCGAGCGACCGGTGCAACCAACCCGCCCAGGCCTTGTCGGCCCAGCTGTAGCTGATGAACGCACGATATCGACGCGTCATCTCGGCGTCTCCCTCAGCGACACACCGCCTTGCTCCCGAGCCCCCGGAGAAGTCGATGCCGTTCGGCCCTTTGCCGGACCACGACGCTCGATTGTAGACGACTTTCCCGCAGACCACCTCCGGGCCCCGGAGAGTGTTCGAAACCGACGGGCCAGCGGATGAGCGCATCGACGCCTCGAACCTACAACCAACAACCAGACTCCTTTCGCAAAAGCGCAGAGAATGGATCGAGGACGATCTCCGGGGGCGCGTTCCGGAACGTCGTTCGTCCCCTCTCGGGTCCGGAGTCTCGCCCGTTCGCGGCGCCACCGTCACGCACGCGGACGACGAGATGTGGTACTACATGCACGACCACTCATGGAGGGACTTCGATGAACCGAATCAAACTCTTCGCCGCCGGCGCTCTGCTGGCCGCCGCCGGAACCGCCGCGGCCGAACTCACCCAGGACCAGGCCGAGCGCGCGGTGGAAACGCGTCAGTCCGTGCTGCACCTGATGGCCTGGAACATCTCTCCGCTGGGCGCGATGGCGCGTGACCGGATGGAGTTCGACGCCGATCGCGTTGCAACCAACGCCGAACGGCTGCTCGCGCTTTCGAAGATGCTGTCCGACGCGTTCGGCCCCGACACCCGCGGCAACGACGTCGAGACCGAAGCGCTGGACGTGATCTGGGAAAACCCCGCGGACTTCACCGCCAAGGTCCAGGCGAACATGGAAGCCGCGAGCGCGCTGGTCGAGGTGTCGGCCACCGGTGACGAGGGCGCCATCAAGGAAGCCATCGGCCGGCTGGGCAGCACCTGCGGCAGCTGCCACGACGACTTCCGCGTCGACGACTGACGCGCCTGCGGATGGATCGGGCCCGGCCGGATCCATCCGCAGCGCTCGCATCAGGACCGTCCATCGTGACTGAATCCGAACAGGGGCGGCGGGTCTGGGACTGGCCGCTCCGGCTCTGGCACTGGCTGTTCGCCGTGGCCGTCCTGGGCGCCTGGATCACAGGCGAGTGGGGCGGCTTCGACTGGCGGCAGTGGCACTTCTGGTTCGGCCAGACTGCCATCGGCCTGCTGATCTTCCGCCTGGCCTGGGGATTCGTCGGCCCGCGCCACGCCCGGTTCTTTCACTTCCTGCCCGGCCCGTCTCGACTGTTCAGATACCTGAAGACCCTGCCCCACCGCGACTCGCGCGAGACCGTCGGCCACAACCCGCTCGGCGCGCTGGCCGTCGTCGTCATCCTGGGCGTTGTCGGGGTCCAGGCCGCGAGCGGCCTGTTCGTGTTCGACGACATCCTCTACGAAGGTCCCTGGTACGTCGCCGTCAGCGAAGACACCGCCGACTTCGCCAGCACCATTCATCACCGGCTGGCCTGGCCGGTCGGTATCGTGATCGCCCTGCACCTGGCGGCCATCGGGTTCTACCGGTTGTACAAGCGTCAGCGCCTGACCCGCGCCATGATCACCGGCCGCAAGCCTGCGGAAGCGGTGCCCGAGTCCGAGTCGATCCCGAACTCGCGCACCGTGCTGGCGCTGGTCCTGATCGTCGCCGTGGCCGCGTTCACCTGGTGGCTGCTGGCCGTCGCCCCGCCCGAACCGCCGCCGGCCGACGACTTCTGGTAACGGCGCGGCCTTTCCCGTTTTTCGTCGTCCCGGGCGCGGGCCCTCCACCATCCGTCATCCCGGGGCCGGCGCCTCTCACTCCTCGTCGTCCCGGGGCCGGCGCAGCCGGAACACGGAACCTCGTGACGCAACCGCCTGCCGCACCCTGGCGCCCCCCATCGGGAAGATCCCGGGTTCGCCTCCGGCGCCGCGGGAATGTCGGGAATCAACGAATGCCGCCGGCCGTCTCGACGGAACGACGGCAATGACCACGCTTCGGTCTGCCCCGTGCATGATGAGCGAACGGCACCGCCAACGGCTCCCTGCTCGAACCCCGGCCCACCGATCGGACCCGCCCATGACCGCATGCATCGTTCGCCACCCGCAGCAAACCATGGCCGACCAGTTGCGCCAACTCGCCGAACGCGCCGGGAACGCGCCCGGGCCGGACGTCTACGGCAATGGCGAGCTGATCGAGACGTTCGAAGCGAAGGTCGCCGACATGCTGGGCAAACCGGCCGCGCTGTTCCTGCCCAGCGGCGTGCTCGCCCAGTGCATCGCGTTGAAGATCCACTGCGACCAGCGTGGAAACAACACCGTCGGCCTGCACCCGACCTCGCACCTGCTGCTGCACGAGCAGGACGGCTACAAGCACCTCTGGCAGCTCGAAGCGCAGCGGATCGGCGATCCCGAAAAGGTGCTGACATACGCGGACCTGGACGCATGCTTGCCGGACGGCCTGGCCGCCATGGTGCTGGAACTGCCGATGCGCGAGATCGGCGGCCAGCTACCCGACTGGGAAGATCTGACCCACCAGGTCGGCTGGGCACGCCGACACGGCATCGCCGTGCACTTCGACGGGGCGCGGCTCTGGCACTGCCCGACCCGATACGATCAAAGTCTTGCAGAGATCAGCGCGTTGGCCGACTCGGTCTACGTCAGCCTGTACAAGGACATCGGCGGCATTGCCGGCGCGGTGCTGGCCGGTGAAACCGAGTTCATCGACCAGGCCCGCATCTGGAACCGCCGCGCCGGCGGCAACCTGATTTCGTTCTATCCGTACATCCTGGCCGCCGAACAGGGCTTCGATGACAATCTCTCCAGCATCGATGCGGCCGTGACCTACGCAGGGAAGCTGGGACCGTTGCTCGCGACGCTACCAGGCATCCGGGTCAACCCGGAACCACCGCAGGCGGCGATGTTCCACCTGCACATCGACATCGATCGCGAGCGACTGGTCGAGGCGACCGCGGACTACGTCCGGGAACACGACGTGATCGTCCTGCCCAACCCGCGTGCCGTCGACAAGGACGGCCACAGCGTCTGCGAAATCAGCGTGGGTAGAAGCACGATGGCGCACCCGCCGGAATTCTGGCGGCACCACCTGGCAGCAGCGCTGGCCGGATCGCCAGTCGGGATTCGCTGACCCTTCGCCCGGCACAGCCGGCCTCCCACAGGCCTTCGGTCCGGCACCGGCGATTAGGTCGACTGTGGGAGGGCGGATTCCGCGCGAACCGGTCCGGCGGCGATTGGATCGAGCGGCCTCAGAGCTGCCGGCAGGCCGCCAGCGTAACCGGCTGGCTTGTTTCGCCGCTGCGGCTGCCCACGGCTTCCATCGCCTTGACCACGTCCATCCCCTCGACGACCTTGCCGAACACCACGTGCTTGCCGTCCAGCCACGGCGTGGCCGCCACGGTAATGAAGAACTGCGAGCCGTTGGTGTTCGGCCCGGCATTGGCCATCGACAGCAAGCCCGGCTCGGTGTGCTTGAGCTCGAAGTTCTCGTCCGGGAAGCGATCGCCGTAGATCGACGTGCCGCCGGTGCCGTTGCCGCGGGTGAAATCGCCGCCCTGGATCATGAACCCGGGAATGATGCGGTGGAACGGGCTGCCGGCATAGCTCATGCTCTCGCCCTTCTCGCCGGTGCACAGCGCCCGGAAGTTCTCGGCGGTCTTGGGCACGATGTCGGCAAAGAGTTCGAAAACAATGGTGCCGGCGTCTTCGTCACCGATCTTGACGTCGAAAGCGACTCGGGGGTTTTCTGATGCAGTCATGGACAACTCCGTTCGATGGATTCATGGGCGACGTTCGCCAGCCGGGCATTGTACGGTGCGGCGATGCCGGCGCCGGCGCTTCCCATTTTCCCGCCGTCCCGGGGCCGGCGCCCCTGATGCCCCATCGTCCCGCGGCCGGCGCTTCTCATTACGCGTCGTCCCGGGGCCGGCGCAGCCGGAACCCGGGACCACGTGGCGCAGTCGCTCGCCGGACCCTGGTCCGCCCATCGGCGAGATCCCGGGTTCGCCCTAGGGGCCCCGGGATGACGAAGGGTGGTGAAACACTGCGGCTTCGAGCCCCCCCTGAATGACGGCGGGCAGGGAGATGTCACGGGCTCGCCTACCCGGCACCCCGGAACGACGAAAAGAAGCAGGCGGGCATTGGGCGGGCAAGCTGCGTGGGCCGCGCTCGCTCCCGCCGCAATCGAGCCCGGTCAGTCGTCCGCCTCGCCGGATTCCAGCTCGCGCATCCGCGCCAGCCGCTCTTCCTCTTCCTCGCGCGCAGCGTCGATGATGGCCATCAGTTCGCCGAGGTTCACGTCTTCGTGGGTCGGCTGGTAGACCCCGGTCAGCACCGTATCGGCGTCGAGCGCGCCCGCCGCGTAGCGCGACCACATCTCCTTGCCGTATTCGGTCTCGTGCAGCGCCGGCGAGAAGCGGCCGAAGAAGCGCTTCATCCGGTCGACGTCGCGCACCAGCATCATCGCGGCGCTGTTGTTGGCCGCCGCATTCACCGCCTGCGGCAGGTCGATGATCACCGGGCCCTGGCCGTCGAGCAGCACATTGAACTCCGACAGGTCGCCGTGGATGAGGCCGGCGGCGAGCATCCGGACGACCTCGGCAATGATCCGGTCGTGGAACTCGCGCGCCTGCTCGGCGGTCAGCACCAGTCCGTCGAACCGCGGCGCGACGTTGCCCTCGGCGTCGGTAATCAGCTCCATCAGCAGCACGCCATCGACGAAGCCGTGCGGTCGCGGCACCCGTACGCCGGCCGACGACAGCCGGTAGAGTGCATCGACCTCGGCATTCAACCAGGCCTTCTCCTGTTCCTTCTGGCCGTAGCGGCTGCGCTTGTTCATCGCTCGTGCGCTGCGACTGTTGCGGACGCTTCGGCCCTCGCGGTACTGCACCGCCTGCCGGAAGCCGCGAACATTGGCTTCCTTGAACACCTTCGCGCACCGCACCTCGCCGCCGCAGCGCACCACGAACACATCGGCCTCCTTGCCGCTCTTCAGCGGTCGGAGCACCTCGTCGATCAAGCCGTCCTCGGCCAGCGGTCGCAAACGGGCAGGGATTTTCATGGGCGGAAGTATGCCACCGGCGCCGGCACGGGCCGGACCGGGCTCGTGAACGGACGGCACCCCGCTAGTGACGGGGCACACTAGAACGCCGAAAGCGATCGACGCCTCCCGCGACTCGGGCCTCCTGACTCGAGCCGTTCCCGATCATCGCGAGTCGTTCGTTCCCGGCGCTTCCGGGCGGCCATGTCGGCGCGGATGGCCTCATCCGGTCATCTCATTCCTTGCCGAAGGCGTGGAAATAGAGGGTCGGAATCAGGATCAGCGTCAGCAGCGTGGACACCACCACGCCGCTGACCAGCGTAACGCCCAGCGGTTCCAGCGCCGGCTCGAAGACCAACGCGCCGCTGCCAAACACCACGGTGCCGGCGGTCAGGAGGATCGGGCGCGTGCGGACCACGCCGGCGCTGACCAGCGCGTCGCGCAGCTCCATGCCCCGCTCAAGCCGAAGCCGGGTGAAGTCCACCAGGAGCAGCGCGTTGCGCACAACGATGCCGACCAGCGCGATCACCCCCAGGACACCCAGGCCGGCAATATCGAGCCCGGCCATCCAGTGACCGGGGATGACGCCGATGAAAACCAGCGGGATCGGGATCATGATGATCAACGGCACGCCGTAGGAACCGAACCAGCCGGCCAGTACGAGATAGATCAACACCACCACGACCATCCCCGCGACCGCGAGGTCGCGATAGACCTGCTGCGTCATCGACCATTCCCCACCCCAGTAAAGCGCGGTCCGGCTGTCGCTGTCCGGCACCCCGGTCCAGCTGATCTCCGGCATGGGGCCCGGTTGCGCCTCGAGTTGCCCGATGATGTCGCGCTGGACCGAGACCGGCTGGCTGAGGTCGCGATCGACGCGTGCGGCGACGTACGTCGTCGGTAGCTGGTCATGACGGTGACGGTGGGCACCCCACGGCCGCTCGTCTACCTTGACGAGATCCAGTAGCGGCACTGATTCGCCCGATCGACTTTTCAGGTAGATTCCGGCCAGATCGCTGGCCCGGTTTCGCAGACCGGGCGCCAGCCGGACCACCACCGGCAGAGGATTCCGCTCCTCGGGCAAATCCAGCGCCGCAGCGGTGCGCCCGGTCAAGGCAAGCTGCACCGCCTCGGCGACGCGAGCCGGGGCCACGCCGCGCGCCGATGCCCGGACCAGGTCCACGTCCAGCCGGAGCTCCGGGCCGGTCGGCTTGGGAAACCGCTCGATGGCGCCGATGGCTTCGTGTTGCTCGAACAACCGGGCAATCAGGTCGGCCAGGCGATTGCGCTGCTGGAAATCCTCGCCCACGATCTCGGCCTGGATGTCGTTGTCGCTGGAAGGCCCGGACGGAATGCTACGAACCCAGGCGCGGGCGCCGAAGGGCTCGAGCAGCTCGGGCAGCTTTTCGAAGGCCAGCTCCCGGCTGATCTCGAAGCTCATTCGCTCGCGCTGTTCCACCGGCGGAAACTGGACATACAGACTGGCCCGGTGCGATGTCGCACCAGGTAGATCGGGCGGGCCGGGCGGCGGCACGATCAAGGGGCCGCGAGTGCCCGCGAACAATGTGTAGGCCGCCACTCCGGGATCGTCGCGCAGTTCGCGCCCGACCGCCGACGCCGCCGCCAGCGTGTCTTCCAACGGGCTGCCCGGTGGCATTTCCAGTTCCACCACGAACACGTCGCGATCCAGGATCGGCACGAGCGTAAGCTGCACGGCGCGCAGCGCCACCATTGCGATACTCGCGATGAACAACACCGCCAGCACCAGGTAGAGGAGCCAGCGCAGAACAGCGTGGTCGAAGAACGGGCTCAGCACGCTGCGATAGGCTTCGGCGAGTCGACCGCTCGGCACCTCGCTTTCATCGGCAAGTCCGCTGCGCGGATCGCCGTCGTCATCGCCGCCGCGGCTGTTCTCGCCACTTTCCGGGGTCTTGTCGCCGTCGGACGACGGAGACCCCAGGATGCGGTACGCCACGTACGGCGTCACGGTCAGCGCAATGACCAGCGAAAAGGCGATGGCCAGCGACGTCCCGACCGGGATGGCCCGCGTGTACTGCCCCATCTCACCGGTGATGAAGGCCGTGGGCAGGAACGTGGCGATGATCAGGAACACCGCCAACATGGTCGGGTTGCCTACCTCATCGACCGCCCTCACCGCCACATCGCGATCGTTGCTGCCTGCCGCCCGGAAATGGCGCCGGATGTTTTCCATGATGATCACGTTGTCGTCGGCCAGCAAGCCGATGGCCAGGATCATCGCGGCGATCGAGACCGGATTCAGCGTATAGCCTAGCCAGAGGTAGGCGATCGGCACGATGGCGAGGCTGGACGGCAGCTGCAGCGAGACGCCCGCCGCGGCCCGCCAGCCCAGACCGATCAGGATGATCACGATGACCGTGACCGTCGCGGTGGCGAAATTCTCCAGCACGCTGACGACGGTATCGGTGGCCATGGCGCCGGCGTCGTAAGCGACCGAGAGCTGCACCGTCGCCGGCAGAAGCGTCGCTTCGAGTTCATTCAGGCGCGCCCGTGCGCGCTCGGTGACGGCACTGATGTTGGCATTCGGCACGCTGGTCAACGCCACGCTGACCGCAGCGACGTCACCGGCAGAACCGCGCTGCCAATGCAGACTCGCCGATTCGACCGGAGCCGGGCCGTCGATCACCTCGGCGACGTCGCCCAGGTAGACCACCCCGGCCGAGCCGGCGCCGACCTGGATCCGTTCCACGTCGGCCGGCGCGGCCGGCAGCGAACCGACCCGGACCCGGCGGGTGCGATCACCCCGGAGCGGTTCGGCCGGCAGGCGCAGGCTGGCTGCACGGATCGCGTCGAAGACCTGGACCAGCCCGATTCCGTAGGCGGCCAGGCGGACCGGGTCCGGCTCGACCCGGACCTGGCGCGGCTGCCCGCCGAACACCTCCGCGCTGCGCACGCCGGGCACTTCTTCGAGCTCGGCAACCATCTCGTCGCCGATACGCCGAAGCTCGTCGCTGCCGAGCTCGGCGCTGGACAGGGTCACCATCAGGCCGGTCAGGATCTCTTCGCCGACGGTCCGGATCGTTGCCGGCCCGGCGGCCGCCGGGAGCAGGCCGCGGTTGCTGTCGATGATCTCGGTCAACAGGCTGTAGGCGCGCGAATCGTCCAGGCCGGCGGCGAACTCGATCTGGATCAGGGCCGCGTCGCTGGCGGCGACCGACTTGACTTCGACCACCTCCTCGAGCTGACCGGCCCAGGCGCTGACCGGGCGCGCGACCAAGTCGTCGACACGTTCGACGCCGGCCCCCGGAAATGGAATGATGACGCGCGCGGTGGGCACTTCGATGTCCGGCCGATCTTCGCGGGGCGTCACCATCAATCCCCAGGCACCCGCAATCAGGGTGCCGATGACGATCATCGGCACCAGCTTCGAATCGATCAGGCGATCGGCGATGCGCCCGGCAAAGCCCAGCTCGCTCATGACGAGTCCGGCATCACCGGCTGGCCGTCGGCGAGCGAATCCATCGTCTCGCCCACCACCACGCGCTCACCCGGCGAGAGACCTCGCAGAACGCGCACCGTGTCGCCTGCGGAGCGGTCGTCGTCGGAATCCGCGTCCGGCAGAAGCGCAATCCAGCGCAGATGAGCGCGCAGGCGATCCTGTTCGTCCGGCTCGACCACGAATACCCCGTCGAGCTGGCCGCGCCGCAATACGGCAGAAGCAGGAATGACCACGAACGACCGATCCGTCCCCGGCGCGGGAAGCTGCAGTTCAACCACCATGCCGGGCGCAAGACCGGGCGGTGGATCATCGACTACCAGCCGCAGCCGCAGACCGACGCCCGGCGGCTCGAGTGCCGGCAGGACCGCCTGGACCCGGGCAGTGATTTCCTGCCGCAGGCCTTGCGCCTTCAGCTGAAGCGCCTGGCCGGGGACCAGTGATGCCGAGGTGTCCTGATCGACGGCGGCGTTGATCTCGAGCCGGCTGCGATCTTCGAAGATCACCAGCGGCGGCCCGGGCGCGACGAACGTACCGACATCGGCCAGCACTTCGCTGACCACGCCGGAGAACGGCGCGCGCAGCACGGCGTAATCGAGGTTGACCTCGACCGCGGCGAGCTCGGCCCGGGCCTGCTCCAGCCGCCGGCGTGCATCTTCGGCGGCCAGTTCGGCTTCCTCCAGTCGGGCGCGGGCGATCAACCGCTCGTCGAACAGGCGCTGAAAGCGCTCGCGGTTGCGGTCTGCCGTTTCCGAGGCGGTCCTGGCCGCCCTCTGCGCCAGTCGCGCGGCAGTCAGCGCGGCCTGAAGATCGCGCGCATCGACCCGCATCACCGACTGCCCGGCCTGCACCGAATCCCCGGCCCGGACCATCACTTCGACGATGTTGCCGGCCTGGCGGGTGCCCAGCCGCGCCCGGCGCACCGGCGTGACCACGCCGGCGGTCGAGAACGTGGCTTCGGTGCTCTGCGAGCGCGCCACGGCGATCCGAACGGGCTGCGGCTCGTGGTCGGGCTCGTTGCCGGTGCGGTCGGAGTCCGACGCGTTGTCGCAGCCGACGAGTATCGTCAGGACCGCGGCCAGGACCGCGGCCAGTTTCGGGCCCGGTCTGCTCGATCCGGTGGACGACGGTGCCGCCGGGCGACGCTTCGATGACTTCATGGCAGTCTCTCCCCGTGCGCGGCGGGCAGCGCGAGTCGATAGCGTTGGGCGGCGACAACGGCCCTGTACCGTGCATTGATCTCGCGCGTTCGAGCGGCCAGCTCTTCGGCCTGGGCGCGCAGCAGCGCGGTGATGTCGTCCAGCCCTTCGGCATAGCGCGCCTCGGTCAGCGCGAGCGCTTCTTCGGCATCCAGCACGCCTTTGCCGGCGCTTTCCCAGCCTTGTACCTGGGCTTTCCAGTCGGCGTGCGCGCTTTGCGCTTCGGCCCAGGCCTGTTGCCGCAGCGCTTGCAGCCTTGCCCGCGTCTCGGCTTCGACGGCCTGCGCCTCGTCGAGCGCACCGGCCTGGCCGAACCCGGCAAACGGCGTCCAGCGCAGGTTCACAGCCAGCAGCCAGCCGCTCTCGTCGAATTCCAGCGGATCGTAGCCGTCCAGGTGGTCGTAGCGCGCGAGGAGATTGACGTCGGGCAGCCAGGCGGCACGCGCGCGCTTGACGCCGAACTCGGCCGCTTCCAGGCCCTGCTCCAGCGCCTGGAGATCGCGGCGGCCGGACAGCGCGTGCCGGTCGATGGACGATTCCGCTGCGGGCGCGCGCGGCCGAGGAACCGGATCGGTCAGATGCAGGCGCACATCGCCGTCCATGCCCAGTACCCGGCGCAACATGGATCGCGCCGCGACCACGCGCGCTTCGGCAACAGCGACCCGCGACTCCATCTCGGAGACTCGTGTGCGCGCGCTGAGCACGTCGACCGGGGCAACCAGTTCCTGTTCGAATCCGGCCTCGGCCTGGCGCAAGGCGCGCAATGCGGTGGCCAGGCCCTTTCGTTCTGCTTCGACCTGACGCCGTGCGGTGCGAGCGCCGAAGTAGGCTTCGAAGACCGCCACTTCCACTTCCTGGCGACTTCTGTGCAAACGGAGTTCGGCGGCATCCAGTGCACTGCCGGCCTGGCGGCGCGCGTTCCATGCGCCGACGTTGATCAGCGGCTGGACGAGCTGCACACCGACGACTCGACCGTCCAGCGGGCCCAGGCCGCGCGTCCCGAGCACCGGCGGAAAGCCCGGCTCGATCACGGGAATGCCGTCGAGCACCGATGTATCCAGCCGCGCGTAGGTCGCATCGAAGCTGACGCGTGGCGAAAACGCCTGGCGGCTGCTTACCCGGGTACCGCGAGCGCGCGCCTTGCGCGCCCGCTCGGCGGCAATGACGGGGTTATCGGCCTGCGCAACCTCCAGCGCCCGCTCCAGGGACAGCGACACCGGCTCCGACGCCGCCGCAACATCCAGGCCAACGGCCAGCACCAGCAGGGCGAGGAGTGCCGGCACAATACCGGGCGCCGCAGCCCGGTCCGACCGGATGCAGTCAATGCGCCTCACCGGTTGTCGCACGTGCAGCCGAACGTACCGGCAAGTGACCCGATCGCCACTCGCTCCGACGGGCACCGATCAGGCGGTTCGCGCATCCCTCGAATCGCTCGATCCCGAATCTCCGGACCGTACTTTGCTCTGGCCTTCATGGCTCCATCCTCTCAAATGATGGAGCCTTCGGCAAAACCGGCGCAGTTCGGACGTGGTCGTCGACACGACGAAAATCACGTTACCGGCACCGCTCGCGGGAAGGGCCCGGCGGTCGCTGCAGGGCCATGTTGTATGCTCATATCTCGCTGCCCACCCGATTCCCGACCGACTGGAGAGCGGGCTTGAGCCTCGACGTCACACTCACGATTGTCTTCATTGCCGCGCTGGTGACCGCGCTGGCCACGGGCCTGGGCGCGTTGCCGCTGGCCTTTTCGAAAAAGGTCGACGCGAAATGGCTGAGCGTCGGTGCGGCGCTGGCCGCCGGCCTGATGCTGGCGGCCAGCCACAGCCTGACCTCCGAGGGCATGGCCCGGCAGGAGTGGCTCACGCTGGCCGGAATGATCGCCGGGCTTGTCCTGGTGTATTTCGCCTACCGCTGGATCGAAAAACAGGGCGCACCGGACGTCAGCGAACTCGAAGGCGCCGACGCAAAGAAATCACTCCTGATCGTCGGCGTGATGACGGCGCATTCGTTCGCCGAAGGAATCGGCGTCGGCGTGTCCTACGGCGGAAGCCAGGATCTCGGGGTCTTCATTTCCGCGGCCATCGCCGTCCACAATGTTCCGGAGGGCCTTGCCATCGCGCTCATCCTGGTTCCCCGGGGCATGTCCGTCCTGAAGGCGGCCGGCTGGAGCATCTTCAGCAGCCTGCCCCAGCCCATCATGGCGGTGCCGGCCTACATGTTCGTCAGCACCTTCGAGACCATTCTCCCGTTCGGCCTGGGACTGGCGGCAGGAGCGATGATCTGGATGGTCTTTGCCGAACTGATGCCCGATGCGAACAAGGCGCTGGACCCGGCGTCGATCGGAGTCGTCGTCGTCCTCGCGTTTCTGGCGATGATGGTGTTCCAGCTGGCGATTCACTGAACCGCCCGGCAAGCGGCGTCTTCGGGCGTCCTGCGCGGCCGGAGGAGCCGGCAGGTCCGCCGGTCCAGACCCGGTCCTCGGCAGCGTCCGAACGCGGACCGCCACCGCGATGCACCCAATGGTTGCGGCCCTGCGCCTTCCCGAGCCGGCCCGCGCAGGCCGTTCTCCAACGCGGTCTCTCGAGCGGCAGGATTGCCCGTCGACGAACTCGCCGCTCGCCGACCCCCCGCGAAATCCGCGGGAAGCCGGGTGGTAGATTGTCGACTCAGGATCCTGTTCGATCGATCGCAATCCAGACGCACCGGAGTCCACCATGGCCAGAACGCACCCGACTCGCAACGCCTGCATCGCCGCCTCCGCATTGATTCTCGGCGGATGCTCCTTCGGCGAACCGACGCTGCAGGAAACCCGAGAGATGGAACTCACCGTAGCCCCGGGCAGCCAGCTCACGATCCAGGCCGGTGCCGGGCCGATGCGGCTGGAGGGCTACGCCGGGGACTCGATCCTCGTCGAGGCCGGCATCTATCAGCACTCGGCCAGTGACGAGTATCAGCTCGTACTGGAAACCGACGGTGAAGCCGGCGCGCGCCTGATCGCCGAGGCCGCGTCGTCGAGCTTCGGCACGAGTGAATACATCGACCTGTCGGTCCGCGTGCCGCGCTCGATGCAAGTGCGCATCGAGGACGGCTCCGGCAGCATCCGCGTCGACACCCTGGACGGCGACCTCGACATCGAGGACGGATCGGGCAGCATCACCATCGCCGGCATCGGCGGGGCCATTACCGTCGAAGACGGCTCGGGCTCGATCACGATCGAAGACGTCGGCGGCGACGTCCGAATCGACGACGACTCCGGCAGCATCACGGTCGTTCGAGTCGGCGGCACGGTCAGCGTTGCCGACGGCAGCGGCAGCATTACCGTGCGCGACGCCGAAGACTTCGAACTGCGCGAGGACGGCAGCGGCAGCGTCACGCTGGAAGGCATTCGCAGCCGCGGCGGGTCGGACTGAGATTCACCGGACCGGGTGTGGAGTCGGCAGCACCGGGCCGAGTTCGATGCCGCTGTCGATCGAGTCGACGACAGGCCGACATCGACCCGGGGTCGATGTCGGCCTGCGTCGTGAACGGTCAGCCCTACTCGACGTTGAACGGACCACGCATCACCGACCAGTGGCCCGGGAACGTGCACACGAACGCGTAGTCGACGCCGTCCTCGAGGTCGTCCAACGAGAACGTCACGCTGGTACGCTCACCGCCGCCGATGATCTCGGTGGACGCGACGATCCGATCGTCGTCCGGGACGTAGTCGTTTTCGGGGCCGGCGGACATGCCGGCCTGGCCGATCGCATCCAGCGAATCGGCGGGCGCCAGGACCCAGTTGTGACCCATGGCCTCTTTCGGCAGCGTGCCGGTGTGGGCGAGATTGATCGTGACCGACTCGCAGCTCGAGGGAACGGAAATGCTGTCCACGCTGTAGGACAGCGAATCGCCGACCTCGACATCGACCACGCAGGGATCACCCGAGTCGCCGCTGGCCGCAGCGCCATCGTCCGTCGACATCGTACCGGCAGCATCGGCCATCGCTTGTTCCGCCTGATCGCCCGCCTCGCTGGCCATCTGCGAGGTTTCCTGAGCCATTTCGCGCGCCTGCTCGCCGGCCTCGTTCACCATCTCCGCAGCTTCATCACCGGTGTCGTCGGCCATACGAGCGAAGTCGTCGCTGGCTTCGTTGGCCATCTGCGCGGCCTCATCGCCGGCTTCCTCGATCGCCTCGCCAGCCGCTTCCGCGCTCTCTTCCATGCTGTCTGCGGCCGCCGCGCTCTCCTGCTTGACGTCCCATACGGGCTCGGTCCGATCGGACGCCGCTGCCGTGTCTTCTGCCGAATCCTGCTCACTACCGCATCCGGCAATCATCGCGGCCAGCAGAAGCGCCGCGGTTACATTCGAGATGTTGGCTTTCATCATTCATCTCTTCCAGTTTGAATAAAATCAGTGTACATGAGGCCTCGGCAACGACCATGAGTGCTCGGCAGGCGGTCGCAAGCGATCGAGCCGAGAAGCGCACAGAGATGACCGCCTACGACCTGCTCGTCCCTCGACTGAAGGGAAGGCGCTTCTCAGCGCCATTCGGCGAGCGCTTCGCGCGCTCTCGGGCGCCCGTGCCCCATGTTCTTCCACGTTTCGGAGACTCCCGGAGTCCCCCGGTGCGCAAAGATCCGACGATCTACATCAGAGTCGCCGAGCAACGGGAGTCCTGCGGCGTCCGCGGCGCGATCGTCACCGGCACCGATCCGGCCCGGGAAGCCATCGTCGCCCCCGTGCCATGCCCGGCAGAACGACCGGGACAGCACCAACGACATCGGCCGAACGAAAGAGGCGATCCGGGCGTCGCGCCGATTCTCTTCGGAAGGCGTGGACGGCGGCCTGCCTACTTGAGCCTCACGGACTGTTCGTTCATGCACCGCTCCAGATCGACCATCGCCTTGTCATCATCATCGGGCCAGATCAGGGTTGCGGTGAAACGGTCTTGCGGGTCATCCGGGTGATCGTAGGGATCTTCGGCGCGCACGACCTCTCGCCGGGCGTCCTTTGCCAACCATCCGTTGACTGCATTGAATCCCCGGGTCGCAGCGCTGTCGGATCCGTTGTAGGGCTGGCTGCTGATGATATCGACGACTCGCTTCGGCATGGTTGCGTTCCTCTGCTGTGATGGACCCTCCAGCCTAACCAACAGAGAAGAATGCATCCCGGTCTTCGGAATTCGTGACTGCCGTAAGGGTACGCGCAGAACGACCGAACGGTGGCCGCTCCCCGGCAACGGCTCGAACTCGACCGTCCGCGCGGCCGACCTCGCTGGCCGGCTCCCGGGCCCGCTGCGCATCGTTCTTGCGGATGGGCAGGCGGGACCGTCCGCTGCAATCAAAGATGATGCCGACCGACACGCGCCGCTCGGCTTATATACTCTTCGAGCGCCGAGCGCACTCGCGTTTCTGATTTTCGAGGGCCCACATGCTCAACCTGTTCCGCATCGCCAGCCTGGCCGAGGGGATTTCCCTACTCGTCATCCTCAGCGTCACCGCCGGCTTCATCAGCCGCGACTACGTATTCGTCCTGGGCATGACCCACGGCGTGCTGTTCATGGTCTATTGCGTGCTCTCGCTGTTGGTCTCGCACCGGCAGGACTGGTCGGTGGCTACCTGGCTGCTGACGCTGCTCGCGGGCATGATCCCGTTCGCGTTCCTGCTGGTCGAGAACTTCCTCGGCAAGGAGCAGCGCAGGAGTGCAGCGCCGACCTGACCGGAGCGGCTCGAGCCCGGGCATCCTCACTGAACGCGGAGCCAGCCCCGAAAAGTCCACGTGTGCGGGGAGACCACATGAGTCGGATCGTTCGTTCCGGCCAGGCCGACACAAGAGGCCCTGGGCTCTACAGGTTTCCGGCGGCGAGCCATGCCCCCTGCGCGCGACGCCCAACGGCAGCGAGCACCGCGACGCTCCGGGCCCAGCAACAAGAACGGGAGTACGCTCCAGTCGCGGCCGAAACCGCATCGGCGAAGCGGGCCGCTGGAGCACATGCACTTCATGCGCCACTCGGGTCCTTCAGGTCTGAACGCCAACCCTCCTGAGCTTCTTCCGAAGGAGGCTCGGAAGCGCTCGGTGTTCATTGTGAAAGACGTGGAACAACCCGCTTGGTGTAGCATTCACGGTCGACTCGAGTCATTCGGTCAAGCTGACGGAAGAGCCTGGCCTCGGAGGCATGCCGCTATGCAGAGACTGATGGTCGGAATCTTCATCCTTTCCTGGCTGGGTACGGCTTCGTCGATCGCGGCTGCAGAATCCCAGGCCATCGGGCGTGCCGGTGATCTGAGCGGCCACTGGTACGACCCGGAGTTCAACGGTCAGGGCTTGACCTTCGAAGTGCTGGAAAACGGCAACGGCCTGGTGTTCTGGTTCACCTATGACAATGCAGGCAACCAGATCTGGATTCTCGGTCAAGGCCCCATGCAGGGCAACCGGATCGAGATCGAAGAAGCTTCGATTACCAGTGGCGGCCTGTTCGACGTTCCGAGTTCCCTGCAACCGGCGACGCTGGAGACATGGGGATCGATGTCCCTCGACTTCGACGACTGCTCCAGCGCAACGTTCGAGTACTCCGGACCTCCGGACTTCGGCCAGGGCACTCGCCGGATGGTTCGCTTGTCGACCATCGATGGCCGCGCCTGCGACGACCGAAGACCGTTTCGCCTGGGCTTCACACCGTTTCCGCCCAGCGTGCCGGCGCCGGACGGGCAGGCCCTGACTGAAACCTATGAACTGCTGCGCCAGAACGGCGACCTGATCGCGCATCATTTCGATGACGGCATTCCCTGGCCGGAAGCCCTGGCGGGTGGCGGGTTCGAAAGCTACCATCCCAACCTGCAGGCCGACTGGGCGTTTCGACGATCGATGTCGCCGGCAGGCCACCAGGTCTATGTCGCGATCACGCCGATCAGCATTTCCAGAGACCAGCTCGCCCCGTACCGCGGCGCCGAAACCGATACGCCGCTCGACCTGGTCGGCCCCGAATGGGCGGTGGCCGATTTCGACAGCGAGATCGTCAAGACGGCCTTTCTCAACCACGCCGTAACGACCATCGAATTCTTTCGCCCGGACTACCTGGCCATCGGCATCGAAGTCAATCTGCTCAAGAAACTCAGCCCGGAGCGCTGGCCCGCCTACCTCGCGCTGCATCGCGATACCTGGTCCGAACTCCGGATCCGCTATCCCTCCCTGCCGATCTTCGTCTCGATCACGGCCGCCGACATGCTGGGCGAACTGACCGATGCCGATCTCGAAGATCAACGTGACGCGCTGGCCGATCTCGAGCCCTACATGGACCTGATCGGCATCTCGTTCTACCCGTTTCTGTCCTCACTGGGCATCGGCCCGGTACCGCGCGAGATCTTCCAGCAGATCGATCAGTTGAGCAGAAAACCCAAGGCCATTGTCGAAACCGGCCTACCGGCCCAGTTCCAGTCCTTGCAGATCGCCCCCGGTGCTCCGCCGTTCGTCATCGATGGCACGCCCGAAGCACAGCAGGACTTCATCCAGGCCCTGTTGACCGAAGCACAGCGGTATCGATTCCGATTCGTGGTCAACTTCATTGCCCAGGACTACGACGCCTTGTGCAACTCGATCGAGTGCATGGGATGGGAACGGCTATGGCAGGACACGGGCCTCTGGGATGAAGACGGGCAAGCGCGCCCGGCCCTGTCGGTCTGGCGCGAGAACCTGCAACGTGAGATCGTCAAGTAGCGCTGCAGCAATCACCGGACCCCGGCCCGCAGCTCCAGCCTCCACGTGGCGTGGGGCAGTTCAACATCCAGTTCGGGCTTGACGTACCCCCATCGACGCGCACACCGCGTCAAGGCAGCCATTGATCAGCGGCGAGTCAAGGCGAAACTGAGCAGCCAGCGATTCCCGCGCTCGATCCTCGAGACCTGGTGCCGGTACAGGTCGGGTCGAAACAGCACGATGCGGCCGAACAGGTTCAGGATGCTCCTCTCGCACCGGAACTCGCCGCCCGCCCTCGGCTTGACCAGGACGCAGTTGAGTTTGTAGAGCCGGCCCTCGGCAACCATGTCCACGTGCGGCATGATCGCGTGGCCGGCCGAATAGCGCACGAGGTAGACCGCGAAGCGCCTGGACTGGTAGAGGACTCGGTTCCTGACCTTCTCCCGCATGACGTTGGACCGGACTCCTGTTCAATGTCGATTCAGTGACGTCGAGGCAAGTCCGAGGATAAATCGCATGGAGTGAAAGCGCGCAATCTGGCTGGACATGTTGCCGGAATTGCCCGTTCAGGAATTTCGGCGGTCCGGCCCTGATTCATGCACTCCCGGCGTCGCGCTTCGGCATCCCTCCATGCACGGCCGGGCGCCCCGCCGCAGGGATACCGCACGCAACGAGACCTGATTCTCTTTCCCGCCGGATGCCCTTGTCGCGAAGCCAGGCGGTCGAGGCCGCATCGAGCTCTGAATTGACAAGACTTGACATTCGGGCGTGGAAATACTCCATAGACTGAGCCTGCCGATACGCGGCGCTCGACGGAGACTGGACAACAACGAGGCTGACGGATTCCGGAAGCGGCCGGGCAGATATTCCGGTCCCGACCGTGCGGAGAGTCAGGCGGCCCTTATCGATAGCGCGGATGACGAATTCGCTTGCCGGAATGCTGGCGATCGCCGGGGGATGGCATGCGGGCCATGGCGTGGACATCCACGCCCCGACAAGAGCCATTCGACACGCCCCATGGCCCGGTAGCCAGCTCATGGTTGCACGGCCCCGGGTGGCTCGAGAATGCCTTTCGCGCTGTTGAAAGGCCGATGAGTGAACCCCCTCCAGCCACCGCCTACCAATTTCACGGAGCAAATCGACATGACCCATCCTGGTGAACAACGATCGTCGCGATGGCCTGCCCGGAGAACGGCACTGCTGTGCGCGGTGATGCTCATGGCCAGCTTCACGGCGCGTGCCGAGCTGCAGTGGCCGCAACAGATTCCGGCAGACGAAGGCACGATCGTCGTTTACCAGCCCCAGCCCGAACGGCTGAACGGCAACGTCCTGGAAGGACGCGCTGCGATGGCCCTGGAACTCAACGGCCAGGAAGAGCCAGTGTTCGGCGCGATGTGGTTCAGCGCAAAACTGGATACCGACCGGGACGCCGGCATTGCGCAGGTCTACGACATCAGGGTGATCGACGTGGCCTGGCCCGATTCCCGGGATGCAGGCGAACAGCGGTTCACGTCCATTGTCGAAGCTTCGTTGCCGGAAAGCGGCTTTCGAATTTCGCTGGACCGGCTGACCTCGAGTCTTGCAACCGCCGAGCTGGTTGAACAGAGTCTCGAAAATCTCAATACCGAACCCCCGGAAATCCTGTTCCGGGAGGAATTGGCGGTGCTGCTGACCTACGACGGCAGCCCGCGCATGACGGATATCGAAAACAGTCCCTATGCGCGCGCCATGAATGCACCCATGGCCGTGGTGTGCGCGCGTCGAGGCAGTTCATGCTGGGTGGCCAGCGGCTCCTTCTGGTACACCTCGAGCGATCCAATGGGCCCCTGGACCGCGACCGACTCACCGCCGGCCGAACTCGTACAGATGATGCCTGAACCGGCCTCCTCCACCCCTGAACCGGGAAAACAGCCCACGATCGTCGTCGCCACCGAGCCCACGGAACTGATCGTCAGCGATGGCGCACCCGAATGGACGCCACTTCCCGGCGGCGATCTGCTCTACGTATCCAATACCGAGTCGCCGTGGCTACGGGAGGTCAGCACAGGCAACATGTATCTGCTGCTCTCCGGTCGGTGGTTCCGGAGCAAGTCCGAGGACGGGCCATGGGTATTCGTGAAACCGGATGAACTGCCGCCCAGCTTTGCAGCCATACCGCCGGCCTCCGAGATCGGCGGCCTGCGCACATCCGTGGCCGGCACGCCGGAAGCCGAAGACGCCATGCGTAACGCAGCCATTCCACAGACCGCCGCCATCAAACGCGATGAAGCGACGCTTACCGTGGATTACGACGGCCAGCCGAGGTTCGAAGGCATCAGGGGCACGGAGATTTCCTATGCGGTCAATACCGGGTCGCAGGTATTGGTCATCGGCGGCCGCTATTACGCATTGGATAACGGCGTCTGGTTCGTATCGGCTTCCGCGACCGGACCCTGGGACGTTGCGGATGAAATCCCGAAGGAACAGATCGACAGGATCCCGCCGACCTCTCCGGTCTACAACTTGACCTATGTCGACATCTACGAAAGTACGCCCACGCTCGTCTACGTGGGTTACCGACCCGGTTACCTGTGGTCGTTTCCCTACTACGGCGTCCCGGTGTACGGCACCGGCTGGCATTACCCGCCGTATTACGGTCGATGGTTCTATCCGCGACCGCCCACATGGGGCTTCAACGTTGGCTACAACCCCTGGACCGGATGGAACTTCGGCCTTTCCTACAGCAGTGGATTCTTCAATTTCGGCATGCGATGGGGTGCCGGTTACGGCGGCGGATATCGACCGGGAGGCTGTTGCGCGGGTTGGTACGGCGGTGGCTATCGCGGGCCGACCATCATCAATACCGGCAATATCAACATCGGCAACAACATCAGCATCGGCAATCGAGCCGGAATCAGCAATCGGCTGGCCAGCATTCGCAGCAACCCCGGTAACCGGATGGACCGGTCGGCCAATATCTACAACCGTGCCGCAAACAGAGGCCGCGTGGCTGACCGTGCTGCAGTTTCGCGCGACCTCAAGCTCGCGCGTCCGGCGGTCGGCCGCGACAACAATGTCTTCGCGGACCGATCTGGCCAGGTCGTCAGGCGTGACGGCCAGAAATGGCAGACCCGTGAGAGCGGCGCGTGGAAGGACACCGGCGCCGTCGTCCAGCGGCCGCCGAACCGCCAGCCTGCGACGCGGCCGGCCACGCCTGGCGCGGGGTCATTCACCCGCCCGCAGATTCGCGATCGCGGCCCTGTGACTCGACCCGGCGTCTCCACCACACGGCCTGCCATGCGGCCCGGTGCACGGCCCGCAGCCTATCCATCACTGAACACCCGCGACCTGAATCGCGCAAACTTCGCTCGCCAGCGCGGACTTTCTCGAGAGATGACGAGGCCCATGCCACGCGCGATGCCCGGACGACCCATGCCCCGCGGACGACCCATGCCCCGCTGAATGCGCCGCGACTCGACCCGGCCCGGCCTTTCGAGGTGCGCGCCGTGACGGGCCATTCCTTGTCGAACGTGCTGGCAGCGCCGGTCCGCATCGAGCAGACCCGGTGGGGCTGCGCGGATCGCCAGGTTCTGCAGCGTTTCCACAGTCATCACGATCACTTACCGAGATGCTCATTTCGACGCTCTTTTCAACAATCGCCGAAGGACCGACCCATGCACATCAAACCGATCATCCTGCTCGCGCTCTTTATCTTTCCCCTGGCGGCTCATGCCCAGTGGGGCAACGCGTACATCGACCGGGAAGGTCGATGGGAATCGACCCTTGGCCTGTACATCACGGCCCCCGAAAACGCCGGAGGCATCAACAACTCGTCGGTCGATATCGACACCGGGTTCGGGCTGGGTTTCAGCGCGGCCTACAATTTCACCCAGAACCTGGCGCTTCGTTTCGACGGCGCGTGGTCACAGGCCGACTATGACGCAGTCCTCGATACCGAATCCCAGGGCCTGGTCGACATCAATCACCAGCTGTCCGCGTTCACCGGCCAGGTCAACGGCGTCTGGAATCTACTCGACGGCGCGTTCACGCCCTATCTGCAGGCCGGCTTCGGCTGGACGTACATCGACTCCAACGTCAGCGACGGCCCGCCCGCCACGGGCTGCTGGTGGGATCCATGGTGGGGATACATCTGCAGTGATTTCTACTCGACCTACGACGAAACCAATTTCAGCTGGAACGTAGGCGCTGGCCTGCGCTACGAGTTCGAGAACCGCACGTTCATGCGGGGTGGCTGGGAACGGGTCAACATCGAAGGCGGAAAGGGCGCCGACCCGAGCTTCGATGGCTTCCGGCTGGAGTTCGGCTGGATGTTCTGAGGCCTGCGGCGCCAATGGAAGCAGGCCCGGACACCCGCAGAACGGGGCCGGAGATCTTCCCTGCAATGCCGTCGGACTCGATGACCGGGCGTCTGCGTGATCGACACGGGTACACGGTTACACGGGGACGGATCAGGTCTTGATTCGCTCGCCCAGCTGGAATGCTCCGGCACCCATCGACGGCCCACCGGGCCCGCAGCACCGAGGAAACGCCTGAAACCTGGTGTGCGCGTGACTCCCTGGTTTCATGCCGCGGCTCTTGCCGCCCGCGCTGCGTGCAGTTTCCGGTAGCTTTCGATCAGGCGCTGATGCGTCTCCAGTCCCTCCAGC